>RCNG010001989.1_pt1 | contig 11967 bp, 9 predicted proteins | sample 2041371 | NCBI WGS metagenome assembly RCNG01 (sample SAMN09708227, study PRJNA481090) | Marine sediment metagenome, whole genome shotgun sequencing project. | biome: marine sediment; feature: ocean; material: sediment; isolation source: Sewage treatment plant 1 marine sediment (STP1) ... | reverse complement strand
CAATTCTAGCTCAAAGATCAGCATTTCTCATTGCAACCTGGTGGTTTTTACAGGTTTTACTCTACCAGAGGCTATTCTTCCAATGTCAGATTTATTGTGTTTTTCATAGTTTTCGTAAAACTTCACCAACGTCTGCTTTGTGGTGGTTTGGGAAACTACGCCGGAAAAGTTGAATCTCTTCAGCTATCGTAAAAACCCGTTCACTATTTTCAAATCGACAACGGGAACCTCTGATTTTCATGGTGGCAAGCGATTCGGCATCAGACTTGTTATTATTAGGCATGGGTGTTGGTTCATTGAGTATCTGTGTAGCCAGTCTTCTGCGCGTGAAATGGGTGTTACATAATTTTACTCGGACACAGATAGAGTGACTGCTTGGTCAAGCGTGGGGCATTATGATGCCAGCGTTGTGTGTCTCACCTTCACAGGTGCCTGGAGGATGCCGGCCTGGGTGGCCTGTTTCGGGTGGTGCGTTGGATTTAATCTGGATATTTTTTTATACTGAAAGCAACACATAGGATGGGAGAGCCGTTATGTTAGTGTATTCTATAAAGCGCTTTACACGTTTTGTCTCAATTGTGGCGGTCGTTCTGCTGTTGCATGGCTGTAGTAACACCGTCGCCATGCCAAAGCACGGTGAAATCGCAGTTGATTCGGAGCCATCTGGCGCAACTGTCTATGTGATGGGTAAGGTGCAGGGTAATACGCCTCTGCTAGTTCAGCTTCAAGACGTGTTTCCAATTGTGTACGCGCCGGATCAGCAGGATCTGTACGGTCTGGTGATTTTGAAGAAGGATGGCTGCCAGGATTATTTGCAGCGGGTGAGCAGCGCCGTATTGAATACAGGTGTTAAAGCAGAGCTTGATTGTGCTGACGTTGCCGCGGAGCAAACGCCCACTCAAACACCACAAGCTGATCAGTCCGGCATCCCTGTTCCGGCGCCGACATCACTCAAACAGAGGCTGATCAGGCTGGATGAGCTTCATCGGGATGGCTTGATCACAGACGAAGAGTACGCTGCTGCCCGCCGTCGAATACTGGATGAATTGTAACAGCGGCGTTTAAAAGCCCCGCCCGTATTGCGGTGCGGGTGTGACTTTTGATTTACATGAGCCGCCTGATATGACTTGCGTCAGTTTCAATGTGTGCAGCCCGGCTGGAATCCTTTCCAGCCGGGCAACAGCATTTTTCCGTGACTGCCGCGGGATAAGCGCAACCATTCTTTACCGTTGCCGGGATCAGAAGCCGGCAAACAGCTGAAAGTTCGTCGTGTTATCCCGATTGTTACCCCGCGCATCGACGCCTGAACCGCTCTCGGCAACGTTGAACAGTTCAATCCGTATATTTTGGGTGAACATCCAATTGAAGCCGAGGGTCCAGGCATCGAAGATGTTGTCAGTCGCAGTGCCGATATCCATAGTGCGGTAGGCTACGTAAAGGTTTAGCTTGTTAGGTAACACGCCGAGCATGGCCAGCAGCCCGAGGGCATCGGCATTATTGGCGTTATCGCAGTTGCCGCCAGCGAAATGTCCGGCCTTACCTTCACATTCGCCATAACTTGCATACAGTCCCAGGGGCATACTGCCAACTAGGGACTGAGACTGTGCGTCGACAATCCAGCCATCGGTTGGAATGATTGTTTCCAAACCGGTTCCATCATCTGCGGCAACAGTAGCATCGCCGCTCCAGAGCTGGAATCCGAAGGCAGTGTCCCAGCTTCCAAATGTCGGCATCCATGCAGCGCGCAGGTAATGGGCCAGGCCGTTTGCCTTCACGCTTCTATTTTCGGTACCCCAGCCAGGAACCCATGGGCTGTAATTAACGAAATAGTTGTGGCTGGCGGCGACCAGGGCCATACCGGTTGCCTCTCCGCTGCCAAGGCCTAAAGCCTGTGCGGCACTGAAAGCGCCGCGTGCCTCGATCGGGCGCTGCGAACGCTGGGCACCCGTATTCAGTAACTCAAAGCCGTACGCCGCGCCGAGCCCATCCGTAGAAAACGGGATAATGCTGAATTGGGTAGCGCCGGCCATGAACGCATTGAAATGGAGCTTGGTGGACAGGAACGAGTTGGCCGTATTGTCGCCAGCTGAATCCACATTGGCTACATCACCCAGGCCGAGTTCAAACAGAAAGCCAACGTTTTTTGCCAGGCGCCCCCCGACCAGAAATGCCGCTTCATCGGGCCACTCGATCCGGCCGTGATCGGCACCCTCGTTGGTGTTGCCGTTCGTTTTCACGTAGCGCAGCTTGGCAATGACCGAGGCATTCAGCACGACCGGGAGGGATATACCATCTCCCTCGATCAACTCCTGTTTTCCTACCAGGGTGTAGCCGCCGGCACGAAATGATCGACCGAAGGTATTCAGTGACGGAAAGTTCTGGAAATGGCAGGACGTACAGGGCATGTCGGTTTGCCGTGCAAATGCCGGTACAGCAGAAGCTTCCTCTGGAAGTGTGAGTACTGTTGCAGCGAGCACAATACAGAGTGCGTACAGTTTCGCTTTTAACATAGACGTTACTTTGTTCATTGATCTACCCTCCATTTTTTTTAATATTTATTTGTAGGCTTAGTTATTTTTTTTAACCTTATTTAAACTATGCCTACTCCCTATTATGCTGATACCAGCTGCATATACAATATCTTATTAAATAAAAAAAAGGTCTTATTTGCAAAACATTAGCGTGCACTTATATGTGAACTATAGTGACAATTAAATCTTGCGAGTGAATTCGACGCAGTGAACAGAATTCACTACGTCATTGAGTTAAATAGTGCGTCGTTAAAACGGGCTTGTTAATTAGTGTTGAATCCAAGCACCATCTGCCAGAGATTATCGAAACCAATATTTAACATTACTGATTAAAGCTGATTTATTACAAATAAATTAATAACCCGGTTGCTGATACTGCCTCATCTGTTGCTGAGTACGGCGTATTCTTTCCATTGCTCCAGGAGGCATTTGTCCTGATTGTTGCATTTGCTGCATTTGTGGTTGCTGATTTTGAGAAATCTGTCGCTGCATCTTTGTCATGTCTTTTTGCAATTGCTGAGGTTCACCATTTATGCTTACAGTTTTATATGAGGCAGGAATAGCAAAGGTATCAGCCGGCAAAGTCACATTAAATTTTATACTTTTCAGTACCGCACCCGATATGAACTTCATGCTCACCATGCCCTATAACTTCTGACGTCAGCCTGTAACACAGGCGGTATCGAAAAGACATTTTTCTGATACGAGTAAAAAAGGATTACGCCCCTTTTTAGTCACTCATACCCGCCAGCCTGACTTATTGAATGATAGAGAAAGGGGTACTGCCAACTTAACTCATCCCTGTGTATTCTTCGAGCATGAACTCATATAAACGTTATCGCTACCCACGGCTGATTATTAGTCATGCTGTATGGCCATACCACCGATTTACCCTGAGTGTCAGGGACATTGAAGAAATGCTGGCTTGTCCAGGTATTATCAATTGTTTTTATGGGGATCTTTGTTTGTCTTGTTTATTATTACACGGAAGCCGGGATGATAACCCTGCGTAGGGCCTCAACATCGCTGTCCGGCTCTCGGGCATTCGCCTCACTACGCCATAGCCGTTCCTGATCGAAGTCCTTCAAGATCCAAAGCAACCAGGCATTATTTCGTTGCCGGGTGGACATGGGTTTGGCGCCCAGCCAAACGGTAACCGGAAACACGAACCATGTGGCAAGCAGAGCGATGAGTAAAATGCTGATTGATGCTTCAAGCGCCCATAGTGCCAGGCTAAAAGCCAGGGCTATGGCGGTATAGCCCCAGGTTTTTTTGAGCGCAGCCATGAATGAAATATGCTGTGTTTCCCTTTCGACCTCCGCCTGGACCTTCCATGTAGCTTGACCAATGAGTAAGCTTTTCACTGCGAGCCATAGGCGGAGCGGGCTGTAGAGAACATCAGGCATATAAACAAAAGGCGTTGTAAGTATCTCGAGCCAGGCAGCGATGAATCCTCGCAAGGCCGAATTCATATTTCTAAGCGCCTCGGAACGTTGGCGCAAGAATGAGAGCCTGACCCCCGCTATAAAATTGAGTGATGGCTTATACATTTTAGGAAGGAGCACCAGACCCACGATAATAAAATAGAAGTGAACTTTCATCAGCACCGGGTTTGTGTGAATCAAAATCGACTGGCCAAATGTTTCAATGAAAGTATAAATGGATAATGAATCAGCTATAGCACTGTTGCTTGATAGCAGAATTGACCAGAGTATTACTCGGACTAAACCGGGTATTTTTTGTGTGAATAATAACAAGCTAAATCTCACAATATCATTTACTGCTACTAAGATGGCGTCAGTCGAACAGCACAATACTTTACCTCTGCAATTTTTGCCTGCGGGTCAAGCGCGGCATTTGTCAGCACATTAGCAGCTGCCTCAAAATAACAAAACGGCATGAAAACAGTACCAGCAGGCGAGTTATCACTCAATCTAACTTTTGCCTTAAGCTGACCACGACGGGTTTGCAACGACAAAAAATCATCTTCTTCCAGTCCCAGGCTCAATGCATCTCGTACATTCACAGCGATCCAGGGCTCTGGCTCTAATGCATCTAATACGGTTGCACGACGCGTCATGCTGCCGGTGTGCCAATGCTCTAATTGCCTTCCGGTAATTAAAATAAAGGGGTAGTCTTCATCAGGTATCTCATCGGGCGGCACAATATCTGCTGGTACAAGTTTTGCGCGCCCTGACGGTGTTGGGTAGCCATCTTTAAAGATTATCGGCTCACCGGGGTCACCTTCTTCATGGCATGGGTAGGTAACACTTTCCTGCTCTAAACGCGACCATGTTATTCCCGCAATAGAGTCCATCGCCAGTCGCATTTCATTAAAAATCTCTTCAGGTCCTGAATATGTCCAGTCCAGACCTAAGCGAGAAGCTATTTCCTGAATAATCCACCAGTCCTGTTGTGCCTCACCCGGCGGTGTGACCGCCTGGCGACCCATTTGCACACTACGGTCAGAATTGATATAGGTACCTGTTTTCTCTGGGTTTGCTGCAGCTGGCAATACAACATCAGCATAAAATGCTGTTTCTGTGAGGAAGATATCCTGTACCACCAGATGCTCCAACTTTGCCAGTGCAGTTCGCGCATGAAGTACATCAGGGTCTGACATAGCCGGGTTTTCGCCTTCAATATACATGCCCTTAATCAGGCCATCGTAGGCGTGATTCATCATCTCGACGGTGGTTAGCCCCGCTTTATTGTCCAGCACATTTACATTCCATAACTGAGTAAATCGCTTTTGTACAACCGGGTCATCCACTGCTTGATAATCGGGGAAAACCATTGGAATTAATCCCACATCGGATGCGCCCTGCACATTATTTTGCCCGCGCAGAGGATGAAGTCCCGTACCAGGACGACCAATCTGCCCGGTAATCAAACATAAGGAAATCAGGCAACGCGCATTGTCCGTGCCATGAACATGTTGCGATATCCCCATACCCCATAGAATCATCGCGTTGTTAGCGGTTGCATAAAGACGTGCAATTTCTCGAATTTGCTTTGCCGTCACACCGCAAATATCTTCCATAGCCTCTGGTGTATAAGACTGCAAGTGCAAGCTGAGTTTGTCGTATTGTTCGGTGTGAGCATCAATATAATCCTGGTCAACAAGTCCTTCTGTTACGATGACATTCATCATGGCATTGAGCAAGGCAACATCAGAGGCGGGTTTAAATCGCACAAAATGAGTAGCATGCCGCTTAAGCTCAGAACCCCGTGGATCCATTAAAATAAGCCTGGTGCCTTTCTTGATCGCATTTTTCATCCATGTCGCACCGACCGGATGATTCACCGTCGGGCTGGCACCGATAATAATAATGACATCAGAATGACAAACATCAGCCATTGGGTTGGATACCGCTCCCGAACCAAGGCCTTCCAGTAGCGCTGTTACCGAAGAGGCATGACACAGGCGAGTACAGTGATCTACATTATTAGTGCCAAAGCCTAAGCGGATAAGTTTCTGAAATAAATAAGCTTCTTCACTACTGCCTTTGGCGGAACCTAAACCGGCCAGTGCATATTTGCCGTCATTTTTAATTATTTTTGATAAACCCTGTGCCGCAAAGTCCAGAGCTTCATCCCAGCTAGCTTCACGAAATATTGCCAGTGGATTGGCTGGGTCAAGATCCAGCTCGGCAGACTTTGGCACATCACTGCGGCGAATCAATGGTTTTGTTAAACGTTCAGGGTGGTGGATATAGTCAAAACCGAAGCGACCTTTTACACACAGACGCCCTTTATTTGCCGGACCGTTACGTCCCTTCACGTGAAGAATTTTATTGTCTTTCACATGATAGGTAAGCAGGCAACCCACACCACAATAGGGACAAACAGAGTCTACGGTTTTATCTGGTTCAATCAGGCCAACGCCACCCGCTGGCATGAGTGCACCCGTTGGACAGGCCTGTACACATTCACCACAGCCCACACAGGCACTCTTACCCATGACATCATCTAGGTCAAAAATAATTTTGCTTCTAGAGCCACGTTTGGCAAGCCCAATAATGTCATTGACCTGTATATCACGACAGGCGCGTAAACAGCGAGTGCAGTGAATACAGGCATCCAGATTTACTGTCATCGCTGGATGAGATTCATCCCTGGCCACTTTATTTGTTCGTGCCTCAAAACGGGATGCCTTAACGTCCAGTTTATCTGCCCATTGCTGTAATTCATTGTCAGGCGTGTAGACCGTTTCAGGCATATCGGATTGTAATAATTCCAGCACCATTCTCTGCGCGTTTACGGCACGTTCATTATTGCTATGAACTTTCATGTCAGCGGCGGGTTTGCGACAACAGGATGGCGCAAGTACGCGTTCACCTTCAATCTCTACCATACAGGATCGACAGTTTCCTGACTCGCCCAGGTCTTCCCGGTAGCACAAATGCGGAATTTCTACGCCATGTCGGTGTGCGGCATTAAATATGGTTTCGTTTTCTTTGGCGTTTATGGTTTCGCCATTCAGGCTGAATTTGATGCTCATGATTTGTTCCCGCCGATTTCTTCAGGAAAGTACCTGATTACACAATCCATCGGGTTTGGCGCCGCCTGACCAAGCCCGCAAATAGATGCATCTCGCATCACCGTCGATAATTCCTGCATCAGCTGTTTATCCCATACCTCCTGCTGCATCAGCTTTACGGCTTTTGCTGTACCTACCCGGCAGGGTGTGCACTGACCACAGGATTCATGCTCAAAAAACAACATGGCATTGAGTGCAATTTGTCGTGCTGAATCCGCCTCTGAAAACACGATTACCGCAGCTGAACCGATGAAGCAACCGTGTTCACTTAAGGTATCAAAGTCAAGTGGGATATTCGCCAAACTTGCGGGCAAAATACCGCCTGAAGCACCACCGGGCAGATAGCCATACAGCTTATGTCCGTGCTGCATGCCACCGCAGTATTCATCGACCAGCTCCTGCAGGGTAATACCTGCGGGTGCTAAATGTACTCCCGGTTTAGTAACACGACCACTGACTGAAAATGAGCGTAAACCCTTGCGACCATGGCGACCTTGCGAAGTAAACCAGTCCGACCCTTTTGCGACTATGTCGCGTACCCAATAGAGTGTTTCCATATTATGTACCAGCGTGGGCCTGCCAAACACACCAAGCTCGGCCACATAAGGTGGCCGCAAGCGCGGCATGCCTCGTTTGCCTTCAATGGATTCAATCATTGCCGATTCTTCACCGCAAATATAAGCACCGGCACCACGACGCAGATGAATTTCAGGCAACTTGTATGGAGGGGCGGCGCGTAGTTTATTCAGCTCTGTTTGCAACATTTCATGACAGGCAGGATATTCATCGCGAAGATAAATATAGATAACATCGATGCCCACCGTTAACGCCGCAATCAGCATACCCTCTATAAAACGACATGGGTCAGTTTCCAGGTAATGCAGGTCTTTAAAAGTACCCGGTTCACCTTCATCGATATTGACCGCCATTGTCCGTGGTGCCGATTGGGCACTCACTATGCGCCATTTTTGGCCTACTGGAAAACCCGCTCCACCAAGTCCTCTTAGATTTGACGATTCCAGTTCACTGATAATGCTTTCTTTCTTTTCATCATCAATGTCCTTTTGTAAGTGGGTAATAAAAGCATAAGCACCCTGCCCCTGTAATTTCTCATTATCAGATACAGCAGGAACTGGCGCCTCATATAAATTGCTCGAAATGACGGCTTTTATTTTTTCATAATCAGCTGACTCAACAGGGTTCTTGCCGACTACAGCAATGGGTGCTTTGTCACAACGGCCCACACAAGGTACGCGTTGTATCCTTACAGTATTGTTATTATGGTCAGTTTTGCTTTCCAGGGCCTTTATTAATTCATCTGCTCCCTTCATCTGGCAGGTGATGGAATCACATACCCGGATAGTCAATTCCGGGGGAGCGGATTCATTTTCATCAATGACATCAAAATGGTGATAAAAACTGGCGACCTCATAGACTTCTACTACAGAAATCTTCATTAAATCAGCTAATGCCGTTAAATGATTAGCAGATATATACTTAAACTTATCCTGGATTTGATGCAGGTATTCGATTAATACATCACGCTGTAGCGCTTGAGTGCCCAGCAGGTCGTTTACAACCTGTAGCGATTGAGCATCGACTCGACGACCTCTTGAGAAATACTTATGTTTGTTTTTTTTAGAACCTTTCATAGTAAATGTTCATAAATAAATGATTCAGCTAAGGTTTCTCAGGAACTTTTCAATGCCTTTGCATGATAGGCAATATGCTCACCAATAAATGTCGCTATAAAATGATAGCTATGGTCATAGCCTTCCTGCAGTCGAATCGTAACGGCTTGTCCTGCTTTATCACAGGCGCCCTGGAAGTTTTCGGGTAACAACTGTTTCTCATCATAAAACTCATCGGCCAAACCCTGATCGATTAATATATCAGCAACTTTTGCGCCCGACTCAACCAGAGCCGTCGCATCATAAGCCTGCCATGTTTTTGTATCATCTCCTAAATAAGCGCCAAAACAGCCTTTGCCCCAACCACAGTTGATGGGGTTACAAATGGGTGAAAATGCGGAGACAGATTTGTAGCCATCCGGGTTTTTAAGTGCACAGATTAATGCACCATGGCCGCCCATGGAGTGGCCGGAAACCGACTTAAGACCTGGAATTAACGGCAAATCAGCTTCCACTAATGCCGGTAACTCTTTAGTCACATAGTCATACATTTGATAATGATTAGCCCAGGGAGTCTGCACAGCATTAACATAAAACCCGGCACCTTTACCCAGGTCATAACGCTCAGTTTCATCAGCCACATCATCGCCACGCGGACTCGTGTCAGGAAATACTAAGGCTATACCATGCTCTGCTGCATAACGCTGTGCACCAGCTTTGGTACGTGCATTATCGTCAGTACAGGTCAAACCGGATAACCAGTACAAAGCAGGTACATTGCCTTTTTCTGCCTGCGGCGGCAGATAAACCGAAAAGGTCATTTCACAATTCAGTACAGTGGACTGATGTGTGTAGCGATTAAGCAAACCGCCAAATTCTTTAATGCTTTCAATTTGTTGAATAGTCATTGGTTTCCCATAATAATTAAATGTAGATGATGTTTCATTATATAAACACAGCCCTTTTTTCACCTATCTTCACTATACGCAGAGTTATTTATCTCGCTTACCTGACCTGCAAGTAGTTACACCTATATGAGCAACTACTTGCAGCATTAGTAGCGCTTAGGGCTGCAGAAAAAATGTTTTGTCCAATATCACGCAACCATAGTTAAAAGATAATGACTGAACGAATGCTTTCGCCACTATGCATTAAGTCAAATGCTCTATTGATGTCTTCCAAAGGCATGGTATGTGTTACAAAGCCATCCAGTTCAATCTCACCTGCCATATAACGATCAACATATCCCGGTAGTTCTGTGCGACCTTTTACGCCACCAAATGCTGAACCCTTCCAGGTGCGGCCAACCACCAGATTAAACGGACGTGTTGAAATTTCCTGACCCGCACCGGCCACGCCAATTCCCCAACCCATGTGCGTACACTCCAGTGCATCACGCATAACATGAATATTACCAATACATTCAAAGGAGTAATCAGGGCCTCCGTTAAAGGTGTCCTGCATGTATTCAACAAATGAGCCTTCAAGATCCTTGGGATTAACAAAATCTGTAGCCCCCAGTTGTTTGGCAAACTCAAACTTATCGGGATTAATATCGATACCGATAATGCGCTCTGCCCCCGCCATTACAGCACCCTGAATACATGCCAGGCCAATGCCACCCAGACCAAAGACTGCAACCGTTGACCCTGGCTCTACCTTGGCAGTATTAAGTACTGCACCAATGCCCGTGGTCACACCACAACCTAGCAAACACACTTTATCAAGTGGTGCTGCCTTATTTATTTTTGCCAGTGCGATTTCAGGGACAACGGTGTATTCAGAAAAGGTTGAACACCCCATATAGTGGAAAATATCCTTACCATTCTGAGAGAATCGGCGCGTGCCATCAGGCATATAACCCGTCCAGATAGTTGGAGCGATAGTCTGACAAAGGTTAGACTTGGTTGAATTACAATATTCACAGTCCCCACACTCGGCGATATACAGTGGGATAACATGGTCTCCAACTTTTAAGTCTTTAATACCGGGGCCCAGTTCAACCACTTCACAGCCACCTTCATGACCTAAAATACAGGGAAAAGAACCTTCTGGATCATCACCTGAAAGGGTAAACGCATCAGTATGACAAACACCTGATGCGATAACTTTTAATAATACTTCGCCCTCCTTAGGGCCCATAACGTCTACTTCTTCGATAGACAGGGGTTTCTGTGCTTCCCACGCAACAGCTGCTTTAGCTTTCATTTTTTACTACTCCTCACAAGTTTTTAATGTCTTTAAATTAACTCAGCCAGTATGGATAGGTTAGTCCGACAGGCGATTTACTACTGAGATATAAATTATAAACGAAAAACAGAATGAATATTCATTTTTGTTTCTGTTTCTGCTATAATTATTTCCGGCTTAAAACAGAAGAGAATGCGAATTAGAGCTTACCGATTTATCATCTACTATGATTTTAAATAACCGGCGCATATAATAAGCAAACAGGTATTAAGATCAGGGAATTAACGAAAACTCAATCTAACGATTTCCTTCACTTAAGACATTAATTTTGTGGTGTATTACAATAAAACTACTAACAACTTATTTTTAACCTGATAAATAGTATGCCTTACCTAAACAGACCAGCGCCTTCTCCTGAACCCATTGACTGTAAAATATTAACGGCTGCATTAGACCTTTTTGTTGATAAAGGCTATCACAATGTGTCAATTCACGAGGTGCAGAAACAGGCAAATGTTAGTATTGGCTCAATCTACAAACATTTTGGAGGAAAAGAAGGAATAGCGCAGGCGCTTTATAAGCACATACTCAATGAAGTTGATGAGATGATTGATGGTGTCACCAGGGATATTAATACACCCATAGAACAACTTGAGGAAATTATTAAGCAGCTCTTCGAACATACGGAGACTCATAAAAAAATAATCTCCTTCGTCTTTCATTCGAAGCATGCAGATTTTTTATCCGATGAACCGTTAATATGTAACGCGGCCCCTTTTATACAAATTAGAAATATTACTGCTCAAGCCATTAAAAACGGTGAGCTTAAAGATATCGATACCTATGTAGCAACTTCAATAATATTTGGAGGCGCAATAAGAATGATTCAATTGCGACTGGACGGTGTAATAGAAAAACCGCTAATTGATTATATTGACCTGTTACTTACAAGTTTATGGAGTGGGATAAAAACTACCCCAGCCCATGTAGAAGCACATCCCTCCATGGCAGCACTCTAGGTAACTTTTAACAATACCTGACATATATATCACTACTTAAAGAAACATAAATT
>RCNG010001393.1_pt1 | contig 11970 bp, 22 predicted proteins | sample 2041371 | NCBI WGS metagenome assembly RCNG01 (sample SAMN09708227, study PRJNA481090) | Marine sediment metagenome, whole genome shotgun sequencing project. | biome: marine sediment; feature: ocean; material: sediment; isolation source: Sewage treatment plant 1 marine sediment (STP1) ... | reverse complement strand
CCTCGCCGTGCATGTCGTAGAGCTTGCCGTTGACGTATTGGGGCATGACTCACCTTCCCTTTGTGCGTTTCCAAATGCCGATGACCAGTATACCAACTGCGGCCCCGGCTCCGATGATCAGCAGGCTGTTGGGGTCGTTCCTCGGCGGGGGGTCATCCCCCTTCCCGTCAGCGTTAGGAGCCCACCCGGCGGGGAGTCCTGCGGCGAAGGGGCTGATTCCCGCAGACTCGAAGGAATCCTCGAGATTGACGTAGGGGACGGCCGACCAATAGGTCTCCGAGTTCGAGTAGGCGTAGTACAGGTTCTGTGCGTTGATGTTCGCCTGGGCCGCTGCCCCCGAAGCATCCCTCAGCGTCTCAAGGTCTGCTGTTCTCGTGCCTGCCGGCGGGTCTCTCATGAGCCTCGCCGTCGCGGCAATTTGCTGCGTCAGCCCCGACATCGCTTCGATGAGTCGCGTCTCGTACGTCCTCATCTGAGCTCGCTGATTCGGGGTCAGCAGCGCCGTCAGCCCGTAGCCCCGGGCGAGGCTTCTGAGGGACATCGTAGGTCCATGGCTGATGACATCCCTGTAGTGGACGTACACCCTCTCAGGGAGGCTCTGTCCCTGGACCCTTCTGTAGGCTCCCTCAAACTCCCGTATCACCGTCTGCATGTAGGCAGTCGATGTTCGAAGAGCTCGAGCCTGTCCCAATGCGCCTGCAGCCATGGCTCACTTCCCCTTGTTTCCGGTCAGGAGCAGAACCACGCCCACTGCCCCGACACCCAGCACAACCGGGAGGAAGGCAGGGCTGCTCGTGATGGAGGAGAGGTCGAAGCCTCCCCCGTTGCCCCCCGGAGGGGTCTTCCCACCAGGCGTTCCACCCCCACCACCACCGCTGCCGCTGCCGCCGCCGCCGCCCGTGGAGGGTGGCCCCAGTGCCAGAAGCCTGGTGGTCTCCCGGAACGTGTACTCCGTCGTCCTGTACGTGTCCTGGAGACCAGCCCACTGATCGATGGTCGCGGTACCGTGCCCCGTCTGGAGAGTGCCCCTCGCCTGCGTGAGCGCCTCGTCGAGCTCGTCGAGGGCTTCCTGGACAGCCGCTGCCCTCGCTCGGTTCTGGGTGTAGAGCTCGTACTGCGAGCGCACGGCGTGCCCCCGGTTTTGTAGCATCGCCCAGGCAGCATTCACCGAGAGAGCATCTCCCGAGAGTCCCCCGCAGAAGGAGCAGCCCCCGAGGGCCTGTTTGTCGAACCAGGGCATCTACTTGCCCCCGTCGGTGCTTGTGGAGTACCAGACTGCCACGACGGCCCCGACACCGAGCAGGCCGGCGAGGGCCCAGGGCGCGCTCAGCGACTGCAAGAAGCCCCCACCACCACCACCACCACCGCTCTTGCCTTCTCGCGATCCGGGGTCCGACCAGCTCCCGGGGTCCGTATAGTCCTTGCCACTCCCTGTCTGCGTGCCACCACCACCCGTTGGCCGGGGATCATCCCCCCAGGCCATCGTCGAGCCACTTGCCTGGGCTGCCCGCTGGGACTGGAGCGTGTGGGTTGCGCTCCGTACCGTGGCCTCGAAGGCTCTCCACTGGGACACCGTGGCCCCGTAGGGAGGTGACCCCCCGGCGGGATAAAGCCTCGCCGCAGCCTGCGCCTCTCGGAGAGCTTCCACGAGGGAAGCCTCCCGGGTCGAAAAACGAGCCCCCGACTGCTCCCAGGTCGCCAGTGCATGCGCTCGAGCCTGGATGAGCGTCCGCAGCGCGGGGATCGACACCCTCGTGCCTATGGGAATCGCGCCCATGCCTGGTCCACAGATGGCGCAGCTACGGAAACCCCCGGGGTTGTACATGCGAGCGAACATGACTCCTCCTTCTACTGCGGACGCGGTCGGCCAGAAGCAGCCGCGCCGATGAGACCACCCACGAGGGCAGTGATGGATGCCACGGCGACGACCTTCTTTGGGACGAAGACGAGCGAGGCGATGAGCCCCATCATCCCGCCCTGGATGGCCCACGAGAGGTAGGCGCCCCCAGCGCCCGTCGTGACCCCTGCCGTCGACACCTCAGTGGTGGCCTCCTCGTCGGAACCTTCCCCAAAGAGGCCCCCGTTCGCAGGTTGCCCGAAGAGCACGGGTGTCCCAGCGGCAGTCAGCATCCGGTTGGACATCACCCGCATGCTCCTCTGCAGAGCTGCGGGGGCAAAGCAGGTGCCTCTACCTTGCTTCCAGCCGGGGGCGCAGTACCTCGAGGGGGGGAGCATCATTTCTTGCCCTTCTTCATGAGCATGTCGTGGAGGACGTAGCCCCCGACGATGCCGAGGCCTGCCCAGAGCCAGCCACCGGGGGCCGGCAGACCCATGCCTGCCTGCGTCACGCCCTCGTCAGCCGTCAGATTGGGGTCCTCCTGCGCCTCGGGAGCTCCGCACAGGGTGCCGATGCCACAGGACGGCACGTCGGCCGGGGGGCCGAAGAGGCCGTAGGTCCTCCGGCGTCGCACCTTCGGAGCGGCTCGGCGCCTTCGCCCGTACTGGGAGGTCGGTCGGGTGAACAGCAAGTTCGTCCCAGGAGGACAGCACCCCCCTTTCGAGTAGACGCTCCCAGGCATGAAACGACAGCCTGCCCTCCTCGCCTTAGCCTCCTGCGTGGCATTGTAGACGGAGAGTTGTACGGGCCTCGGGTAGCTGCAAAACCTCGGCATATCAATTCCCCTTCTTCGACGAGAGGTACCACAGGAGCGCACCACCACCGACAGCCGCTGCGGCCCAGGGCCACCACGTCGGAAGGATGCTTCCAGCACCGTTGCCGTTGCCGTTGCCGTTGCCGTTGGGGCCGAGGCTCTGCCCCGGGCCACCCGAGAACAGGCTCATCTTGCCGCTGGGGAGCCCGGTCTTGAGGTTGCTGCTCGCCGTGGGCGCCCCACCAGAGGGGTTGTACCCCGTCCTGCCTCCGGTTCCTCCGAAGATCGGAGTGGTGTCCTCGTTCTCGTTGTCGTCTCCGGGCTCGCCGAAGAGGGACGGAGTGCCTATCGCTGTCAACTGCTTCATTTCAATACCCCATCACGCTGTGTTTGACTTTGCCGAGCATGCTCGCCGTCCGAGGTCCCGCGACGGGGTCGAGCACCACTGGTCGTTTGTATTGATCCGTCGCCACCACGAGGATGTGGGTGTACTTCCCCGCTAGTGGCCGATCCTTGAAACCGACGCGGGCAAACTGCGTCGGGATGCCTATGGTGCGTGGAGCTGCGTAGAGAAAGATCGAGGCGTCGTCGCAGTCTCCCATCGCCTTGCCGTGCTTGTTGATCTCCTCGAGAAGCCTCTCGGGGTCCTTGACGAGCTCAACCTGGACGGGGTCGTTGACGTAGTAGAACCGGGGCTCGAACCAATCGTAGATCGCCATGAGCTGCGAGAGCCGGTCCCTGGGCCGCACCTCGCGGACGATGTCCTCGACCGTCGACCTGAGCCGGAGGGAGAGCTCCCCTCGAGGCCCGTGGGCCAGACGGGTCATCTCCTTGACGGTGTCGGTCGTGCCTTTATATGGCTGGACGCTATGGCGCGGTATGTCAGCGAACTTCATATTCACCCGGCGCAGTCGCCGGGCGAGCACTACGTGCAACGATTAGTACCAGGGGCAGGACAGAGGGGTCAAGCTCCGGTCTGCAGCATCTCCCTCAGGACCGGGATGGCCCCGCGCAGATACTGCTTCATCTGGAAGGTCATGGGCTCGCCGCTGTTCTCCTCGATCCCCTGCAAAACAAGCTCAGGATCAATTACAGCCACCTGTCCGAGCTCCCCCATTCCTCCGGAAAGCACGGCTAGCTCCTGGATGAACTGCGGGTAGACCTTGTCCTGCTCAGCCGACGAGTTGATGAGCTGATAGATTGCTTTGATGTCCGGAGCCCCCTGCGGGGCCTGCGGGGCCTGCGGGGCCTGGGGGACCTGGGATGTCGGTGGAGCTGCAGCCGGCGCAGCTTCCTCTGCCTCCTCTGGTGCCTGGGGCATCTCCATCTCCCCCTCGGGTGTTGGCTGGCGTCGTCGCCGACGCACGACCCGCTGAGGCTGAGGTTGCGCTTGCGGTTGCGGTTGCTGGGGCTGGGCCTGCGGGTTTTGCTGCGCCGCGAGCTGCTGCCACTCCTGGATGCCTGCTGCCGGTGGAGCCGGAGCTCCTCTCCCCGAGAGGTTGGATAGCCACCCCTGGATGCCAGCCGCTACGCGCTGCGCCGGCTCCGACTGGAGGACCTTCACGGCCTGGTCTATGGGTGTCTCCGCTGCGGGAGCATGCCCGGTCAGGGACGCCACCTCGTTGCCGAGGGCGATGACCTCCTGGAGCGACTGGAGCGGGGGCTTGGGGTCCTGCTTGGTCGAGAGCACCGACTCGAGGCGCACCGAGTCGAGCCGCGCTCCGTCCCTCTCCCCGGTCATGGTCGTGAGTCTCGTCTCGTAGTCTCTCGCTCTCTCCCGCGCTTCGGTGAGCTGGTCGAGCAGTCCCTTTTCCCTGGACTCCGAGTTCTCCCGCTGAGAGGTGTAGCGCCCATCGAAGTTGTCGCGTAGACCCTGCTCCCTAGAGGTCCACTCGTCCCGCATCCGCTGTTCTCGACGGTCAGCCTCGTCGCGGAAGCGGTCGCGCTCCTTCGAGCCTTCGTCGCGCATCCGCTCTGCCTGCTCACGACCGCGCTGCTCCATATCCCGGAGGTCTCTCTCCTGCCTCTCCGCTGCTGCTCGAAGCTCACGCGAATGCTCTGCCCGCGCCGAGTCCATGTCCCGGCGCATCTGATCGACGATCTCCCTGTACCCCTCTGCACTGTCAGGCACGTTGTCCCTCCCACTGAGGAGCGCCAGGATCATCTCGTTTTGTCGCTTCGCCTCAGAGTCAGCTCGATGCTGCGAGAGCTCCATGGCCTTGGACTGCTGGGCGAGAACAGCGGAGAGCTCGCTCGGCCCTCTGTCCTGTCCTCCCCCCTTGAGGAGGTGCCGACGAAGGTCCCGACTCTCCTCGATGGTCGCGTCAGCAAGTCGAGCCGCGACTGGGTCGCCTATGAAGGAAGCTCCACCCCTCCCTCCTTTCTCGTCCTCGTCTTCTCCTCGCTCCGAAGACTCTCGAGCTGCACGTCCACCGAGCTTCACCTCGCCGGCCACGATGATGTTGTTGACCCTGCCGACGATGACCCCGTCCTTGTCGGTCTTCGGGTGAGGTCCACAGATCAGGATGTGGAAGGTCTTGCCCCCGTGGTACTTCTCGATGAACGCCACGTCGATGGGCTCGTGGACCCTGTCGACGAAGCCGTGGCAGGGCTTGCCCTTGGACTCGTAGGGTCGGTCCCGGTACAGGTCGATGTAGTGCCGGCCGTCGGCCCAGTCGAACTTCGCGAGCACCCTCGAGAGGTCACGCTGACCGAGCTTCCCAGGCTCTGTGCCAGGAGCGTATTCGTTGTCCTCTTCCTCTTCTTCCTCGTCCTCCCCTTCCTCGTCCTCTGGCTCTTCGGGGTCCACGAGGGTGCCCTTCTTTTTAGGCATCGGCTACTCCTTTTCCGGCCTCCGCAGCCTCGGTCGCCTTCTCCTCAGCCGCTTCCTCGGCTACTTCCTCGGCCTCGACCTCAGCCTCGGCCTCTTCCTGCATGCTCTGGGCCTGGCCAAACGCCATGTCGATGGCCGCGATGATGCCCTGCGCCTGGCTCTTCATGTCTGGCGTCGGCGCCGACTCGAGGTGGATGAAAGCCTCGGCCAGGCCACGGCACTTGTTGAGGAGCTCGACGGCCGCAGGCGCAGGTATCGCCGCGAGGGGGTGCCCCGTGCCGATGCCAGCAGCTCCAGTGGCAACCTCGAGGATCTCGAGGCGCTCGTCGTGGTCCATGTCGCGGTTCTGCAGCTCCTCGGCGAGAGCCACGATCATCGGGATGATCTCACCACCGATCAGCCTGGGGAAATTGATGGCCTTCCCTCCACCCGATGCCCCCTCACGTACCCGCTTGGCCGAGGCCAGCGCGTCAGCAATGATCTGATCAAGGTTGTCCATCCCCTCGGGCTCTTCGTCAATCATCTGTGCCATCGTCCTCGTCTCCCATTGCCGCCGCTGCATCTCGAGCAGCGAGGGCGTCACGGTACCCTTTGAGTCTCCGCTGGCTCCGGCGCCATGTGCGCCAGGCCTTGGAGCTCCACCAGCGGGGGCTGAAGAAGGAGCAGCCCAGGATGGCTGCCTCTCCGATCTCCATGAGCTCGGAGCCGGCCTGGAGCCTCACGCAGTAGCGCCGCAGCTCCTGCATCGGCCCTGTGGTCGTCACGTCTTCGGAGTCCGCGAGGACCTCGCAGTAGTGACGGCAGCCTGCCATGCACACGAGGTGCTCCTCGGTGGCAGGGGGCGCCTCGAGGACTAGCTGCTGCGCCATGGCCGGAAGCCCATCGGGGCCTCGGGTCATCTGCGGAGCTGCGAGGTCCCCAGCTTTGTCGCGGGCCAAATCGAACTCAGATTTCTGGGGCAGGTCATCCAGGATGCCGGGCATGGGGCGCACGATACCCTGAGCTCACCCGATTCGTCAACGCTCCTGAAGCGCCCCCAGAAAGTTGGGGACTTTATGCACCAATCCGTCTGCAGTTTTAGCACACCTTTTTTAGCGAATTGGGTAGTCAATGCACCAGTTCCCCGAAGAGCCATATGGTACAGTCAGCCCCCGCTAGCCTGGAGCTGCCATGGACAGCAGAGCCCTAAAAGACCGTGTGCGCTGGAATGCTTCCCAAATCATGCGGGGGCTCAGAACCTACCCCGCGAAGCTGGCCCGAGACCGGGGAATCCCCCTCTCGAAGATCATCCAGTGGCTGCGACCCAGCCAAGGTATGAGCCTGAAAGGGCTCGCAGCCCTGGCAGACGCTCTCAGAGTGGACCCGTGGGACCTCCTCGAGCCTCTCCCCGATGTTCTCCCCCCTCTCGTGGACGGGAGGCGCAGAAGTGTGAAAAAAAGTACCAACAGGGGTGTGTAAATATGTCCACATGCTCAAGTTTCCGGAATGTGGTGCTTTTCTGGTATCTCCAGCGCACCTCCCCCAAACCTGTGGACTCTTTTACACACCCAGCCCCCTAGGGCCCCTCCCCAACCCTGCAGTATCACAGTAATCGCGTTTTTGGCACAACCTTTGCTTCAGTATCAATCCGTTGCGTTGGCCGCAACCACCGACGGTAGGCCCGGAGGTCGAAATGGCACGGAAAACTAAGAAGAACAACCCCTTCTCCGAATCCTGCACCGAGATCGAGTGCGCCAACACCGACCCCAAGATGATCGCGGCCAAGGGCAAGATGGACGGCTGGCCCTGCTGGAAGTCCCCTGCAGCCCGCACCATCGACCTCACCGACTACGAGATCATCATCATGAACACCTCAGCCGGCAAAGACAGCCAGGCTGCCATGCAGCGCCTCGTCGATGTCGCCACCGAGCAGGGCGTCATGGACCGAATCACGGTCGTCCACTGCGACCTCGGCCGGGCCGAGTGGCAGGGCGTCAAGGAGCTCGCCGTCCGACAGGCTGAGGCGTACGGCCTCCCCATCCGAGTCGTCTCCCGGCAAGCACGCGGCGGCAACGACATCCTCGGCCAGGTCGAGCACGAGCGGCACAAGTGGCCAGCCATCGGGATCGCCCAGTTCTGCACCAGCGACCACAAAACCTCGCAGGCCGGCATCGTCGTGACCGAGCTCATCGGAGACATCCGCGAGGCCGAGGGCTTCGCTCGACTCTCGAACAAGCGCCACGTCAAGGTGCTCCAGGTCCTCGGCCTCCGAGCTCAGGAGAGCACGCGGCGCGGCGCGAAGCTCCCCGTCGAAAACCGACAGACCAACAAGAGCAAGACCGAGGATGAGTGGCTCCCGATCTTCGATTGGACGACCGAAGAGGTCTGGAGTTGCATCCGCTCCAACGCACTTGAGTCCCACCCGGCCTACGACCTCGGCATGAGCCGCTTGAGCTGCTGCTTCTGCGTCGTCGCGAAGCTCTCTGACCTCCGCATCTCGGCCAAAGCCAACAAGGGTACCCTCGCCGAGTACGTGAAGGTGGAGCGCAGGGTCGACGCCTACCAGCGGGCCAACGTCCAGTCCGTCGAGCTCTGGGACGCACGCACCGGGCAGAGCCCCCGCAAGGCCATCACGGGCCACACCTTCAAGCAGGGCTGGTCGCTCGAGTCGCTCTGGGCCGAGACCTACCCCGACGAGGACGTGGACGCTGGCGCTCTCCGCTTGGTCGCTACCGGGGCCACGGGGACAGGCAGAGGGCCAATGTGGAGTAGCCGTAACAGTCGCTGCCGCAACGCAGCCTAAGGAGATGGACATGCGCTACAGGTTTGAGAATAACTCGCACGAGGGTCTGGTCGTCCACATGGGCGAGGATGATCGCCTTCACTTCAAAGGTGGCCCCCACGGCCCCCACAGCCTCTCCCTGGCGCTCTCGGACGACGACCGAATAGCAGCGCACGCCGAGGGCTACGCCGAAGCTCGCTACGGTGTGGGACACTTCGCCGTCCACAACTATGTCGTCTCGGCCGTCAACGAGGCGCAGTCCTGGCGCCCACTGCTCAAAGGCTTCGAAAGGATACCCTCGTGCTAACTGACTTCTCGAACGTCACCTACGTCTGCAAGTCGACGCAGTGCAATGCGTCGAAGCGCCTCGTGGACGTGTCCGAGTGCATCGAGGTCGCACGCGGCGCGGCCGTCGACACCGGCACCCTCGTGCTCTACGTCGCCAATGGGGGCACTGTGCCGCTCAGCTACCGCTACCGCGCCGACTGCGACTACGTCGGCGTCCTCGCCCACCCTGACGGCCGCGTCTGGGTGTGGGCTATCCGCGAGCGCGCTGCCATCCGCAACTACGGATCGCCGATGGGCGACGAAGGTACGGCCGTCCGCATCTGGGGTGAGCACGCTCGCACCGCGTTCCGCTCGAGGGCAGACGCTGGGATGGTCACCGTCTACCGCGCGCAACTCGCCTCTCGGATACTGCGAGAGGTCACTAGCTGTCAGACCCATGACGCCTCGTGCGTCGCATGAGCAAGGGAGAGATGGACATGGCCAGCAACCAGACAACCACCGACACCGTGCTCGCCCTGCTCGCCGACCACAAGGGCGACTTCCAGGTCGTCCAGTCCGACAAGATGGGCTGGTGGGTTGACCTCTTGATCGACGAGTACGAGCCAACCGTCGCGATCCTCGAGAAGCTCCGAGGAGCCGGCATCCCAATATTTCAGCTCAGTGGCGTCGTTTACCGAGTAGGCGAGTAGGGGAGATGACCATGCGAGATAGACTCTTCGACGGATTCACAATGGACGAGGCCCAGGGCATCTTCGCTGCGGCCTCTCGTGCGGCTGAAGCCATCGCGGCCTGCTGCCCCAAGGGGGAGGTCCACTTCGATGTGATGGGCCTCGAACAGACGCTGCACCTGCGGACGCAGGGTGTGGTCGTGTCCATACAGCACCCTCCCGGGGAGGAGCTCGAGGTCGTCGTCCACCACAACAAGGCGTACCCACTGCTCCACGGGAACGCCCAGGCACTCGCCGACATGCTCGGCGTGGAGGTGAAGTGATGCCCCAGACAACGATCGCTCTGACCGATGCCCAAATCGCTGACCTGCTCTGCGCCGCCTTCGAGGGCGGCGTGGGCTACTGGTGCGTCATCACCGGCTACGACAGGCCCATCAAGCCCCGCAGTGTCTGGGGTGAGGACACCGTCTACCCCCATGTGGACTACCCGCTCACGGGAGGCTCCGTCCTCTGCCAGGTCACCGACGAGGAAGACCCCCCGGAGCTCGTCCTCGACCGCGCGGCCATCGACCGGGGCCTGGCGCTGCTCCCCACCGTGGCGCCCAAGCACCTGGCAGACATCCTCAGCGAGAACACAGACGCTGATACCGGAGATGCCTACCTGCAGCTCTGCTTGCTCGGAGAGATCGTCTACGGCTAACGCCGAGAGGAGGGATGGACATGCCCAAGAAGCTGACAGCCAAGTCGTTCCACTGCCCCGAGTGCGGCGCCCGTCCAGGCCGCGCCTGCAAAGGCTCCCGCATCCCGGGGGCCAACACCCTCGGTGGTGGCTGGGGAGGACCCCCAGACCGCAAGCGGCCCCACGACGCCCGCTACGAGGTCTCCCGTGCGGCCAAGTCCCCCGACCTGCAGCCTCGCGAGGAAGAGGAGGGAACCCATGCCTGATATCACCCACGACGACTGGGTGGCCGAGGTAGACGCCATCCTCATCGACGCTATCGGAGTCGACATGGACTCGATGGTCGGCGACCAGATGACTCGAGACGCCTGGCAGGCCGGCGACTCCCCCGAGTGCTTCGTCCGCGAGACGGTCGTCCCGGCCGTGGTGGAGGAGTGGGGCCAGGAGTATGCTGAGCTCGTGCTCAACGCCGTAGGCAGAAAGAGGTCGTGATGCAGTTTCGAGCCAAGGTCCTTCGCAACGCCGCAGGCAACCCCATCATCAAGCTCCCGTCGCGCAAGCAGGAGCCCGACATGCCCTTCGGCGAGGCCCTCGTGCTCCTCCCCGACGGCACACGGTGGGTCTTCCGCTTCGTCAAGATCGCCGTCAACCTCGCGAGGCCCGAGGGCAAGAGCACCGGCAACTACCTCCCGGAGCTCATGCTCGACTGGTGGGGGGAGAGGGCCGGCGAGCCGGGGCGCTCCCAGTTCGTCAGCTTCGTCTGGGACGATGACTTCAACACGCTGACGGCCGAGCCCGAGTAGGCCAGCAGGAGGGGACCTCTGATGCCTCATATCAAGTGGACGCGCTGGGTGGACGACGATGACGGCGAGCACGAGGAGACCTCCCTCCTGCCGGCCGTCTGGAAGATCTGCCACACCTGCTCCGGCGAGGGCGCTCATAGCCGACACCTCGGCGCCATCACCCACGAGGACCGCGTCACGGCCTACGGGGAGTCCGGTGGCTCGATGGGGAGCCCGTGGTAGCTCCCTCTCGCCCCTGCATCGGCTGCGGCTACTGCTGCTGGTTGGCCCCGTGCTCCTACGGGGTGCTCGCCTATGGCCCCGACGGCCCCTGCGGAGGGCTCGTCTTCAAGGACGGCCGGCACTGGTGCTCGGCCGTCGAGGACGACCCCATCTTGTACATCGGTCTCGCCATCGGCGAGGGCTGCTGCTGCAGCTCCATGAACTCTTGGCGCCGCGAGCCCATCGTCGACCGCACAGAGTACGAGGTATGATGCTGCCATGAAGACCCTCGACGACTATCTCTACACGTACTTCGCCTCCGGGGCCAACAGCCCCGCAGATATGCTCGGATTGATCGACTGCTCCATGGACTGGGGCTGCTCAGTCTCCGAGCTCACCCCTCACTGGGAGCTCGGCGTCCAGTACACCCTGGACACAGACGTGCTCACCTTCTGGGACTCCGGGGCCTTCTCCGAGATGGACCTCTCCGGGAGCTCCCCCCGTGTGAAGTTCCCCATCACCCACGAGGACTGGGCCGCTCGGCTCGACATCTACCTGTGGGTCGCCGACCGCCTCGGCCCAGCAGCCTACCTCGTCGCCCCGGACCAAGTCGGTGTGCAGCTCGAGACTCTCGTCCGGCTGCAGGAGTTCGCTGGCACCATGCAGGAGTGCCGCGAGCAGGGTGCAGAGATCATCGTCCCCCACCAGCGCGGCGAGCTCTCCCTCAAGGACTTCACGGGCGTCGCCGCTGACATCCTGGGCTTCGACGACTTCATCGTGGGCTTCCCGATGAAGAAGGGGGTGACCAGGCTTGCCACCGTCGTGGACTACTGTGAGAGCATGCAGCCGGAGAAAGTCCACCTGCTTGGCCTCGGTCCCCGGCGGCGGGTGCAGCCCAAGCTCCTCACCTGCCTCGAGGCCATCGCGGGCGTCTCCCCGGAGACCGAGGTCTTCTGCGACTCCGTCCTGCTCCGGGGCATGCGGGAGAGGACGATCAAGGTGCGCCCCCTCACCCGCGCCGAGGACGAGGCCGTCGCCCTCATCCGCGAGCGGCTCCACGGGGCGCCCCCAGAAGAGATTCCCATC
>RCNG010005126.1_pt1 | contig 11976 bp, 3 predicted proteins | sample 2041371 | NCBI WGS metagenome assembly RCNG01 (sample SAMN09708227, study PRJNA481090) | Marine sediment metagenome, whole genome shotgun sequencing project. | biome: marine sediment; feature: ocean; material: sediment; isolation source: Sewage treatment plant 1 marine sediment (STP1) ... | reverse complement strand
TGGAACGAGGCCATGATTTTCGGACCAACGCCAGCCGCCAGCACCGCAACGAACATGCTCAGGCCGATGTCATTGAGGAATGCGCGCGCGCCTTCGCTGGTCGGTCCGCCAAAGCTCGGGTTGCGTGTGCGCAGCCACGACACGAAGATTCCCATCAGCATACAGCCTGCTGAGGTGCCCAGTGCAAAGGGGATACCGCCGATCTTCAGACTGGCATGGCCGATGATAAATCCGACCAGCAGCGCCACCGACATGAAGGCCACCTCGGTGTAGGCACTTTCAATGATCGGCACGCTCTTGAGCGCCTTGGCGGCCTGATTCACGCACCAGGTCGGCCCGGCCAGGCGCAGCACGTCGCCCTTCTCCACCACCGTCTTGGGCTGATAGGGGATCGCGACACCGGCGCGGAACATCGACTTGAGATGAACACCGAAACCGATCTCGCGGCCGAGCTCTTCGAGGGTCTTGCCGGCATATTCGGTCTTGCCAATGCAAAGGTCGGCAACATCGATGTCGACCTGCCTGGCCCGGGGCTCATCGACCTCGGTGCCAACCCTACCCTGAGTTATGCCGAGAAGCCTCCCATACTCACCCACGACACCGATAACGTCGCCCATTTGCAGGGTGGGATTGTCCTTTGATTCGATCACCTCATCGCCCCGAACCACCATGAGTATGGCGGCCTTCGGATACTTCTTGTAAAGATCCTGGACCGAATGGCCGGCCAGTTCCTCGTTCTCCACCTTGTAGGAACGGATTTGCTTACCGGTAAAGCCCAGGATTGACGCACCGGCTGTGCCGGGTAATGCGCCGCCGTCCTCACCGCCTTCAAAGGAAGCTTCGGCCTCCTTCGCCGATTTTACCGGGTCGTAGCCGAACATCGAGGGCAGGTATTTCATAAACAGAATGGTGAAAACCGACGACAGCACGTAGGCGATGGCGTAGCCCGCGGCCATGTTGGCGCCGACCATGTCCGCAGTCAGACCGTCGGGCATTTTAAATGCCCCGCTGCTGACTGCCGAACCGGCGACCCCCATCACCGCGGTGACCGTGTAGCTTCCCGAGATGATCCCCACCGCGTAGCCCGGTGCGAGGCCTAACAACTTCGCACCGAAGAACACAATCAGGACATTCGCGAAGCAGATGATCAAACCAATCATGACGAAATCGAATCCGCCGCGCGCCAGGCCGGAGAAGAACTGCGGTCCGACCCGCATACCAAGGGCATACATGAACATCATCAAAAAGATGTCCTGTACCAGGCCCGGGATATTGTATGTAATCCCGAAGACCGCACTAGAGGTCAGAGCGATGGCGATGCCAACAACCAGGGTTCCGGCCGTTGTACCAAGGCTGATGCTGGCGATCGTGACGCGGCCGAGCGGATAACCCAGGGCCAGAGCCAGAAAAATATAGGCGAAAGGGTTCTTCGCAAAGTAGTTGAAAATCGAACCGACCGGACCGTAGGATTTCTCTTCTGCCTTGGCGGCGTCTTTTTTGACCACTTCTTTGGCCGCATCCGCCGCATGGGCATCATTGGCAGCCAGCAGGGTGCCGCTGCCTTTAGTGTCATTATCAGCGGCCTGGGCGGTTCCCGCGGCCATAACAATCATCAGGGTCAGGATGGTGACCAGCCCCACCCCGACCAGGATTCTTGCCGTTGTGAGCCGTTTTCGTATGAGGTTCAATATCGAAATCTCCATGATATATGCTCCTTTCTTAGTTGGCGGTCGGCCCGACCGGTTTGGCTCGGGCCGACCTGTCTTTATAGCCAATGACATTTGAACCAATGCATCATCGATGGCTATCTCCGGCTTGCTGCGAAGTGTTGTGATGATCCAATCAAGCATGCTTTCCATCGTGTTCTTCTTTCTTTCTGATGGTTCCGGCGACACCTCTACCGGAAATTTGTGAACCACCCTATACCTTTCAGATAGTGGCCTGCTTGCCTTGTCTGGCCACCAGCACATCAGGCTTCAACAGCTCCAGTCCCACGGCAGCACTATAGCCATGGATCTCCTTCACATCGAGCTTGCGCATGAAGGTGATGATCTCCTGGGTGACTACCTGTCCCGGGACCATGATGGGGAAGCCCGGCGGGTAGGGGATCACGAACTTGGCCGACACCAGCTGCGGGCCTTTGGCGAGCCGGTCATCGATCTCCTTGCTGAAAAGCGTGACGTATTCTAGGTTGGCCGCATCGTAGGCCATAAAATAGGCATCACGCATATGGCCTTCCTGCGTGGCACTCGCCGGATCGTCGCGAAAGGCGTCGTGGAAGTGTTGGAAGTCCGGCAAATCCGGCACGTCTTCGACGAGGGACTTCACCCGCGCCGTGAAGGCGGCCTGCTCCGATTCGCCTCCCTCCTCCAGCCGTTTGTCAATGGCGCGGGCCATGTCAGCCAGCGCTTTGATCAGGTGGGCCAAGTCGCTGCGGGTATTGTTGATGTTGATCTGCACCAGCACGCTGTTGCGCGAGGTCTTGTTGATCTGGATGTCGTGGTCGTTCGCGAGGAGGCCCTTGAACTGGGTGCCGTCGTACCCCGCGTGGCCGCAGAGCACTGTGATCCGCGTCGGGTCGAGGAAGAATTCGTCATTGTCCAATGCCCCGATCGTGTCGGCCATCGTCCAGTTTGGCGCCTCATAGTCGGCAAATCCGGACTGTCGGTATTCCGCCGGGATCATCTCAGCCGGCGTGGCGGCCCGGAAGTACTTCGAGATCAGCGGGTGATTGTTGATCTCCCGCCGGATCTCGATCGCGAGCTGGGTTGCCCGGCTCACGAGCTCATACCCCTCCAGTTCCATCTGCCGCCGCGCTACGTCGATCGAAGCGATGATCTGCAGGTTGGGCGAGGTCGAGGTGTGGGTGAAAAATGCCTCCTTGAACGATGACTCCACCTTATGGAAATCCTGATCGGCGACGATGATGATCGATCCTTGCCGCAGCGAGGACATGGACTTGTGCACGGAGTCGGTCTCATAAACACGCACCCGCATTTTGCCCGGGTCCGGGAGCAGTTGCATATCGAGCAGGCGGGGGTCAGTGGGATCCAGGTCGCCCACATCCGCTTTGAATGCTTCGTAGCGTTTGTGGTATTCCGGGTCATGCTTCATCTCCCGGATATCCGCCGCCGCCCCCATCGCCGTGCGCCTGCGCAAAAACGGCGAGAAACGGGCGAAGCCAAACCATGCCTCGTCCCAGAGAAAGCAGAGGTCCGGCTTGATCGCCAGACACTCCAGCATGGTCTGCTTGACGTTGGCGACGTGACCGTCGAAGGTGCAGTTGGTGAGGACAACCAGCTTCGTGCGATGGAGCTTGCCCTCTGCTTTCAGCTGCAAGAGCGCCTTCTTGATAGGTTTGATCGCGAGGCTGCCGTACATCGAGTATTGGGGCAGCGGGAAGGCGTCGATGTAGAGCGGCTGGGCGCCTGCCAGCACGAGCCCGTAGTGGTGCGACTTGTGGCAGTCGCGGTCGATTAGCACGATATCGCCGGGCACGAGCAGCGCCTGGTGCACAATCTTGTTGGAAGTGGATGTGCCGTTGGTGACGAAAAAGCTGCGGTCGCCGCCGAGGGCTCGCGCTGCCTTCTCCTGCGCCACCTTAATGTTGCCGGTTGGTTCGAGCAGGCTGTCGAGTCCACCGGTGGTTGCCGACGATTCGGCGAGGAAAAGATTGGCGCCATAGAATTCGCCCATGTCGCGGATCCAGTTTGACTTGAAAATCGATTTTCCGCGGGCGATCGGCAAGGCGTGGAAGGTACCGACGGGCTTGGTGGCATACTTCTTCAGGTTGTCAAAGTAAGGCGTCTCATAGCGGTCCTCGATGCCGTCGAGGATCGCAAGATGGATCTCCATGGGTTCCTCGGCGGCGTAGAAAATCCGCCGGATCGGCGCCGACTCATCGGAGCCGGCGAGGGCGCCGACGTTACGGTCCGTGGTCAGGTAGACGTCGACCTCCGGCCGCCATCGGCGAATCACCCGAGCAAGCTTTGTGCCCAAATCGCGTGTCCCGGCCTGGGCCTCCTCTCCAATCCGGACCTGCTGCATAAGAATCTTACGCAAGTCCGGTAGATCACACTGAGAGTGAAACCCGAATCCGTCGCGGATCACGACCGCCTGCAGATTACCGTTGAAAACGGTTGCAAGGACTGCATCCTCGAAGCTGCCGACGATGACCGGTTCGTAGACGAAACGATCGTCGTCGCGGCGCAGCCGACGGAAGGTATCCCGGATCTGGGGCCACATCGAACGCTCGCCGGGCGAGACCATCAGAACCTCGAAATATGGCTTTCGGCTCTGACCGCGACCGATCGACGGCGGTAATATATCGACGGGGCGTTCCTCGGTCTCCTCCTCGGCATTCCATGCCTCGGGGTTGTCGCGGTAGCTGTTTGTCAACAGCCCGTTGCTGATCCGCTGGACCAGGCGGACAAAGCCAGTCCGATCACCGGCCTGAAGGCGTTCGTGCACCAGCGCCATCCGTCTCGGCCCGGGGTAGCCGCATAAATCCTCGATCGGACCCATATCGGCCAGATGCTTCTGCGCCTCCTGCCGAAACGCATCCGTGTCGCGCTCGGCAGCCCCGACCAACGTCTTGGCGATGCGGTGCAGCGTTCTCCAGTTGTCTAAGCGTCCCTCAACTGCTGAAAATAAATTAGAAAGTTCCATGAGATATTCCCTCCTTTGTACTGGTTAAGCTCATTTTTTTTGTCGGTGCGTATCAATTTTGCACTTGGTGCGCGCTACTTTTGCAATTGGCTCTTGTAATATCCATTTTTTTTCATAATTTAGGCCTCCATTTAGATTTTAAAAATTTGTTTTCATGAGTAAGAATCCACTTTATTGATATCACATCAGATTCTCTCCTTATTTATGTTGGGTCAGCCTCGAAGCTTCACCTTCATTGCACTGTGAACTGTTCTCTGGCCAAATCAATACCACCGGTTTTTGAAACCTCGGCAATATTCATTGAGAATTTCTTCCCCAGAACTCTGGCCGCACCGATCAACAGTTCGAAATTGTGTGACTTGAAATGCTTCTTCATGGCCTGACGTGTCTTCCATTCTCCAACCAGGATATAGGTATTGCTCATCTCGGAATCGTGGTACACGCCAAAGTCAACACACCCTTTTTCCTTACGGAAAGTGCGTATAAATGAGCTCATGCTGTCCATAAATTCATCCGGCTTGAATGGCTTGACCTGGATCTTGATTTGGTAAAGAAGCATTCTTGCTCCTATCAACGAGTATTTTAGAATAGAAAAAAGCGATAGACTGAATGAATGTAATTCAAAAGGCGTGCCAATAGATAAAATGGACATGATTTTTAATAATAATCTGAAATTACATTGAATATTGGCACGAAAGGGGGCGAATCGAAAGAGCGGACAGAGTCATAAAAAACCAAATATAGTTTTTGCACCATATTTGGTTTTTTTAGCCGATTTAAATATGATAAAAATATGATAAAGTTGAGCCCTCGACATTTTAACGTCGACTATTGGGGTTTTGGCTTATTGATATTAAGTTTTTTCATGCGGCCGCGCAAGGTATTGACGTGCATGCCTAGGGTTGAAGCGGCGCTGTTGTTACCGCCGATCTTCCAGTTCCTGGCCTTTAGAACCTGCAGAATATAATCGCGTTCCATTTCTTCAAATGATTTAAGATCGTTGATCGCAGTATCTGCTATTTGGGGAAGTTCAAAAGTCAGTTTCTCCCCCCGAGCCGTTATCAATGCACCCTCGACAACATGCTCCAATTCTCTCACGTTTCCAGGCCAGGGATAGTTCTGCAACATCTGCATCGTACGCTTGGGGATTTCAAGTACGCGTTTTCCCATTTTTTTTGCGAACTGGCCCACAAACCAATTGACCAGCAGGGGGATATCTTCCGGTCGATCACGCAGCGGAGGCACTGTAATCGGAAAGACCTTCAGTCGATACCATAGATCTTCCCGGAAACGGCCTTTACTTATTTCTTCTTCCAAAACGCGGTTCGTGGCGGCGATGATGCGGGCATCGGAGTGCAAGGTGCGCGACTTTCCCAGCCTTTCAAACTCACCGCTTTCAAGAACGCGCAGCAGTTTCCCCTGAAGCTGGAGGGGCAGTTCGCCGATTTCGTCCAGGAAAAGTGTTGACCCCTTGGCCAGTTCGAATCGCCCGAGCTGGGTTGTCGTCGCACCGGTAAAGGCCCCCTTTTCTCGGCCGAACAACTCGCTCTCAATCAATTCCCCGGGCAGGGCCGCACAGTTAACTTTCACCAATGCCCGGTTGCCTTGAGGGCTGAGTTTGTGCAGGGCGCGGGCCACCAGTTCCTTGCCGGTGCCAGTTTCCCCCATGATCAATACAGGAGAATTTGTTGCTGCGACTTGCTCGACTCTGTGCAGCACAAATTTCAACGCTTCGCTCTGACCGATGATATTTTCAAAATTGTGTCCCAGTTTGATTTCAGCTTGCAGGTAGGCGCTTTCAGCTTCCAACTGGTTTTTTAGTTTCTTAATTTCATTAAAGGCATTGCGAAGCTCTACTTCGGCATTCTTGCGGGAGGTTACATCGGTTAATGATCCCGACATTCGGACAGCATTGCCTTTATTATCCCAGTGTGCCTGGCCGCGAGCATGAAACCACAGGTATTCCCCGGATTTGGTTTGAAGGCGGTACTCAATATTAAATGCGACACGATCCTTTAGATGTTGTTCAAGAGCATTATTTACTGCGCCAAAATCCTCCGGATGGAATAAATTCCAAAAATCTTCCACTGTAATCTTGATCTCATCAAGTGCGTATCCCAATAGCTCCTTAAATCGTTCTGAAGTATACAGTTCATTGGAAAGTATGTCCCAGTCCCATATCCCCGCTGCAGATCCGCTAACGGCCAAATCGTAACGCTCTTCACTCTCTTTTAGCTCGCCGATCTTACGTTGGAGGTTGTTATAAAGTAACGCGTTTTCCACCGAGATTCCAAATTGTGAAGCTAAATGTTTTAAGGGTTCTATACCCTCTGTATTAAAGACACTAGTCATTTGATTATTTTCGAGATAGAGTAACCCAATCATCTCTCCCTGGTTTAAAATAGGCAGGCATAGTGCTGATTTTATATCTTTTGCTATTATTAATTTATCTTCAGCAAACCGGCTATCTTCTCTTGCGTCAGGCAGCATCACCAACTCTTTAGACCTTTGGCAATAATAAAACACACTTTGTGGAACGAGGCCTGTCTCATTTTCAGCCGGATCGAAAGGCTGGTTGAGTAGCACATCATATTTTTCGCTCGTAATATCACCGCTGGCCTGTACGAACCAATCGTTCTCCTGTTTTATTAGCAGCACCGCTTTTTCCGCACCCGAGTTGGTCATTACCAAAGTGATCATTTTGGTTAAAAGTTGTTCAAGATTGGTTTCGGCAGAAAGCATTTGCGAAATGCTGATAATACTTTCCATATCCAATTGGATTGGGGTAATGGTTGTGTGTACATTGCCGGCGTCGCTGGAGCTCTGCCACGACAAATCGGAAAGCCCCGGAAGATCCGGCAAGCGCTGGCTCAGGCTTTCGACAAGCGCATGGGCGCCCCAGCTGCGCCAGGCCTGTGCAGCCTGCTCTGCATTGTGAAGCGCTGCCTGGTGCATGCCAAGATCTTGATAAAACTCGGCTGCGAGGGCATGAGCCAAGCCAGCTTCATTCAGATAGTTGTTTTCTCTGGCACCCTGGCTGGCTTTTTCATAGGATTGCATTGCCTGAACTACTTCCCCGCGCGCACGGTGCACCTCCGCCTGCACCAGTGATAGCTTGTGGGCGAAGTTCATCGGGGCCTGGCCGGCAAAGCGCTCAAGCAAATCGAGTTGCTCCTGGAGCGCCTGCTCGCTATCGGACCTGTCGGGGGTCACGCGCAGCTCGCGGGCACGTCTAAGCCCACAGATGAAGGCGAGTATGGCTTTCTCCAGCCCGGTGGGCTGTACCACTAGGAAGGACATGGCTAAGTCCGAATATTCCTCAACGCCATTGTGATCGCCGAAAAGCGTGGCGACCAAGGCTTTGGCACAATACGCAAAGAGGAGACCCAGTTGGTCCTCAACCCGCTGGAGGTCAGCAAGGTCCCGGTCATCGTCGAAGGGGGTACCCCGCCAGGAGGTACCACGGGCCGATGAACTTCCGTGCAGCGCCTGCGCCGCGGTCACCAAGATGTTGACCCACCGGCTCTGCGTAGTGTATTGGATGGCGTCGAGAAAAGTACGAAGTTTGAGGGAGCCTTCCTCGACTTGAGCGAGCTCGATCGAGGCGTAAAACGCGTGCTTGGACCAGCCTAGCGTCGCATAGGCGGCGAATTCGTTGTTGCCATAGTCGTGGGCGCTCTGAATCGCGCGGTCGAATAGGTCCAGGGTCTCCCGCAGGGGCTTGCGCCAAAAATAGTTATGCAAGGCGTGAACGTGCAAAGGAGCGTAAATGGGGATGTGAAAGGCCACCGCGAGCTCTACGGCTGTCTCGCCATATTTATACGCCAATTCGATCTTTCCCAGGAGAGCATGGACAAACAGACCCACCGCGACGATCTGCCACGGTTCCGGTAGAAGCTGGCGTTCGAAAGAAAGCTCCAGACTGCGTATGTAAATTAAAGGAGCCAGAGCGGGACGAGAGCTAAAGGCCGCATTCCCGAGGGGCCACAGGATCTCCGATACCGCCAGCAACTCTGGATCCTGATCGTACAGACGAGACATGGAGAAATAATCGGGGGGCTCGCGTTCGAGACGCTCCAACAACTCTGACAGCTTCGCAGTGGCGAACGCCATATCCGGATTGGGCGGGAATTCCTGCCCAAGGATGCTTAGGGCCCTTAGCCCGAAGTCAATCGCCTCATCGAAACGCTTTGAGGACAAGAGGAACTCGATATGCAGCCTCTGGACCTTCGCCAGATCCAGGGGATCACGTCCATGCTGAAGCACTTGCTCGCTGTGCTGTTCCATAGTTGGAATGTCACCCGCCGCGTGTGCCAGCAACGCCGCCTGCTCGTGAAGCGTCAGGGTGAGCTGGTAGCGCTGTTCCCAGCCGGTTTCACCGAGTAACTCAATCCCGGCTTGGGCGTAGGCCAGCCCGGTTTCGAAGGCACTGGCCCGATGGGCAGCTTGAGCCGCCTGCAGGTTTAGCCGGGCTATCTGCACGCGCTCCTGCTCATCTTCGACTAGGTGGAGCCCATGATTCAACTGTTCAACAATCGTGTAAACATCCTGCTCGTGATCACTCGCGCGCTGGCTTTGCAGCAGTAGTCGACCAATCGTAAGATGCAAACTATCTTGCTCCTCCATCGGCACCAGGGTATAGGCCGCTTCCTGGACACGGTCGTGGACGAAGTAGCCACGATCATCGCGTTCCCATATCAAACCCGCCGTGACCGCTTCGCGGACATGATCAAGGATTGCGTCGTCATCTCCTGCGGTGACCACCGCCAGGGTGGCAATGTCGAACTGGTTTCCAATACATGCCGCGACCTTGAGCGTTTCCTGGATATCGGCGGGAAGCTCTTTCAGCTTGCCCACCAGCAGTTCGACAACGCTGTCCACAACATCCAAGTTCCTGAGGTCATCCATATCCCAACGCCAGCGGCCGGTGGCGGTATCGATCGCGATGAGGCCCTGATCTACCAAACTACGCAGCACCTGGCGGGTAAAAAACGGGTTTCCATCTGTCTGTGAATAGACCAGCCAGGAAAACTCCCGTATCTCGCCGGGATCTCGCCGTAAGGCGTCTGAAATCAGCGCATCGACATCCGCTTCCGATAGCTTTTGCAGGGTCATCCGTCTCAGGTTGACGCCTGCCTTTTCCAAATCTGCTATGATCGTCATCAAGGGGTGGTCTTCATGGACCTCGTTGTCACGGTATGCACCGACGACGAGGAGATGAGCAAGGTCAGGGCTGGAGAACAGGTTCTTCAGCAGGCCAAGTGAAGCCGGATCGATCCACTGTAAATCATCCAGGAAGAGGAAAATCGGATGCTCACTCCGAGCGACAGCACAGAGGAAGCGCTGAAAGACATAATTGAAACGATTCTGCGCCTCCTGTCCGCTCAAGTCCGGCGCGGCCGGTTGGGGGCCAATGACCAGTTCCAGAGTGGGAATGAAATCCGCCAGTACCCTTCCGTTTTGCCCCACCGCTTCCAGAATCTTCGACCGCCATGCGGCGAGCCGGGTTTCGGTTTGCGTCAGGATCTGGGAAACAAATCGGGCAAATGCCTGGGTGATCCCTGCGTAAGGGGTGGTGGCCAACTGGTCAAATTTCCCCTCTATGAAGTAGCCGCCTTTCTCAGATACCGGTTGCTGTATTTCCTCAACCAGCGCCGTCTTGCCAATCCCGGAAGAACCACCGACAAACACGATTGAGGAGGTGTCCCGGCAAACGCTTTCGAACGCGCTCTCCAGCTCTTTCAGTTCGCGGTCACGGCCATAGAGCTTCTGAGGAAATCTCAGCCGGCTGGCATAATCGGACTCGCCCAGCGGGAATTCTTCAATTGTATCCTCCGGACTCAAATGCTGCAGACATTTCTCCAGATCGACCTGAAGCCCGGCTGCTGATTGATAACGGTTTTCGGCGTTCTTACTAAGCAGTTTCAAAATGATGACGCTGATCACCTCGGGAATCTCGGGCAAAACCGCAGACGGTGAGAGCGGTACCCGGGCAATGTGGTTATGAACAAGCTCCAACGGATCTTTTGAATCGAAGGGCAGTTGCCGGGTCATCAGTTCATACAAAACTATTCCCAGCGAATACAGATCCGAACGCTCATCCACAGCGCGGTTGATCCTTCCGGTCTGTTCCGGTGAGATATACTGCAAGGTTCCCAGCATCTGGTCGGGTCGGACTTTTTGAATAATATTACCGGTGATGCGGAAAGCAGAACCCAGACCAATTATATGGACTGCCTGGTTCTCATTTGAGATGAGAATGTTTTTACTATTGAGATCCAGATGGATAACATTCTGCTCATGGATTTTCCCAAAGATGCGTGTCAAGTCGACGGCTATATCTAATTTTGCACGCAAATCGAGTGTTTTTCTCCCGATATAATCCCGCAGGGTCTCCCCATCGATATATTCCAGAATCAATTCCGGTTGACCCTCGTTTGGCTTTTTCCCTAATGCCTTGCGAACACCCTCGACCGCGTTGAGAGAGCGGGTAATCTCGTATTCGTTCTTCAAGGATCCAAGTCTTCGCTGGGATGGATAGCGATCGGAAGACTTCTTGATAACCACCGGGTGGGAATACTGCGGGTGCGTCTCAACGGAAATTACCGAGTTGCCCTGGAATATAATATTTTGTTGCATAACGGCCATAGGCAAATATTATCATACCTTTGAGCCAATTGCAAAAGTAGCGCGCACCAAGTGCAAAATTGATACGCACCGTGTTGTTGGTGGCACATAGGACAATTTTCAAACCACCTATCTTTAAATCGATACTTTTTCAACCATTTTAGACGCAGCTATCCTCTCTGCTTCGTTCGCTATCTTTGGATATGCTGTTTCACTTGTTCTTTTTCATATGATAAGCCGGATGATCTGCTTTGCAGCAATTGCCACCAAGCCGAACATCAAATGGGCCATGACTTTCGAAGCTCCTTTGACACGCACGTGACTGCCGCCATAGTTGTCTTTTAAATCACTGTTAACACGTTCGGCAGCACTTCTTTCAGCATATCGAGCTTTAGTCGCTGGATCCATGTACTGTTTCTCACCGCTACGCGGATTATTATCAATGATTGGCACATGGCCAAGCTTAGCGCTATATTCGTGGATCTGTGGTGCATCGTAAGCTGCATCCATCAGATCGTATAAGCTGGTCACACGCTCCGCACTCATCTGTGCAAGAGGAATAGCCGCCTGTGAATCATGCATCGAAGCCGATGTGAGAATGGCACTGATGGGGATATCACCGTCAGCGCAATCAAGGTGCAGCTTATAGCCGATCCAACCGTTCCGATGCCCTTTGCTGTT
>RCNG010001392.1_pt1 | contig 11978 bp, 9 predicted proteins | sample 2041371 | NCBI WGS metagenome assembly RCNG01 (sample SAMN09708227, study PRJNA481090) | Marine sediment metagenome, whole genome shotgun sequencing project. | biome: marine sediment; feature: ocean; material: sediment; isolation source: Sewage treatment plant 1 marine sediment (STP1) ... | reverse complement strand
CACCAGCCGGCCAAGGTGTCTGCCATGGAAGGCCTCTGGGAAACGCAGGAGGGGGCGCCCTTGCTGCTCTTCGGATGGCCGGATCAGGAAGGGGAGACGACCCGGTATGCCCTGGAGATCCCGAAGCTCTCCAGCCTGATTCTGACCCATGACCTGGACGGCGAAGTGAAGGGGTTGAAGGAGTGGCCCGGGGACGAACGTCCGCCGGTGGCATGGGTGTTCTGGTCCTTTCGCGTCATGGTGGGCATCGGGATGTTGATGATCCTGACCGGGCTGGCGGCGATCGGCCTCTTTCTCCGGAAGCGATTGTTCGATACGAGGTGGTTTCAGTATCTGTGCATGGCCATGACGCCCACCGGCTTCGTGGCCGTCCTGGCGGGATGGTTTGTCACCGAAATCGGACGGCAGCCGTATATCGTCTACGGCGCCATGCGAACGGAAGAAGCCGTCTCCCCGGTGATGGGCACGTCCATCGCCCTGTCTCTCGCCGCCTTCATCCTTACCTATGGCTTCGTGTTCGGAGCAGGAAGCTACTACATCCTGCGGCTGATCGGAAAAGGCCCGGACGCGGAGGAAGCGCCCTACGGTGCCCACGGCGTCAAGGAGCCGCCCCTGGTCACGCGTCTGGTGTCAAAGGAAGGAGACCAGGATGTTTAGCTTCGAGGGTTTTCTGGATCTTCCCCTCATCTGGTACGGTCTGATCGGAACGGCTCTGTTCCTGTACGTTCTGCTCGATGGGTTCGATCTCGGCCTGGGCATCCTCTTTCCCTTTGCCCCCTCGGACAAATGCCGGGATCGCATGATGAATTCCATCGCGCCCTTCTGGGACGGGAATGAAACATGGCTCGTACTGAGCGGTGGGGGGCTCTTTGCCGCCTTTCCACTCGCCTACGCGATCCTGATGCCGGCCTTCTACATGCCGGTGATCCTCATGTTGCTCGGGTTGATCTTCCGTGGCGTGGCCTTTGAGTTTCGGTTCAAGGCAACCGGAAGATCCCGCCGAATCTGGGACTACGCCTTCCACTTCGGATCCCTTGCTGCATCCTTCATGCAAGGCATGATCCTCGGGGCCTTTGTGCGAGGGGTCGAGATAGAGGGGCGCAGCTTTGCGGGGGGGGCCTTTGACTGGCTGAATGCCTACAGCGTCATGACGGGTGTGGCCGTGGTCTTCGGTTACGCGCTGTTGGGGGCGACTTGGCTCGTGATGAAAACCGATGGGATCACCCAGGACTGGGCGCGGAAGTGCGCCTCCTACGTGCTCGGCTATGTGGGCCTGTTCCTGGGAATTGTCAGCATCAGCATGCCGGTAATGAACGCGGATGTGCGGGCCCTGTGGTTCAGTCTACCCAACCTTTTCTATCTCCTGCCGGTGCCGCTGTTGACCGCCTCCCTGTTCGTCATGATCTGGCGGGACTTGCACCGGGGCAGGGAGGTTCGCCCCTTCCTCATGAGTATCGGTGTGTTTCTGATGGGCTACATCGGCCTTGGGATCAGCCTCTGGCCCTGGCTGATTCCGTTCGAAATCACCTTCCGTCAGGCAGCCGCCGCACCCACGTCGCAATCGTTGCTGATCGTCGGCACGGCTATCATGCTGCCCCTGGTGCTCACCTACACGGCCTTCTGCTACTACCTGTTCAGGGGAAAGGCATCCCATGAGAGCCCCTACTGAGAAGCAACGACAGTGGCTCTGGTTTGCCACCCTCTGGTGTTGCGGGCTCACCGCCACCTTCCTGCTGGCGCAGCTCGCCCGATGGGTAGTGTCGATCGGCTAGAAGGCTGCCCAAAAAGTCCCATCTGCGGCGTTCGGCTTCATCCCTCGTCATTCAACGTACAGGAAGTACGCCTCATTGTGGGGTTGGATCCCCGCCTTCGCGGGGACAAGTTTTGCCTGCCTTGCATCTCGAACTTCTGGAACTTTTTGAACAGCCTCCTGGCCACTTTTTCAACGGGCTAGTGAAGTTACTTGGAAATCTCGCTATGTTTCCATTTCAGGACTCGAGTTGTTCGGTGCTGTCCAGGGTTCCGTCGGAGATTTGTGCCGGGCGACTTTGTAGGGGGAGGGAGAGACGGAGCCCAAGCAAATCGGAGACGGAGCCCTGGACAGCACCAAACCGCGAGCCTCTCTTGAAACATTGCGAGATTTCCAATCAGAAGAACAGGTCGAGATAGTCGGTTACGGCCATCATCGCCTTGAATCGTTCCTTTTGCTCCCTGAGGGTCTTCCGGGTCATCTCGGTTGCATCCCGACGCAACCGATCGAGGAATGTTTTCTCGCACGCCTCGACGAAATCCGGGTCTTCGATCAGGATCAGGTTCTCGCTCTCGATGAAGCAGCTTCTCATGGACAGGTTGAAGGAACCGACCGCAGCCCATTTCCCGTCGATGTAGAACTCCTTGGCATGAAGGTACGGTTGGTCTGCCTTCTCCTCCTCGGATCCTCTCATCTCATAGATCCTCACCCCCATATCGAGGAGGGCTCCGCAGTACCGAAGCGTGATCGAATGCCCGGCCGAAAAGCCGACCTCCTGCCCGGTGAGATATGAATTGGTCAGGATCCGGACCTCCACGCCTCTTCCGGCCGCTTCGGTCAGGGCCTCCAGCAGGAGGCTCTCCGGCAGGACGAGGTACTGCGAGCTGATGAGAATCCGCTTTCGCGCCAACTGGATCGCCGTAACGACCGTCTCCATCGCGTGATACTCTCCCAGCCAGGGTCGGGATTGAACGAACCGAGCCTGCCGGGTCCCGGCACTTCTGTGACGTCCAAAGACCCTGGACGGTGAGGCCCTCTCCTGAAGATTCCGGGCAAAGAAATCCCAGTTCCGGAGGAACCCTTCCTGGATGTCCCGCACGACCGGGCCCTCGATCAATGCATCCAGGTCGATCCAGTTCGTGAAATACCGGTCTTCCATATTGCGGCCGCCCACGATGGCCCGGGTTCCGTCCACGACGAGCATCTTCTCGTGGACTGCGTAGGTCAGCCCCGGAAGAGAGGGAAGATCCGTGTATCTTCGAACGCCGATCCGCATCTTCGCGGCAAGCCCCTTTTCGCTTTGGGACAGCCGTGCGTGGTCACGCTCTATTTGATCGAGCCACTTCCGGGATCGCAGGCCGCGTGAGGGGCTCTTCCGATCCACACCCAGGATGGCGTCCTCTCCGACCAGGATCGCGTTCACCCCTGTATCTCTGCTTGCCACTCGTTCAAAGGTTGACTGGACATCCCGCATGATTTCCCGCAGACCCTGCCTGCCCTCCAGGATCTCGTCCACCTTTCCCGAGAGCCCCTGCAGTTCCTTGCCTACCCTGTGGAGTCCTACGCGTACGAGCGTGAAGGGAGAAACCGCGAGTTGGGAATTCATGTTGACCAGGACGTTCACCTCCACGCCCTCTGCCGCCTTCTCCAGCACGGCCTCCAGGAATCGTCCGCAGAGCCCCTCCATGGCCATCGTGTACACCTGCAGGTTGATCTGCCGTTTCGCGGCCCCTACGAGGTCCATTCTCGCCTCCATGGCATCGCTGCCTGAGGAAAGGGGCTCTATACGATTGCCTCCGACGGCGCGGGTGGCGCTCACCTGATCCAGGGCTTTCTGGGAAGAGGGGGAAAGAATGGAGCCTCTGTAAGCCGGCCGCTTGTAGTGCACGTTCAGGTCGGCGAGATTCCTCCCCGAATTCCCCTTGGAATCCTTGGCCAGGAACGGAATCGCGTGCCGGCCCGGGTCGGCCAACTGCGGCACCTGGAAGGTGATCGAATAGAGACCTTCATGCGTCCCTGCGATCCCCTCGGACTTCACGAATCTCATCGGCTCATCCGGGTTCCCGCCCAGGGAGGAGAGATCGACCAAGACACTTTCGATCCGTGCCTCTTCCTCCGTCGAGAAGATCAAGGCCTCCAACTGCACACGGCCCTTCCCGTTGTTGGGGACGGCCTCCGGCCGCACCCGGATGTTCTTGAGAATCACTGCGTCGGTCTTTGCCACTTATCGAAGGCCCTCTTCACGGAGAAAGATTCATCGTCGACCATCCTGACTATAGCAGCACAGGTCCCCTTTTAGAACCTTCTCGTATCGAGTCCCGATCATAAGAAAAAAAGGTGTCAAGAACCCTTTTTCCAGTGAAGAGGGCATTCTGCAACACCCGCTTGCAGGGCATGCTACGATTTCAGGCCGGAATGTGAGAATCGCGTGGGTGGGTTCTCGAGGCAGAACCGTAATCGGCTGGTTTTCAAAGGGGCAGCTTCGCGAGCAGCAAGTCTGCCGCCGGATCGAATCTCACCGCGAGCCCTTCTTCGCGAATCCGGACGATTTCCCCTGTGATCTTGACGGGATGCTGATGGTCGAGGATCGAGATGACGAGGGAGATATCCGATCCGTGGGGGACAAGCCCGTGGGACTCGATGAACGCCCCTTCGGCACTTATGTTCCGGATGAATGCCCTGTATGCGCAGCCCTGCATGACGTAATCGACGAGCAGGAAGCAGGGTATCCTGGGAAACAGCCTTTTTTCCTCACGCAGGCGATCATCGGAATCGACGGAAGGCAGAACTCCGGTTTTTTCGCCCATAAGACTGAGTTGATCCTTCAGAAGAGTCGTAACACACGTTTCGTCCGGTTCGATGATCCAGATCTTCATGGGTGTCTCCTCTGGGGGCGAAACAGGGGACGAGAAGCATTCAAGCCAAAGTCCAGGAAGTTGTGCAAGAACCGTGCGCAACACCGTTTGAAGTATTTTCTTCTGTTTTTTCAAATAGTTGAAGCCGCTTTCGGCTCTCGTCGAGGCGGAGAAGATGGGAATTCGTAGATAAGGAATAGGAAAAGAAATGCCCAGTCACTAACCAGTCCACGGGGGAAAAGACCATACAGGCCGCCGGTATGAATAAACAGAACTGTTTCTCCTGTCTTGAACGTCTCTTTGCAGATCTCCCGATAGATACCGAAAAACGCTACGGGGGATTGAATACGTTATTGTAAACGGCCGATTGGCCGTAAGAAATGAGAGAATCACCGGTGCCACTTCGGGAAAAGTCTTGAAGCATGGTCAATAGTACTTGAACAATAAACAAGCGGATTCCCTTTCACATTTGCTCAATATTTCCAGAAACGCCATCGCCGATCGCTTTAGAGATTAAGGATACGATATCAGAAGCAAACATTGAGTGGGTGAGCAGGTCGTCTGGACGACGAGCAGCCTGTTATCTTAATCGCAGACCGAGATAAGCGCACCATCACTCATGACCAAGAATATGGACTTACAGAAATCGGCCGGTGCATTAAGGTGTTCTGAAGAAATATTGTGCGCGAACAAGGAATCCTCTGGAAAGCGAGCAGAATGATATATTGAAGACTGCCTTGAATTTTGACGGGACAAGTGATCGAACCGACGGTTCTTCCTCTAAGCTTCCCGATTTCGCTGTCTGCCCCGGGTGGAATTCGCATAAGCGCCATAGTAGCGCACAGACTGCTGGCCTCTCTCCGGGACATGGCTTCCCATGGCGGCCAGCCATTCGGGGGCATCGTAGCTCTTCTTCTCCTTTCGGTCCTTGGAGCAGTAGGTGACCTTGGCCTCCTCAGGTCTGTATTCCATCCTCTGCTGAGAGAAGGAAGACCGGATCAGGTAGGCGGCCAGGTTCTGCCAGGCCCAGAAGAAGCCACCAAGTCACCAGGCAACTGCTCGTGCATTTTCCTTTTCTCATAGCTTCACCTCGTTCGTATATGGAGTCCGCAATATCCCTAGCGGCGGGGTTTTTCCCGATTCCCCTTTGATGTGCAATGGGAGGCACGGGATCCGAGGAATGGACGGAAATCGAGCCGAACCCCGATGATGTGAAATCTGGGGTTCCATCTTGACACACCCTTTCCTTTCACCTACCCTGACCCCGTCCGAAACAGATTACAGGGGGATAGAATCATGGGTAAGTACGTGGATGCACTGAAGGACGAGAAACTCAAGAAGAGTCAAATCAGGTTCCAGGCAGCCATGTTTGATCCACAGACCTTCAAGAACCCGAAGATCCTCGATCTATTCCGGAAGGAGTGGGCGTTGTGCATACCCAAGGATGAGGTCAAAACGATTGCGGTCGGGGAAACCGTTGAAGGGGGTGGCAGTACGGTCCTTCCCTCCACGGTGATCGAAGAGCTCATTAAGAAGGCCAAGACCCGCGTGATCTTCTATTTCTGCCCATGCCGTGACAAGGAGGAATGCGCGGACTACCCGCAGGATTTGGGGTGTATCATGCTGGGGGAGAGCATGAAAGACATCCACCCGGAAATTGCACGGCCGGCCAGTGTAGAGGAATGTCTGGAGCACGCCAGGCGCGCCCGGGAACACGGCCTTATTCACATCATAGGCCAGTCGGCTTTTGACGCGAAAGCCATGCGTGTTCCTCTGAACTACATAAATATTTGCCACTGCTGTGAATGCTGCTGTATGGCCAAGATGTTCCGGCACACCGAAAAGGACGTACTCCCGCTTACGAAGATTTCCGGGCTCACCGTAACCGTGTCGGAAGATGATTGTACGGGTTGCGCGACTTGTGAAGCCCAGTGTATCTTTCAAGCCCTCGAGATAAAGAACGATCTAGCCGTCGTCGATTCTGAGACATGTAAGGGTTGCGGGCGATGCGCCGAAGCGTGCCCGGAGGATGCGATTTCGATACGGATCGAAAACCAGGATTTCGTGGCTCAGACGCTTGCAGATGTCGAGAAGCACTACGAATTCGTGCCTTAGGTGACATTGAATTTGCCTTGGACATTTTCTAAGTCCATTCAATCGGATTCACTTTGTAGTAGTCCTGAAGTTCTTCGTACAGCTCCCGATGTTTCTTTTGTAACTGTTTGGGTTTTTCAAAGAATGCTTCCGTAGCAACGGCAAAGAACTCAGCCGGATGGGTGGCCCCGTATTTATTCAACAGACTGCGTTTCCTCTTTCTCTTCTTCTCCTGAAGCAGGTTGAACTCCTTGGAGAACACGGCTGCCCATGAAGTATAGGCAGAGCGGCCTTCAAGAATAGGCGCACCATCGGCAACACCATCCTCCTGGTCCAGTTGGTGGGCAAACTCGTGCATGGCAACATTGCGGCCATCTTTGAAGTTGAAGGCGCCCTGTTTGACACTATCCCATGCAAGAACGACCACGCCATGCCCCCAGGATTCACCCAGCCGAACGGACTTTTGTTTTGATTTGTCGGTAAAGAGACCTTTGCCGCCGGCAACATAAGTGCTTGGATACACCAGCACGGAACTCAGTTTCGGGTAACAGTCCTCTTCCCTGTTCAAGAGGAGCATGCACGCCTGTGCAGCAATGGTAACCCTGATCTCATCGGTGATGGCCAGACCACCACACCCTTCGAACGATTTTTCCGCAAGAAATATCTTCATGTCCTGATGCAGTTCCTGACGGAGGTCGGCAGAAAGCTTGGCGTAAGGTGGCAGGTTTCGTTTGAGGATCTCAACCCACTCATCTAAGAATGGCTGCTGCAAGGCAAGACGCAGCCTGGCCTTCCGCCGCAACCTGATTCTCAATATAAACGTAGCCCCAATACCTCCTGCAACAAAAAGGAAAAACAGCAGACGCATCAAGTGTCTCCCAATCTCTTCATATCCATAAGTAGAGAAACCGGATTCATCCTAACCGGGGGGATTCGACTCGTCAATCATAAGGACGATGATACGCGGCTTCCGGCCGCCGTTGTTACAGCCGAGAAGATCGATTTCGAGAAGACTGCGGACGGGCCTCACCCATGTCACCTGTCGCCGATCTACGCCGTGAGATGATCAAGCAGGTCGGATGAGAAACAGAACCGTTCCAGGTTATCGATAGGAATTTGGTTGCGGGTAGGAACAGAGTACGACGGAAGGGACTTGTGTGTCAAAGAGAAAGAGGTCCCGTATGTTGTGGCCGGCTGCGTAAGGGACAGAATGAGAAGAATGCAATGATCAGGGCCCTTCTTCAGCACTCAGAACGATCCATATATCAGGCCTCGTGCCCACGCATGAATAGCAAACGGCGGTTTCATGTAACGATACGAAATCGATTCCATCAGCTTCTTGAATCGTGTTTGCCATAACTCTTATCTATCGATTCTATGATCTTGAGTCTCACGCGATCAAGATATCGTCGGCGTAGATGGTTTGCTGAAAAGTAAGATTGCGTTCGATTATCGTTATCCAAAACGGCCAGCCGTGAGGTCATGATAATGCTATGAAATTGATCGCTCCAAGTGCTAAGGGCAGATTTGCAATGACTCTTATAGTGATGTTTGTCGGCAGCCTCTCACCCTGATGATGGCTGTTTGATATCTGATCCAGTCCCCCTCGAATCGTCATCCCTCCTTTGACGTATGACGGTCACTCCATCTATACTTCCCGGTGCGTGTGTCTCGAGAAGAGGGGAGACGTGATGTCCGACATCGAGCGTGCGGCGGAGATGATCTTTTCGGCACGGAAGGGTGTGGCCTTCACCGGGGCCGGCGTTTCCGCTGCAAGCGGCATATCCACGTACCGGGACACCGGCGGACTGTGGGACCGTTACGGCTCGCAGGGCATGCTCAATGTGCTTGCCAAACACCCTGACAAGGCGCACGAGATCCTCGGGGGGTTCTTCTCCGCCCTGGAAGCGGCCCGGCCGAACCCGGCCCATCTGGCCCTGGCCCAACTGGAGGAGATGGGCCACCTCGTGGCCGTCATTACCCAGAACGTGGACAACCTGCACCGAGAAGCCGGAAACGAGACCGTGTTCGGACTTCACGGCAACCTCTTCAGGCTCCGCTGCATGAGCTGCGAAACGAAGCAGAACCTGACGCGTGAGGCCATGTTCGAGATGGCTCACGCAGCCCTCGCGGAGATCACGGAGTTCTCGCTGGCCGCCTTTGCGCAGGCCTTCCCCAGATGCGAGTGCGGCGGGCTGACCCGGCTGGATTTCGTGAGCTTCGGAGAGTCCGTGCAGTGTCTACCCGAGGCGACGTCCGCGGCCGAGGCCTGCGACGTCATGCTGATCGTGGGCACGTCGGGGCTGGTCTATCCGGCGGCCGCCTTGCCCGGGATCGCCAAGTCCGGCGGGGCCCACCTGATAGAGATCAACTGGAAGGAATCGGAATTGACCTCTGCCTGCGACCTCTCCATCCGGGCCCAGGCGGCCGACGCCCTGCCGCAGATCATGGAGAGTCTGGAGAAACTCGGCGCTTCCGTATAATCGTGGACATCAAACCTCGGAGGGAAAGACATGGGACTCCTGAGAATCGACGAGAGCAAGTGCAAGAAGGACGGTATCTGTGCGGCTTCATGCCCGACCGGCATCATTCGGCTCCAGGACGGGGACGGTGTTCCGGAGATCGTCCCGGGCGGCGACCCGGCTTGCCTGGTCTGCGGGCACTGCGTGGCGGCCTGCCCCCACGGTGCACTGGACCATGAGAAGATGCCCATCGACGACTGCCCACCCATCGAACGTGATCTTACGATCAGCAAGGAACAGGCCGTCCAATTCCTCCGGTCACGAAGGTCCATTCGTGTCTTCCAGGACAAGCCGGTTGAGCAGGAGACGATCCAGACACTGATCGAGATCGGGCGCTATGCCCCGACCGGCAGCAACACCCAGCTCGTGGAGTGGATCGCCTGCACGGACAAGGACATAATAAAGGAATGGGCCGGCATGACGGTGGACTGGATGCGCTACGTTCTCGAGAAGAAGCCGGAATCCGTGCCCTTCGCCTATGCCCCACTCATCATAGCCGCCTGGGACGCGGGTATGGACGCGGTCTTGAGGAGCGCCCCGGCCCTGGTGGTGGCTGTCGCCCCGGAAGAAGCGGGCAACGGGATGGTGGACCTGAGCCTCGCCCTTTGCTATCTGGAACTCGCCACCCCGAAGTTCGGCCTGGGGACCTGCTGGGCAGGCATGCTGAGGCGTGGGCTTCTCAACTGGCCGGATCTCCGGGAGGCTGTCGGCATCCCGAAGGGGTATCCCCACTTCTACCCGATGATGCTCGGATACCCGAAGTACAACTACCACCGTATGCCCGAACGTAAACCGCCGAAGATCAATTGGAGGTAGGACCCATGGAAGAGCCCCTGGTGTTGGAGGTCTTCTCCGACTACATCTGACCCTGGTGCTACTTCAGTACCGGGCGTATTGAAAAGCTGAGAAAAGAATACGGTGTCCGGGTCAAATGGATCGCCTTTCCCCTGCACCCGGAGACTCCCGAGGATGGACAGTCCCTGGAGGAGCTTTTTGGGGGACAACCCGTCAACGTCCAGGCCATGATGGACCGTCTGGGGCAGGCGGCCGAGGAACTCGACCTTCCCGTGCGGGAGAGAACCCGCGTATACAACAGCAGGCGGGCCACGGAGCTGGGCAAGTGGGCCGAGGCACAGGGCCGTGGCGATGCGTTTCACGATGCGGTCTTCCGGGCCTACTTCGCCGACGGCCTCGACATCTCCGACGTGGCGGTCCTCAGGGAGATTTGCTCCCAACTCGACTTGACTCCGGACGAAGCGGAGCGGGTCCTGGCCGAAGGGGAGTACAAGAACGTTGTCGATGAAGACTGGGACTACTCCCGCAAGCTCGGGGTCACGGCGGTGCCGACCTTCCTGGCCGCGGGCCGGTCCGTGGTCGGGGCCCAGCCTTACGAGGTGCTGGAGAGGCTGGTGCAAGTGGCGAGAGAGCAAGGCCCAACAAAGCCCTGAGTCCTTCGGCGTTGAACGAATCCTGCCCGTCAAGGATTCTATTCACTGAAAACGAAAAGCTCAGGGGAGGACTCCCGGCCCTTCCCTATCCTGTTCGGACATCACAAGGAGGCCCCCGACCATGAAAGAGGACGTATACCGGAAGCTGTGCGAAACCATGGCCAAACGAGGCGGCAGGTATCCGGGGAGGGACATACCGGAGTTTTACGAATTGGCGAGGGTCCTTTTCACCGAAGAGGAGGCGGCCGTGTCGAACGCCATGCCGCGGGGCTTCAACCCGGCGGGCGCCATCGCCGAGGCGATGGGCCGGGCCGACGCAGAAGTGGCACCGACCCTCGAGGCCATGGCGAACAAGGGGCTCTGCAGCGCCGGCGAGTTCGAGGGGACCAGCTTCTACGGGGGGCCTCCCTTTGTGCCCGGGATATTCGAGTTCCAGTTCATGCGGGGCACGAGTACGGAGCGGGACAAGAAGCTGGCCAATCTCGTCCATGACTACAAGGAGGCCTTCGATGCGGGGGAAGGCCCTCCGAAGATCACCTTCCCGGTGGAGCGCGTCATCCCGGTCGATAGAGTGATCAAGGCCGAAAACACGATCCACACGTACCACCAGGTGGCCTCCTACATCGAGAAGTACCAACCCCTCGCCGTGGGCACATGCTTCTGCCGACACCAGGCCAGGCTGATCGACGAGAACGATCACTGCGGGAAGCCGGACGACGTCTGCATGCAGTTCGGCGCGGGCGCCCAGTTCGTCATCGACAGAGGCCTGGGGAAGAAGATCACCCAGGAGGAGGCTCTGGAGATCCTCAGGAAATCGGAGGAGGCGGGGCTGGTTCACGCCACGATCAACCGGCAGGAGATCGACTTCCTGTGCAACTGCTGCGCGTGCCACTGCGTAATCCTCAAGACGGCCCTTTCCCAGCCAAAGCCGGGGCTCGTCCTGAACTCCGGGTTCATGCCCGTCTGGGACCCGGACCTCTGCACCGCTTGCGAGGCCTGCATCGATCGATGTCCCACCACCGCGGTGACCATGGGCGCAGAGGACGTGCCCGAGGCGAACCTGGATCGATGCATCGGGTGCGGGGCATGTGCAACGGGCTGCCCCGTGGAAGCCATCCGGTTGGAAGAAAGGCCGGGCATCCCCGTGCCTCCGGTCGACCGGAAGGCCCTGAAAGAGGCGATCAAGGCAAGCCGCACTTAGTGGCCAAAACCGTAAATACGATGGCATTCGGATGCCGATCCATCCCGGCCGGCTGTGTTGCTCGTCGGTTAAATACTCCCGGTATTCGCCCTCCTCGCGCCTTGCCGG
>RCNG010001391.1_pt1 | contig 11979 bp, 13 predicted proteins | sample 2041371 | NCBI WGS metagenome assembly RCNG01 (sample SAMN09708227, study PRJNA481090) | Marine sediment metagenome, whole genome shotgun sequencing project. | biome: marine sediment; feature: ocean; material: sediment; isolation source: Sewage treatment plant 1 marine sediment (STP1) ... | reverse complement strand
ATCGCCATGATGGGCAAGAGGACGATCAGGGCGATGGGAACGTTGTCGATAATGGCGTCGACGAAATTATCATTGCCTCGCGCCTTGTTTCTTTCGCAAATCTGTTTGACACGTTCGTCTGAGAATCGCTCCGTAAACCATTCGGGCAAATCCTCCTCATCCGAGATTGACGCGTTCTCGCAATTGCCGAACATGCCGTTGTCCGCGCCGGGCTCACCGTCCGCATCTGTGCTTCCGAAATTGATAACCCAGTCATCGTCTGTGCCAAATTCGTCCAGCACCTCTTCCGCTATCTTGCCCTCGGCGGCAAGCGCTTCGAGTTCTTCCCTGGCGGCTCGAAGTTCCTTCTCACGAGTTGCCGCTGCGACCTTGGCTTCTTCTTGAGCTTCCGCTATCTCCTCTGCCGTCGGCGGTGGCTCCGGATCTATGATCTGCAGGATATCCTGCGGATCAAAAAAGGCGACAACGAAGAACACGACGCTAAGCACGAGGTAGGTTCTGAAAGGCGGCATGTAGCGCGCACGTCGGCCTTCCAGATAATCACGTGTGAGTCGACCGGGCCTGACCAACAATGGCCCCAACGTTCGCCACAGTCTGGAGTCGAGTTCCAGCAAGTCGCCGAAGGCTTCTTTCAGGAGTTGCCAAATACTGATCAGGCGACTTTGCGACCGTTGTCCGCAGTGGCCGCAGTACTGGCCACGCAAACGGGTTCCGCAATTCAGACAGTTTGGGTGTTCCGTCGGCGACACTTCCGGAGAATGGTCTTCTCTAAGGACACGACTCTGAATGGTCGCGTTATCGCCAAACAGCTCGGAGAGCTCACTGTCCGCGTCTGCGAAGAAGCCATCGAGCAGTGTATCGAGTGCATGATCGTCAGTGGCTCGAAACCGAAAAATGACTCGATGGTATCCATCCGGGTCGGGGTCCGGCTCGTAGCCTCTGGCATCCTCGATGCCGGGTTCCTGCAGCGCTCGCTGCTGAAACTCACGCAACCAGCTTTCGAATTCCTCTTTGGCCTCTGCCGAAACGACATACGTGCACTCGTACAATGGGCCAGACGAATTCGACATAGTGCGCTAAGGCGTTCCTAGGACTTTTTCTTTTTCTTGGCTGATTTCTTTTTCGCAGGCGCCTTCTTTGTCGCGACCTTTTTTGTCTTCGGCGGTGGCTTCGAATCCTGTGTTCGAGCAAGTTCGTCAGGCGCGAAGTCATCGACGGCCAACAACGCCAGAACTTTTTCGTGATAGCTGCGCATGTTTCGCGCTTCCGCTTTGCTGATGACCTGGGCCTTTTCGGCCTCATCTATCTGGTCACCGAGATAGTCGGACGACAGCAGTTCTTCTTTTCTGGCCCGTCTCAAACGACGTTCGATGGGCTCATGTGCGATCGCGAGTTCCAGCGCTTCCTGCAACAGGCCAATCGGGTTGCCGGGTTCGAGCGTCGTATAGGCAAGCGCGCTGAGGCGCTCGCGTGCTTCACCGGGCGTGGTAATCAATTCGACGACTTTTCTGGAAATCTCGTCAGACGGGGCCGAATAGGTGCGACCGCGTGGGAAAATGAACACTCGCAAGAGCCCGGCGACCCAGCGATTGGGGAAGTTCCGCAAGAACGAATGCAAGGCTTCCTGCGCCTGATACATCAGTGTGCGTACGGACCATTCGACGAGCGGCAAATCCGTTGCTCGGCGTCCCTGGTTTTCGAAGTGTTTGAGCACGGTCGACGCCAGATACATCGAACTCAGAATATCGCCGAGACGCGCAGATAACAGTTCTCGTTTTTTCAGTTCGCCACCCAACGTCAGCATCGCGAAATCGGATGCCAGGGCGAAAGCAGCGCTGTAGCGGTTGATGTTCTGGTAGTAGCGCCGCGTCGGCGTGTTGAGCGGTACCCGACTGAATTTCGCGTGCGTAAGGGCGAGAAAAAACGATCGCGCCATATTGCTGATTGCGTATCCGATGTGACCGAATAATGCGTCGTCGAATTCAATCAACCCACGATCAAAATCTTCATCGCCAGCGGCATTCAGCTCTCTCAATACAAAGGGGTGGCAGCGAATAGCGCCCTGACCGTAAATGATCAGGCTACGCGTGAGGATATTGGCACCCTCAACCGTAATGGCTATCGGCGTCGCCATGTAGGCGCGTCCCAGGTAATTGCTCGGGCCCATCATGACGCCCTTGCCGCCATGAACATCCATCGCATCGTTCGCGACCTTGCGGCCCATCTCGGTGCAGTGGTATTTCAGAATAGCTGACGGTACGGCGGGTTTTTCTCCCTGATCGATCGCGCCGGCTGTCACGGCGACGGCAGCATTCATAATATAGGTGTGTCCGGCGATACGCGTCAGCGCTTCTCCAACACCTTCGAATTTTGCGATCGGTGTATTGAACTGTTTGCGAATGGTCGCATAGGCGCCGGTCGCATAACTGGCCACCTGCCCGCCACCGGCTGCCGTTGATGGCAACGTAATGGCGCGACCGACTGACAGCAATTCGACCAGCATCTTCCAGCCCTTGCCGGCCATCTTTGGTCCACCAATGATTGTATCCAGCGGCACGAACACGTCTTTGCCGGACGTGGGTCCGTTCTGGAAAGCGATCGTCAACGGATAATGTCGGCGACCCACTTCAACACCGGGCGTTTTGGTCGGAATCAGCGCGGCCGTGATGCCATATTCGTCCTTATCGCCGATCAAGTGATCCGGATCGTAGAGTTTGAACGCCAGACCCAGTACGGTCGCAACCGGCGCGAGCGTGATATAGCGCTTGTCCCAGTTCAGTCGAATTCCGGTGATTGTCTTTCCGTTCCACTTGCCTTTGCAGATAATGCCGTTGTCTATCAGTGCAGCGGCGTCCGACCCGGCTTGTGGAGACGTCAGCGCAAAGCAGGGGATCTCTGTTCCGGCGGCAAGACCCGGGAGGTAGTGATTTTTCTGTTCTTCCGTGCCGTAATGCAGCAACAACTCTGCCGGGCCCAGGGAATTGGGAACGCCAACTGTCGACGAGGCGGTGGGGCTACGGCTGGCAAGTTTCGCAATGACGCAAGCATTGGCATAGGCCGAGAACTCGAGGCCGCCATACTGCTTCGGAATGATCATCGCGAAGAAGCGATTCTCAATAATGTAGTCCCAAACCTCTTTCGGCAGGTCGGCAAGCTCATGACAGATTTCCCAGTCATCGAGCATTTCGCAGAGCTTTTCGCAGGGGCCATCGAAAAACGCTTGTTCCTCTTCGGACAACCGGGGCGCCGGGTATGACATCAGGCGGTCCCACTCAGGCATCCCCGAAAACAGCTCGCCATCCCATCCGACGTTGCCGGCTTCGAGCGCTTCGCGCTCGGTATCCGACATCGATGGCAGCATCTTTCGGTAGATCGCGAGCAACGGTTTGGTGAGCTTCTCGCGGCGGAACTCGATCAGGTTCGGAACGACCATGGCGCCAAACGCCACGATGAGGATGATCTTCCAGAGAAAGTGCCCGTCGCCGAATACAACGTATGCGGCGACGGCAACGCCTGCGGCTATCGTCGATGTCAGAAGATCAGTTCGCCGGTAGGCGAGGAAAATACCGCCACCAAAAAACAGCAGAAACCAAAGCAAACCTAGGGTGAATCCGGACAAGATGTGATCCTCAATATGTCTTTATGAGTGCGGCATTGCGCCTTAGCCACTTTATAGCAGTTCTTCTACCGCAGCACGTTCCTCGCGCAACTCCGTTTCCGTCGCATCCATACGTGCGCGACTGAAATCGTCAACGGCCAGATCCTGAACGATCTCATACTGGCCCTCGCTGCAACGAACCGGGTAGGAGTAGATGATGCCGGGTTCAATGCCGTAGCTGCCGTCAGCGGGGATCGCCATGCTGACCCAGTCGCCATCAGGCGTTCCCAGCGCCCAGTCACGCATGTGGTCTATGGCCGCGGAGGCCGCAGATGCGGCTGACGAAGCGCCACGCGCTGCAATAATCGCTGCGCCACGCTGTTGTACAACCGGAATGAACTCGTCGGCCAGCCAATCCTGAGCGACCAGCCCGGTCGCGGTGTTGCCGGAAACGGTCGCGTGATTAATGTCCGGGTATTGCGTCGCTGAGTGATTGCCCCAAATCGTCATGCACTTGATGTCATTAACATGACATTCCGTTTTCGCGGCGAGCTGTGCCATCGCCCTGTTGTGGTCGAGGCGGGTCATTGCTGTGAAGTTTCGTGGGTCGATATCCGGCGCGTTGCTGCTGGCGATCAGTGCATTGGTATTGGCCGGGTTGCCGACAACGAGGACCTTGATATCGCGATTCGCGTGAGCATTCATCGCCTTGCCCTGGACCGAGAATATCGCGGCGTTGGCTTCGAGAAGGTCTTTGCGTTCCATGCCAGGACCGCGAGGTCGCGCGCCGACGAGCAGTGCGTAATCGCTGTCTTTGAATGCAACATCCGGATCATCAGTGCCGACAATTCCGGCAAGCGTGCTGAATGCACAATCATCAAGCTCCATAACCACGCCTTGTAACGCGGGCAAAGCAGGTGGGATTTCAAGCAGTTGCAAGATGACCGGCTGATCCGGGCCCAACATCTGGCCTGAAGCGATGCGGAATGCCAGCTGATAGCCAATCTGGCCAGCAGCGCCGGTAATGGTGACGCGAACGGGTGCTTTCATTGTTTAGTTCCTGCACTGGGTTACGAAGTAATTAGGGCCGGCGATTTTAGCACCGGCAGCACCGTCAGGCACTGGTGTTGACTACTTATTCGCGCCCGATTCGGCCGGGTATTCGAGAATATAGGCCTCATATTCCAGATCGGCCTCTTCTGTCGCGCCAGACGCGCGCAGGTCTTCGATGCAGGCTAGCCAGTCGCCAGCCGATTTTCGGGCTTCCGGATCGCAGAATCCGTCTAATTCAGAATCGAGAACCGCCGATGACATGACTAACCCGGAAAACCGTTCCTGTGCCGCGACTTGATCGGCGGCCACTTTTCTTCGAACCGGTTGATCGACGACGGGTTCGGGCTCAGACATCGGTACCGATGCAGCCGGTCGGCGCCCGAGTTTGTTTTCGCGGATTGCAGTGTTCGCGCCCTGAACGCGCTCATCTTCACGGGATTCGAGTTGAATAGCTCCATTCTGCTGGCGCATTCGTTCCTCGGCTCGTTCCAGCGCTGGCTTATCCTTGGCTATGAAGTCTTCCGCTATGGATTCTTCGCTGTCCAGTGGTACCGCGGTGGTTGGTACTTCGGTCAGCTCCAGTACGATCGCAAGACTCAGCCCAATGGTCGCGGCCCAGGCGACTGGCTTCATCCAGGCTCCGGAAAGAATGCCGTTCGAACGGCCGAGCTTCCCGTTTGCTGCGGCCATTCGCAGTATGTTCTGGTTCAGATGCTCGGGCGCCTTTTCGACGCCGAGCTCGCGATACGTCTCGCTGACGAGCTTGTCCATCTCGCCCTTTTCCCGCTCGGTAGTCATTGTGGTTCCTCAATTGCGGTGCGCAGCTTCGTCACCGCATAACGGACGCGACTCTTCGCGGTCTCGCGGTTACAGCCGGTGACCGAAGCGATCTGATCGATACTGAGTCCCGCTTCTTCGTGCAACAGGAAGGCGTCTCGTTGCTCCTCCGGTAAGTCTTGCAATGCCAGAACCAGACGCTCTTTCGCCAGACTGCGCTCGGCCAGCGTATCCGGTAGCTCCGACGCATCGGCATAAGACTCGGGTTCAAGCTCGACGTTATTACTGTGCCTTTTGTTGCGGCGTACGTGATCGATGAAGCAATTGTGCGCGACCCGGTACATGAAGGTCGTAAATTTCGCGGTTGGGCGGTAGCTGGCCCGAGCCTTGATGATTTTCCCCCAAACCTCCTGAAAAACGTCCTCGGCGGTGGCTCGATGACGGCAAAGACGCAGCAAATAGCGATACAAAGCGTCGTTATGGCGCCGATACAGCGTTTCAAAGGCCGCAGAATCGCCGTCCTTGTACCGCAACATCAGCGCGCTGTCTTCAGGGGTGTGGTCCATAGGGTGAGGATAGGCCAGCGCTGGCCTCGTGCAAAGGGCAGACGGGGCGGAAGTCGAAGGGTAGGTCAGGGCTTCCCGGCTGAGAGTCATTCTGGTTCCTCTTATGGTTCACTCTCTTTAAACGATCCGACGGGGCCCGACGGGTTAGAAAAGCGCACAAAAAGGCTTGCAATCAGAAATCTCAGTGTTATAGTCAACTATAACACTAGTTCACCAAGAGGCGAGGGAGCCTCGGAGAAGGAAAATGTCCAGACCATCCATACATTTTAACAACTATGTCAGCCTGGCAGTCATGCTGCTAATGGTTGTGGCGTTGGTGGCGGGACAGGCAGATGCGAGCACCTATGCGGCGGCCAATAAAGGTCCGATCGCGCCGATCGCGGTAGTGGATGATCGAATCATGTTCGATTTCGACGGCCACATAGGCGATCACGCGATGAAAGTCAGCATCGCCGTAGTCACCGACTTGAGTCATTTCCGTGGCGAAGACGAGTAAAGTAGCGACGGAATTTTCGCGCCGGCCCGCATTAATGGGCCGGCGCCTTTTACGTGTTGTTGCACGTAAACCCAGTAAAAGAACCAGGAACTATTATTAATGGATCCAAAATGGAATGAAGATCAGCCGATCTATCGACAACTGCGTGACCGGGTTGTCGCCATGATTTTGGAGGAGGTGCTCGGGGATGGTGATGCCTTGCCCTCAGTCAGAAATGTTGCCGCCGAGTACAGGCTAAATCCGCTCACGGTACTGAAAGGTTACCAGGAGCTCGTTGACGAAGGTCTGGTTGAAAAAAAGCGCGGCAGAGGCATGTTCGTCAATGAGGGTGCACGTACCAAGCTCTTGAAAGCTGAGCGTAAGAAATTTCTCGACATAGAATGGCCGCATGTTGTCGCGACTATCGAGCGCCTGGAGCTGGATCCGGCCGATTTGCTGAAACAGGCAGAATCAATCAAATCATCCAAGGATTCTGGAGGCGAGAATGAGTAGTTTGGTCAGTGCGCAGGGAGTCACCAAGCATTTCGGTTCATTTGCCGCCGTCGACAATGTCAGCTTTGAAATAGAGGCCGGCAAAATTCTCGGACTCCTTGGCCCTAACGGCGCCGGCAAGACCACTTTGCTCAAGGCGTTACTTGGCCTGACCGACTGTGAGGGTGAGTTGTCGGTGATGGGTCTGGATCCTTTCAAGCAGCGTAAGGAACTGATGCAGAATATTTGCTTCATCGCCGACGTTGCCGTTTTGCCGCGATGGATACGGGTTACGCAGTTGCTCGACTACGTCGAGGCGATTCATCCAAACTTCTCCCGCAAGCGGGCTGAAGAGCTGCTGCTGCAAACGAAGATCAAGTCTGACTCCAAGGTCAAAGAGCTGTCAAAAGGCATGGTTACGCAGTTGCACCTGTCGATCATCATGTCGATCGACGCGAAGTTTCTGGTGCTTGATGAGCCGACGCTGGGCCTGGATATCATCTTCCGCAAGGAGTTTTACGCGAATCTCCTGAACGACTATTTCGACGAGGAACGCACGATCCTGGTAACCACTCATCAGGTTGAGGAAGTTGAGAACCTGTTGACGGACATCATGTTCATTAACGATGGAAAGATATTGCTCGATTCGCCGATGGAGTCGCTCGGTGACACCTACGTTGAAGTGTCAACATCGGGTGAGGCGGCCGATCGCGCACGAGGTCTGGGACCGATCGCCGAGGGGAAGATGTTCGGCAAGTCCGTCATGCTCTTTGAGGGCGTTAGTCGCGAGCATCTGGAGGGTCTGGGCGAACTAAGGACGCCGTCCGTTGCAGATCTCTTCGTGGCTAAGGTCAAGGGAGCGCGATCATGATCACTCATCAAATAGCAATGATCAAACGCGAGATCTGGGAGCACCGATCTATTTGGTTAACGCCTATCGCAATCGCGGCCATTTCGATACTGGGAACCCTGACCGCGTTGATGTTTGCCGGCGAGTTCGCCCAGGAACTTGATCTTGCACTTTTCGGTGCTCAGAATCTTGCCGGTGAGACAGAGCGCAAAGCCGTGCTGTCCGGTCTGTTCTTCGGATCCTCAGGTCTGTTTTTTCTGGCTCTGGGCATCCTGACCATCTTCTATTCGCTCGATTCTCTATATGCGGAACGAAAGGACAAGAGCATATTGTTTTGGCGGTCGTTACCGGTCACCGACGCCGAGACCGTGGTCTCGAAACTGATGGTCGCATTGCTGGTTATTCCGGCTGTATCAATCATCGCGATTATAGGTACACACTTGGTCAACCTTATCGTCACCAGCGCATGGGTCTCGATAAAGGGCGGCGATGCGGGCCTGCTTATTTGGGGTTCCGCAACGCTGTTCAGCGACTGGCTGTCTTTGCTAATCATCGTGTATGCCGCAGCGATATGGATGTCGCCTTTCGTCGGTTGGTTTCTGTTCGTTTCGGCTTATACGAAACGCGCGCCTTTCATGATGGCGTTCTTACCGCTGGTGTTGATTCCGATGTTGGAAGGAATCTTTAACTCAAGCGGGGTATTTGCCAAAGTCGTCTGGGGGCGATTGTCGTCAATACCGATTCACTCCGGAGTCGATATCGAGGCATTCTTCGATGAAGACAAATTCGAGGTGAATGAGCAAATGGTGAGTGTGCTCGCACACATAGATATTGGAAGGTTCTTGACGAGCACATCCATGTGGGCCGGATTGATCGTCTGCGGGCTATTATCATTCGGCGCGATTTACGTTCGTCGCTTCCGGGACGAAAGCTAGATCGAAGCTACCCGTTTCAGGGCTTGCTGCGAATATCGAATTTTCGCAGCTTGCCCCGGAACTGGTGATAGCTCAGCCCCAGCAAATCCGCCGCCATGCGCTGATTGAATCGCGCTTTCTCAAGTGCGGCGTTCAACAAACTCACTTCCGTATCAATCAGGCGCTGCGACAAGTCGGCAGGCAGCAACGGCGCTCGGCGTGGAACCGCGGCAGGGCCCGCATTCCCGGTTTGAGGCGTTTCAATTTTGAACGGCGTATCGAAGGGGTCGAGTGCAAGATTCGCGATGACCTGGTCCTGATCGGCTGACCGATAGACACTGCGTTCAATGGTGTTTTTCAGTTCGCGAACATTGCCGGGCCACCGATTCCTCAACAAAGCAGACGAGGCGCGCGAACTGAAGCCCGGGAAATAGCTCCATCTCAGTTCGCTGGCCATATTGATGGCGAACGCATGTGCCAGTGGCATGATGTCCTCAATCCGTTCGCGTAAGGGCGGTACCGTGATGACGTCGAAAGCGAGTCGGTCCAGTAGATCTTTGCGGAAACTTCCGTCCGTCGCGAGACGCGGCAAGTCCGCGTTCGTTGATCCGACGATGCGAACATCGACACTCAATGTTTCACTGCCACCGACGCGCTGGACTTCGCCATATTCAATGGTTCGAAGAATCTTTTCCTGCATGCGTAATGAAATCGTAGCGATCTCATCGAGGATAAGCGTGCCGCCGTCGGCTCGCTCGAAGTGACCAATATGGGTTTTGGAAGCGCCAGTGAATGCCCCGGCTTCGTGCCCGAATAGTTCCGACTCCAGAATCGATTCAGTCAGCGCTGCGCAGTTCACCTTGACGACGCCTTGCTCCCAGCGGTCGGAGAGAAAGTGCAGTCGCGATGCGATCAGTTCCTTGCCGGTCCCTCGCTCGCCGACGACAAGCACCGGCTTGGAAAGCGGTGCCGCGCGGGAAACGTGCTCCAGCATTTCAAGGAATGCAGGAGCTTCCCCGATGATTGGTTGGGATTGCGGGTTTGAAGGCATTGGTCTATTTAGCCAAAAGTTAGTGGAAAAAGCGAACTATTAGTTAATACCGCCAAATTGAACCTAGTGTGTTCGTTCCGTCAAGGTCTCTAATGTCTTTGTAAAACATTAAGTTACGTGATTTCGGTCGTCTTGGCACGATTGCTGCAGTTATACAGTCAGGGTTCAAACACAAAAGAGGAAACACCATGGGCATATTCACGAGATTCAGCGACATCGTGAACTCCAATATCAACGCGATACTGGATAAAGCAGAGGATCCGGAAAAGATCGTCAGGTTGATGATTCAGGAAATGGAGGACACGCTGGTCGAGGTTCGTTCAGCCGCCGCACGATCCATAGCGGACAAGAAAGATCTTAATCGCAAGATCGAAACCCTGGATCGTGATTTAAACGATTGGGACATGAAAGCCGAGTTGGCATTGCGCAAAGGGCGTGAGGATCTCGCCAAGGCAGCTCTGGTCGAAAAATCACGAGCAGCAGCCGCTGTCGATCTCTTGAAGCAGGACTATCTTGCTGTCGACGAGGGACTCGCCAAGCTTAATGAGGACATAGCGCGGCTAGAGAGCAAACTCGATGACGCCAAGACAAGACAGAAGTCGCTACTGGCCAGGCACAAGACCGCGAATAGCCGTTTGGCGGCGCGAAAGAAGATCCACGATTATAAGATCGACGATGCCATGGTGCGGTTTGAGCAGTACACGCGACGCATCGATGACGTTGAAGGTCGTGTTGAGGCGTATGACCTCGGACTGCCAAAAGACCTGAACCATGAATTCGCAAGTCTGGAAGCAGAAGAATCAGTGAAGGAAGAACTCGATGCACTGAAGCGGCGAGTTGCGGCGGAAACGCCTGCCACCGCGGAGGTCGAATAATCACTGTGCGGACAAGAAAAACATACCGGAGGGAACCATGAGCCGAGACACCTGGAATACTGATTACGGCCCCTGGAGCGGTTTTTACAGGGATCGAGAGAATGGTTGGGTATTCGGCGTCTGCGCCGGACTGGCAGACCGCTTCAATTTTCGCGTCGGTACCGTAAGAATCATCGCGTTGATTTCATTGCTGCTGTTTTTCTGGCTAAGCGCTGCGCTGTACCTGGGAGCGACCCTACTGATCAAGGAAAAGCCGTTGGTGTATTCGGGGCACAATAGCGAGAACGAATTCTGGCATCGTTATAAACGTGATCACTGGAGGCACTTATGATTGCCATGAACGCAGAAACCCACGGTCGATTCTACCGGGACGCCGATCGGGCGGTCCTGGGTGGAGTCTGTGCCGGCGTGGCGGGTTATCTGGGCTTTAACTTGAAAGTGACGCGCTTTCTGACGTTCATCGCTTTCCTGATGGCGATGCCATTTGCGATCATCGGCTACCTCGCGATTGTTTTTCTGGTTCCATCTGCCTCAAGCAGGACCTACGATGTCGCGACGGAAAGAGGATTCGGCCGCCGCCGCAGGTCGCGCAGAGAAAAAGCGCGTAGAGACGAGGAATACGCCGAGGCCCGGAAACCGTCTGTGGCCACGGTAATCAATCATCGTTGCCAGTCACTGGACGAACGGCTGGCGCGATTGGAAAAACATGTAACGTCGAAGCGATTTCAACTCGATCAGGAGTTGAGCAGGCTTTGATTCACAGACACCGCAAAGGGATGCGCCAATGAACACTATGTTTTATGTCGTGTGTATCGTCGCCGTGGTAATGGCGGCCATGACCTATCAGAAGTATTTAGAATCGAAAAAAACTGAAAAACAGCATGACCCCGAGCTCGAGGAGTCGCTGGCAAAGATTGAAATGCTGGAAGAGCGAATTCGAGTTCTTGAAAGAATTGTCACGGAGAATAAGCGCGACATTGGTCGCGAAATCGACGATCTTTAGCCGCAAGCCGCCAACAAAAACGCCCGTCTATGGACGGGCGTTTTGCGTTAACGAGCTGTTCTCTGCTAGTTAGCGCGAGACTTGTAAGCGCGAATCTCGGCGTTGAACTCTTCGACTGCGCGCATCTGCTCTTCAACGGCAGCGTTGTACTTCTTCTCGAACATCATTGCTCGTTGCTTTTTGCCGTCTTCATCATCGTCAGCCAAAGTCTGCACGGCGACAACTTCGTCAGCTTCTACGCAGGCAAAATAGGTATCCATATCTTCCTGATAGGCCGAGATCAGCTTAACGCCAGCCAGCATTTCATCCTTTGTGGAAGAAGCAC
>RCNG010004873.1_pt1 | contig 11981 bp, 10 predicted proteins | sample 2041371 | NCBI WGS metagenome assembly RCNG01 (sample SAMN09708227, study PRJNA481090) | Marine sediment metagenome, whole genome shotgun sequencing project. | biome: marine sediment; feature: ocean; material: sediment; isolation source: Sewage treatment plant 1 marine sediment (STP1) ... | reverse complement strand
CCCTTGTTTATGACGTACATAAAGGTGACCGAAGCCGGCATACCGATGCGAGGGAAATACGCCGACCGGGTGCCGACGGTGGTTGATAGTGAAGTTTCGATCCATGATGGCGATACCGAACGAACTCGGCTACCCGCGACCTCTGACGGCCGACGAGCACGACCTCATCGAGGCCATGCTCGGGGCGGTGCGGTCCGGTGTCAGTCGTTACATCGGGCAGCTCGAGGTGGCGGAAGTCGTCGGCGGCTGTCCGAGCATCAATTTCACGATCGCGTCTGCCGTCACCGAAGCGGCTCCGTCTCCCGTGCTCGTCGCAGATGCCGAGTCCCCTGAGGGCGTGCCGGTGGGGGTGATCCTGTGGGCGCGTGGTGGCTGTTTGAGCGGGCTCGACGTCCATCCCTGGGATGGCACCGACGTCATTCGTCTCCCACATGCCGAATCGTTGAGAAACCTCAGGACCGTTGACTGAGTCGCCTGCGATGGCACCATCGGCCCGCTCTGTAGCTGTGCTACGGTGGCCGCAATGTCCGGAATTCAAATCGCCGAGCCCTCGGGGCTGACCGGAATGTGCCGGGGTTGAGGCAATCGAACTCCCATCAAGGGGTGGGCTCGAATCGAAAAGGGGGAGACATGGATATCACGAGTCTTGTGATCTTTCTTGTGATCGGCGCCATCGCCGGTTGGCTGGCCGGAGTGGTCATGAAGGGTGGCGGTTTCGGTCTCGTCGGCGACATCGTCGTCGGGATCGTCGGCGCAGTCGTTGGAGGTTGGCTCTTCGGGGTCTTCGGAATCACCGCAGGCGGACTTGTCGGGGCTATCATTACCGCGTTTGTCGGCGCGTGTGTCTTGCTCTTTGTCATCCGCCTCATCAAAAAGGTGTGAGCGAAGAGCTTCAGCTTTCTCGGTCAATTATCGGCTGTGCGGGAATCTCGCCGGGTCGGGCGGCGTAGTATGCAGTGAGGAGAACCAATGGGTGAGAACAACGGCAAAGGGTGTGGTTGCTGTGGCGGCGGAATCCTCGGCAGTATCGGTGCTGTGCTGGCTGCCCTACTCAGCTGGAGCGTCAACCACAGCATTCTGTGGGCGCTCCTCCACGCGTTCTTGAGCTGGTTCTATGTCATTTATCACTGGATCGTGTACGGCAAGCTCCTTCCCTGACAGGGAAGGAGGTTAAGAGTTAAGGTTAAGAGTTAAGGGTTAAGAGTAAAGCTCATCGATTGAGACTCTTTTTTGCCGGGAACGACTTAACTCTTAACTCTTTACTCTTCAATTGCTTCGTCGCGGCAATTCAAATCTGGCGATGATCTACCTCGGCTAATTGACCACGCCCGACTCACCGAGATTCTGCTCGGCGTACTCGAGTACACGGTCATAGTTTTCGTAGTCCTGGCAGTGTCGCTGAAGAAGTTGGAAGACGTCGGTAGCCTTGTCGATCTCCCCGGTATCACCGTATGCAACCATCAGTTGCTCCAGCGATTCGCAGTCGTAGCGTCGGACAAAGGCCGCGGCCTCTGAGAAAACGGCGCTGTAGCCGGCTTGACTGGTCCAGCTGAGACAGAGAGCGAGAAAGGTGTAGATGTGCCCGATGTAGGTCTCGTCGTAGACCTCGTGCATAAAGGGCAGACAGCGAAGAAAACAGGGGATCGCCTCACTGTAGTCACCGTCGTCGAAAAATATAACGCCGAGGGTGTAACAGGATTGGCAATAAACGCTGAGTACGTCGTCAAATGACTCGAGGTAGGGCTTATACGACTTCACCGACTCTTCGAGGACCTTGCGTGCGCTGTCGATCTCCTCGAGATCGTAATGGATGGTCCCTACCAGACCAAACAGGAAATTCCGCCAGTTGATCTCTTCTTCGCTGGCCACCAGTTTCTCGAGGTCAGCGATGTCGGTGTGGTCGGCGGTGCGGTCGTCCATCCGCTCGATTGCCCGCTCAATGCCAGCCGCGACCCTGCCGCTATCATCGCTGCCCGTGTACCACTCTGGGATCTGCATGCTCGAATCCCTCCGCCGGGCGAAAAGTTTAGCTTGAACCCTTCCGATTGACCATCTTTTGGATTTGAGAATTGAGTTATAATCTCGATTGACTATGAGCTGTAAGAAGGGTGAATCCAAGGCAAAAGCGAAGCCTGGCCGTTACCGCTGCAAGGACTGCGGTGCGGTGGTCAAAAAGAAAAAAAAGAAAGACCTCTGCGAACCGAAGAAGATCAAGGTCGAGTGATTAAAATCGATTTGCGGTCTCTATCGCTATCGGGATCGCTATCGCTATTGAAAACAACCTTCGAAGCGTCGGTGTTTCGATCCCGATCCCGATAGCGATTGCGATAGCGATGACGGGAATGGCCGTTTTCGAGGCCAAAAATAAAAGCGCCCATGCCCCCGTATCGCCGACTGATTCGACCACCCTTCGGTATGGCATGGGCGCCAGTGCGAACGGTCAGTATACGACACCCGATGCATGGCGCAAGGGTGGTCGCGATATGATCTTGCAGGGAGCTTGAAAGAGTTCCGGGGGCAATAATCCCGGGGGCAGGATGGGGCAGTATGAACAACAACAAGGTGGAAATCCGATACCGTGGAGCCGTCCACCAGGTCGAGTCCGGTATCCGCGTCGACGAATTCCTGCGCAGCATCAACGGGGAGATTCCTGACACCGTGATGTCAGCGTTGGTCAACCGGCGACAGGTGATGCTCGACTTTCCGTTGCGTGGCGAAGTTGATCTGGAATTGGTCAGCTTTGGCGACCGTGAGGGAGAGTCGGTTTACAAGCGATCGGTGTGCCTCATGTTTTACGAAGCGTGCTTCCAACTCTACCCCGGCGCTCGTACCGTGATCGGCCAATCCCTGGGCAACTGCTACCACTACCAACTTCGAGGTGATCATCCCGATCTCGATGAAATGGCACCGGCGATCGAGAAGAAAATGGTCGACCTTCACCGTGAGAAGCGCCCATTCAGGCGCGATACGGTGACGATTGAGGAGGCGGAAAAACACTGTCGGGAACGGGGTTGCGACGACAAACTGCAATTGCTGGCTACCCGCCGCTCCTCAACTGTTCACACGATAAGCTGCGGAGATTTCGTTGATCTCGCCTACGGGCCGTGCGCTCCCCACACGGGATGCTGTCCGACCTTTGGCGTGATGCCGTTTGAAGACGGTCTCCTGCTGCGCTTCCCCCGCCGAGCCGATCGAAGCCACCTGCCTCAATTCACGCCCCGCCAGCTCCTCTACAAAACCTACGTCGAGGCACGACGCTGGCAGGAGCTTCTCGGGGTCCAGAACGTCGGCCAGCTGAATCAGCTGTGTCTTGACGGAGGTAGCGGCCACATCATTCGTATTGCGGAAGGTTTGCACGAGAAAAAGATCGCTCAGATTGCGGACGAGATTCTCTCCCGGAGTCCTCGGGTCCGCCTGGTGACCATCGCCGGTCCGTCCTCATCGGGCAAGACGACATTTGCGAAGCGGCTTGGTATTCAGCTATGGGTCAATGGCATAGATATGGTTACGTTGTCCCTCGACAACTATTACGTCAATCGCGAAGACACCCCTCGGGATGAACAGGGGCGACTCGACTTCGAGTCTCTCGAGGCGATTGATCTCGATCTCTTTCATCGACACCTTGCCGATCTTCTGGCCGGAAGGGAAGTGCTCACTCCTCGTTTCGATTTCGTCACTGGCCGTCGAAATCCGGAGGCTGACTGGGTGCCCTTGCAGCTCGAAGATCATCAGGTGTTGTCGATCGAGGGGATCCACGGGCTCAACGACCGGTTGACCAAGACCGTGCCGCGCAACCAGAAGTACCGCATCTTCATCTCGGCCCTTTCCCAGTTGGCGATCGACGACCACAATCGCATCTTCACCGCAGATGCCCGCCTCGTTAGGCGGATTGTGCGTGACAATCTTTTTCGAGGCTTCAACGCGGAACGGACCCTGGATCTTTGGGAGACGGTGCGGCGTGGAGAGGGCAAGTGGATCTTTCCATTCCAGGAGCAGGCCGACGTGATGTTCAATTCGGCCCTGGTCTACGAACCGGCTGTACTCAAGGTCTTTGCCGAGAGGTTCCTGCTCCACGTTCCGAAAACGACTCCGGCGTACACGGAGGCCTTTCGCCTCCTCAAACATCTTTCGATGTTCGTGCCAATCTTCCCCGATGAAGTGCCGCAGACTTCTATTTTGCGAGAGTTCATCGGCGGCTCGACCTTCAAGTACTGATCGTGGAGCAGGCGACCCACGCCGCGACCGTTGCCGAGTTGCTGACCGGTGAATACCCCGATGCCGCCACTGAGCTTGACTACGGTTCGCCGTGGGAACTTTTGGTGGCGACGGTGCTCTCGGCCCAGTGCACCGATGTGCGTGTCAACAAGGTGACCCCGGGGCTCTTTGATCGTTGGCCGCGTCCGGAGGATCTGGCGTCGGCTTCTCAGGAAGACGTCGAAACCGTGATCCGATCAACCGGGATGTTTCGCCAGAAAGCCTCCTCGCTGCGCACGACGGCGGATCTCGTTGTATCCGAGCATGGAGGTGAGGTGCCGGGGGACCTGGAGGCTTTGGTGGCGCTGCCTGGAGTTGGTCGCAAGACCGCAAAGGTCGTGCTTGGTGAGGGGTTCGGAATCGCCGCAGGCGTAACTGTAGACACCCACGTTCGGCGGCTTGCCCGCCGGCTCGGTCTGACCCACGTCGAGGACCCGGAGAAGATCGCCGCCGAGCTGGAGTCCGTCCTCCCGAGGGAGGAGTGGATCAAATTCTCAACCCGGCTGATCCTGCACGGGCGGCGGGTGTGCTCCGCTCGATCTCCGCGTTGTGGCGAGTGCGTGTTGGCTGATGTGTGCCCGAAGATCGGAGTGTGAGCGATCAGGGGGGACAGGTCGCTATCGCGATCGCTATCGGGGTCGCTATCGAGAAATTCGGCGTGACGTCCATCGATAGCGATAGCGATTCCGATAGCGATAGCGATCATCTTCGACGGGTTCCGAAAAAGTCGAGTTAGCGCGTTTCCGGCTGCGTCCGCCACCGACGATGCATCCGATGCATCCAGACCCACTGTTCGGGATGGGCCCTTATCTGACGCTCAATGACGGCGGTCGCTGCCGCGGTCAATTCTTCGACACGGTCCTCGAGCGAACCGTCAGCCGGGATCGGCAGGGGAGGATGGATTTCGGCCTTGTGAGTGCCGTCGGGGCGCCGGTGGATGAAGCCCGGCACGACCGGGCAACCTCTTCGTATCGCCAGCATGGCGCCGCCAGAGGGCGTCCATGTGGGTCGCCCGAAAAAGGGGACAAAGACCCCTGGAATGTTACGAATGTCCTGATCGATGAGCAGTGCGGCGACCCGGTTCCCGGCCAACGCACGGACCATCTGCTTCCCTGCCGCCGGCCCGCGGAGAATGATCTCGGTTCCGAATCGACTTCGCATTGCGGTGACCAGCCTGTCGAGGCGAGGATCATCGAGCCTGCGAGCGGCGGTCGTCAAGGGTACGCCCGCAATCGGCAACCGGGCGCTGAGAAGCTCCCAGGTGCCGCAGTGCCCGGTGGTGAAGATGACGCCACTCCCGCTCTCGAGAGCTCCGAAGAAATTCTCGACTCCCTCCAACTCGACCAGATTCTCGAGATCGTGAGGGTGGGCGTGCCACAGCCAGGCCACCTCGGCGAGCAACAGGCCGAAATGGTGTCCGCATCCGCGCTCGATGGCGTTTCGTTGGCGTTGGTCCAGATCGGGGAATGCGATTTCGAGATGGGTGCGTATTCGCTTGCGACTTCGGGGCAGGAGGGCGAGAGCGGTTTGGCCCAGGATCCCTCCGATCGGTCTCGAGAGAGACAGTGGGAGTCTTCCTCCAATGCCGAGGAAGCTCCTGAGGCTGGCGTAGAGCACGAAGCTTCCTGCGCGGGACGTCATGGAAGGAGTTTAGCCGAGCAGGGCAAACGGAAAATAGAGTTGAGTTTTGAGTTATGAGTTTTGAGTTCCAAACAGCAGCGCCACCGGGGGTCTCTTGGGTCGAATATGGAAAACTCAAAACTTAAAACTATGAACTCAAAACTGTCTTTCAGCCCTTCCAGGGTTCGATGCGAGTGATGGTCGCCGAACCGTCGTCGATTTCTACCTCGTCACCGACCGTCCGCCCGAGCATCCGCTGCGCGAGGTCTGATCCGTTGGCAAATATCCGACGGTCGAGATCTGCGTCCCACATGCCGAGGATTGTCACCGGTTCCAGTTCCTCACCGTCTTCACTCTCGAGGTGGATCACGGTGCCGATATTGACGGACGATATGTCGGCGGCGCCCGGCTCGAGAATACGGACCGCCGCCAGCCCCTCCTGGAGCTTGGCCGCACGAGCTGACTGCAGCTCCTGTCGGTCGCGCAACATGTGATACTCGAAGTTCTCCCGCAGGTCGCCTTCTGCGGCGGCGGCGTTGATGCCCTTGAGGGTCTTAGGAATGTCGACTTCGACAAGAGTGCGAAGCTCTTCTTGTTTGGTTTCCACTGCCGACCGCGTCGAAGCCAATACCGGCGGATCTTCGGTTGAGGAATCTCTGTGTTGGTGCTGAGCCGCCTGCTTGACAAGACGCTGGCGCTGCGGTTCGATGGTATCGAGGCGCGCGATCCTCTGACTGAAACGGGACGCTTGTTGCGCGCTTGCCGACTCCATCAGGAGGCGAATCGCAACTCTGCCGCCATCGAGGAGTCCCTTGGCACGACCGCGGACGGAAGAAAACTCTTGGCGGGTAATGGCGTCCGGCAGCTTCTCCAGGAGTGACGGCGTCATGCGGGCTTGGATGGCCTCCGGACAGTTGTCTTCGGACATTGCCTCGCACGCCCACACAAATTGTGCCGGGTGGCTGGAGTGGTTGCGGAAGACGGCTTCTATGGCCTCGTTGATGAGCGTTGCATTTCCCGTCGCCTCGAGTCGCGCGACAATTTCACCCAGCAGTTGAGCACTCTCTTCGTGGAGCAGCCACTTCGCCCAGATTGCGGGCCAGCCCTCAGGATCGTTGTCAGCGATCGAATGGAGCGCTTCCGAACGAAAGCTCCGGTCCGTCATGCCCTCCAGGAGGGTGAGACCTTCGACCTGCTGGAGCAACCGTTGGCGGCTGGCTGCGGCGGCATCAGCCCCTCCGGGGAGGGTCGCCAGAACCCCGGCCGTCTGCCACGCAATCCCAGGCTCTGTAGATTCGAGACCGGGAAGGGCATCCAGGAGTTCGGTGGCCGCCGCCGCCGCGGTGTCGTGGCCGCGATCGGCGAGACGCCTAGCGATAGCTGGCTGGTCGGCGGGCGATGCCGCACGAAGCTCCTCGAGCAGCGCTTCGTCGGCGCTTTCGGCACTGTGGCTGACAACATAGCGGAGGCGTGAACCCGCACCCGAGGTGATGATGCGGGGGTTCTTTTTCGCTTTTGACCACCATGAGGTCCACTTGGTCGGCGGGAGCAGGCCCTCGAGGGCAGCCTTGATGGCGCTTACATTCGATGGTTCTCCAAGGCTTTCGAGTACCTCAGCCAACGCTGCCCCTGGCTCGTTTTCGACGAAGTCTGTGAGTTCTTCCGGTATTTCGACCTTGCGGCGCCTGAAGTCACCCTCTGGCAACGGCTGGAGATGGCGTCTTGCGGCGCCAAAGGGGATCGAAACGGGGCGTGATCCGCCGAGATCGACTTTGATGTTTTCGAGCTCGAGATTGAGGTCAACGACGCGACCGACTCCCTGACCTACGACCTCGACAACCGATCCTATGTCGTGATCAAGCCAACATTCCGCGGCATCGAGTTCTTCGAGGGGCCGTCGCGCCTTCACCATTGGATATTTTGCGAGCACGGCTTCGATGGAAGGGCTGTTTGATCGTTCTTTAGCAAAAACACTTTTCATTCTTTCCGTCAGTTCGGCTGGTGGGTGGGGACTGGCGAGGCGAACCAGTTCCCGAAGTGCTGCGAGGGCGTCGGCCGATTCCGAGCCTTCCTCGAGTGAATCCGCAAGCAACTCGAGAAGGGTACGAGCGAGGTTCTTCCGCCCCGCCTTCCACGTCAGACGCCGGACCTCGAAGAGCTCCTCCGTTGATATTGGTGTTGCGTCCAGGGCTTCCAGCCACAGTTCCTCGACCCGGTCCCAGGCTTCAACCTCGAGGGCGTCGGCAAATTCAGGTCTGATTTCGATGCTCTCTGTCATTCACGCGCTCCCTCATCCGTGTCGGGTGGGGGATTGTAGCAGCCCACTGATCCACCAACACGTTGGTCAGAGTTTTTCTTGGTGTGCTTGGAGTCTTAGAGGTGAGTCGAACAGCCATCAACTCTTGGCTTGCGAGGTAGGAATCCTCAGCACATCGCCGGGATATATCCTGGAGGTTCGGAGCCCGTTGGCACGGCGCAAGTCCGAAATCGAGACGCCGAAACGGCGAGCGATGTCGTACAGAGTGTCGCCTTTCTGCACTTTGTAGGATCCTGGTCCGGAGGCCGTCCGTTCAGGAGCGGCCCTCTCCGCGGCGGGAGCAGGAACACGAAGTTCCTTGCCGGGATATATGCGGGAGCTCCGGAGCCCGTTTTCGCGCTTCAGGGCGCTGACCGAGACGTTGTAGTCGCTCGCGATGTCGGAAAGAGTGTCTCCAGCGCGAACGGTGTGGGTCGTGCCACCGTTTCTCGAGGACTCCTTGCGCTCCGGTGTGACGTATGTTGATGCCCCGTCCGGGATATTCAGGCGCTGGCCCGGCCTGATGAGGTCACGCCGCGAAAGCCCGTTGGCGGCGCACAGACTATCCACTGAAACCGAAAATCCAGTTGCAATGTCCCATAGAGTGTCGTTTCGTTGCACGATATATACGCCGCCGTCAGCGCTCCTCTGTGGCTGGTTGGAGGCAGCTCTCATCTCGGTTCCAAAACGAGGCACGATGAGATTCTGGCCGGGTCTGATCAGACTCCCGCGAAGCCCGTTGGCCTGGCGAATGGCGCTCACGCTCGAACCATACTTGCGGGCGATCACATAGAGGCTGTCGCCGCTGCGGACTGTGTGAATCATGCGAGGCGCCCATTGATCGCGTGGCGTCGAGCTGAGGGCCGCTTCGGCGGACGTGGTCGTGCCTGGAGGCAGGCGGAGGGTGGTGGTGCTCCGGGCCGGCGTAAGGTCTCGACGGATGGCGGGATTGAGGTCGCGCAGCTCATCGAGCGGGATCCCCGATTGCTTGGAGAGAAATTGGAGGTCGAGTGCGTCGGGGACCTCGATCGTTTCGAATTTCCAGGGTTTGTCGACGGGCGGCGAGAAACCGTATTTTTCGGGGCGTTTGGCGACGATTACCGAAGCGATGAATGCGGGCACGTAATTCCGGGTTTCACGCGGCAGGTATTGGCGAAGAACCCAGAAATCCCGGCTACCCGAGCGCCGAATTGCCCTCCGGACATTTCCAGAGCCGGAATTGTAGGCAGCCAGCGCCAGATACCAGTCATTGAACTGGTCGAAGAGATCGGAGAGGTAGGCGACTGCAGCGTCTGTGGAGAGTTCGGGATCACGCCGCTCGTCGACCAACGACCCAACATCGAGACCATAGTGGCGGCCGGTCGATGAGATGAACTGCCACATACCGTGTGCCCGGGCGCGTGAGTAGGCTTTGAGAGAAAACGCAGACTCGATCAACGGCAAGTACGAGAGATCCTGGGGCAATCCGGCTGCGGCGAATCGGGGCCGGATCATCGGAAGGTAGGTACCGGCGCGCGAAAGGCCGGTCTCGATGCGGTTGTGATATTCACCGGAAGAGACCATGGCTTCAAGGAATTGCTCGATCGTCGAGTTGAGCATCAGAGGGAAATCGCTCGGCGGTAGCGGGCTGTCGACCACGTTCGCGTCGACAAGGCTGTCGTCTACGAGTAGGTCGATCGGGGGCAGAAGGGCGACCGCTTCAGTGTCCTCGATTTCGTCGTCAACGGGTTGCAGGGCCGCCTCGATCTCATCGGCTTCGTCTATCAGTTCGGCAAGGTAGTCAAGATACCGGGCACCAGGGGAGTAACCGTCAGGAGTTTCCAGCACAGCGCAGAGCGCTTCGTCGGTCATGGCGATAGCTTCGTCCCAGAGACCTTCCCCCTGCAGTCGCTGTGCCTCGTCCATGAGATCGTCGGCGAAATCACGGGTCAATTCCTCCCATAAACGGTAGGTTTTGGCGGAGTTGTTCGCTGTAGTGCTGATTTCGCGAGTTGGTTCCTGGACCGAACTACAGGATGCCAATAATAGGGCTGGCGCCCAGACAATCAGCGATCGCCAGCTGGGTCCGCGAGCGCCACGAGTCAACGAAGGTTCTCCAGATCCAAAGAGAGTCGTAGGCACAGTTTTTTGAGCGTCGTCGCGTCCTCGATATCGACGGATACGGGATCGATGGAGTGGATGGTGTCGCCGCCCTCGTCCTGGATTCTAATTGCGATCTGCATGCCCCGCATGGTCTTGAAGATATCCGAGTTCACGGCCTTTTCGATCTTCCGACGCAACTCCCTGGACTGGCCGGTGTCGCCGGAAATCAGCGATTCGAGATCGAGATCGGCCGCAGAGGTTCGGGGCTGCCGACCGCTGATGCCCATCGTCGCTTGTTTTCTGAGGCCGTCAAGCTCGGCGAGGATGTCCATCTGGTTCGAGACCTGGACCCGTTTGACCTCCGGCGGATCGGCCGGTTCGGAACCCGTCTCGGCATCAAACTCGACTTCGATGACTTCTGAATCCTGAGCGATGCTTGGTGCCTCTTCGCCGGCATCTTCACTGACCTTGGTGACCTCGACATCTGGAAACGGCTGTCCCATCTCGTCGTCGGTCGTATGAGTCGGATCCTGATCCATCACGTCGTCCGCCGCTGCCGTGGGCTCCTCGATTTCAGGGAAGGCATTCAGGCCTTCGTCCGAAATTGCGGGTTCGGCCACTGGTTGGACTTCCGCGGGTTCTTCCACAGCCGCGGCGGCTTCGGAGGCAGTTTCAGCCACTGCCGCAGCCGCCTGATCACCAACCCCTTCTTCGGCGGCACGAGCCAGCGATTTAGCTGAGATCGGTTGTGCCGGTTGCGGTGGTTTGACTGGCCGTACTGTAGGCGCGGCGATCTTTGTGGTGGCTGTCGACGCATCGGGCGCGGTCATCCGTACCTTGAGCTTTTTCAGCGTGAGCTTGGTGATTTCCTTGAGAGTTGTGATGACCCCGTCACCGTTGACCGCAGAGGCCTCCTCGTATTTGAAAAAACCGTCAGGATTGAGGTCTGCGTTGAGCTCTTCGATCGACAGGATGTTGCTGAGATCCCGTTTGTTGTACTGGAGTACGATCGGGACCTCTGAGACCCCGAGCCCAAACTCCTCGAGGTTTTCAGCCAGGGTCTGGAAGCTCTCGATATTTGCGTCGCGCATCGGGCGCTGCGAATCGGCCACGAAGACCAGCCCATCGACCCCCTTCAGCACCAGTTTCCGCGTCGTGTTGTAAAACACCTGGCCTGGCACAGTGTAGAGCTGAAGCCGGGTCTTGAAGCCGCCGATGGTTCCAACCTCGATCGGTAGGAGATCGAAAAACAGGGTCCTATCGGACTCCGTCTCGAGCGACACCATTTCGCCGCGTGATTCCGGAGAGGTTTTGGCGTAGATATAGCTGAGATTTGACGTTTTCCCACACAAACCAGGACCGTAGTACACGATCTTGGCTCTTGGCGGCCATCTGCATTGTTGCCCAGTTGAAGAAAACCATGCCAGTATTGCGACCTTGTCCGCAAATTCCAAGCTAACACAATGCCTTGCAACGGTCAATCATCACAGTCGGTTGCGGATCGTCGTACTTTTTCTCGGCTGGCAGAAACGGCCGCGAGGCCGGGATTATCGATGATTGGCGATGGTACAATCGAGCAGGTCGGCCCGAGCGTCTCCGGTGCGGGTTCAGTATCTATTCCGGCAGCTGGCGGCAGGGCTGAATGGCCGAAGATCGAGCAGGAGTTTGAGATGGAATTGAGCAGGAGAGCGCTCTCCGTTCTCTGTGCGGTAGTGGAGCTACACATCCG
>RCNG010001390.1_pt1 | contig 11991 bp, 13 predicted proteins | sample 2041371 | NCBI WGS metagenome assembly RCNG01 (sample SAMN09708227, study PRJNA481090) | Marine sediment metagenome, whole genome shotgun sequencing project. | biome: marine sediment; feature: ocean; material: sediment; isolation source: Sewage treatment plant 1 marine sediment (STP1) ... | reverse complement strand
GTGGGCTATCACTTCACCCTGGGCGTGTGGAGCGGGAAGCAGTGGCTTGGGTCTGCGGAGTGGCTCGTCTGGGTCGGGCTGGACGGCTTTGTGGTCCTCTGCCTTCTTGTCGGTCTGCTCATCAAGGGTTACTGGAAAACAAGAAGCCCTGCCCGTCTCGTTGATCTCTCCGTCGTCGTCGCCCTGTGGACCTGGTCCGCGATTGCCATGATCACCTACGGCCTGCTCTGGATGGCTGCCTGGCGAGAGCCTCTGTGGGGGCCCCCTTACATCCCTTTGTTCCTGCTGACACTCCTGAGCGCCGCCCTGTACTCGGCCTTCCGTTTTACCTACTCCGGAAGCCGCGTAGAGCGGGCCCTTCTGGTCGCGCTCGGCCTCTGCACCCTCGTCCACATCTTCCGCTAGGGCTCTGAAGCGGGTGATGCAGAGCGTTGGGCAGGAACTAGGGGTTTAGAAACCTTGAAAAGAAATCGTCCGGGAAATTCCGCGCGGCTGATCAGCAACGTTAGGAGAAGTTCTGTGATATGACCGAAACGAGAGAGCGAGGAATTGCCTTCTGGGCGTTGCAGGGCCCCGGATGGCTTCTGTTGAGCTACTTGATCTATGCACAGGGCATCCCCGCATTCGGTTACGAACTGGGTGTGGCCATGGGCACGCAGGAACCGGTGGAGATGATCACCGAGGTCGGGGCGGCGTTTTGGTACGAATTTGCGCTGGGCGACCTGTTGACGTACGTCCCCCTCCTCTGCGTTGGGTTGATTGGCCACTTGCGAGGGACAGATTGGGGGCGGATTGCACTCGCGGCAGCATTTGGAATTACTGTCTATTGGCCCGTTGTTTCGCTTGCCGCACTGGTCGAGGTTCGGGGCGCCGCCGGGTGGAACCTCACCAGCGAGTTGCCATATTGGATTGTGTGCCCTGTGATCGCGGTCTGGGGCGCATGGGGACTGTGGTTCATGGTGAGAGAATCCTGACAGGAGGTTCATCTTGGATAGATTGTCATCGATCAGCGGTCTGGTGGTGAGGCAGTTGAAAGAATGGGGCGAAATTCTCTCAGGTTTCGAGACCAAGAACAAATATACCATTTCGGACGTATCCGGTGAGAGGCTCTATCTGGCCGCAGAGGAAGCAGGATCGATGCTGCTCCGATGGTTCCTGAAGGCACTTCGCCCGTTTACGGTCGCCGTCTTTACAGAAGATGGTCAGGAGGTCTTGCGGGTCATGCGACCCTTCCGGTTTTACTTCCACCGAGCCGAGGTCGTTGGTTCACAGGGACAATCGCTGGGTGTGATCGAGAGACGGTTCTCCATATTGCGCCGAGTCTATTCCGTGCTGGATCGTGCGGGTGTAGAAGTGTACCAGCTATTCGGGCCTATACTGCACCCTTGGACATTCCAAATCAGAAAAGATGGCGTTGAGTGCGGAAAGATAACCAAAAAGTGGAGCGGTCTCATGAAGGAAGGCATCACGGATGCTGACAATTTCGGCGTCATGTTTCCGGCAGACGGGGACGTCGAGTCGAAGGCTCTCTTTCTGGGTGCCGTGTTTCTGATAGACTTCGTCCATTTTGAAAACAAAGGGAACCACTGAGAAGACATGCAGATCAACGGATTGGAGTTCAATGTTCGAGTAACCGGCGGGGGGAATGCCTTCCTCTGGGGGCATGGTTTGATGGCGAGTATAGCCAGCGAAGACAGGCTCGACCTCTTTGAATGGGACAAATTCCCAAAGGATAGGAAACTGATTCGATACGACGCTCGAGGTCATGGAAAAACAGAGCCATCCTATTCTCCAGCGGATTATCACTGGAGAAACCTGGCCAAGGATATGATTTCTATTGCAGACGAATTGGGGGTTGCAGATTTTGTCGCCGGCGGTCAATCCATGGGGTGCGCAACAACCCTGTATGCCGGCCTGCTGGCACCTCGGCGGGCAAGAGGGTTGGTGTTGGTAAACCCGCCGACAGCTTGGGAAACAAGAGCGGCCCAAGGCGAGTATTACCGAAAGATGGCGAAAGTGGGTGGTCTCTTGGGTGGGAAAATTCTCGCAAGAATCACGGAGAAGAACCTTGACCGCCTGCTGCCCGGCTGGTTATTGGAAGCAAAGGGAGAGAATGTTGCGGGTGTGTTGGAGGGATTGAAGCCCCTCAAGCGCAAGACATTGTCCAACTTGTTCATAGGGGCGGCCGAGACGGATTTCCCTTCAAGAGAAGAGATCAAAACCCTCGACCTTCCAGCCCTTGTCCTGGGGTGGACAGGAGACCCGACCCATCCGATAGAGACCGCAATGGAACTCGACAAGTTATTGCCACAATCCACACTTGTGGTGGCTGAAGGATATTCGGATTTTGAAAGATGGCCCCAACTCATTCGGGAGTTTGTTTCAGGAACGACTTAGTGGTCAAGACCATAAATACGGTGACGCACCGAGGATGCCGAGGCGCCCAGCCGGCAAGGCGCGAGGAGGGCGAATACCGGGAGTATTTAACCGACGAGCAACACAGCCGGCCGGGATGGATCGGCAGCCGAATGCCATCGTATTTATGGTCTTGGCCACTTGGGCTTCGGACGCCGAGCACCGGTCGCAGGTCGTAGATCGGCAATGAGACATGTTTGACAACATTTCGGTCCGTGCGGGCCGCAAAGCAATAGGAATCGTCCGAGACGGGGGATTCAGTCTGTCCAGTGTCAAGGTGCTCGCCGGTGCTTCCGGCGCTGCGAAATTCCTCGTTCTAACCGGAATGGACAGGGTGTTGATGTCCCTGCTCAAAGAAAGGACGAATCCGCTTTATCTCATCGGCACTTCAATCGGAGCCTTTCGTCTGGCGGCTTACTGCCAGCGGGACCCGCTGGAGGCCCTCGGAAGGCTCGAAAGGGAATATATCGCACAACAGTATGATTCGAGACCCACGAGAAGAGAAGTAACAGGAGAGTCGTGGAGAATTCTTCATGCCTATATTGAGGATGATGAAATTGAACACATTCTCAACCATCCATTTATGAGAATCAGCTTTCTCGCCAACAAATGTAAGGGGCTTCTCAAGAGTGAAAACCTGTTGCTCCAAGGGCTGGGCGTTGCACTTGCTGCTGGAGTAAACCGGTTGAACAGGGACGGGCTTGGCCGTTTCTTTGAAAGAGCGCTTTTCTGTGCTCCCCGGGAAGATCCTCCCTTTGCCTCCATGGATCAATTCCCCATCGGAATCTATCGACTCACCGAATCGAATTTCAAGGAGGCCTTGCTTTCTTCCGGTTCGATCCCGCTCGCCATGGAGGGAGTCTCAGGGATTCCCGGCGTCCCCGGTGTTTTTCGTGACGGGGGGATCCTGGATTACCATCTGGACATACCCTTCCTGCCTGATGAAGAAGGACTTGTTTTGTATCCCCATTTCTATGAGCACATCACGCCTGGATGGCTCGACAAATCGTTGAATCGAAAGCCGGACGAAAAGAACATGGAAAATGTGGTGCTTGTCGCCCCGTCGAGCCGATTCGTTGAAAGCCTTCCGTTTGGCAAGATCCCGGATCGACAGGATTTCAAGACCTTCTTTCGGAAAGACAAGGAGCGAATGGGATACTGGAAGAAGGTGGTGGAAAGAAATGAAGCATTGGGTCATGAATTCTTTGAAGCGATCGAATCGGGTAGAATAAGGGAGATCATCAAACCCTTATAGCGAGCGCACGGGGTTGGGAGGGGTTCTTTTACAAGGCTCGTTGGAGGAGGAAAGGGATGCTGTCTTGTCGAGAATGCCAGCAGAGTGTGTCTGAACAGGCCACGAGGTGTCCTCACTGCGGGGCCCCGTTCCCGGCAAAGGAGAAATGGGACGGATGGGGTTTCGAGTACAAGTCCGAAGCCAGCCTTCTCGGAATGCCACTGTTGCACATTTCATTCAAGTATCGTCCGAACCGGGTTCCTGTTCCTGCGAAAGGGGTTTTTGCCATCGGCCAGTTTGCCTGCGGCATCTTCACCTTGTCGCAGTTCGGGCTGGGCGTCGTGAGCGTCAGCCAGTTCACGATCGCCGGATACGCGTTGGCTCAGATCGCCTTTGCCTACTCGTTGATCGCCCAGCTCGGTATCTACATCCACCAAGGGCGCGGCCAGATTGTAAGAAGCCTGAGTGAGATCCTGGGCATGTTCTGACAGGGGGTCTGTGCGGATTACCTCTTTCCTCTGGTATGCGCTGGTTTGAACATGGATTTGCTCCGATATGCGCATCCTGTCAACCCCGAGCCCCCCAAGTACGGTTCCTGGGGTAGAAATTTTCGCCTTTCGTGATGCGATCGAGAACAACGGGGGAAGGATACACACGCAAACTGCTGTAAAGAAGATCATCATCGAGAACAAGAAGGTCACCGGTGTCATCGTCGAACACGAGGGCCGTGAAGAGCAGATCGATACGGATCTCGTCATCTGCGACATCCCCCCTTCGGAGGCACTCAAGGCCGGGATCCTGGACGAAAAAGAGATGCCCCGGGAGTGGGTCGAAGGCATCCGAAGCACGGAGAAGCATGACGATATGGCCCAGGCGATCGACGAGGCGTACAACGATGACGAGGTACGTGTGATCGTCCTCACGGGCGCGGGCAAAGGGTTCTGTTCCGGGGACGACGTGGGAGACGTGTTCTTGAGCCCGGAAGAGGAACAGTTCAAGACGAGAGGGGCCAAGCTCAGGCAACTTGAGGGCGAGCACCCCTTCCCGGGAGGAGGGCACGGGCTTCTCAAGATCAACAAGCCGTCCATCGCGGCGGTGAACGGCGCGGCCGTCGGGTACGGCTGCGAGCTGACACTGGTGTGCAACATGCGGGTCGCCTCGGAAAGGGCGCGTTTCAGCGAAATCTTCCTCCGGGTCGGACTGATTCCGGACGAGGCGCCCGTCATCCTGCCGCGGCTGATCGGCCTGGCCAAGACCTACGAAATGGTATTGACGACCGATTTCATTGACGCTGCGGAAGCGGAACGAATCGGGCTCGTCAACAAGGTAGTGCCTCACGATCAATTGATGGAAGCCTCGATGGAGTTGGCCGAGAAGATCGCTACGAAACCTCCGATCGCCGTCCGGTTGGCGATCGAGGGCATTCGCAGGGGTCTCAACTGGCCCATGGAAGAGTACATGCGCTATCACGCCCTCGCCTCTCCGTTCTGTGCCGAGACGGAAGATCACAAAGAGGGGGCTCTCGCCTTCCTGGAGAAGAGACAGCCGGTCTTCAAGGGCAAATAATCCCCGTCATTCAGAAGGTGCACGCGGACAGGGCCGGGGGATTGCGGTCTTCGGCCATGAGGGCCTCGCTGTTCGCCCGCGGCTTTCCCATGACACTTCTCATGGAGCGCATTTTATGTTACGTTTCCTACTGTACCGCTCGTGGAAGGACAACCGTTTCCACTTCAAAGGTTTAGGGGAAACCATGACTGAGAAGAAAGCGACTGCAGAAAGGAAGAAGTCTGAAGCGGAATGTCATGATGAATACTATGGTTCCCGAGAAATCCCGGATGAGGACCTTGTTGTTCAGACCGAAGGATTTCGTGAGTTTCTGGCCCAGCAGCCGCTTGGTGATCTCTATGCTTGCATTTTGGACAGGCTGGGGGATTACCAGGGAAAGGACCTCCTGGAATACGGCTCAGGTACCGGGCAGATTGGAGTCTTCTACGCTCTGACGGGAGCGAAGGTGCGGGGATTCGACGTGAGCGAAGAGGGCGTGAAATGTGCCAACCGCAGGGCAGTGATCAATGGAGTCTCTTCTTCTGCCGTTTTTGAACCGATGAATGCGAAAGCTCTAAGCTATGAGGATGGGCAATTTGATTTTGTGGTGGGCAGGTGGATTTTGCACCACCTCGAGAAGGATGCTCTTCCTGTGTACGGCAGGGAACTTTGGAGAGTCCTCAAGGATGGCGGGAAGGCGCTCTTTATCGAGCCCTTGGGTCACAACCCGCTCATTGAATTCGTACGCGAGCATCCCTTCTACGCCCAGGGAGACTATGACTCCGAGCATGAAAGCACGATGAAGAGAGTCGAGATTCTCACCATGGGCAAGCCATTCCGGAGCGTGCTGATTCACGAATTCCACCTGCTCTACATGTTGAAGAGGGTGATTCGTAATCGGTGGATCCTCAGGATTCTGAAATCGATAGACGATCTTCTCCTTCGGTACTTCCCTTTCCTAAAGAGATTCTGCGGCGACTGTGTGATCGAATTCGTTAAGTAGCAGACCCACCTTTCTGTGCCGAGACGGAAGATCACAAAGAGGGTGCTCTCGCGTTCCTGGAGAAGAGAAGACCGGTCTTCAAGGGCAAATAGCCTGCTCGGGTCGAATCACCGGGCCACCTTCATCCCTGGCCTTGATCTTCACCCCCGCCAAACTAAACAATATTATGAAAGCCTATGGTCGCGCTTGATTTTTCCCTTGACCGTTGGAAAGGGAGAGTGTTAACCATGATCTAATCGGAAGTTACAAAAGCTCTTCCTTCACCAGTAAGGTGGTCAACAAGAGAGGTCTGCCGTGCAAGAACGCAGGGGGGAACGATGATCTCTGGACGAGGAAGGCTCCTTGGTTGGATTGTATATGGAACAGTGATTCTTTGGCTGACGGCGCGTGCGGAAGCTGTTTATATAGACACGGAGCAAACCCTGAAGGTGTCGGGCAAGCTCCAGACGAGGGCTTCCCTCCGTCTGCAGGATTCGGAAGGGTTCACCTATCCGCTCAACGTTTTCGTGGGCAACCTGGTGCAGTGGCGGAACCTGGCCCTGCTCGAGGTCGATCACGACCTCCGGGATTTTACCGACGAACTGGACATCCTGTACCCCTTGAAGGCCCTGAAAATACGCTCGAAGTATCACATCGTGGGACGGTTCATGTACGAGGCGGTCTACAACGTCGGCCCCCAGGCCTTCCAGGATGTTCGGGATGCGGACAAGGAGAACATCGACAACTTCAAGCAAAGCTACGACGTGTGGGAGTGCTACGTGGACCTGTCCCGGGCGGGGGCCCCTGTTCTTCCGCTTCGGCAGGCAGAGCCTCTCCTGGGGCGAGACCGACGTGTTTCGGCTCCTGGACAGCATCAACCCCCTGGATAACACCTTTGGCGGACCCTTCGAGGATCTGGATGATCGAAGGATCCCGTTGTGGATGCTCCGGGGCAGCTACAACCTCGGAAACGTGGGCCCGGTCAAGTCTTTAGGTCTGGAGGCGTTCTGGGTGCCCGGGATGTGGGATGCTAGCATTTCCCCGTGGGCCCCGAAGGGCACCCCCTATTCTGCTCCACTGGCCGAGGGACTCCTGCCGAAATCGGTATTGAACTGGGTCAAGAAGAGGGATTTCGTCCTTGACATCGGAGAACTGAATTATGACGAAAAGGAGTATTTCGACTTCCTCGTCAAGGATTCCCTGACGGCCAACATCGGCAAGTACGATGTGAATGAGAAGGACATCATCATCGATGTCGAAACCGGCAAGCCGGCTGATTTCGTATCCGGGCTCCCCTTTCCGGACGTGGACCCCGAAGACCCGAAGGCAGGACAGAAGTTCCTGTACAACAAACATTACGCAGCGTTCAACACGGGGAATCAGAACGTCGGCTTTCAGGCGATCTGGGTCGGCACGGGCGGGCTCGAGAGAGAAATCGGCGCTCGGTTCGTGAATGCGCCGATGGACGGGTATCCGCCGGCCCGGTCACTCGATAACTCGGACGGCATTCAACGGTATACGCTCATATCGGTGGACCGTCCCTACGACATATCCGGGTTCAGCCTTCTGCTCTGGCGTTATCGTGACCAGCGCCAGGACATGAACTTGTCCTACATTCCTGCGATCCGCCGCGTGCGGCGCATGAGCCCGGCCAATCGTTCGGACGCCTTCGTGGGTTCTGATTTCTGTATCGATGACCCGAACGGATACGACGGAAAGATCTGTACCTTTGATTGGAGGGTTCTTCGAAAACAGGAGGCATTAATTCCGTACAAGAACAAAGCCCCGGAGCGGCTCGTTCAGAATAATCGGGGTGAGTGGGTGACAACCGAGGACGTGACGCCCAGCGTGTACGGGTTTCAGACCGAGGGGTGGCAGGGTGCGCCCTGGGCTCCGGTGAAGCTGTTCTGGGTCAAGAGGTCTGTGTAGGTAATCGAGGCGGTTTCCAAGGATCGATACTACAATTACGGGAAGCAGGAGATGTGGTACGATCCGGTTGCCCGCTTCCCGAAATACAAGGTCATCTATGATCGGGCCGGTGACTACTGGAAGACCATGTACAGCGGGTTCAGCGCTTTTGGGAGTGAGGACGGAAAGATGAAGTTCATGCTCGTGGATATTCAAGATATCCTGGACGACCGAACGCAACACGCCTCGCTTTGCGAGAATGCGAGCAAGCGGAACCTCTGGAAACTCCATGCGGTGGTGGACATGAACGACTTCACCCTCTCCGGATTTCAAAAATATTGTAAGTAGCCTGGCGCGTATCCGTGGACCTGCGTTTCATCAAGAAATACCCGTTCCCAAACCAGAAATGGTAACGTGAGACCGTGCGGCGTCTAGTCTCCTGTCCCGGAAATGCGTTTAAACGGTCTTGTCGAGGAGGAAAACATGAAACTCGAGGGAAAAGTCGCCTTGATCACAGGTGCCGCGAGGGCCATCGGCAGGGCGCACGCCCTGCGGCTTGCAGGGCTGGGTGCCGACATCGTCGTGAACGATGTCAACCTGGAATCCTTCAAGGAATTCGACGAGGGCATCGGGGCGGCGACCGTGGTGGAAGAGATCAGGGAAAAGGGGGTCGAGTGCCTCGGGATCGAGGCGGATGTGACGCACAAGGAGCAGGTGGAGGCCATGGTGCGGCAGGCGCTGGACGCATTCGGCCACGTCGACATCCTGGTCAACAACGCGGGTGGGCTGGCCGGCGAGGTGTTCGAGAGCTTCGCCTCCTCCGTGTCAGAGCAGGATCTCCGGGCGACCCTGGACCGAAACCTCATGGGCACTCTCTTCTGCTGCCAGGCGATTGCCCCCTCGATGAAGACCCTCGGCTGGGGCAGGATCGTAAACACATCTTCGCAGGCGGGTCTCCAAGCGCAGCAAGGGGGCGTGTATGCCTCGTACGGTGCGGCCAAGGCCGGCGTCATGGCCTACACGAGATATCTCGCACAGGAACTGGGCCCCTTCGGCATCACCGTGAACTGCCTCGTCCCCGCGTACGTGAATACCCGGCGCCTCGAAGTCCTCGTGTACGATGCCATCCCGGGTGTCAAGGAACAGCTCCTGGAGCAGATCCCCCTCGGCCGGCTGGCGGAGCCCGAGGATGTCGCCAAGGCAGCGGAGTTCTTTATCACAGACCTGGGCGATTACATAACGGGACAGTGCTTGAGTATCTGTGGAGGAGCCATCAAATATTGACGGGTCGATCTCGTTTCTTTGTTCTCACGTTGCTATACTGACGCATGTACATCTTGCCGTGTTGGGGGGAACCGATGGGAAAACCTGCTCTGTTGTGGCCGACTGCGTGGCTGACCCTGTTGAGCCTGGTCTGTTTTCCGGCATGTGGGGGCGATGGGGAGGAGGGGGGCACCAGGAATGTGACACGGGATTTCGTCTATCCGGACCCCGTGTGGACAGTCGAGGCCCCCGAGGCCCACGACCTGGACTCGATCCTTCTGGAAGAGGCGGCCGACTTGGCCGAGGAGAACACCTCCAACTGTCTCGTTGTCACGCGGGACGGCGTGATCGTGGGTGAGTGGTACTGGAACGATTGGGGGCCTACGTCAGAGCAGAATGTCTTCTCGGTCACCAAATCCTTCACAAGCGCCCTCGTTGGGATCGCCCAGGAACGGGGGGAACTGGATATAGCGGAGAGGGCCTCGGAGTATATCACCGAGTGGGTGGGGACGCCCAGCGAGGATGTGACGATTCAGAACCTGATCAGTAACGACTCGGGCCGCCACTGGGATTTCTGGACCGACTATGTGCAGAATTACGCTCTTGCCGACGACAAGACCGCCCATGCGATCGGCCTGGGCCATCAGTACGACCCGGGTACCGTGTGGAAGTACAACAACAGTGCGATCCAGACCCTCGAGTGCGTTCTGAATGAGGCAACAGGGATGGACGTGGCCGATTACGCGCAGCAGTATCTCTTCGAACCGCTGGGCATGTCTTCGAGCTATGGTCGCGATCGTGCCGGAAATCCGCTGACCTATGCCGATCTCAGCGCTTCTTGTCGGGATTTGGCTCGGTTCGGGTATTTGTACCTGCGTGAGGGCCGTTGGGAAAACGACCAGCAAGTCGTCACGGGGGCATGGGTTGAAGAGTCGACACAACCCTCAACGCCCCTCAACTCCGCCTATGGATACTTGTGGTGGCTAAATCGGGAAGGCCCTTGGGTGGCCCCTTCGTTCCCAGACCACGAAGTCGGAGAAGGAAAGGCGATGCGAAACCTGCCGGAGAACGTCTATCAGGCAAACGGGGCCTTTAATCAGATCATCTTCGTAGATCCGGATACTGATATCGTATTCACACGAATCGGTTGGGCGCTTGATATCGAAAGTATCGCCTCGAATGTATTGGTGGAGGGGCTTGCCGAACGGATTCGTGCAGCCAGGTTGGACTAGTCGACCCCTGAAGATCGTTGTCGAGAAAAGTTGTCAAGAAGTCTTGCAATAACTGTCACACCAACAGAAGGAGGCAAGAAGATGACATACTTCGACATTAATCTGGACTTGACCGATGAAGACAGGGCGATCAAGGAAGCCGTCCACAAGTTCGCCAAGGAAGTCATGCGCCCGGTCAGCATCGAGATCGACAAGATGTCGGCCGAGGAGTCAATTGCGCCCGCGTCACCCATATGGGACTTTCTCAAACAGGGCTATGGGCTCGGCTATCACAAGGCGGCTTTTCCGGAAGAGGTGGGAGGCTTGGGATTCACCCCTCTGCAGAGTCACATCATGTCCGAGGAGCTCGTCTGGGGGAGCCTGGGGCTGACCGGGGTCCTGCTCCTGGCCGGCTGGCCCTACGTGAAGCTCCTGCACACGGGCAACCAGGAACTGATCGAGGAGTTCGTGGTCCCCTTCTGTCAGTGCGATGACGCGAGTATCACCGGGAGCTGGGCCATCACCGAACCGGATCACGGCTCCGACACGCTGTCCGCAGGTGAAAAGTTCTTCTCGGATCCGAAGATCACGTGGCAGGTTCAGGGCCGGCTCGAGGGGGACGAGTATGTGATCAACGGGCAGAAGGCTGCCTGGGTTTCGTGCGCGCCCACGGCGACGCATACCATGCTCAACCTCCAGCTCGACACGTCCATGGGTATGGCCGGCGGGGGCACCTGCATCCTCCCCTTGAACTTGCCCGGCATCGAGAGGGGCAAGCCCTTGGAGAAGGTCGGCCAGCGGGACCTGCCCCAGGGTGAACTCTTCTTTGACAACGTGAGGATCCCGAAGAGGTGGATGTTCGTCGGCCCTGAGGAGTTCGGGGAATGGGTGGTCGGGAACCTGGGCTTCGGGAACACGGCCATGACCCTCTTCGCCATCGGGCTCGCCCGGGCCGCCTTTGATGAGACCCTTGCCTACGCGAAAGAGAGGGTTCAAGGAGGCAAGCCCCTGATCGAGCACTACATGATGAAAGTCCGAATCCATCGGATGTTTGCGCAGGTGGAGGCGATCCGGGCGATGAGCCGTGCGGTCTGGGACCTGAATTCACGCATCTATCCGGTGTGTGGGGAGTACGCCTTTGCAGGCAAGACCTTCTGCTCCGAGATGGCCCGGGAGGTGATCGACGAGGGCGTTCAGATCCACGGTGGCAACGGGCTCACGAAAGAGTACTTCATCGAGAAGCTCTGGAGAGACTCGCGGGCCCTGACGATCGAGGACGGGGAGAACTATACGCTCAACCGGCTGGGCGGCCACATCCTGAAGGAAACCTACCCGAGAACGAGCGTCAACCTGCTCGAGTAGCAGTGGCAACCCGAATTCCTTCTCCCCTTTGGGGAGAAGGTCAGGATGAGGGGGAGCTTCTGTGCCACCCT
>RCNG010001389.1_pt1 | contig 12000 bp, 8 predicted proteins | sample 2041371 | NCBI WGS metagenome assembly RCNG01 (sample SAMN09708227, study PRJNA481090) | Marine sediment metagenome, whole genome shotgun sequencing project. | biome: marine sediment; feature: ocean; material: sediment; isolation source: Sewage treatment plant 1 marine sediment (STP1) ... | reverse complement strand
GACCTCGATCCAATGGCGGGGACCGGCGGAGCGCACCCGGAGTCCAAGGTCGAACGGGTGCAGCAGGCCGCCGCTGACGGCCCAGTGGTCATGGTCGGCGATGGTGTCAACGATGCGGCGGCCCTGGCCGCCGCCACGGTGGGGATCGGCGTCCACGGCGGGGCCGAAGCAGCGCTCGCCGCCGCTGATGTCTATCTCGGCCGGCCGGGCCTCGAGCCCCTTGTCCGTCTCCTCGATGGATCAGAACGAACCCTCAGGGTGATCCGGAGAAATCTAATCTTTTCCCTCAGCTACAACGCGGTGGCGGTCACCCTGGCCATGTTGGGCCTCATGCACCCTCTGGTCGCCGCGATACTGATGCCGGCGAGCTCGATCACCGTCGTCGTGAGCTCGTACCGGGCGAAGACATTCATCTAATTTTTAATTTTAAATTCTTAATTTTTAATTATTTACGCGTGTCATCGCCACAGCGTCACTCGGAACCCTGCGATGTCAATTGAGAATTCAAAATTCATAGTTCATAATTAGACTATGTCCGCGGTCTATATCGCCCTTCCCATCGCTCTTCTACTTGCCGTCGCCGGGGTGGCTGCCTTCATTTGGGCCACCAGGAGCGGTCAGATGGACGATCTCGAGACTCCCGGCTACCGGGTTCTGTTCGACGATGATCCGGTTTCAATGCCCAACGATTCCGCCGACAACCCCGACGGGCCGTCGACCTGAGTCCGCTTTCGTGTGAGTCTTCTTGGTAACTGTCCGAAAATCGCGTCACTGAACCCGATGGCCTCATCGCGAGTGGCCGAGAGTGCCCCCTCAAACATTGTTCGCCGCGAACAATGTTGCGTGCCTGCGCACCGCCTCCATCGCTCAGCGCGTCAGGGGCTCAGAGGATCAGCATCGCATCGCCGTAAGAGAAGAACCGGTAGCGCGAGGCGATCGCCTCACCGTAGGCATCGATTGCCCTGTCCCGCCCGACAAGGGCGCTCACCAGCATCAGGAGGGTCGACTTCGGGAGGTGGAAGTTGGTGAGCATGGCTCCGACTCCACGGAACTCGAAACCGGGGGTGATGAAGATGTCGGTCCAGCCCTCACCGGGCACGATCCTCCCATCTCCCGCCACGAGGGCGCCCTCGAGGGCTCGGACAGAGGTGGTGCCGACGCAGACCACACGGCGGCCGGCGGCGATCGCAGTGTTGACCGCTGCAGCCGTTTCTTCGGAGAACCGGTACCACTCGCTGTGCATCCGATGGTCGGACACCTTCGCCGCCGTCACGGGTCGGAAGGTTCCAAGCCCCACGTGTAACGTCACATATGCAAGCTCGATCCCACGGCCGACGATCTCCTCCAGGAGTTCGTGGGTGAAGTGAAGACCTGCCGTCGGCGCCGCCACCGCACCGGGATTCGAGGCGTAGACGGTCTGATAGGTCGTGCGATCCTCAGCCGTCGCTCCATCCGGTCGGTCGATGTAGGGCGGCAGCGGCATTTCACCGATGTGGTCGAGCCGGTCGAGCTCGAGGGCGGGTTCGAATCGAATGGCCCACCGCCCCTCGTCACGCTGTTCGACAAGAAGAACGTCGCTTCCGTCATCGAGCCGCAATCGTTCCCCGACCCGAGCTCTCGCTCCCGGCCGGAGCAGGCTCTCCCAGTCTCCTCCGTCGAGTTCACGCAGGAGGAGGAGTTCGAAACGACGACCGGTCTTGCGGCGTGCATAGAGCCGGGCGGGAATCACCCGCGTGTCGTTGAGCAGCACGAGGTCACCGGACCGGAGCAGCGCGGGGAGATCGTTCACTCCCCGGTGATCCACGCCCTCGCCCGATCGATTCACGACAAGCATCCGGGAGGTGCCTCGGGGCGCCGGCTGCTGCGCGATGAGTTCGGGTGGCAGTTCGAAATCGAAGTCGTCGGTTCGCACCGGCGCATGATAGAGCACCTGGCACCGATTTGGCCCATATGGACACAGGAGAATCTTCACACGGTCGGATCGCGCCGACACAGCGCCCGCTGTTGGATACGAGCACACGCATCCGGAATCGGGCACAATGGCACCAGAGATCTATGGACTATCAAAAGCTGGGTCGCCGAGGAGAGTGGATCGCTCTTGGTCTCCTCATCCTCAAGGGCTATCGCCCACGGCATCGCAACTGGCGTGGCGCCGGCGGTGAACTCGACCTGGTTGTGGAGCGTCACCGGGAGATCGTCTTTGTCGAAGTCAAGGCGAGATCGAGCGATCTCTATGGCGGTGCAGTGGCTGCTGTCGACGCTCGGAAGCAGAGGATCCTGACCCGCACTTCTTCATCCTATCTTTCCCGGTTCAGCTTGTGGAATCGACCCTGTCGCTTCGATATCGTGACCATCGAACGGAAGACAGGTTTTCCATTCTGGAGCATTCGTCACTACAAGAACGCATTCCGCCCCGACCTCGGTCGCCGGATGTGACTCGATCAAAAATCAGAGCAGCTTCTTGAACCACTTCTTCCGCGCGATCCTCTGCGGTTCTTCTTGGCTGCCGAGCCGACCGATGTGACCGCTGACGTCTCGCGCCACCACGTAGAAGTAGACATTCTTGTTGCCGTGGAGCTCTGGGGCAACGACAAAGCTGAAAAGACCCTCACCATCGGGCTGCAGCAGAAGCTGGAGGTAGCCGTCGTCGGCTTCGTTTCGCGCGTGGACGACAACCCGTTCGACCCGATAATCGTCGCTCACTTTCAGGGGAACGGTGACGGTCTCGTTCTTCTTGAAGCTGAGTTCCATGGCCGATGCGATCTGGATGATCGGATCATCGGCATCCATCTCGGCCAACCGGTTCTCCAATGCCTTTCGAGCACGATCGATTTCGTCCTGCAATTCGGGTGTCGCGTTCATCTCGTCGAGAATCGCAAACCCGGCTTCGGGATCGCCGGCCTCTCCCTTGGCCAGAGCGCTCGCGATCACAGACTCTCCACGACGGGTGAGATCGAGCTGCCCCTGGCACCAGACAATCCGAGCCGCCGCACCCTCACGATCGGGCCAAACCCGCCGCAGGCTTTCGAGAAGCGCGATGGCATTCTCATACTCGCCTCGCGCGACGTACGCGTCGGTCCGGATCTCGAGCGCGGAGGCCGCCTGGTTTCGCACGTCAGAGGAGCCGCTGTAGCCGGGCATCAAAGCTTCGAGCTGCCAGGAGTTCCCAATGGCGCCCAGGTGGTCGCCCTGCTGTTGTGCATCCCACATTTTGGAGTGGAGGCGCAGCGCCCGCCGCGCCTTCTCTAGATCCCCCGCGAGACCGTCGACCTCCGCGATCTCGACCGCCGAGAGCCCGGACACACCCGCAACACCCCGCCGAACCATCTTGACGCTGCCGTAGCTGTATCCTGCCCGAAGGTCTTCGATGGCCGCACCACGATCGGCCGCCTGGGCGACGACGGTGACCAGGCTGTCGTAGAGGGCGGACTCGTCGGAGCTGAATGAGAGCCCATCCCTACTTTCCAGTTGGTACAGCGCTTCTCGAGCCGATTCCAAATCGTCCGCGTCGACGAGCTGTTGAACGGCCAGGAGATCATCAAAGAGGTTGTCGTCCGGTGGAGGCGGCACCAGAGTTTCGGTCGAGCCGCGATCCTCGACCTGAATCGCCGTCGCAACGGGGATCTCAACATCGTCGTCACCGGCGGACCAGGTGAAGGCGATGATGGCGCCGAGAACGATGACCACCGCCGCGACCACGGCGAGTTCGATCCGCGAAACGCGACGGCTGGTTCTTGATTGCCGCGCTGTGGGTGGAACCGCAGCCGGCACAGGGTCGTCGCCGTCAATGGCTCCGGCATCCGGGACCCACACATCGACGGGGATGGGATTGCGAACATCCGTGTCCTCGGTCTCATCGAGGCTGTGGGGAAGCTCCGGGTCGTCGAAGAGCACCTCCGGCCAGCCGTCTCCGTCCTCCGCCTCGGCGGCCTCGGTGGCCGGAACGACGAGCTGGGTTGCGGCGGGAGAATCAGAGCTCCTGAGCCCCGCGGGTGGAGGTGGCTTCAAAGCCGGCGCCACCGATGACGGGGCGGCGACGGTCGGAACCGTCTCCTCGGCGTCGAAGGAACCGGCCTTCGGATCGAGATCAGCACCCACGGGCGGTGCAGAGATCGCCGTCGGGTCGGGCAGCGCTCTGATCAGCGGATCGCGCACATCGGATGGTGAGTTACCCCTTTTCTGGGGGTCGGGCTCCATGATCTGCCCGAGCATCGCCTCCAGAGGATCCGCCTCCGGCATGGCGGATCTGACCGCAGGAGGCAGGGTCACGCAAGGACGTTCGTATCCATCGGCCTCGATTTCGGCGCCGAGGGCGCCACAGGCGATGACGCCGAGGGAGAAGAGATCACTTCTCCAGGCCTCGGATGAGGGCAGCAGGTTTCCGGAAACCAACTCGGGTGCGAGGTGCGGATCGTGGGCCGGTACAGGCACACCCGCCCCGGCGTGCAGCAGGGTGGCGCTGGTGCCGAAGCCGAGCACCTTGGCGCGATCGTTGGCCGGTGGGTTGGTGACATAGAGATTGCTCGGCACGAGGTTGAGGTGAGCGGTTCCGGCACGCGCGAGATCCTCGATACAGGAAAGAACGTCGAGCAGGATATTGGTCGCGGCGAAGACCGAGAGATCATCGAGGGTATCGAGGGTTTGGCCCTCGATGAAGTCCATCACCAGAAACCCGTCTCCTTCGGGCGTTAAACCGTGGTCGGTCAGAGCCGGCATGGCCTGAATCTCAGTTGACCTGGCGGCCTCGGCCATCTCGAGGAAGAGACGTCTGATCTCGTCCTCGGCGTTCAGGACACCGCAACTGACCATTTTGATGACGACATCCCGGTCGGCGTCGGTATCTCGAGCGAGAAAGATCGCGCCCGTCGATGATGTCGCCAGCACGTTCTTGAGCTGGAGTTCCTCGAGAATTTGCCGTGTCTCGATCACGATTCCCTCACTCTCGGTGTTCGGTCACACGCACACCGCCGCACGATAAAGATATCCCACCCCTGCAACGAAATCCGTGGCGTGGCTCACGCAAACCCGCAGATCCCGGTGATGCTCGCCTCGCGGCGTGATCTACAACACCCCGAAGCGGGGATCACCACCAATTCCCCCCTCGTCGACTCTTTTCAAGGTCGCTTTGCGGGCGCCTTGATGATTGGACTGAACCTCTCGCGGATGCCGCCGAGCGAAATACTCTCGATGTAGTAGTAGTAATCGCGACCGGGATCGATCTCTTCATCGAGATAGACATATTTCTGCGGCTCGTCGGTGGTCCCGGCTCCGGGCAAGGGATCGGAGGTAATGCGCTCGAATGGGCCCTCTTCGCTGATCCCGCGGTAAATGTCGAATCCGAAGTTGTCCACCTCGCTCGCCGTCGTCCACTTGAGCGTGTTGAGCAGGGGCTTGTCTTCCGGCGTATCCGAGCCTGCCGGCGACGGGGCGTCGGATCCTCCTCGATCCGGGGATGTCCCCATATCCGGGGCGTCCCCTCCAGACGATGCGCATCCTGCCGCGACTCCAATGCCGATCACCACGAGCGCCGCCAGCCACCTCTTAGTCACGGCTCCCCTCCTCCTCCGACTCCGCGTCCGTACGTCCGGTTCCGGTCCTCATGCCGGACACCGATGGGTCCTCATCAGGTTCATCTGCAACGAGATCGACCCACCCGATCCCGTCGACTCGGCGGGTTTCATCCCACACATAAACTCGAACACCGTCGAGGCGCTCATCTCCGCCCAGAACTCCCCGGTCCAGAGAGAGACTGTAGTCGGATCCATTGACCTCGACCCGGTCCTCACGCAGCACCGAACCGTCCTCCGCCACCCAATCGGCCACCATCCATCCCGCGTCCACCGACACCGGCATGGCCACGCGCAAGCTCAGGCCGTCGTCGGTCTTCTCGAGTGCGAGGTCCAAGCTGTGGGCCGGCGCGCTCACGGGAACCGCAGGATCTCCGAGCAGATTGTATGTCTGAATCAGGACATCGCTGCGAAACCCGCGCTTCGCACGCATGACCGCCTCACCGATGGTGTTCCCCGGGATGGTCAGTTCGTCCAGAAGGCGCTCGCCCATGACCGGGGAGGGGCTGTTCCGCCACGATGCTGCAAAGACGGCGATGGCGCCCCGCCGGGGAATTCGAATGAGCTTCTCACCGATAGAATCCGCCGTGGGGTGATCGAACGGGGCCGAGTAACACGTCAGGCTGAGGACGACCGGAAGCCGGCCGTTGTCGGCGAGTTCCTCCAGGTGGTCGAGTGTGAAGAGATCGTGGTTCTTCTCCAGATCAGGAGGGCCGGTTCGCCAGATGTATCGACCGCCATGGCCGATGAAATGCACCGCGAGAGCCCCATCGTCCAGGATCTCGAGAATCCGGCGCGTGTGGTGTTCGTTGGCGGGTTCGGTCGGGTGAGGGTAGATCTTGTTCGGGATGAAACCGAGCTTGCTGTAGGTCTCGGCGAGCTGGTCGGTCCGCCGCTGGAACGAGACGCTCTCGTTGGCGACGAACAGGAGATTCCGCCTCCACGGTCCCACAGGGGGCGCCGAGACAAAGGCGATGGTCTTGTCGACCACCCCCGCGAGTTCCTCCGGTGTCACCACCGGAATCCGACCGATGGCCATGTCCGGCAGATCATCGCCGTCGTCGAGACAAACAAACCACGTATCGCTTGCGGCGTGTCCCTCGAGGGTCGGATAGCTCGACGTCGGCACCAAACTGCGGTGGTTGAGCTCGGTGCCTTCGGCATAGTGAGTGCTGCTGTTCTTGATGAATCGCTTGGTCTCGCCCGGTCGGTAGGTCCAGTCAGCATAGTTGGCGTCATCGGCGGTGGTGTTCTTGAAGTCCCAACTGGCATCTCCGACAAAGAGAACGAACCGTGGTGCTGGAGACCGCCAGTTCGAGGACGCATGCTGGAGAAAATCCTTGATCGACCGCGGATCGAGCACACCGAAGTTGAACTCGTCATAGATGTCCTGGACATCCACAACGAGGACGGAGAGGCCGCGCCCGCGGTGAAGCTCGGCAAGCCTTTCGGCGCCTTCTCGAAGCGTCCTGTGGGTGATCATGATGTAGTCGACCTGGCGATCACCCGATCGAAGATTCGCCTGACGATCCAGAATCACCTCGTTCGGCGTCGCGACGGAGGAGGGTTTCAGCACAGAGAATCCGCTATCACCCACGTCGACCCGCTGCTCCAGCTCTCCATCGAGACCCCGCAATCGCACTCCGGAACTCAGGAAGAGATCCACCGGGCCACCGTCGTCGACCTGGACCGCCACTTGAAAATCCCGACCGTCTCCGACGGGAAAGAGCCGCAACTGCTCATCCTTGACCAGACCATCATGCGGATACTCGACCTCGATCCAATTGAGCAGAGCGACATCGACCACCATGTCGCCGGACTCGGGATAGGAACGCTTCGGCACCGTGAGTGTCAGCGTGTTGCTCCCGTCCCGAATTCGGCCGGCAAGGACCTCCACCTCGTGGACGAAATGGTCTTTCCCGTCCCAGGTCACGCGATCGATCACCGAGCCGTTGAGGCGAATCTGGATTTCATGGTGGGGCAGCGCCATCCGTTCCGTGTGACGAGGCTCGGACCACCCACGAAGCCCCAATCGGAAACGGACCGTGACCGGATTCGTCGTCTTCACCTCAAAGACCGATTCGAGATGCGACCGGATCCGGCCAACATCACCCCTGTCGCCCTCCGACGCCTCTCGGATCGATTCGGAAAGTGCGTCGGCAAAATCGATGGTCTCACCGCCACCCTTCGCCACACGGGCCAACCCCTCGACCATCAACCCGACCTGGAATGGCTCTCTGTCCGCCACGGACAGCCGCTGCCAGTACCAGCTCTCCTCGGGATCGTCCTTTCGCGAACGGAAACGCACCATCACGCGATCCGGCTCCAGGTGGTCTTTCACCCAGAGCTCCGAGGGTTCATCGGCGGCTGTGTCGGCCGCCGGGCGATCTTCACCACGCAATGGTTCGGGATCCCCGAACGACAACACGTAGCAGTTGTGGCGTGAGTACGGATCGAGGTATGAGGCGCTTCCTCGAAGGACCTCACCCACGAAGAGAACACGATCCCCGGGTCCGAAATACCCGTCACCTCCGTCCTCGATCCACACCGGAACCGGCAAACCGAAGTTGCGCAAGCCCATCGACGCCGATGCGAGACTTCCCTCGAGACCGGCCTCAACCAATCGGTCGTAACCGACCTCATAGACCCCGGTGTGTTCGGCATAGATTTTGAACGAGGGCTCGGACTCGGCCGCGTGAACCGTCGGCACCGCCGCCACAAGGGCGAAAAGGATCAAAAGAACGGGTGCATGATCAGTCTTCACAACCAGAGGAGTATAGCCGTCCTATCCGATGGCGAACCAGATGAGCAAAGCCACCACGACCACCGCGCCGATCATCCGGACCATTGACGGTCGTGGTCGGCAACCCGCCTCCACCCACGCCACGAGACAACCGACCCCGACAAACGCCGCCGGCATCATCTGGATGCGATACCGCGTCTTGGCGTGGAACCAGAGAAAGAGAAGCAGATTGTACGCAAGAAAAACGATCAGCGTCCTGACCCACCGATTTCTTCTGCACCCACCGAAGACGAGACCCACCGGAACCGCCACGAGCAGGAACAGATAGGGCGCAAACGACACCAGGCTGATGACGCGGCCAAGCCTCGGCCCGACACCGACATAGCCGGCGTTCGACTGCACCTGTGCTCCCCCTCCTGGAAGCTGATCGGTGAGGTAGCAGCCGACGCGGAAGAGACGGAAGTACTGCTTTGAGAGCTGGTTGCTCAGCGTGGCAATCCATCCACGCTCACCGATGAGGTCTCGAATTCGAGTACGGAGGATCCGATCGCGCTCGGCATAAGTATCGGCACTGGCCTCCCACTGCTGATACGCGGGCCACACCACATCGTGGCGAAAACTCTCCCGTCCGACATCGTTGAGACCCACCCACAAATTGAACGCGGCCGAGTTGGCGATCATGGGTTCACCGGTCCGGCGTGCGTTGGCGAGTACTGTCGGTGCGACCGTCACCACAGCAAACCCGAGAATCAGTGAAATCTTCAGGGCTGCGTCCCTCCGGGGCCGCCCCCAGACCGCCGCAAGAAGAAGAACCGGGATGAAAGGCATCAGCAGGCTCTTGGTCAACAGCGCCAACCCGATGATCACACCGACCACGGCAGACCAGAGGACACGCTCCCAACGTGCCACCAGAAGCCACAGCATGGCGCTGAAGAGAAAGAGATGGAGAACCTCGGGCCACAGATAGTGACTGAACGCGACAAGAGGCGGATAGCCCAGGGTCAGCACGACCACCGCCACACCCGCCGCCCGCGAATCGGTCAATCGACGCGTCAGGTCGCCGAGGATCACCGCAGTGGCGGCAAGAAGCGCACTTTGGACCAGCACCACCCCAGCCAGTGAACCCCGCCCGAACCACAACAGTCCTGCGACGAATTGCGGATACAGAGGCGGCCACAACGGCTCCGGCCACCAGCCGGGATCACCGGCGAGAAGTTTACTGGCCGACGCGACATAGCCGTTTTCGTCCCCCCAGAGGACCCGTGGCAGAGGGTGTCGATCGAGCCACCACAACGACACGTGAACGAAGGCGATCCAGGTTGCGGCAGCGGCCACGGACCACGGCCACCAACGACGTTGCTCGAGGGGAACTTCGGCCGGCGGTTTCAACCCGGACGAGGCGACGGGCGCGATAAACACAACCCCTGCGCTCAGGCCCCAGCCTTGAGAACGGTTGTCTCTTCGACGCCCTTGCGGAACGAGCCGGTGATCAGGGACACGAACCGCGACTTAAGCTGAGCGTTGGCGAGGGCCTGTTTGGCGGGAGGAAGATTGACCACGGTCCTGAGCAGGGCCCCCAAGGTGCGGTGACTGAGCTTTCCAGGATCGTTGAAGAGCAGTTCCTGGAGGGTGCCGTGCTCGATGGCCTGGATTGCGATCTTCTCCATCACGTTTTCCGGGGTGTAGATCCTCTGCGGCGCGGCATCGAGGCTGACGCCGTCAAAATCGCACGCCGTGTAACAGACCCCGCAGCCGAGGCAGTGGACGGCATCGACCTCTGCGCGCCGCTTGCGTTTCGGAATCGCACCGGTGGGTTCCGCCGGCACCAGATCGATGGCATCGATGGGACAGGCTTTGGCGCACTTGCCGCAGCCGCTGCAGTTCTCGTCGTCACAGACCGCGATGTAGTTCGAGCTGACGACCTTGGTCATCTCGGGCAGGGTCCGAAAAGCCTCCATCATTTCGCAGCAGCACGAGCAGCAGTTGCAGATGAAGCTCGGGCGGTTGCGGACGTTGTCCGCCATCTGGACGTTGCCATGTTCGCGGGCGTAGACCAGAACATCCATGGCCCGTTCCTTGTCGATCTCCTTGGCGATGCCGGCCCGGATGAGATAGTCGGCGCCGGTGCCGAGGGCCAGACAGTGATCAAGAGGATAGTCGCAGCGTTTGCCGAGGTGGAGCTTGACGTGGCGGCAGTGGCAGATGCCCTCTGCCCAGGAACCGGCCCCGTCAATGATGGCCGAGGCCTTGTCGAAGTCGAGGATCTCGCTCCAGACCTCGGGTTCGACGGCATCCTCGTTGACCAGCGGCCGTGCGATGAAGGTCTCGCCATCGGCCAGCATGCGCATGAAGCCCAACTCGGGATCGTCACGCATGTAGGCCCACATGAGCTCCGCGACCTTCTTCTGATCCACGTCGTCGCGGATCCGCATCATCGAGAACTCGAAGAAACCGATCACCGTTGGGTTGAGGAAGTAGACCGTCGAACGACCATCGCGCGGAAGGTCGACGACGAGTCCCTTGCCGACCAGGCGATCGAGGATCGTGCGGGTGGCGTCTTCGGAGAGCTTGGCGTTGTTCGCGATGGACCTCAACGAGGCCAGCCGGAGCGGGATCCCGGCGGCGACCCGACACTCCTCTTCGGTGAAAAGTTCCTCGAGAAGCTCGAAGAAGGCCTTGTGGGCCGGAGCCCCAACCGGCATCTTGTCCAATCGTTGCTGGAGATCGCGATACGCCTTCTTACCGGCTAGATGGCCCATCGGGGTATTGTATCCCGGTCCCGTACCCGTACCCGTACCCGTGCCTGTGCCCGAAACCGTATCCGTATCCGTATCCGTGTCCGTGGCCGCTTCCGAGGCCGCGTGGCAGTGGCCGAAACCGTACCCGAAGCGTCAAGCCGTCTTTCCCCTCCCATGTCACCCTGAGCGAAGCGACATCCGAGGTCGCGAAGTCGAAGGGTCCCCGGACAGAATGGGGCGGCTCTTTGCGAGAGGCGCGCCTCGTGCCTTGAGGAGACCCATTCGACTCGGTCGTCGGACTCCCTCGCTCAGGGTGACATGGGGACAGGCGCTGCGATGAACTCTTCCTCAACCCCCGAGAGTGCCGGAGGATGGCCTCGGGCCATCAACCGGCGCTCCCGGGGAGAACCGCGGCCCTTCAAGGTTGAGACGCCGCGCTACCGGAGCGGACCCCTCACGGCAACCACGGCACGAGGAACTAGGACTCCTCAGTGACCAACTCCTCCTTCACCTGCCGCGACACTCTGACCTCATCCTCCTCGGCGCCAAAGAGCGCCTTGAGATCTTCGAGGATCCGGTACAGCGTCGGGATCAGGATCAGGGTGATCGCGGTGGCGAAAACGATGCCGTAGCCCAGGCTCACGGCCATGGGGATGAGGAACTTCGCCTGCATGCTGGTCTCGAAAATCATCGGCGTCAGACCGAGGAAGGTCGTCGCAGTGGTCAACATGATGGGGCGAAAGCGCCGTTCGCCCGATTCGCGGATCGCCACGTCCACCGTCGCACCCTCCGCCCGTCGGCGGTTGATGAGATCGATGAGGATCAGCGAGTCGTTGACCACAACGCCCGTCAAAGCCACCATCCCGAAGAGCGAGAGCATGGTCATATCGAGGCCCATGAGCATGTGGCCGAAGACCGCACCCACCAGCCCGAAGGGGATCGCCGACATAAT
>RCNG010001385.1_pt1 | contig 12014 bp, 10 predicted proteins | sample 2041371 | NCBI WGS metagenome assembly RCNG01 (sample SAMN09708227, study PRJNA481090) | Marine sediment metagenome, whole genome shotgun sequencing project. | biome: marine sediment; feature: ocean; material: sediment; isolation source: Sewage treatment plant 1 marine sediment (STP1) ... | reverse complement strand
GGGGTTGGTCAACGGGGCGAGGCGGCCGGTGGCCACCAACGACGGGACCGCGAGACCGATCCCGAGCCAGATGAGGACGCACAGCGTCTGGGTGACCCCGACGATCATGGGCATCCACTTGAGTTTCCGCGGGTCGTCGAGCATGAAGAACTTATGGAGCATGTGTGGTTGGCCGAGATTGCCCACCGCGAAGACGAGGAAGAAACCCATGGCGGTGAAGACGGGGATGGCGCCGAGGGGGTCGAGGTGACCGGGTCCGAAGGACTCCGATTGGATGATCGAACGGGCCATGTTTTCGAGTCCGCCGCCGGCCCGGAGAGCGTAGTAGAAGACCGCGATGGCGGCGCCCACCATGAGTGCGCCCTGGAAGAGATCGGTGTAGACCCCGGCCACCATCCCGCCGGCCGTGGCGTAGAAGACCACGATCACGAGGCCGATCAACATGGCGATGGCGAGGCTCCATTCCCCCAAATATTCGCGAGTGCCGAAGATCGACTCGATGAGGATGCCCAGAGCCTTGAGTTGGGCGCCGAGATACCCAACCGTCCCGACGATGACCGCCCCTGCGGCCAGCCCCGACGCCCGCCGGCTCTTGTAGCGGCAGTAGATGACATCGGGCACGGTGTAGATCTCCCGTACCCCGGCCAGGAGTCGGAGCCGTTTGGCCACCACCCAACACAGGAGACCGGCGGTGAAGCTCACCGGGATGCAGATGAAGAGGGAAGCCAGGCCCATACGGTAGGTGAGACCCGGCCCGCCGATGAAGACAAAGCCGCTGAATGCTGCGGACATGGTGGCCAGCGCGGTGACGAGCAGGCCGATGCCCTGTCCGGCGATGAAGAAGTCCTTGGCGTTCCGGGTTCGTCGAGCCGCCCACACGCCGATGACGACCACCAGCGAGAGATAGATCAGTGCGGTCCAGATGATCTCGGGTTTGGCGAGGATGGGCATCACTCCTCGTTTCCCGTCGCTTTTTTGTAGGCCTCGAGCCGGTCGAGATCCTCTTGTTTCATCTCAAAGCGATCGAAGGTCAGGGCGTAGGTGAGAGCCACCAGCAGAAGCGGCGTCAGAAACAGACCGTAGAGTTGGATGGCCGCGGCCAGGGGGAGGCCTCCGAACCACGGTGCGTCGGTGACGTGTCCGCGCAGGACGAGCATACCGACGGCGCAGGCTTCGAGGAAGATCAACAGGAGCATCAGCGGGATGCCGAGGTGGCCGAGCTTTCCGTTTCGGGCCACGGCAACCACGATCAGCGCCACCGGGTAGCCCATGACCAGCAGTGCAAACAGGACCTCGGCCCACCCCCACGGCATAAAGAACAGCGCGAGCATCACCGGGGAGGCAATCGCGAGGAAGGCTAGGGATAGCTTGCGGGCCATGGCCCGAGATATTAGCAGCAGCTAGAGCAGCCTGTTAGCACTTGATTCGAGGAGGCGCTCGAGACCATTCGGTTCATCGACTCGAGGGACATGGACGGTGGTTGTTGAAACACGAAGGGCACAAAGAGCCACAAAGAACCCACAAAGGAATACTTTTGGGCCATCGCAACCATCCCGAATTGGGTTCGCGTTCCGGTACAGAAGGAGCCCGGGTCAATATTGCGGCGCTTTGTGGAGCCTTCGTGGCTCTTCGTGTTCTTTGTGTTTCAATCCGTCGTTCGCGACTGTCCAATCGACAAGCCGAAGGGGCCGAGAAATGATACTATTGTCCTGACGTTAGGACATACTTTCGAACGCCCAAATGACCCCAGGAGGAACCATGCGTCTTCCCGCCGCGCTTCGTCGTTTCGCGCCCGTTTCCCTTGTTGCGATCGCGCTGATCGCCACCCTTGCGTGCACCCCCGCGGAGCCGCCGGCCGCACCCGAACCAGAGGCCGAGAAAAAGGTCTCCGACGCTCTCGCGCCCAAGACCACGGATGCGGATGCTCTCACCAAGCAACTCCACACCACCACCTTGTGCACCACTGATTTGGAGACGATCAAGGCCTTCTACGGCGACGGCCTCGGTCTGCGGATCACCGGACCCGTCGGGCTCGACCCATCAGTCCGCGAGACCCAACGTGCGCTCTGGGGAATCCCGGAAGACATCGGCTGGGAGCTCTACATCATGGATCGCCCGGCCGTCCCGGGGACCATCCAGGTCCGGGTGCTCCTGCTGGACCGCGAAACGCCGTTGATCCACACAACCTGGGACCCCCAGGAGCCGGGGCCCTTCTCCATGGGCTTCTCGACCACTGATCTCCATACCTGGGATCCCGAGCTTCGCGGCAAGGGCTGGGAGTCGCTCATGCCACTGGCCAGTTACCAGATTCCGCGGCCCGACGGGACGACCTACACGATCAACGAGACCATTTTCAACGCCCCCGATTTCATGCACTCGGTGGGTATTTCGCGCGGCGACGGGATGCCGCAGCTCGGTCCGGTGGATCCGGCCACAGGTCGGGGCGGGCCCATCTACTCGGCGCATGTCATCGAGAATTCGGACAAGGTCCTGGAGTTCTACGTCGACGTCCTCGGTATGGAACTGCGCAGCGACCGTCAGTTCAAATCCAGCGGAAGCAAGGGTGCTCTCGGCGTGCCCGACGGCACCGAGTTCCGCTTCGCCATCGTCTATGCCCACGGCGCCAGCTTCGGCCACCTGCTCTTCCTCGACTACCAGGGCCGCCTCGGTCTGCCGAGCCCGGGGATCGCGTGGCGTCCGCCCAACCGCGGCATGGCCATGTGGAGCTTCGCGGTGCGCGACATGGACGAGATCGTGCAGCGTCTGGCGGTTGCCGGCATCGAGCCGTTCTCGCCGCCGGTCGAGTATGAGAGTCCTTCCCTTGGTCATCACAAGAGCATGACGGTCATCGACCCCAGCGGGTTCATGGTCGAGCTCTTCCAGACCATCGAATAGGTACGGAACACACAAAGCGAGGTCCGACATGGACATCAAGACGGCCAATTCCGATCTCCACCGAGAGCTGGTGGAGATCCTCGGCGCCGAGCACGTCCTCACCGGCGACGAAGATCGAGAGTTCTTCTCGCAGGACATCTACCGTTCGGCCGACGACACCGTGTCGGTGGTCGTCCGCCCGGGGACGGTGGATGAGGTTTCCAAGCTCGTCGCTGCCGCCACGAACTCCGGTTTCTCGGTCATCGCGCGCGGCGGGGGATCCTCCTACACCGGTGGCCTGCTGCCGGACCGCCCCGACTCGGTGGCGATCGACACCAAACGGCTCGATCGGGTTGTGGAGATCAACACCGACGACATGTACGTGGTGGTCGAGGTCGGTTGCACCTGGCAAGAGCTGCACGAGGCTCTCAAACCCCATGGTGTCCGATCTCCGTTCTGGGGCCCGGCGTCAGGAGGCACCGCCACGGTGGGCGGAAGCCTGTCTCAGAACGCGATTCTCCACGGTTCAGCCCTCCACGGGGCGTCTGGGGAGAGCGTCCTCGGGCTCGAGGTGGTGTTGGCTGACGGCAGCATCGTGCCGACGGGTTCGTGGTCGACCGTCGGTGGCAAACCCTTCTTCCGACACTACGGTCCGGATCTGACGGGTCTCTTCCTCGGTGACACGGGTGCCCTCGGTATCAAGACTCGAGCCGCGCTTCGACTGATGCGCATTCCGCCCTCGGCGCGGTTCGCCTCCTTCGAGTTCAAAGACGGTACCCAGTTTGCTGAAGCCATGGGTGAGGTCGCTCGGTCGAGTCTGGTCAGCATGTGTTTCGGGATGGACCCGGTCCTCCAGCACCAGAGGATGAAACGAACCAGCCTGACCCAGGATGTCAAGGCTCTCAAAGGGGTCGTGACCTCGGCCAAAAATCTCGGCAAGGGGCTCAAGGAGGCGGCAAAGGTCGCGTTGGCAGGGCGTTCGTTCCTCGAGGAGCACAGCTACTCCACCCACTACATCGTTGAGGGCCGAACCGAGGCCGATGTCGATGAGAAGCTCGAAGCCCTGCGGAAGATCTGTCTCCGCCACGGACACGAGGTGGAGAACACCCTACCCAAGGTCCTGTACGGCGACAGCTTCTTCCCCATGACCACCGCCATCGGTCCCGAGGGCGAACGGTGGGCCCCGGTGCACGGCATCGTGCCCGTGTCCGACGCCCCGGCCGCCATCAAGAAGATCGAGGGGCTCTTCGCGGGCCACGCAGAGGAGATGGAAAGTCTGGGCGTCACGATCGGCATTCTGCTGTCTACCGTCAGCACCAACGGCTTCGTCATCGAACCGGTCTTCTACTGGCCGGGCCCGCAGACTCTCTACTACAAGCGGGTTCTCGAGCCGAGCTATCTGGCGAAGCTCAAGAGCTTCGAGCGGAGCCCCGACGCCGAAGCGCTGGTGGCGAAGATCCGCACCGAGCTCATCGGCACATTCTCCGAGATCGGCGCCGCTCACCTCCAGGTGGGCAAGACCTATCCCTATCGGGAGGGTCGTGATCCCAACACCTGGAAATTGCTCGAGGCGATCAAGACCGCGGTGGATCCGAAACGGTTGGTCAACCCCAAGAGTCTCGGACTCGAGTGAGAACGAAAGAGGGGATCCGATGATGAAGACCTGTGTCGGTGCGATGGCGATGTTTGTGGCTCTTCTCGGATCGGTGGCTGCGGCCGCCGACCTGCCCGACACCGGCGTCAGCGGTGTCTACGAGGTGATGGTCGGGACCGACGACGCCGAGAGTCTGCTGGCGTACTTCGCAGAATTCGGGTTCTCCCAGGTTGCGGAGGCATCGCTGACCGCCACCGAGGCCGGGGAGATCTACGGCGTCGACAGCGCTCTGCGGTCCATTCGTCTGCAGAACGGCGCCATCGACAGCCACGGTCTGGTGCGGATCCTCGAGTGGGAAACGCCCCTCGGGCTCGGGGTCGGTTATGCACCGCCGGAGACCATCGGTCAGCGGATGCTGGTGATGCGAACTGAAGACGTCTTCCGGCTCGATGATGTGTACAACGATCTCCGAGATGGCGGTGAGCCCGTGCTGGCCATCCCACCGGTCTATGACGATCTCTACGGCATGACCGAGGGGAAACCTGATTTCTACCAGCGCCGGGTCGGCGTTCGCGAGATGGCGGTCTATCAGAACTCGGTCAACCACGTCTTTTTCCAGCGCTACGGCTACCAGATCCCGGGATACGGCACCATCGGCGAACACTCGCCGCTTCGCACCAGCGAATTGACCCACCACGACTTCGTCATCAAAGGCGACATCAACACGGTGACCGCCTACTACAGCCAGGTCCTGGGCTTCAGACCCGAGGCCGAAGACGCGACCATCGACGGTGACTGGCAGGCCGGCCCCAAGGCCGTCTTTGGAATGGTCCCCGGCACCAGTCACTGGTACCGCGGCTTTGTCTCACCCAACAACATCTGCGGGAAACTCAAGTTCTTCGTGCCGCTGGATCAGCGTCCCGATCGATCGGAGAACCAACGGCCTGGTGAAATCGGGATTACTCTCCACTCGGTCACCGTGACGGATCTTCGCAGGGTTCACGATCTGGCATTTGAACAACGGTTGGAGATCACCGCCGTGGTGGAGAACGAGTTCGGCGAGAAGAGCTTTGTGATCCACGGACCCGACGGCGCCACCTGGCAGGTCATCGAGAGTCAGGGGAGTGAGAACCCGCCGGTCCTCGAGTTCAAACTCGTGACAGTCAACAACTGATCTGAAGCCTCTGCGGAGGCGTGGGAGTCAGACCATGAATAGGCTCTTTGAACCTGTCTCCATCGGAAGACTCCAACTCAAGAACCGCATCGTTTTCGCACCGGTCTGCACCGGTTATGAAGAGAAGGGGATGATCACCCCTCGCTCCAAGACGCTCTACACCACGGTTGCGAGGGGTGGCGCCGGGTTGATCATCCTCGGGGATGTGTCCATTCAGCCCAGTATGACGCCGGTCCCGTTTCTTTTTGACGACGCTTTCGTCCCCGGGCTCGCTGATCTGGTGCAGGCTGTTCACCACGAGGGCGCAAAGATTGGGGCGCAGCTCTTCCACCAGGAGTACGACGCCGCCGAAATCGGGAGGCTGGTTCGGAGCGAGGGCCAGGCGGCGGCCATGAAACAGCTGCACATTGATATGCAGAGCTACTGCAATCACATCACGATCGATGAGATCTCCGCAATTCAACAGCGCTTTGTCGATGCAGCCAAGAGAGCCCGGACAGCGGGCTTCGACATGATCCAGATCAACGGAGACCGGTTGGTCGGGATGTTCTCATCGCCGATCATGAACACCCGAACCGATGACTACGGCGGATCGCTGCAAAATCGTGCTCGGTTCGCCGTCGAAGTGGTTCAAAAGATCAGGGAGGCGGTCCCGGATCTCGCCCTGGACTACAAATTGGTTGTCATCCGCACCGATCCACCGATGGGCAAGGGTGGGCCGACCCTCGATGAAGCCAAGATCGTTGCCCCCTGGCTGGTCGATGCCGGTGTCGACGGCTTTCACGTCGCACTGGCCAATCACGACGCCCTGTCGGGCATCATTCCGGCCATGGGTACTCAACCATACGGGTGCTTCGTGGATCTGGCGGAAGGCGTCAAGCAAGCGGTGGACGTTCCTGTCACGGCGGTCGGTCGCCTGTTGTTTCCGGATCACGCCGAACGGGTCGTCATGGAAGGGAAGGCCGATCTCATTGGGCTCTGCCGCCCGCTCCTGGCGGATCCCGAGTGGCCCAACAAGGTGCGCGACGGTCGTGAGGACGAGATCCGATACTGCGCCATGTGCAACAACTGCGTCGACTGTCTCACCGTCCGGCGGGCGCCGGTGAGATGCGTCCTCAACGCAAGCCTCGGAGAGGAGACGCCGGTCGAGATCACGAAGACCGCCGATGCGAAACGAGTGGTCGTCATCGGTGGAGGCCCCGCGGGGATGGAGGCGGCCCGGGTCGCCGCTCTCCGCGGTCACGACGTGACGCTCTTCGAGAGGAGTGACGCATTGGGCGGGCAGCTGAAGATCGCGAGTGCCGCTCCGCACAAGGCCGAGCTGGCGCGGGTTGCTGACTATCTGGTGTCACAAATGGACAATCTGGCGATCGACGTGCGCCTAAACACCGAGGCGGGGGTCGAAGGCATCACCGAGTTGGGGCCCGCCGAGGTCATCGTGGCCACCGGCTCGCAACCAGTACGCCCGCCGATCGAGGGGATCGGCAACGAATGCGTCGTCGATGCCTGGGATGTCCTGGCGGGTCGGGCGCTTTCCGGGCCAAGGGTCGCGGTGATCGGTGGCGGTGCGGTGGGGATCGAGACAGCAGAGGTCCTGGCGGCGGCCGGCAAAAAGGTCATAGTGGTGGAGATGCTCGAGCAGGTCGGAGCGGATATCTCGAAGACGATTCTCCCCGGGGTGCTCCGCGCGCTCAACGAGCACGACGTCGAGATCCTGACACAGCACACGCTCGAGGAGATCGCCGAAGACCAAATCGTGCTCCGCGCACAAGATGGCGATGTGAAGACCCTTTCGGTCGATCACGTTGTGATTGCGGTGGGGGCGGTTCCTGAAGGCTCCCTCGTCGATGCTCTGAGAGAGGCGGGAATCTCCGCCGTCGTCGTCGGTGATTGTTGCGGAGAGGCCCCGGGCTCCATCGAGAAGGCGACTCGCGATGGGTTTTTTGCAGCCCTCGCCATTGGTGATGTCGGTCGGTCGACACCGGTCTGAACAACCCGTGTCGGGGTCTCACTGTGTTCATGAAATGCGTTGGAGAAGACACCGGACTGAGAAGGAACGAGGGGGAGTGATGGCGAAGCAAGAAACGTTCTCGAAGGTGTTCGAACCGGTGCGGATCGGTGGCATGGAGCTCCGAAATCGGTTGGTGATGCTCCCCATGGAGACGAACTATGCCGGACCCGGCGGGTCGGTCAGCGATCGGCTCACGGACTACTTCACGGCTCGCTCAAACGATGTCGGTTTGGTGCTGATCCAGATCACAAGTATCGAGTCCGGCCAGGGTAAGGCGTACAAGCAGCAGCTCTGCATCGACGACGATGCGCTGATTCCGGGTCTGAGCAGGTTGTCGGCCGCCATTCACGGCGGCGGGGCGCGAACCGTCATCCAGCTCCACCACGCCGGAGTCCTCGGGATCGGAGGACAGCCGGTGGCGGCCTCGGCGGTCTCCCTGCGAGGAAGACCCGCCCCGCGGGAGATCTCCGTGACCGAGATCGAGGAGCTGATCGGGCAGTATGTTCGGGCGGCCGGTCGGGCCCGCGAGGCCGGCTTCGACGGTGTGGAGATCGTCGCGAGCGGCGGTTATCTGCTGTGGAGCTTTCTCTCTCCCACAACCAACACCCGCACCGACGAGTATGGCGGCGACCTCAAGGGCAGATCGAGATTGCTGATGGAGATCATCGAGGCGGTCCGCGCCGCGGTCGGCGCCGATTACCCGATCACCTGTCGACTGGCGGCGAGGGAGTACGGAGGGTCTCCGGGCTTCACCGTTGCCGATGCGCTCCAGGTGCTCCGGTGGGCGAAGGATGCCGGCCTCGATGGGGTGACCACCACCGCGATCGGTGGTGACTCGGTGGCCCCGTCCCAACGGGGGGTTCTCCTGCCCCTGTCCCGTGTGATCAAACAGAATGTGTCGTTGCCGGTGATCGCAGCCGGCAGGATGGACCTCGAGCTGGCGGAACGGGCACTGGCTCAGGGCAAGGCGGATCTCGTCGGATTCGGGCGCCGGCTTCTCGCTGACCCCGACTACATTTCGAAAACGGCCGCCGGGATGGACGATGACGTCCGCCCGTGCATCGCCTGCAAGGAGTGCATCCATTCATCCCTGGTGAAGAACCAGCCTCTCCGTTGTACGGTCAATCCCTATTGCGGTCGAGAGGGGATGCACGGGATCGAGAGAGCGGAGACGTCCAAGAGGGTCATGGTGATCGGCGGTGGGCCGGCCGGGATGCAGGCCGCGATCACTGCCGCTGAGCGTGGCCACAAGGTCAGCCTCCACGAGCGCGATCGGGACCTCGGAGGGCAGCTCGATCTGGCGGAGATTCCCCCGAATAAAGAGCACATCGCGGCGTTCACAAGATATCTTAAGCACCGGGTGGCGGGCTCCGAGGTGGATGCCGATCTGGGCCGCGAGGTCACCGTCGACACGATCAGAGATGTGGAACCAGACGCGGTGATCCTGGCGACGGGGATCGTGCCGATCGTTCCGGCCATCCCCGGGATGGATCTCATGCACACGGTGATGGCGGAAGAGGTTCTGACGGGCGCTACCGAGGTGGGCTGCGAGGTCGTCGTCGTCGGCGGCGAGCTCATGGGTTGTGAGACCGCCGAGTTCCTCGCCGACCGCGGGGCGATCGTGACGGTGGTGGAGGTCAACGACGGTTTCGTCACCAAGTCCAACCCGCTGGTCGCCATGCGACTGCTCGCTCGGTTGCGCCACAAGGGCGTGACCCTGTTGGGCGGAGTTGCCGATGAGGTCTTCGAGAACAACCAGCTCGAGCTCACGACCGCCGATGGCGAACGGAAGGTGATTCCGGTCGACACGGTGGTGATCGCGGCCGGAGGCAGATCAAATACCTCACTCGTCGATTCGGTCAAGACGGTGGTGAACACGGTCTTCACCGTCGGCGACTGCGTGGAGCCCCGCAGCATCATGGAAGCCACCACCGATGGTCTCAACGCCGGTCTCGAGGTGTAGATCGCCTTCCATTCCTGGCGATCTGGGAGCAAGCCGCCGCCCGTAGCCGAGTTCGCGTTCGTGACGGTCAAAGGCTGACGGTCTGAGAATTCACCGCAAAGGCGCGAAAATCGCAAACACATAGCAGCAAGTTGAGTTGGTGCTGCCGTGTCTCGTGGGTGTCTGAATTCGTGGGGCGGTCATTCCAAGAGTGCGTGCTCTGAAAACCGTAGGCAGGTACTTCAGTGCCTGCCTCAGTATCGCTGAGTTTTGGTGACGTGGTTCTTCGGCGCGGGGCGGAGTTCTCCGGTGTGCGAGGCTCGAAATCACGGCTCTGAGCAGACAATCGGTTCTGAGGCAGGGGCTGAAGCCCATGCCTACGGGCTCCTTGTGTGTTCGGCGTCGTGCCGCCCGGCTTGCCCACCAGCGCCGCGACGGATGAGTAGCAGGGAAAATCAAAGTTCCTGGCGAACGATCTCCTTGTAGCTCTTCCGCCACTTTGCGGGGCCGAGCGTCTGCTTCTGATCGAAGTGCCCAACGACGAGCATCATCGGCACCACGAAGTTGTCCGGAATGTCGAGTTCGGCAACCAGCGCGGCATGGTCGAAACCACTGATCGGATGGGAGTCGAGCCCGGCGTCGACGACCGCCAGCATCAGCGCCATGCCGAAGAAGCAGGAGTTCCGAACCGCGAAGGTCAGGCTCCCTTCGTCCGAGCCGAACAGCTGGCTGGCCGCCCCGTCGAACCAGTCCCGCATCTCAGGCTTGTTGTAGCCCAGGTCGATCATGTCCTGCCACGCCTTCTCCATCACCGGATGTTCCGGTCGCCAGCCATCCTTGTCGGCGAGCAGAACCAGAACGACCGGCGCCTGTTCAATCTTCGGTTGGTCCCAGGCGATTTTGCGCAGCCGCTTCTTGACTTCCGGCGAGCGGACGACCAGCAGGTTCCAGGGCTGCAGATTGAACCCCGATGGGGCGAGGGATGCCTCTTCGATGATCTTCTCCAGAACCGCCTGCTCGACCGGCTTGTCTGGATCGAAAAAGTTGACCGACCGCCGCTTCCGCATGATCTCATTGAACTCCATCGTCTCTCTCCTTGTCAGCTGTTCTGTGGGCCTGGCTCCGAGCACCGGTGGTCACGGAAAGGCATTGCCTTGAACCCACCCCGAAGGTACCAGAGCCATCCGTTGGAATGAGTGGCAGGAGGAGCTTTCTCAACACTCACCGGCGGCAGGACTCAATCGGGCGCCCGCATCCTATCGGGCCTACTCGGACTCGAGATGCTGCTCCGCTTCCTCGACGCTACCGACCTCGATCACCTCGTAGGAGACGCCGGACTCCCGTTGGAGGCGCTCGTGCTGGAGCTTGGCGACGGTCGATCCCCGGGCGACGATTCGATAGACTCAGCTGACGCCGGCACCTTCGATCGTCCGAAGCAGCTCCTCGATCTGGAGGGTCACCTCGTCGGATGAGGCCTTGAGTCTTGTGATGTCGTTGATGACGCGAAAACCAGGGCTGAGCTTACGGACCTCCCCGGCGATCTCGTCGACCGCGCGCTTTGCCGAATCGAGATCGAAGAAACCCTCGAGATCGACGTAGAGGCAGTTCTTCTTCTTGTCGGCTCTGGTGCTGACGTTTGGACTCATAGACCCTCCAGTCCTGGTGGCGAGCTGCCGAAGATTTCTCGGTGCCATCGGCGATGCGGCCACAACGACTTCGTCCTGATTCGAGAATGAAAGAGACGCCCAATTCCAATCTACCACGCACAATTGAGACTCTAGTGATTTTGCTGACATTTCTTTGAGTCGCTTGTTGGCCAGAGCCATCGCACTCATCGCACCATCGCATCGGACAGCCCACAGATCACACAGATGGACACAGATGACATCGCAGCGTCAAACATCGCACCATCGCGGACTGCCCGCAGATGACGCAGATCCATCGCAATTGGCAGCGGGGGACGGGTGGCGTGAGGGTTGCCCGACTACGTGGGAACGCGGTTCAGGCCGGATCGAATCTGAAGGTGGGGCCAGCCCCACCCTACAGGCAGGAACTCAACCCATCGTTCGATTGTGGAGCAGGCTTCCAGCCTTGCATTTGGGAAGTTCACGTGAGCCAATCCCGAGCCTGGTTGATTCGCCAGCTTTCTGATGCGATGTCTTCGTGGTTCCTTTGTGGCCCTTTGTGCCCTTCGTGTTTCAAACACACCGCCCAGGTCAGTAGATCGCCTCCACGCATCAGAGCGCCCTCAAGAACCCTTGGCCAAGCCTCAAATGCGATGCTTGGCGCCAGCTTTGCGACCTTCGCGTCTTTGCGGTTCCATTGTGCGTCCCAACCTCGGTCGACTATCGAATCATCGATAGCGATACCGATTGCGATACCGATAGCGACGGGCGGAGGGAGCTGGTAAGCGTTACTT
>RCNG010001384.1_pt1 | contig 12015 bp, 11 predicted proteins | sample 2041371 | NCBI WGS metagenome assembly RCNG01 (sample SAMN09708227, study PRJNA481090) | Marine sediment metagenome, whole genome shotgun sequencing project. | biome: marine sediment; feature: ocean; material: sediment; isolation source: Sewage treatment plant 1 marine sediment (STP1) ... | reverse complement strand
ACTACGATCAAGGAGCAACAGGTTGATTTCGCATAGCAGACCAGCGGCATCGATGAGAGCGACGTGCATCAGCCTTGCAACAGAATTCTCCGTGGCCGGGTCGAATCCGTCTTTGAAGTGGCCTGGAGTAGCCGCGCTCCTGTGCCCTGGCACCTGGCCCGCCGGTGTGGGACAACGGGCTCGAGCCCCTCTCGAACTGGGAGGCGATAGCACAGGCAGAACCTGAGAACGTGCGCGCGAGCCATGATGCCCCGTGGGCACAACGAACTACCACAAGTTGGATACCTTCACGAAGTTCACGTGCAGGTATTCTGCCAACGTAGCTTTGGAACCAACGCCGTCTCAGCGCCTGCGGTCAAGGACCGGGCGCAGGTCCTCCACCCGCCACGGGGCTCAAACCCGAACAACGCGCAGATTTCAGCTATCCCGCCATTCCAGCCCTTAAGGCTTCTTCATACTTTTCAGCATAACCTGCGATCTGCTCGGCACAATCCGTCCCGTTTACGATGCGTCGCGCGCAGCCAGAAGAAGGTGTACATGAAGAAACACATCTTGATAAACAGCCAGTGCAGCCCGCCGGCGGCAAGCCACGACAACCACGGTGTCGAATCAAGAAAGGTCCAGCCTTCAAACGGAGACGCCCATCCGCCAAAAAAGAAAATCGCCGTCAGCGTCGAAATCAGCACCATGTTGGCGTATTCGGCGAGAAAGAACACAGCGAATGCCACGCCGGAGTACTCAACGTGGAATCCGGCAACGATTTCAGATTCGCCCTCGGCGACATCAAACGGGGCACGGTTGGTTTCGGCGACGCCGGATATCCAGTAGACAACAAACAGCGGGAACAACGGCAGCAGGAACCACTGGCTGAACCCGCCGGCCTGCGCCTCGACGATATCGCCCAGGTTCAGGCTGCCTCCGGCCATCAGCACGCCGACCAGGGCGAAACCCATGGCGATCTCGTAGGCCACGATTTGCGCGGCCGAGCGCATTGCGCCGAGCAAGGCGTATTTAGAGTTGGTCGCCCAACCCGCAAGGATAACGCCGTAAACACCGACGGAGGTCAGTGCGAGAACATACAACAGCCCGGCATTGATATCCGCGATGACAAAGCTGCCATTCAACGGGATAACCGCCCAGGCCGCCAGTGCCGGCGTAAGTGAGAGTAGCGGCGCGATCACGAACAGGAACTTGCTGGACTGCGACGGAACAATTACCTCTTTGACCAGCAGCTTGATCACGTCGGCAAACGGTTGCAGCAGACCTTTGGGACCGACACGATTCGGCCCCACGCGCCCCTGCATACTGCCGATGACCTTACGCTCGAAGTAGGTCGAGAATGCGACAATCAGAATGACGCAGACGGTGACAATCAGGATCTTGAAGGTCGTCGTCATCAGGTACTGCAACAGGGCCGGCAGCGAATTGAAAACCGCCAGGCACCAGTCGACGAAGTCAATGACAAATCGCGGCATCAAGACTCACCCTTGTCAGCAGCACGACGAGCCTCGTCGGTCTGCTGCAATGCGAAGGCCCTTCGCACCGTAGCGTCTACAGAGTAAAGCGACACGTCGATCTCATTGTCCGGCGCGTCAAGGCCATTCGGCTTGGCAATCTTTACCGTGCCTTCGTAGGCATCGCTGGTTGAAACGTCACCGAGCTGCTCGACAAATTCATCCCGAACATCTTCACTGGTCACATACTCGAAGCCCGGCGCATCCACAAGGTTCGCAAGCACGCGAAGTACTTTCCAGGTCGGGCGGCTCTCGCCAACCGGACTGGCTACACCGGAAAAGCTCTGCCAGGTTCCCTCGACGTTCACGTAGGTGCCCGACGTCTCGGCAAATGTGCCGGTGGGCAGCAACAGGTCGGCGCATTCCAGCAGCCCTTCTGAAACGAACGGCGTAAGTGCGACAACGAACTGCTGGCCCGAGAGCTTCGCGACGCCATCGGACGTCGCGTGAATGTCAGCCTCCGGCTCTACGTTGACCAACACGACCGCGTCCAGGGTTTCCGACAACATCGCGGCCACGCCCAAACCTGACGACTCGCGGTTCTCGCCCCCCTGCATTCGATGTGGCAGGACACCGGCGAGAGAGGCGCCCGCAGAGTTCGGTCCCTCCGAAAGACCGCCAAATGTGGCGCCTGTCAGCTCGGCGATACACGACGCAAGAGCGCGGACCGCGGTATAGGCAGCGTGTCGCCCCGCTACTGCGCCCAGCAGCACGAGGCCGCCATCGGCATCGCTGAGTGAGCGGGCAACGGCGATGTGCTGTTCGTCGGGGGTCACCCCTTCACAGATGGCGGCAACGGTATCGGGTAAGGGCTTGCCATCCGACGCAGCGACGGCTATCCCAGCCAGCGACTGTACGAGCCCTTCGCCTGACAGGTAATTGGCTACGTCGAAGAAGTATTCGTAGTCGACATTGTTGACGAAGCTGATCTCTGCACCGGCCAGGGCCGCTTTGCGCAGTCGATGCGCAATAATCGGTGCTTCTGCCCGAACATTCGAGCCGACAACCAGGATCGCGGGCTGCGCCTCGATGTCGGCAATACTGCAGCCCAGCGACGGGTACATCGGGTCGTCGTCCTGGTCCGACACATCGCGGCGATTCACACGGTGATCAATATTGGCTGTGCCGAGGTGATCCGCCAGCTGTGCAAGCAGGTGCCCTTCTTCCACAGTGATGGCCGATGTCGAAATAAGCCCGATCTTCTCCGCATCCGCCTGCTGCAGCACGTCGGCCGCTGCTCCCAGGGCGTCTTCCCAGTCGATATCGCGCCAGACACCATTTTCCTTGATGCGCGGCGACATCAGTCGCTCGTCGCTGTATATGGCCTCGTAGCTGAAACGATCGCGATCCGACAGCCAGGTCTCATTGATGGCCTCGTTGACGCGCGGCACCACACGTTTGACCGTACCGCGTAGCACGTGCGCGTACATGTTTGAGCCAACGCAGTCGTGCGGCGATACAGTTTCGCGCTGTACCATCTCCCAGGAACGCGCGCTGTAGCGATATGGCTTGTTGTTCAGCGCTCCCACGGGACAGAGATCGATAATGTTGGCGGACATCTCGTGATCAACACTTTGTTCGACGTAGGTGCTAATTTCGACGTTCTCGCCACGACCGATCGTACCGAGCTGCGCCTTGCCCGTAATCTCCTCGCCGAAGCGAACGCAGCGCGTGCAGTGAATGCAGCGCGTCATGTCGGTCGAGACCAGCGGACCAATATCCTTGTCTTTAACGACGCGCTTGCCATCGTTATACCGGGACACATCGCGGCCATAGCCGATCGCAAGATCCTGCAGCTCACACTCGCCGCCCTGATCGCAGATCGGGCAGTCAAGCGGATGATTGATTAGCAGGAACTCCATGGTCGCTTTTTGCGCGGCAATGGCTTTCGGTGACTTCGTAAAGATCTTCATACCGTCGGCCACGGGCGTTGCGCAGGCCGGTATTGGTTTCGGCGCCTTCTCAACTTCGATAAGGCACATGCGACAGTTCGCCGCAACGCTGAGCTTCTCGTGATAACAGAAGCGCGGCACGTAGGCACCGATGGCATCCGTGACCTCGATGATCATCTGCCCCCTGCGCGCCTCAACCGGCTTGCCGTCAACCTCAATGTTCAGGATATCGTCACTCATGACAACTATGCAGCCGCCTCGGTTTCACTATCCACGATGCTTCGACCGTTGTTTCGAACCATGTACTCGAACTCGTGGCGGAAGTGACTAAGAAAACTCTGTACGGGCCACGCAGCCGCGTCGCCGAGCGCGCAAATCGTGTGGCCTTCGATCTTGTTCGCGACATCGACCAGCTTGTCGAGGTCCTCCTGCTCGCCATTGCCCTCAAGTATGCGGCTCAGCATTCGGTAGAGCCAGCCGGTGCCTTCGCGGCAAGGCGTGCACTGACCGCAGGATTCGGCCATGTAGAACTGCGAAATTCTCCGCAGCACTTTAACCATGCAGGTTGTCTCGTCCATGACCATAACCGCGCCGGTGCCGAACGACGATCCGGCCTGTTGCAGCGAGTTGTAGTCCATCGTGCAATCCATGATGATTTCGGCCGGCAGTACCTTGCAGGATGAACCGCCGGGAATCACGGCCTTCAGCTTCCTGCCGCCGAGCATACCGCCGCAGATATCGTTCAGCAGATCCTTGAAGGGTATGCCCATCGGCAACTCGTAGTTGCCCGGCTTCTCGATGTGACCGGAAACCGAAAACAGCGCCGTGCCGCCCGACCCTTCAGGCCCCAACGCAGCAAACCAGGCTGCGCCATTGCGCAGGATAGCCGGCACGCTGGCGAGGCTTTGTGTGTTGTTGATGGTCGTCGGCTTGCCGTAGAGCCCGAAGTTGGCCGGAAACGGCGGCTTGAATCGCGGCCTGCCCTGCTTGCCCTCGAGCGACTCGAGCAAGGCCGTTTCTTCACCGCAAATATAAGCGCCTGCGCCTACGAAGGTATTCAAGTCGAAGTCGATGCCAGAACCCTGGATGTTCTTACCGAGCAGGCCGGCCTCGTAGGCTTCCTTGACCGCAGCCTCGAAACGCGGCACCGGCTCATCCAGAAACTCACCACGAATATAGTTATAGGCAACGGTTGCACCCATGGAATAGGCGGCGATCGCCATACCTTCGACCAGCGCATGCGGGTTATAGCGAAGCACGTCCCGGTCATGACAGGTGCCTGGTTCACTTTCGTCCGAGTTGCAAACGAGGTACTTCTGAACGTCGGCTTTGCGCGGCATGAAACTCCACTTCAGCCCCGTCGGGAAGCCCGCTCCGCCGCGACCGCGTAAGCCGGATGCCTTGACCTCATCGATTATCTCCTCAGGCGTCAATTCACCAGCCAGCACACGGCGCCACGTCTGGTAGCCATCGTGTTTCTCGTAGGTTGCCAGCGTCCATGACTCGTCAGAGCCCAGCGTATTAAAGCAGACCAGATTCTGTTCGTAGGCCATCAGTCGAGTCCGTCCAGGATTTCATCGACCTGCTCTTTCGTCAGGTTTTCGTAATACTTGTGATTGACCATCATTACCGGAGCACCGCAACAGGCAGCCACGCACTCTTCTTCCTTCTTGAGGAAAATGCGGCCATCTTCCGTACTCTGGCCCAGCTTGGTGCCCAGCTTACCCTCGACGTGGTCGACGATATCCTCTGCGCCACGCAACATGCAGGAGACGTTGGTGCAAATGGCAACTTCGTTGCGACCGACCTCCTTCGTCTGGAACATCGAGTAGAACGTTGCGACCTCGTATACCTGGATTGTCGGCAACTCAAGATAGTCGGCTACGGCGTTCAACTGCTCGGCAGTCAGATAGCCGTGGTTCTCGTGCTGAACTGCGTGCAGCGCGCTAAGTACTGCCGAACGCTGCCTGCCCTCAGGAAAACGCGACTTCCAGTGCTCTATTTCTTCCCTGACGTGATCGGAGAGGACGTAACTCATCGATCCACCTCGCCAAAAACGATGTCCTGCGTACCAATGACCGCAACGACGTCGGCCAGCATATGGCCCTCGACCATCTCCGACATCGCGGAAAGATGTGCGAAACCGGCAGCACGAATCTTCACCCGGTACGGTTTGTTGGCGCCGTCCGAGACAATGTAGACACCAAACTCACCCTTGGGATGTTCGACCGCGGCATAAGCTTCGCCCAGTGGTACGCAATAGCCTTCCGTGAACAGCTTGAAGTGATGGATCAACGATTCCATGTCGTCTTTCATTTCGACACGCGGCGGCGGTGCGACCTTGCTGTCGTCGACAATCACCGGCCCGGGGTTGTTGCGCAGCCAATCGACACATTGACGAATAATTCGATTCGACTGCCGCATTTCCTCGACACGCACGAGATAGCGGTCATAACAGTCGCCGTTTACTCCGACGGGGATATCAAAATCCATCTGGTCGTAGGCTGCATAGGGCTGTTTCTTGCGAAGATCCCACTCCACGCCCGAACCTCTCAGCATCGGACCCGAGAACCCGAGTTGCATGGCACGTTCCGGCGACACTACAGCGATATTCACAGTGCGCTGCTTCCAGATTCGATTATCCGTAAGGAGCGTTTCGTATTCGTCTACGCAGGCGGGGAAACGATCGGTAAACGACTCGATAAAATCGAGTAGCGAGCCCTCACGATTCGCATTCATGCTATCGAGCTTTTTCTTGCTACGGAATTTCGATTCCTGGTACTTCGGCATCAACTCCGGCAGGTCCCTGTACACACCTCCAGGCCGATAGTACGTTGCGTGCATGCGCGTGCCCGATACTGCCTCGTAACAGTCCATGAGATCTTCGCGCTCACGGAAACAATAGAGGAACATCGTCATGGCGCCGATGTCGAGGCCGTGCGCGCCAAGCCACATGAGGTGATTCAGTATCCGCGTGATCTCGTCGAACATCACACGGATGTACTGCGCGCGCGTCGGTACCTGTACGCCAAGTAACTTTTCGATCGACATCACGTAGGCATGCTCGTTGCACATCATCGATACGTAGTCGAGGCGATCCATATAACCGATGCTCTGGTTGTAGGGCTTGCTCTCGACGAGCTTCTCTGTGCCGCGATGCAGCAGTCCGACGTGCGGATCCGCCTTCAGGATAACCTCGCCCTCGATCTCCAGCACGAGACGCAGCACGCCGTGTGCCGCCGGGTGCTGAGGCCCGAAGTTCATCGTGTAGCTTTGAATCTCAGCCATCGTTCGCGTCCTTGAGCTCGGCGGAGTAGCGGTTGTCGTCACGAATTACGCGGGGTACCAGCGTGCGTGGCTCGATACTCACCGGCTTGTAGACGACACGACCCTCATCGGCGTCGTAGCTCACCTCAACATTGCCGCTGAGCGGGAAGTCCTTGCGGAACGGGTGCCCGATAAACCCATAGTCCGTCAGGATGCGGCGCAGGTCCGGATGACCCTCGAACAGCACGCCGAACAGGTCGAAAACCTCGCGCTCGAACCAGTTCGCACCGTTCCAGATGTCGACAACCGACTTGATCATCGGCGGATTGCTGGTTCCTGTGAAAACACGCAGTCGCAGCCTGAAGTTGTGCTGCAGGGAAAGCAGGTGATAGACGACGGCAAAACGCCGCGGATCAAACTCGTCAGCCTCGTCGAGGATAACGGGATCGCGCTCAACGCCCCGGCTGTAACCGGAATCGGTCGCGTCATTCGTCTTCCACTCGTCGCTACCGTAGTTAAGGTAGTCGACGCCGCAAACGTCCATGAGCATCTCGAAGCCAAAATCGGCCTCATTACGCATCGCCGTGGCGACCTCGATAAGATCGTCTTTATCGACCTCGTAGGTCAGCTCACCGCAGTTGGACGGTACGCGGGAAAGCTGCTCGCCAAAACGCCCGTCTAACTTGCTCGCTAATGTCTCTAAACGCTCACTCATTGTTTTTCTTGTTCTTGCAGATTACCTGGCTATCGTGCTTGTTCGGCGTATCTTGTTCTGCAACTGAATCAGACCGTAGATCAGGGCTTCGGCGGTTGGTGGACAGCCGGGGACATACACGTCGACGGGAACGATTCGGTCACAGCCCCTGACGACGGCGTACGAGTAGTGGTAGTAGCCGCCGCCATTCGCGCACGAGCCCATTGACACTACCCAACGCGGTTCGGGCATCTGGTCGTAGACCTTTCTGAGTGGCGGTGCCATCTTATTCGTCAGGGTCCCGGCGACGATCATGCAATCTGACTGCCGTGGGCTCGGCCGGAAGATAATGCCAAAGCGGTCCAGGTCGTAGCGTGCCGCGCCGGCCTGCATCATTTCAACCGCACAACAAGCGAGTCCGAAGGTCATGGGCCACAGCGATCCCGTGCGCGCCCAGTTCATAACCGCATCGACGCTGGTTACGACAAACCCCTTCTCCTGCAGGCTGCCGCCCGCTGCCTCTGCGTCACTGGCGGGCGCGGTGGTCGGAGCTATTTTGGCTAATCCCACTCGAGTGCCCCTTTCTTCCATTCGTAGATGAACCCGACAACCAGGATCGCGAGGAACAAGGCCATCGCAAGCATGCCGAATTTGCCGACCGTATCCAGCGATACGGCCCAGGGGAAAAGAAAAGCGATCTCAAGATCGAAAATAATGAAAAGTATGGCGACCAGGTAATAGCGGACATCGAACTTCATCCGCGAATCGTCGAACGCTTCAAAACCGCACTCGTAAGGCGACAGCTTTTCTGCGTCTTTTGAGCCACTACCGATGAGAAAACCGAGAGCCAGCAGTACGAGACCGATTCCGGTCGAGATGCCAAGGAAAATCAGGATAGGAAGGTATTCTTGTAGCATTCTGTTCCGCTTGTCTGGCGGCTTCTATCGCGCCTGAATCAGCGCGCAATTGTATCAGTGTCATAAGGCAGGAATACAGCCCATATCGGGATTGTTACGATTTCGACCCCGCTCACTCGGCGAGGCCCAAAATGCACCGGCCTGTTGTTGCAGTCGCAACCACAGGCCGATTTGATTTTGGTGCTCTGGGCGAGACTCGAACTCGCACGGCTCGCGCCACTGCCCCCTCAAGACAGCGTGTCTACCAATTCCACCACCAGAGCGTTGTTGGTCGTCTAATCCTGCTTCGGTTCCGCCGTTCCCTCTTCCAATGTCGGCAGATCAACCCTGTCGCCCGTTGGTTCCAGTGACGGCATGTCCGAAACGGGCATCTCGTCGCTAAGCCCAGGCACCTCGTCGGTCTCGGCCTCAACCACCGGTGCGTTCTCCAGCAAACTGGCCGGGGCCGAGGAGCCCTGGCTGCTCAGGTAGGCCAGCGTCAGGCTACTGACGAAAAAGGCCGTAGCGCAGACCGCCGTGGCTCGTGAAAAGAAGCTGCTTGAGCCACGTGCGCCGAAAACGGTGCCCGATGCGCCGGCACCGAAGGCCGCGCCCGCATCCGCGCCTTTGCCGCGCTGAAGAAGCACCAACACGATAATAAGAAGCGCGATCACCGTATGCGCGATCAAAACTGTTTTTTGTATAGTTTCCATTTAATCCTCAATCGTTCTGCGCACACTGGGCTGCCGCCTTGGCGATCGCCAGAAAATCGTCCGCTTTCAATGATGCGCCGCCAATCAGGCCGCCATCAATATCCGGCATGGACAACAGTCCTGCCGCATTTTCACCCTTCATGCTGCCGCCATACAATAGCTGCAGACCCTCGGCTACGCCGGCATCGCTCACACCGAGCATGTTCCGGATATAGCGATGCACATCCTGTGCCTGCTCAGGCGTGGCCGTCAATCCAGTGCCGATCGCCCAGACGGGCTCGTAGGCCACGACGGCGTTGACGAATGCGCCGATACCGGCAGCATCCAGCACCGCACCGAGCTGATAGCCGACAACGCTCTCCGTCGAACCTGCCTCACGCTCCTCGAGCGTCTCGCCGACGCACAGAATCGGCACAATGCCTGCAGCCTGGGCCGCCTGAAATTTTGCCGCCACCTGGAAGCTCGACTCGCCGTAAATCGCGCGTCGCTCCGAATGTCCGACAATCGCGTAGTCACAGCCGAGGTCCTTGAGCATTGAGGGCGCTACCTCTCCGGTGAACGCGCCAGACTCGTGTTCAGAGACATTTTGCGCACCAACACTCACCGCGGAACCGGCCACCTGTGCCGCCGCACTCGCAAGATACGGATAGGGCGGGCATACCAGGAGTCGAAACCCCTGCCCGGCGGGAACGCCCGCGACGATGCCCTCGAGCAACGCCTTATTGCTCTCGCTGGAGCCATTCATCTTCCAGTTGCCCGCAACCAGGAATTCGCGCATGTCAGTTAGTCCGTAGGCTCAAAAGGCGCGCAAGGATACCGGGGCTTCCTCGGCAAATCAACGCGCAAACGCGTCCAATCACGCGGCTACTTCCGCAACAACCGAGGCCAGGCGGTTTGCGAGGGCGATTACCTGCTGCTCATCCTCACCTTCGACCATCACTCGAATCACCGGCTCCGTGCCGGACGCGCGCAGCACGACGCGGCCCTTATCGGCCAGCTCACTCTCCGCGGACGCCACTGCAGCCCTCACTTCGGAGGACTGACTTGGATCGATACGCTTAACAGTCCGTACATTAACCATGGTCTGAGGGTACTTCGGCATGCCAGCGACCAGCTCTGATAACGGCTTGCCGGTTTCCTGCATGATCGCGAGTATCTGCAGCGCGCAGATCAGGCCGTCACCCGTAGTCGTCTTGTCCAGGACCAGCATATGCCCGGACGTCTCGCCGCCCAGGACGCCACCGTGCTGTCGGAGCGTCTCGAGGACGTAGCGATCGCCCACGCTGGCCCGATGGAACTCGATAGCCTGCGCTTGCAGCGCGTGTTCGAGCCCTAGATTACTCATAACCGTGCCGACAACAGGGCCCTGCAGCTCACCCTTTTGCTTGCGCGCCGTCGCGAGCACATACAGAAGCTGGTCCCCGTCGATGATGTTGCCCAGTTCGTCGATCATGACGACGCGATCGCCGTCACCATCCAGCGCGACGCCGACGTCGGCGCGAACGGCCGGAACCGTCAGTTTCAGCAGGTCTGGCGCCATAGAGCCACAACCGTCATTGATATTGCGCCCGTTCGGCGAGCATCCGATCGGGATGACTTCCGCTCCCAGCGATGCCAGTGCGCGAGGCCCCACCTTGTAGCCGGCGCCATTGGCACCGTCGAACACCACTTTCAGCCCGTCAAGACTAATGCCATCGGGCATACTCGCCACGCAGAAGTCCTGGTAGCGTACGCGAGCCGTATCGATGCGCTTGGCTTTTCCGAGGGCCTGTGACTCCAGCGTAATGGCGCGATTCGCGAGCTGCGCCTCGATCTCGAGTTCGATCGCATCGGTCAGTTTCGATCCACTGCTGTCGAAGAACTTGATGCCGTTGTCATAGTACGGGTTGTGCGAGGCGCTGATCATCACGCCCATATCGGCGTTGAACTCCTGGGTCAGGTGCGCGATCGCCGGTGTCGGGAGCGGCCCCAGCAGCAACACGTCGGCCCCCGCTGCCACGAACCCTGCTTCAAGCGCAGACTCGAACATGTAGCCCGACAGGCGCGTGTCCTTGCCAATGACCACCGTGCCGCCAGTCGGTACAAGCACCTGCGCGGCCGCGCTCGCAAGTCGCATCGTAAAATCGGCGGTCATCGGATCGTTGCCCACGGTGCCGCGAACGCCGTCGGTGCCAAAATATTGTTTGCTCATCGCTGTACGCCTGTATTCATGACTGCCTGCGCCACCTTGATTGCATCTACGGTCGCCGCGACATCATGCGCCCGGATGATATCGGCGCCGTTCATCACCGCAATGACCGCCGCGGCAATACTTGCCGGCATGCGATCCTTGGTGTCCCGACCCGTGAGTGCACCGAGGGTCGACTTTCGGGAAATACCAGCCAACAGTAGCCGACCACGCACCCTCAATTGTCGCAGGTTCGCCAGCAACTCGACATTATGGGCGTGCGTCTTGCCAAAGCCAAAACCCGGGTCGACAATAATCAGGCGCTCGTCGAGGCCGGCGGCAACACAGGCATCGATGCGCTCACCCAGAAAAGCCGCCACTTCGGCGACGACATCCACGTATTTCGGCTCGTCTTGCATGGATCTCGGCTGGCCGCGCATATGCATCAGGCATACCGGCACTTTCAGCTCGGCCGCGGCGTCAAGAGCGCCTTCGGCCTGCAGAGCTGCCACGTCGTTGATCATCGATGCGCCCGCAGCAACGGCCGCTCTCATGACGCCCGGCTTGCTGGTGTCAACAGAGATCAATACGTCGGTTACGGACCGCACGGACTCGATGACAGGCAGAACCCGATCCATCTCTTCCTGCTCGTTAACGCCGCTGGCACCCGGCCTGGTGGATTCCCCGCCGATATCGATGATGGCCGCGCCCTCTTCCACCATCGTTGCAGCCTGGCGCAGCGCAATATGCGGATTGATGTAGCGCCCGCCGTCCGAGAAAGAATCAGGCGTAACGTTGAGGATACCCATCACCGAGGGCCTGGGAAGATCGAATGAGCCTAGCTGCAACATTGTCTTAGTGTCATAACAGAA
>RCNG010001382.1_pt1 | contig 12022 bp, 10 predicted proteins | sample 2041371 | NCBI WGS metagenome assembly RCNG01 (sample SAMN09708227, study PRJNA481090) | Marine sediment metagenome, whole genome shotgun sequencing project. | biome: marine sediment; feature: ocean; material: sediment; isolation source: Sewage treatment plant 1 marine sediment (STP1) ... | reverse complement strand
GATGTCGGTACCGACATCCCCGACCGCGAGCGCCCCTCGCATATCCTCAAACGCGGGAAGGTGGTGGAGGGTCACGCCTCGAACCGGGATCTCCTCGATCTTTGCGGCGCCGTCCACTCGCGTCGTTTCTACCTCAGAGACGACGGAGCCTCCGCGTGTGCCGTCGGCCTGGACGTAGCCGACGATGCGGGCAGGGTTGCCGACAGCGATTGCCCGCGTCGGGACTGAACGGGTCACGACGGAGCCCGCGCCGATCATCGCGAAGGACCCGATTTCCACACCGGGCAGAATGGTGGCGTTCGCCCCGATCGACGCCGCCGAACGCACGTTCGTCGTGGCGAGCCGTTCGGGACGAGCCTTGCTTCGAGGGAAAGGGTCGTTGCTGAAGGTCGCGTTCGGTCCGACAAAGACGTCGTCCTCGAGGTGGACGCCATCCCAGAGTTGAACCCCGCATTTCACGGTGACGCGGTCGCCAAGGGTCACGTCGTTCTCCACGAAGACGTGATCGCAGATGTTGCAGTCCCGTCCAATCTTCGCGCCGGGTAGCACATGCGCGAACGCCCACACACGGGTACCAGCGCCCACGTTGTTTGACTCACAGATCCCCTCAGGATGAACAAAGGGGATTGATCCTGGTTTGCTCACTTCTCCTGCCTCCCTCTTAATCTCATTTGCTGGTAGCCTTGGGTCAACAGCGCTCCTCGTAGAACTGAACGTGCGCCTCAAGGGTATCGTTCAGCCACGCGCGGTCAGTTTCGGTGATTGGCGGCGGCTCGCCCACTCCAGGCCGCGAAGCACGCGACCAAAGGTCCGCGAGTCCGGGGACCCGTTTCAATGTCCGGATGAGCGATTCGGGTGCCGCTGCCCGCACTTTCCATGCCCAGCGTCGATACCGTACGGATCGTTGGTCACGAGTTCGGTTGATCTGCTCGGTCTTGACGAGCGCTTGCCGGGGGAGCGCTAGGAACTCGTGAACGTGGGCGAGGGTGGTATCTGGAGAGCTCGCCAGATCCGATGTTGAGACCAGGAGCAGGTCGTCTGCCGGGAAGACCGCCTCCCATCGGGGCACGTGGTCCGCATATCGACTGAACGCCAGGTAGCCGCGGTAGCTCCCTTTCACAGATCGATCTGGATGGAAACTGTCCCCGTCAGCGCGTAGTGCCTGTGGGAACGGGCGCGACTCGAGGCCCAGACGGTACATCCATCGGTAATGCGAGATGGTTCGTTCAACGGGGTGACGCATCAGAATGATCACCTTCGGCGCCTCGAGATTCGCTGCGATCCGCTTCGCAGCCACCGGCCAAATGCAGTAAGTCGTGCTCGACTCACCAAAGTACTGCTCCCCACCCGTGGCATGGCTGAAGATCGCATCATGCGCGTTGGCTCCGCGCGCCCAGAGATCGCTGCGCGCGAAATGCTGGGGCTCCTTCGGGCGAGACATACAGATGGCGGGATGTTGCGCGAGGTACTCGTGAAAGCTGCTGGTCCCCGACTTGGGGAAACCGGGAATCACGAGATTGCATCGATACCCGCTCATGAGGCGTGAAGGGCTTCCCACGCTCGGCAACGTTCCCTGACGTGTGAGACCTCATCATCCGTGATGAGAGGGTGAATCGGCAACGATACCTGCTCATTGGAGATCGCCAGCGCGAGCGGCGCCTCCAGATTCGAATACTCATCTGCGATCGCCTTCTGCGCGAAAGTGAGCGTGGGGTAGTGCACCCCGCTTTCGATCCTGGCGGCAGAGAGGAACTCGCGAAAATCATCACGTGTTCCGCCTCTAACGCGGATCGGAAAGAGGTGATACACGCAGCCCCCGGCGTCGGTGAGGGGGAGGGGGGTTAGCGCAGTTCCGCCCAGCGCCTCGCGGTATTGACGGGCGATCTCGCGGCGCCGTTCCGTCCACGCCTGCAGTCGAGGGAGGAGCGCCTCCCGCAGGATGGCGGCGTGAAGCTCGTCGAGCCGGCTGTTCAGGCCTAGCTCGTCATGAACGTAGCGAGCCGATTGCCCGTAGTTCCTGATCGATCGAGCGAGCGTCAAAGCCGACTCGCTGCGGCAGGTGAGTGCGCCCGCGTCCCCGAAAGCCCCGAGGTTCTTCGTGGGGTAAAAGCTGTAGGCGGTAGCGTCGCCCACGGAGCCCACCGCCTCGCCCTCGAAGCTCGCCCCGTGCGCTTGTGCGGCGTCCTCGACGATGCGCAGGTCAAACTTCTCCTTTAGCTCACGAAGCCGGCGGAGATCGACGCTCTGACCATAGAGATGGACAGGGACACAGTACCGGATATCACCGCGCTTCTGTAGGAGGGCATCGCAGTGGTCGAGATCCAGGATGCCGTGCTCGTCTACGTCGACGAAAACCGGTACGCCTCCCGCACGCAGGATTGCTAAGGTCGTCGGAAACGCTGTGAGAGGGGTCGTCAGCACAGGTTGACCCGGCTGGAGGCCCAGTGCGCGAAGGCCCACTTCGATGGCGTCGAGGCCCGAGGCGACTCCCACTGCGGCCGGAGCACCACAGAACTGTGCGAATGCATTCTCGAAGGCTTCGACCTCGCGGCCGAGCACGTACCAACCGCTGGCGCCGACCCGTTTGGTGGCCGCCAAGACGTCGGGTCCCACCTCGGCCCACAGGCGCTCAAATGGGTTCATGCTCACGGGCGTCATGTTCAACACATCAGTCAAGCCAGATCCTCATCTTCAGCTCTGGTAGCCGCTCCGAACCCTGCGCCAAGCCATTTCGATTAGAAGCTGCCGAGAACGCGACGAGTGCTATCCCAATCACAAGCAAGAGTTGCATATAGACACTACGCCCCACGAGGGCAATATCGCCAAGGCGTTCTGACCCGATGGAAGAGAGCAAACCTCAGTCCGGTAACTCCAGCTACGGCGAGATCCTCAAGTCGTCCTCCGTCATCGGGGGCTCCAAGGGGATCAGTTACATCCTCAGCCTCGCACGTATCAAGATCGTGGCGATCCTGCTGGGGCCCAGTGGAATCGGGCTAATCGGACTGTACCAATCAACGATTGGGCTGGTGGCAACGCTGTCGGGAATGGGAATCGGCTCCAGTGGCGTTCGCGAAATCGCCTCCGCGCACGGCACCGGGGACGCGGCACGCATGGCCACCGCCGCAAGGACGCTGAGGCGCTCAAGTATGGCCACTGGCACTCTTGGTTGCCTGCTTACGATCGCCCTGGCACTCCCCCTCAGCCGTTGGACCTTCGGAAACGAGGACCAGGCCTACCACGTGGCGTTCCTCGGAATCACGGTGTTTCTGGTGGCAATTTACTCCGGGCAGGCTGCACTCTTGCAGGGTACGCGTCGCATAAGAGAGCTTGCCGTGGTCACTGTGGTCTCCGCGGCCATCAGTACAACTGTCGCAATCGCCGTCTACGCCGTCTTGGGGACGGAAGGGATTGTTCCGGTGCTGATCGCCACCGCCGCCATCAATCTGATGCTTTCCTGGTGGTTTGCGAGACAGATCCCGGTATCAGAGATCGCGCTTCGCTGGTCCGAAACCTGGCAGAACGCCAAGGCGCTGCTCGGACTCGGCCTGGCCTTCATGTGGGGGGCACTTCTGGCGGCTGCGGTCGCCCTGATTCTGCGGTCGGTCATCGTACGTGAACTGGGTTTGGACGCCGCAGGGGTCTACACCTCGGCCTGGGGTCTGTCCGGCATGTTCGCGAGCTTCGTGTTGGGTGCCATGGGCACCGACTTCTACCCTCGCTTGACCGCAGCGGCCCAGGACGATGCTGAAGTCAACCGGTTGGTGAACGAGCAGATCGAGATCGGCGTACTGCTGGCAATGCCTGGACTCGTCGCGACCCAGGCGTTTGCGCCTCTCGTCATGCAGCTATTCTACTCGAAAGAGTTTCTCGCTGGCGCCGAGCTGCTCCAGTGGTTCGTTCTCGGAGTCATGCTTCAGGTCGTCGCCTGGCCGCTCGGGTTCATCCAGCGCGCCAAAGGAGCATCTTTCTGGATGTACCTGAGCCAGACCGAGGCATACCTCGTCCTGCTGGGACTATCCATCGGTCTACTTCACTACTACGACGACGTCGTGGGTGTCGCTCTGGCCGTGCCCTGCATGTATGCGCTCCATCTGGTGATCACGGTGCTCATTGCTCGGCACCTCTCGTCATTTCGCTATACGGCCCAATCGATTAGATTGCAGACGTTTGCCGTCGGATTGACCTTGGTCGGCTTTTTCGTCCAACGGCGTCTGCCCTACCATTACTCTCTTGCAGTCGGAGTGCTGATCACCTTGGCCGGAGTCTGGTTCAGCCTGAGGGGAATCGTACATCGCGTTGGAGACGAACATCGCCTGGCGCGTTTCATCCGAAGTCTTCCCGGCGGGAAGCTCATCTGAGGCGCCGCGCTCAAGCCCTCGGTTGGGTGAAGGCGCCAGCGACGTACTTGCGGGGAAACGGCTTGTCGGGCCTAGCAACGGAAAGGAAGTCGCATAGCTTACTCCAGCCGTCGCCGCCCGGAATGTCGATTATCAATAGGTCTTCAGGCCTGCTCGCGAAGTACTCAAGTGCGTTCTTGTAGTGAAGATCGTACACGTAGCTCACCCGATCGCGATTGAAGGTGTAGCACCCGAAGATTTCGATGCGCGCGACGCGGGGAGTGGTTGCCAGCTCCGGAGAGAGTCGGCGCCGGATGGCCTTGGCAAGAGTGATCGAGCCAGGACTCCTTTTCGCGAACCGTCAGGATGAACTTGCTTCGAGGATACTCCTTGTCCAGCTGTGGGTAGAAATGCTCGCAGAAGTTCGTGAGCGCTCGCCAATCGTCGCGCTTGAACCGATAGCGTCCCGCCAGCGTTTGGGGTCGCAGGTCCTCTGGATTGTGCAGAGAGCGGATCCCCAGTGTCTCCGGCCCGGTGTGCAGGCTGTGCGTGCCCGTCTTCGGGAGGCCGACATTGAACACGCGATTGAAGCTCACCGAGTGGTCCTTTCTTTGCCCTTCCAGCTTCCGATGTCAGAATCTAGTGCGACCCCGGTCACGCTCAGTTGCCCGCTCGGGGCATTCGTCTTAGCCGGTTGATGACGCGACTTGCCGTGCCAGGTCCGATCATCTTCCTCACGAGCCGGATGGAGTAACCGGTCGCGAATTCGAGCCAAATAGGAAGAGCTGTCCGCCCGGTGCGTGCGTGGTACTCAGCGGCGAGGTCCCTTACTAGAACTGAGTCTCCGAGGAGACCACATCTCCTCGCATGGCGAGGATAGCTGCCGTCTATCAGAGCATTGATTCGATCTTCATCCAGATCTTTATGTTTTGATAAGGCGACGTATTTGTCCTTTGCCCAGAATGTCTGGTGACCAAGGCTCGTCGGGCTTTCCCGTTTGAACAGATGTTTTTCATCAATGTAGTGATACGCTGCAACCCTGGCGGTTCTTAGATGAAGATCATAGTCCTCATATCGCAGGGTTTCATCGAACCCACCAGCTCGTTCATAAACAAGTCTGCTCGTGAAAAACGTTGGAGCGACTATGATCCCGGTTCCCTCCGCGATCTGCCAGAACGCATCGCCGAGCACTGGCGGCTTCGAGAATATCGATTCGTATTCAATGAGCGCGCCATGTTCATTGACCCTGTGTGTAGCTGAGTGAACGCAAACCAGCTCCGAGTCGAACCCCTTCACGACCTCGATATTTCTAGCGATGAAAGACTCGGCGTAGAAATCGTCCGACGCAAGCAAGGCAATCCACTCTCCGGTGCTCTTTGCAAGTAGTAAATTCAGCGTTCCACAGATCCCGAGATTCACGGAATTTCGGAATATCTTCATCGGAATCGGGCTGTTTTGCGACAACTCGCTTACTATTTCGTAGGTCGCATCGGAAGAACAGTCATCGCAAACCAGCAACTCTAGAGGTCTATGAGACTGATCCCAGACACTCCTTATGGCCTGTTCAACGAATCGCTCGTGCTGGTAAGCGGGCATGAGCACGCTAACGAGTGGCTGCTCACTTGCTTGTGTATCAACCTTTGAGATCATCGAAACCAACCCCAATTCCTCTCAATTGAGGAGTCCCCAGATGAAACCCGCCACTCGCATGCTCCTAGACTGCCACGGAAGGAGCGGCAAACAAAGCGCCCGGCTCCGAGCATCGAGCAAGACGCAAGTCAGCCAGTATGTCGAGCGGCGTTCGTCCGCCTCCCGAAGGAAATCAATCCCTTCAAGCTGGCGCGTCAAGTAGGTCAGGCGACGAGTGCTTCGCAAGCCCGTTTTCTCGTGGTATCCCGCCAGCATGAGGAAGGCCGAGCTGGAATCGGGGATCGGCGGGATTCGCAGTTTCGGCCACCGTCGCGGGAGATGGGACCTGAAAGGTCCCATCGTGCTCACCGTTGGAGCGCTTGCGCAGTGCGCACGACCGTACGCTGCCGAGGACGTCTCCGTACAGCTTGCAAGACCGAGTGCGCGAGCCGAGGCGTGAATCGTGGGCCTGCTATTCATCACTTGGGACGGCCCCAACAATGATTACTTGAGGTCGCTGTTCCTCCCGATCCTGACGCGGCTTGGACTAGACCTGCACGTGCTGCAGTTCAGCTGGGACGAGCCCGATCGCGTCGAGATGAATCGCACGGCGTGCGAGGGGGCAGGCGCCAGTTACTCGCATGTTCGGATTCGGAGATTTCGGCCGCTCGGCGGGGCCGCGCTGGCCTCTATGGCTCTCGGACGCCCGAGGCTGCTCAGGATACTCCATGGCTCGCGTCCCAGCTGGGTCATGCCGCGAAGTACCCTTCCGGCCTTGTTGGTGCGCAGCGTCGCTTCGCAACTTCGGCAATCTGGAACCAAGCTCGCGTTCGACGCCGACGGATTGATGCAGGATGAGCGTGTTGAATTTAGTGGCTGGGATTCCGGCGGTGCCAACTACCGAGTGCTGCGCGAGGTAGAGGCGCAGACCGTGCGGGCCGCAGACACCGTCATCACCCGAACCGAGCGCGCCAAGTGCATCCTTTTGGCCCGCGCAGGCCCATCCGTGACTGCGGACAAGATTCACGTCATTCCCAACGCAAAGGATGAACACGCGTTCCAGCCTTTGAGCCTGTCAGAAAGAGCGTCGGTCCGCGAGTCTCTGCGCGTGCCCGGCGACAGCATGCTGTTGGTCTATTGTGGTTCGGTGGGCGACCAGTATCACCCGAGGGAGACGCTGGACTTCTTCAGAGGCGTTCGCACCCTTCGAAGCGATGCGAAGATGCTGCTCCTGACTGGCCACGAAGAGCGTGCGCGGACCGAGGTTCAAGCAGCGGGCCTCGACGCTGACTCGTTGATCATTCGCCGCGTCCCTGCCGACGAGGTGCCCAGCTACCTCGGTGCGGCCGATGTTGCGGTAACATTCCGCACCCCCTCCTTCTCTCAACGGGCGGTGAGCCCCATCAAGATTGGGGAGTTTCTGCTGTGCGGCCTGCCGATTGTCACGAATGCCGGCGTGGGTGACCTAGATGACCAATTGGGTGGCTTCCCCGGCGCGCATGTGGTGAACGGACTCGAGCCTAAGACGCTCCTGGAAGCCGCGAAATGGGCCGTCTCAGCGGACCTGGGGGCCCTCAGGGCCCCCTGCCGTGCCCGCGGACTCGAACACTTCTCGCTGGAGACGGCGTTGAGGAAGTACCGAATTTCGCTCGGGCTAGACGGCAATGAAGGAGCAAGCGACTGAAGACGTGGTCGCGTCACTTCCTTGCCATCACCCAGGTGCAGATCGGCCGGTCACGGCGTAGTCTTCGAGTCGCCGAGGAGAAGTCGCGATCGTGTCGAGTGGCCCGAGGCGGTGCGTCGCGAAGTGGCCAGACGTGCCGCGGACCACGTCCAGCTGGCCGGTTACTCCTTCGACGACTGAGCAAAAACGGAGCGAGACGCAATGAGCAACACGTACGAGGAAACCGTCACGAAGCACTATGAGCAAGTGGCCGAGCAACATGGATTGTCCGAAACGTCGACGATGGAGGACACCACGACACGTCGCAAGGAGATCGAAGCGGTTACGACGGTGCTCGACAAACTCGTTCACCAATCGAGCCAACTACTCGAGATCGGCTGCGGAAACGGCGTCTTGCTCGACGTGCTGCGGACACGCTATCCGGACGTGAACTTGGCCGGCCGCGACTTCAGCCAGCCGATGGTTGAGCTAGCCAAAAGCAGGAGCATTGCCAATTGCGATGTGGCCCACGGCGACGTCCGGTCGCTCGACTTCGAGGATGAGGCCTTCGACCTCGTCGTTGGTGAGAGGGTTGTCATCAATCTGATGGATCGAGAACACCAGTGGGAGGCGCTTGCAGAAATCGCGCGGGTCCTCCGTCCGGGCGGGTACTACCTCTGCATCGAGGCCTTCAAAGACGGGCTCAATTGCCTGAACGAAGCACGCGCCGAACTGGGACTCGAGCCGAACGCGGAGGCCTACCACAATCTATGGTTCGAAGAAGCAGCTTTCCGGCAGGAAGCGGCGAAGCACTTCGAGGTGGTCAACACCCAGTCGTTTGCTGGAGTTCCCCAGCACTTCCTCAGTTCGTACTACTTCATCAGTCGTGTGGTCTACCCCGCGGTAACCCGGACAGACCTCAAGTACAACACCCATTTCGTGCGATTCTTTGCGGACCAGCCACCTCGCGGAACCTATGCACCGATTCAACTCTTCTTGCTGCACAAGAGAACGGACGGACACGTCGTCGGATAGCTCAGGTCTCGCCGCGTCGCAGTCGAGGCGTATCGAGGAACCCATCGACTACACGCCGCTGCGCTTCCTCGGACAGGGTTGACCCGCTTGGTAGACACAGTCCGCGGCGGAAGAGGTTTTCCGCGACCGCACCGCCAACCACGCGGCAGCCCCGATACACGGGCTGCAAGTGCATCGGTTTCCACACGGGGCGCGCTTCGACATTGAGGGCTTCTAGGTGCTCACGGATCTGCTCGGGTCCGACCCCGAGGCGCTCTTCGTCGAGCAAGACGCACGTTAGCCAGCACGTAGAGCGGCCACCCGGTGCTTCGGGCAGGAAAGAGATCCCCTCAATTCCTTGGAGCGCCGTCCGATACCTTCGATTGATCTCGCGTCGTCGTTCGACGAACCCGTCCAGCCGCGCAAGCTGTGCTCGGCCGACTGCGGCTAACAGATTGCTCAGTCGGTAGTTGTAGCCGACTTCTTCGTGCTGATAGTGGGCAGCGGGCAGCCTGGCCTGAGATGCCAAGTGCCGAGCGCGCCCCGCGAGGGTCGCGTCGTGACTGAGCAACGCCCCGCCGCCGCTCGTCGTCATGATTTTATTCCCGTTGAAAGACAGCACGCCGATGGCTCCAAACGAGCCCGCAGGGCGGTCTCGATACGTCGCCCCCAGTGCCTCGGCGGCGTCTTCGATCACCGGAACGCTATATTCTTCGCATGCTGTGAGGATCGCATCGTAGTCTGCGCACTGGCCGTACAGATCCACTGTGATGACCACTTTGGGAAGCGAGCCTCGGACAGCGGCGTCGTGCAAGGCCTCGCGTAGGAGGGCTGGGTCCATGTTCCAGCTCGTGCGTTCGCTGTCGATGAAAACAGGTGTGGCGCCCACGTACCGGATCGCATTGGCTGTCGCGGCAAACGTCAACGTCGAGGTCCACACCTCGTCTTCCGGCCCCACATCCAGCAAAACCAACGCGAGGTGGAGCGCGGCCGTTCCGCTGCTCAGGGCTGCTGCCGCGGAAACTCCGGTGCGGATGGCCAGCTCCCGTTCGAATGCGTCGACCTCGGGACCGAGCGGTGCGATCCAGTTCGAGTCGAAGGCCGCCATCAGGGACGCTCGCTCTCGGTCGGACATGTCCGGTGGCGATAGGTAGATCCGTGAATTCTGCTCCGTGCTCACGAAACTATTCATCGTTGCTCCCCATGAACTCCCGCGTTGTCACGTGCCCCTCAGCAGAGATGCCTCGCTGGCCTAGCACCTGCGCCACGGTTCGGAAAAGTATCGTCAAATCAGTTCGCAGCGACTGGTTTTCGACGTACCACAGGTCGAGCTCGAACTTCTCTTTCCACTTGATCGCGTTCCTGCCGTTGATCTGCGCCCAACCGGTGATTCCCGGTGCGACTTCGTGGCGCCGTCGCTGCTTCGGGGTGTACCGGTCTAGGTACTGCACGAGCAGAGGACGAGGCCCCACCAAGCTCATGTCCCCGCGCACGACGTTCCACAGGGTAGGCAGCTCGTCTAGACTGAGCCGACGCAGACGGTTGCCAAATGGCGTCAACCGCTCCTCGTCAGGGAGTAGCTCTCCGTCCGCGCCTCGCGCGTTGCTCATGCTTCGGAACTTGATGACCTCGAAGACCTCACCATCGCGCCCGGGCCGTTGCTGTCGAAACAACACGGGGCCACCAAGCTTCAACCGAATCAACCCCCCGACCGCCAAGCCCACGGGCGCGAGCACGGCGAGGGCCGGAACGGCGAGCCCGAGGTCCAGTATACGCTTCCCGATTCGCCGATAGAAGCTCACTGGAGCAGCCTCTCATATTCGTCGAGGACTCGGTCAAAGACCTTCTGCTCGTCGAAACGGTCTTCTGCGATGCGGCGCCCCGTCTCACCCATCCGAGCCCGCCGCTCGTCATCTCGAAGGAGCTCGATCAAGGACCGGGCGAGTGCATCCGTGTCTCCGCCCGCAAAAAACAGTCCGTTTTCGCCGTGGACAACGGCCTCCCGGCAGCCGCGGATGTCGGTCACCACGGACGGGACCCCCATCGCCGAGGCCTCCATTGGCGCCCGCGGGAAACCTTCGCGATAGGAGGGGAGCACCAGGACGTCCATCAATGCGTAGAGCTCCGGCATGTCGTTGCGCATGCCGACGAAGCGGCAGTTCGCGGAGACACCATATCGCTCGGCCACGTCCGGCCGCAATGCGTCTGGCTTCTCCTCGTCGTACGGGCCGACGATCAGCAACTGTGCGTTCGGGATGGCCTCAACCACTGCGGTGGCGGCTTGCAGTAGGTCCAAGATGCCCTTTTCCTCGACCAGGCGACCCACGAAGCCGATGACCGGTGCGCTCGCATCGATCCCGATCTCTCGCCGCAAATCTTCGAGGCTGCTGTCCGTCAGACGCCGCCGATCAAACCGCGCCACATCGATGCCGTTGCCGAGCCACTTCAACTGCTCAGGTTTTGCGATGTGTTCGGCAACGGCCGTGGCCATGTCTTCGCGATTCTGAGAGAGGATGGTATCCGAGCATTTGGCCGCGACACGCTCCATCCAAATATAGAAGCGCCTCAGCCACGGTTTCGTGTCGTCGTGGAAGTAAAAGCCGTGAAGTGTGTTGGCGACGGTTGGCACGCCGGCGATCCGGGCGGCCAGTTGTCCGAGGAGCCCTGCCTTGGGGGTATGCGTGTGGACCACATCGAACTGCTCGCGCCTCATGATTCGGACCAAGTCCCAAAGGCAGCGCAGGTCTGCAATCGGGGTAATCCGGCGGGTCATCGGAACGGCGAAATGCCGGATCCCGGCTGCCTCCACCACGGGCACGTCCGGGCCGTCGGCGCTTATTCCCACGACCTCGTAGCCTTCCCGCTGAATCCGCTGCAGTTGGTTGAGTAGCAGGTATCGCAAAGAAAGGTCGACGGTGGTCACGTGCGCCACCCGAGGCTTGCGCGTATCTGTTGCCCTTCCGCGCATCTTCACGCTCCCCACCGTTCGGTTCCGTAGCATGGGCGGCCCTCGACCCTCAAGGCAATGGCCCGCCCGTGAGATCTTCATCGCTTTCGTCGGTCATTTTGAAAACCGACTCCCCACGTGATACCTGGCGGCATGGCGAATTTTGCACTGCTGGGGGTGGGCGGATTCGTTGCCCCGCGGCATCTCGCCGCCATTCGGGAGACCGGAAACAGGTTGCTCGCCGCCTGCGATCCTCACGATTCCGTGGGGGTGATGGACAACTACTTTCCGGATGCTCGGTTCTTCACGGAGGTGGAGCGCTTTGATCGGTTTCTCGAGAAGCGACGTCGCGTGGGCACGGCGAACGCCGTCGACTACGTGAGCATCTGTTCGCCGAACTATCTTCACGATGCTCACGTGAGACTGGCCCTG
>RCNG010001381.1_pt1 | contig 12022 bp, 8 predicted proteins | sample 2041371 | NCBI WGS metagenome assembly RCNG01 (sample SAMN09708227, study PRJNA481090) | Marine sediment metagenome, whole genome shotgun sequencing project. | biome: marine sediment; feature: ocean; material: sediment; isolation source: Sewage treatment plant 1 marine sediment (STP1) ... | reverse complement strand
GGCGTGACGATCTCACGGAGCCTGCGTTCCATGTTCTCGGGCTCCCCGGACCGGAGGATGCTGAGGGGGATGCCACCAATGAGACCTAGCTCGGGCCCGTACCGACGACGCAGACTGCGGTAGTCGATCTCAGGAACCTCGGCCGCCTCCGAGACCCACAGGATCGTAACCCCCGCCTCGATCATGCTGGGAAGCAGCCTGGCCGTGTTGCCGTACGTGCTGACCAGGATTTGCTCGCACCCTTTGGCCCTGGCGACGGAGATGAGCCTCTCGTACACCGGAATCATGAAATCCTCGAACATGGCCGGTGAGATCAGGGGGCCCTTGTTGTCCGAGATCGGCTCGCTCAAGAAGATAAATTCCGCATCTACCTCCTCCAGAACCATTTCCAGCATGCGGGCGCAGAAATCCCCGTACATTTCCAGGCGCTTGCGCATCTTTCTCGGGTGATCGATCACGCCGTCCAGGACCTGCTCGAGTGTCGCCCAGTCCCCCACGCCCAGGGCCTGAAAGAATCCCCGGGACGCCCAGATACCGACGATGTGATCCCTGTCTCTGAGCCTACTTACCGTGTCCCCCCACTCCTCTCCTAAACGGTTGGGCGACGGGTCGAAGGCCCGCCTGTAGCCCCTCGCCGAGAGATCGAGAACCCGGCCGAAGTACCGGCGCCGAAAGTGCAGATCCGGTTCGATGTTCTCGTGGGGTGTCAGGCCGAAGAACTGCAGATGGGTCTTGTGGACCGCCAACCCCTGGGCGTGCCATCGATCGATCACCTCTTCTCGAATCCCTTCTTCGAGCAGAGGAGGCCGGTCTACCGGTGCTCCTCGAAACAAACGACGAAAACGCTCTCTCTCGTTCATCGCGGCCCCCCTGGAACGGGTAAGCGACTCCGGCACGATCTCTCTTCCGACAGGAGCAAGATAGGAGAGGAGGCACATGGAGGTCAAGGAAGAAACTTGTTATCAAAATTAGATTTCAATTATAATAAGAGTCATTGGAGAACAAGTCCCTTCCTCTGGAATAAAAGGGGGCCCATCCGTGGCCGTGAAACCAACGTACGAGGAACTCGCGCAAAGGGTCAGGGACCTCGAGGCGAAAAACCTCGCCGCGAAGAATGCAAGCCGGGAACTCCGACTCGAGGCGGACCGATTCCGGGAGTTCGCAAAGCTGCTGCCCGTAATCCTTTTCAACATGGATACAGCCGGCACGATCACGTTTGTCAATCGAGAATCCCTCGAGTTTACGGGATACTCGCGGGAAGACCTTGCGACAGGGTTCGAGGCGGCCGACTTGCTGGTCCCGGCCGATAGCGAAAGGGCCGGACAGAATATCGGCACGCTGCTTGGGGGCGAAGAGATCGGCACGTCGGAGTACACGGCACAGCGAAAAGACGGGAGCACCTTTCCGGTCTTGGTACGAACCACACCTGTCTTCACCGATGGCAAGGTCGTTGGCCTGAGGGGGTTCCTCCTTGACCTCACGGAGCAGAAGCGAACGGAGGAAGAGCTGCGAGAGAGCGAGGAGAAGTACCGTCAGCTCTTCCTCACCGTCTCGGATGCGCTCTTGGTTCTCTACACGGATACGGGCGAGTTCGTCGAAGTGAATGACGCCGCCCTGGGCATGTATGAGTACAGCAAGGAGGAATTCCTGAAACTGAAGATCACGGATATATCCGCCGAACCGGGACTCACCTGGAAGGCATTTCAGGAGCATGCTGCAAGGGGTCGCGGGAAGGTCCCTCTTCGCTATCACAGGAAGAAGGACGGAACCTCGTTTCCGGTCAATATTTCTGCGAGCACCTTCATGCTCCGAGGTCGCCAGGTCCTTTGTGGGGCCGTCCGGGACATCAGCGACCGAGTGAGAATCGAGGAGGAACTCAGGAAACACCGGGATACACTCGAGAATCTGGTGGCAGAACGGACCACCGAACTGGAAGATGCCAACAGAAGACTCAGGCAGGAAATCCGGTTTCGGACGCGAGTCGAGCAGGCACTTCGAGAGGGTGAAGAGCGGTTCCGTACCGTCTTCGAAGGCTCTCTAGATGCGATCATTCTCGCCGACCCCGAGACAGGAGAAATCCTTGACGCAAACCCGACCGCATCCCAGCTCGTCTCGATGCCGTACGAGGAAATGGTCGGCCTTCCCTATATGAAGTTCGTGGCACCCGGATGCGAGGATTATGTCGAAGAGTTGTTCAAAGACATCGCCCGAGACGAGGCGCCGGGGGAACCAAGAGAAATCCCGATACAGCGTGCCGACGGAAGCCGAATCCTCTTCGAGGGCCTCGGTCAGATCATTCAGATCGACGGAAGACCGGTTGCTCTTATCGTTCTCCGCGACATCACCGCGCGAAAAGAAGTCGAAAACGCCCTGCGCGAGAGCGAAGCAAGGTATCGGCGTTTGTTTGACGAATCCCCGGTCGCCTTGTGGGAGGTGGATGCCTCTTCTCTTAAGACCTACGTCGACGAGTTGCGCGACAGGGGAATCAAGGATTTAGCCGCCTATTTCGATGATCACCCCGAGGAGGCTCTACGAACGTTCATGAAAGTGAGGGTCACCGACACGAACAAGGCGAATGTGGAACTCTTCGAAGCGGACAGCAAGGAGGACTTCCTGAACGGGGTCCCCAGGATTGTCACGGCAGGGAGCTATCGTTTGAGCGGAAAGGAACTTGGGGCCGTTACAGAGGGGAAAACAGCATCCGAGCTACAAGACGTGACCGTCCGGACCTTCGAGGGGGAAAAGAAACGCATCTTCTACAGGTGGTCCGTGGCCCCGGGCTATGAGCGTACCTTCGAGAAGGTGCTGGTGTCGGTCATGGATGTCACCGAACGTGAGCGAATGGAACAGGAACGCCAGAAGATACAGAAGCTGGAATCCCTCGGTATCCTTGCGGGCGGCATCGCCCATGATTTCAACAACATCCTGACAGCGATCTCGACCAATCTCTCCATGGCAAGGCTGTACGGGGACCTTCGGGATGACATCTCCGAGATGCTGGCGGATGCAGAAGAGGCCTCGGTGCGGGCGCAAAACCTGACCCAGCAGTTGCTCGCCTTTGCCAAGGGCGGAACACCCATCAAGAAGCCGGCCTCGATCTCGAGGCTGATCAAGACGACGACGGCCTTCTCGCTCAGCGGTTCGAACGTGAGGTGCGAATTCTCGCCCCCCGATGACCTCTGGCTCGCCGAAGTGGACGAAGGCCAGATCGGCCAGGTCATCCAGAACCTGATCATCAACGCAGACCAGGCCATGCCACGGGGAGGAACGATCAAGATCCGTGCCGAAAACGTGGTCATCGGAGACAAGGATTCCCTGCCACTGAAAAACGGGTTGTACCTGCGGATATCCGTGACCGATAAAGGGATCGGCGTATCGAGGAAGGACATGCCGAGCATCTTCGACCCCTTTTTCACGACCAAACAGAAAGGCAGCGGGCTCGGCCTGGCGACTGCCTTCTCCGTCGTCAACAACCATGCAGGGCACATCGAGGTGGAATCCATGGTCGAGGAAGGAACCACCTTCACCGTGTATCTGCCTGCCCTGGGCAGGACTTCCGACGAAACGGGACGAGAAAGGAAGAGGCTGATCAAGGGGGAAGGCCGGATCCTCCTGGTGGACGATGAGGAGATCATCTGGAGGGCCGCCGGAGAGGCGTTGACCCGGATGGGGTACGAAGTCCAATTCGCCGAAGACGGCGCCTCAGGGATCGAACTCTACCAGGAAGCCCTGAACGCAAAACGACCCTTTCACGCGGTCATCATGGATCTGACCATCCCGGGCGGCATGGGGGGCAAGGAGGCCGTTGGTGAAATCCTTCGGATCGACCCGGCCGCAAAAATCATCGCTTCGAGCGGATACTCGAACGATCCGGTCATGTCCGACTTCCGGCAGTACGGCTTCTGCGGGATCATCACGAAGCCGTACCGGATCGAAGAACTCGGGGAACTCCTGTCGCGGGTCACACAGGGAGTCGAGGAATAGTCGATCAACAGGAATTCGTTGCTGTCCGCTGACCGACCCGTGTAATAGATGCTCTTGGGCCCTTTGTGTTGACATCGAGTTGCCTGTGCAGGAATACTGATCTGGCCTCGGCTTGGGATCCTCGTCATCTGCAGGGCCTGCACACCGGGCCCGCTTCAACTGGGGGAGAATGCGATGCTCGACCAGCCTTCCTTGAACGTTGTCGATGTCATTTCCACACACGCCAAATTCCGCCGCACCCGCACCGCCTTCGTGTGCGGAGAACGGCGTGTAACATGGGAGGCATTCGACAAGCGCGTCAGCAAGGTCGCCAACGCTCTCCTCGATGGAGGCCTGAACAAGGGGGACAAGGTGGCCCTCCTTACCCTCAGCAACATCGAGGCCCTGGAGATCCTGTTCGGCACCCTGCGCGCGGGGGGCGTGATCGTCCCCATTTCGGCCCTGCTGCAGCCGGAGATGATCGCAACCCTGATCGAGGACTCGGGCTCGAAATTCCTTTTCGTTGCCTCACCGCTCCAAGCCCTGGCAACACCGATTCTCGGCTCCCTCGGTTCCATCCCGGAGAAACACCGAATCGCGATCCACTTCGAGGACGAGGCGTACCAACCCTATGAGACGTTCATCGCTGCCGCGCCGGAAACCGCGCCGGCGGTCAACCTGCAGAACGAGGACGAGTGCAACATCATCTACTCCTCGGGCACGACCGGCCTGCCCAAGGGCATCGTCATCACCCACCAGGCTCGCTCCCTGGTCGCTCTGGCGACGGCTGTGGAGTACCGGGTCGATTCCGCGTCGACCATCCTGATCACCACCCCCCCCTTCACGAACGCAACGTGGGTGATCCTGTTGCCTTCGGTGTTGGCGGGCGCGATCACCGTGCTCATGCCTTCCTTCTCACCACAAGGCTTTCTCGAAACGGTCCAGAAGGAACGGGCCACTCACACGCTGATGGTTCCGACCCAATACCACGTCATCCTCGAACTGCCCGACTTCGAGAAGTACGACCTCACGAGTCTCCGGATCATGATTTCGGTGGGCGCCATGCTTCCCCTGCCCCTCAAGAGACGAATCCTCGAGAAGATGGGGCCCGGCCTCCTGGAGTTGTACGGCCTGACAGAAGGGGTCGGCACGGCCTTGAAACCCGAGGACATGCAGGAGAAAACGGGGTCCGTCGGCACGCCCCTCGCGAGTACGGATATACGCATCATCGACGAGGAAGGGAACGAGTTGCCCGGGGGAGAGGTTGGGGAGATCATCGGCTACAGCCCGGTTATGATGAAAGGGTACCTCAATCGACCCGAAGCCACCGCAGAAATCATCTGGCGGGACGAACGCGGCCGCACATACATCCGGACCGGGGACATGGGCCGGATCGACGAGGACGGGTTCCTGTACATCATGGACCGAAAACGCGACATGATCGTATCGGGCGGACTGAACGTCTTTGCCAGCGACATCGAAGAAGTGTTTCTCCAACACCCGGAAGTCCTGGACGTGGCGGTGATCGCCGTTCCGCACGAAAAGTGGGGCGAAACGCCCCTGGCCCTCGTCAGGCCTCGTACCGGAGCGGCGGCCACGGAAGACGACTTAAAGGCGTGGGCCAACGGCCGTCTGGCAAAACACCAGCGAGTCGACGCCGTGGAACTGCGAGGCGAGGACTTCCCACGCAACGCCCTCGGCAAGGTCCTCAAGCGGCAACTGCGCCTGCCTTATTGGCCCGAGCTTACCTAGACAGAAACACGACGAAGGAGAAAGAACATGATCGAGAACCTGAGCAAAGAGCAGATCAAGGCCATGTTCGACGCCCTGCCGTTCCAGATGGTCTTCATCGATGGGAACGACAAGATCCAGTGGTGGAACGAATCCAAGGCCCGGCTCATGGAAGCCCCTACGGACCGTCTCGGAAAGGACGTACGGGACTGCCACAAGCCGGAGAGCCTTCCCAGACTGGAGAAGATGCTCTCCGATTTCAAGACCGGCAAGGCGGACGAGGCCGAGTTCTGGGTCAGCGTGGAGGAAATCGGGCTCAAGGCCCTGAACAGATTCTTTGCCATACGGGACCCGGAAGGCAACTACCTGGGGACAATGGAGTACCTCTTGAACTTCGGCTACATCGAGCAAATCGCTGAAGAAAAGAAGGGTGCGCACGTGTTCAAATCCAGCCCGGAGAACTATACCAAGCCATCGAGTTAACCGTCCCGATGAAAGATGAAGTACAACATCGTACTCATGCGTCCGCCCTCTGGGAATGACAATCTGGGGATGGGTCGTGACAAATTTGGGAAGATTCATTCGAGAATGACCCATCACGTCAGTCCGGACTTTTTCCAATGATCTCCGTCTCTTAACAACCTTTTCCTGCCTTTCCTCCGCCTTGGCACAACTCTTGTAGCTTCCACAGCAACTGCCATTGAAAATCGTGACGGCAGAAGAAACAGAAGCCCAGTACCAGGAGGCGGCATCACATGAATGCTGTAGACATCCTTGCAGTTTGTCTCTTATGGGCTCTCTTCAGCGCCGAAATCACGATTCTCTATAGTTCCCGGCTCTGGAATGGCTTAGCTTTTCGTTCGTCAAGAAACACTTAACCATCACATTTCTAATCAACAACCAAACAAGGAGGGGTAACAATGAAGACCCAACTCATCTGTGCAGCGCTGTTGATCATCGGCGTGGGGGCCGTAGGCTGCGGCGCTGTTCCCGAACCGCCCCTGGCATGTACCGAAGAGGTAATCCAGTGGGGGGAGCATGGGGGATTCAGTTTCCAGTACTGTGAAGCCCTGGGGATGGAATGCAACGAGGCCGTAACCCTTGCGGACGAATGCCCGGCCTTTGTCGACGAGCTCGAGGGATACATCCGGGACGTTCTCGTCCCCATGATCGGCGACAGCTTGCCGTTCATTCCCTCGTTCATCGATATCGACGAACTCGTGGCCATGTTGTTCGATCGGTATGTCGGCGTCTGTGGAGAAGTTGAGTTCCTCGAAGAAGTCGGAACATGCCAGCCCCGTGGCAACGAAGGGGATGTATGTGCAGAGGACGCGGACTGCCTTGGGGATCTCGCGTGTTCGGAAGGACTCTGCGCGGTGCCTGAAACACCTGAATGCCTGGAAAATGCGGATTGCTCCGACGAACTCGTGTGCGAGGAAGGGGTGTGCGTCGTCGTCGAGGACAGCACTTGCGTAGAGGACATTGATTGCCCGGAAGACCTCGTATGCATTGAGGAGACGTGCGTCGTCGATCCCCCTCCCGCTGATTGATTCTTTTCGAGGGGGTACGAACAAATCATCTCATCGATGAAAACAAGGGCGACATCTATCATGGATGTGGCCCTTGTTCTTTTTCAAAGTCGCCCTGCGAAAACCTCGTACTCGCCCCACACGTCTGCCATGCCCCTCCTTTCGGTTGCTTCACCCTCGTCCAAGACTGACACTCGAATTCACTTCATCGGGGACAACTTGAAACATCATCCCACGAGCATCTCATAGAGCCGCAAGGCACTGTCTGCGGCCAACTCGCCTCCGATGCCGTGCATTCCCGTGTCGGCGCTGCAGTGGTACAGGTTCTCGATCTCCGGGTCCGCGATGGGCGGCCGGTTCTCTCCCACCTGCCCGAGCTTCTGGGCAATACCGATTACACAGCCGTCTTGCCCGAAGAGGTTGTCGATATCTGCGGGGGAAGTGTAGGTGGCCCAGAGAACGTGCTTGCCGATCCCCGGGAAGACACGCTCGAGACCCTTCAGGTACGCCTGCGTCCACTTTCCCCGATCCTTTGGCGAAAATTGGCCGGGGCTGCCGGCGCCGGTGCCCGCGATGACCAGTTGTCTACCTTCGGGGCACGCGGTCGGATCCACGGTTGAGACGACGGGCACCATCATGTATTCCATTTCATCCGGGACCCTGCCCGAGGCCACCTCTTCCTCCCGGGCCGCGAGGTCATCCGTACCGATGTACAAGACCAGGCCGCTGCTTTCGATGATCGGCTCATCCAGGGCGATCTTCACGGCGCCACAACAGAAGGAGTACTCGTAACCGTCCACTCTTTCCAGGATCTCACGACGATAGTGCTCACGGCCTACGAGGGCGTCGACCGTCGGCTTGAGACCGGCGTTGGAGATCACGATGTCGCTCGCCCGGAAGGCCCCGCTCTTCAACTCCACCCCCTTGGCGACCCGGTCCTCCACAACGATACGTCGAATCGGCGTGGTCCCGTGCAACCGGCCGCCGTGCTCCTCCATGATGCGCACGTAGGCCTGCGGGATGGCACCGGTTCCGCCGATGGGGTAGCCCGTGGACCGGTTGACCACCATCTCCTTGTTGCACCGTGCCCACTCGCCCACCGGTGTCTCGCTGTCACGGGTGACGAAGTAGAGGCCCGAGAGAAAGCCGAAGATCACCCGGGCACGATCATCCTGGATGTGCTTCTCGATCTGCTCGAGCATGCTGATCTTGTCGTATTCGTCGTACTGATCCTCAGGGATGGAGAGCGTCTCGGCGTAGAATTGCATAATCCGCCCGATCTCGTCCTCTGTGAAACCGATCCGGTCGATCTGTTCCGGAAAGAGGAGTTCCGTCCCTTTGTAGTTGAACACATAACTGCCTCTTCCCAGGTGATGCCACCGGATCGCATCGGGCCGACCCACGATCTTCAGGATCTCGCCCATGGTCCCGTTCTCGCAGTTGGCAATCATGTGGCAGCCCACGTCCAGACGGAAGCCCTCCTTCACGTAAGAGGCAAACCTGCCCCCGATGATCCTGTTCTTTTCATAGAGATCCACTTCAAACGCACCTGAATGGGCCAGGAGGGTGGCAATCCCACTTCCGGCCACGCCACTGCCGATGACGGCCACCTTTCTCTTGCGCATAGGCTCACCCCCGTTCACCAAGTTCTTCCGGTGCACACAATGGGTCCCTTTCCGAGAATCCCCGCCCTTTCTTCTGGGGGGCAACCTCTCCTCACCCGTCTTCGGTCGGAAGCTGCGCAGCCCACCAGGCCTTCATGCCGCCCTTGAGCTGGCATACATCGGAAAAGCCATGGAACTTCAGCAGGCGCACTGCCGGAATGCTTCGATGGGCCGACAGGCAAATGGCGACCACGGGCCGCTCCGGGTCGAGACCGAGGTCGGCGAGCTGCTTCTTCAGGGAGAGGATCGTTGCGTGTCTGGCGTTCGGGATGCGGCTTTGCCGCCACTCCCGCCGGGTACGCACATCCAGGATCTGGGGCGCCGTTGCTCCATCACAGCGAGCTGCCAGTCCCTCGGCCTCGATTTCAGGCACCCTTCCGAAGGGGAGCCACCAGAAGACCTTCTCTATGATACCCATGGTCATTCTTCTTCCAGGATCCTGAGCACCTTCTCTGAGGATCGTTTTCACCCTCTTCTCTAATCTTCTCACAAGTCTTCCAGGCCGAGGTCCGCCAGCTTTTCCTTGGCAGGAACCCCCCTGGCGATGTCCCAGCCTCTCTCGTCATAGTAGTCATCCAGGAGCTTGAAGACATCCTCCCTTGTCAACTCCCGGATCCGATAGTAATCCGTGAGGGCCTCTCGCCGGTCCGGCGTTTCCATCGGTGTGAGCCACACCTCCGGAAAGGCCTCGTCGTCCGCCCGCCCAAAACCCTCTCGCACGTTCAGCATCTTGTAAAGGTTGTACACCCTCTCCGCGCTCTTCCTCAGATCTTCCGAATCGACCTCGATGCCCGTTGCAGCGGAATACAGCTCCGCGAAGTCCCCGATCGTCACCGAGCCCATGATCGCCTGCTCGGTGCAGGTGCCCAGGCAACTCTGGAGGCTGTAGAAGTCCTCCACGTATCGGGTGAGCCTTCCGTTGTTGAAGGCCCCGTAGTACGGGGTGGGCTGAAAGATCCTGGAGACGGCCTCTTCCGGGGTCCCCCAGGAGGCAGCGTCCCCCTTGAGGGTCTCGAGGGGTTGAAAGGGGATCGCGGACAGAGAGTGTCCCTGCGGGCTGTGTCCGCCCCGTGGGTTCGTCACTCCCATGGTGAAGCGCATCGGATCCAGCTTGGCCGCCCTGGCCGGATAGATGCAGTCCGTCCCCTTGGCAATGCCGAATCCCTGGACGTAGTCGGTCCGGGCGTCGCGGCCGACGTGTTTCGAGGTCGCAAACCAGCCGTCGGCCATGGCATCCCCCAACGAGCCCTCCCGAGCGATGATCCGTTCTGTAAGCCGGATGTAAGCATGGATGTCCCGTCCCAGGGACACACCCCCAGCAAGCTCGTCGTCGATTGCTCCGTCCGCATGAAGCCGTGTGACCCAGTCGAGGAGGGACCCCATGGTCGCAAAGCACATGCCGGCCCTGTTCGCCATATCGAGCAACTTGATGGTCTCTCTCTGGTCCGTCAGGCCCAGGTGCTGCCCCTTGACCGCAGGCCACAGGTAGTGTCCGCTCTCGGTCTCGAGGCCTTCGAATTCACCATCTTTTATCCGATAGGCAGTATGGCAACTGCTGCAACACGCAGAGCATGCTTTGACATCCTTCTTCACTTCGTACCATTTCTTGATGCCGTAGTGTTCGTTCCAGTCATACACGCTCCAGAGGCCGGGGTTCATGTTGACCGAAACGAGGCCCGACCACAATGCGTGCACGCCCAGATCAGCCATGGCCGCTGAGAAGGCAGAATTCAAAGGAAACAGTTGCCGAACCTTATTCAAAAACCGCTTTCGGTCCGCAATTCTGACCCCTCTCGTGCCCCGGGCAACGATGGCCTTCAGGTTCTTCGAGCCCATGACGGCCCCAAATCCACTTCGGCCCAGGGTTCGCCGCTTGTCCGCCATCGCCATGGCGAACCGGACTCGGTTCTCGCCGGCCTGGCCGATGGCGATCACCCCGGAGTCCGGGTACTTCCCCTGCAGCCTCTCGCTGGCCTCGTACACGTCGGTCTTTCCCCAGAGACCGCCCGCATCGCAGATCTCCACGTCATCATCGATGATCTTGAGATAGACGGGTGACTTGGCCCGCCCCGTGATGACCAGATGGTCGTACCCGGCGCACTTCATCATCGGGCCGAACCGGGAGGTGCCGGCTATCGCCGACGCTACATAGTGACGGCCGTCCTCGGTTGCGGGCAGGGCGAACTTCGTCGTACCTGCAATTTTGTTCCCCGTGTGGGCGAGCGTACCCACGAGGGGCCCGGCCCCGAGCACGAGGGGATTCTCTGGAGAGAGGGGATCGGTCCCCGGTTCGAGCAGATCCCAAATGAGCCGGTAGTTGATCCCCCAGCCCCCGAGGAACTTCGCCGCGAGGGCCGGATCGAGGGGCTCTTTCCGGATCTCGCCCCGTGTAAGGTCTACATGCAGAATGCCGCCCGCATATCCGAAATACTCCATCGCTTCCTGGCCTCCTTCCGTTCTGGAAAACCGGGTTACTGTCGCGTCAGGGCACCATAGGCACAATAGTTCGTACAGAGGCTGCACGTTTCAACGCATTCATCCCTGAAGCTGATCTCGCCGGGCCGGATCACGATCCTCGCCAGCAGCGGGTTGAAGGCACCCGTGTAGATGAGCGAACAGATCAGCTGGCAGCTGTAGCACTCGGCGCACGCACTCGGGTCCGCCTTCACATTGGTCTTATTCATTTCCTTCCGTCTCCTCTCTCTATTCCAGGGCCTGTGCAGAGATATCCGTGCCCCCTTTCGGATCCCGTCGCGAGTTCGAGAACGCAGGATATTCTACTCAAGGGGCCTTCAAAAGGGAACAGAATTCTTCAGAGACCAGAGGAGGGAGTTACTCCAATACGCTGGTGTTCGACCGGGTAAAGGCTTTGTCTGGTGGGCAAGGGGAGTGGGTAATAACGAACAAATCGGTGGAAATCCGCGAAGGGGTGCGATGCTTCTCAGCTGCTCTCTTCATTTACGACGAAACGTTCAGGCTAGTTCCTGGATACGGATGACTTGGAACGCCGCACGAGCCTGCGCGCGATCGATTTCTTGAGATGCTTTTCTCCGTGTTCCATCGCGTATGCGATGTCGCACTCGGCACAGATCACGTACACTTGCCCCTTGTAGAAATGGGGCGCAGTGGGTCCCT
>RCNG010001379.1_pt1 | contig 12025 bp, 10 predicted proteins | sample 2041371 | NCBI WGS metagenome assembly RCNG01 (sample SAMN09708227, study PRJNA481090) | Marine sediment metagenome, whole genome shotgun sequencing project. | biome: marine sediment; feature: ocean; material: sediment; isolation source: Sewage treatment plant 1 marine sediment (STP1) ... | reverse complement strand
TAAAAAAAGCCTCCCTATTTAGGGAAGCTTTTCCTTGTTGTACAGGCGGAGAGACTCGAACTCTCACACCTTTCGGCACTAGATCCTAAGTTCAACTTTTTAATATACCAAATCACACCATAATGACACAAATTATTGGTTATTAGTGTTTTATAATTTTATTTAAACTCATTTGAATCGATATGAAACCATAAAATGTGTTACCCATGTGTTACCCCGAATGTTTATCTTTATAGAAAATGGGTCAAATATGGCAACCTTAAAAACAGTTTTACACACTAAAAGCGACACAAAGGGAAACAAGGAATATAGACTAGCTCTGCGGCTTACAGTTAATCGAAAACGTAGCTACTACCACTTAGGGCAGAAAGTGGAACCAAAATTTTGGGATGTGCAAGGCGGAAAAGTAAAATCATCCCATTCGAGACATAAGCAGTTGAATAGGTTAATCAGAAAAAAATATGATGAAATTGAGGATGTCATTTTTGAAATGGAAGCTTCAAAACAGAATTATTCCGCAAAACAGATTATTGATTCCATCCGGAAGAATACTAAAAGGTTATCATTTTTCGAACTTGCGGATGAACACGTCCAAGATTTATTCGAAGCCAAAAATTATAATAGAGCCATATCTGATCGGAGTAAAATCAATAGGATAAAGGAATTTGCCAAAAAGCGCAACTTAGAGTTTGAAGAAATTGATGAAAATTTATTGAAGAAGCTGAAAATTTATCTACGCAACACTGTTGGGCTATCTGAACGATCAGTTATGAACGTTTTCGTCATGATTCGATTACTCTATAACAGTGCCATTAGCAAGAAAATAGTAGATAGAAAGTTTTACCCCTTCGGGAAAGACAAAATAAAAATTAAATACCCGCAGACGATTAAAATAGGTCTTGATGAAAATGAAATTCGTAAAATCGAGGAGCTCGATTTAGACCAGAGAACCTCTGTGTGGCACACGAGAAATGTTTTCCTATTCTCATTCTATCTTGCTGGAATACGGATTTCGGACGTTTTAAGAATGAGATGGAGTGATATTGTAGTCGACAGATTGTATTACAAAATGAGCAAGAATGACAAAGCCGATTCCTTAAAGCTACCAGCACCTGTAATCACTATTCTTTCGTATTATCATGAGGATAAAATAACTAATTCTGATTATATTTTTCCAGAACTTAAAACAATACCTTTAAAAGATTCAAAAGCTATTTATTCCAAAATCAAAACATCGATTAAAAGACTAAATTCCAATCTGACCACAATAGCAAATCTTGCAGAAATCGACAAAAAAATTACCAATCATATTGCCCGTCATAGTTTTGGAAATATAGCCGGTGATAAAGTTTCACCTCAAATGCTCCAGAAATTATATAGACATACTCACCTAAGCACAACCATCGGCTATCAAGGCAACTTTATTCATAAGAATGCTGATGAGGCCTTGGATGCAATAATCAACTTTTCGAAATAGTTAAGAAATAATCCTTAGAGCAATAATCAGCAAGATTATTTTTCCTTTCATTAGCAAGGTATTCTTTCTGTTTAGATAAATAAAGAAGTATTCCAAAGCGAATTATTGCTAACGATTAGTCTTAGGTCGATTCTTGATTATAACAAAAGATTTGCTTAGAAAATTAAGGTTTGTGTGCTTGGGGATAAATTTATAAACCACATGAAATCGGACAAGAAATTTAATCGAATTATTCAAACTCGATAAAAAGTACTACTTGCCACACCATCCATGTATTCTTAATTGCTAGAAAGTGGTTAGAGTTTGTCGCGGAAATTCTGTCGAATTTCCTAAATGCAGTTCCTTTTTAATAACCTACTGCCCAGGAAGGTATATATGAACTATTTAGAATTCTGGATAACTTTAATTTACCACAAGGCCCAGGAGCAGCTGAAGGAGAAAGCGTTTCGGACGATCTAATGCGGAGTTCTACGATTTGGACCACAGCATGGAACCTTACCGACCTAAGCTTATATTACCATACGCAACATAACAGAAGGGTTAGAACCTTGGATATAAAGAAAATTGACTTTTCAAAAATAGGTGATGAGATTATTCATGTTAATCTAGATGATAAGAAAGAGCAGGACATGAAAGATATTATGCCCAAGTTGTAGATTTAAAAAATTATATTACATTTTATTGCCATATTTAGGTTTTTAATGAATTGAAAAACAACCATAATGAAAGAAACACTTGAAAACTTAGGGGTGCAAGAATGGCGAAAGCGGCTGCGCTTTTTAGCAGATATTATTTTTGCAACCGCCATGACCATTATGATTCTCAATATTGAGATTCCTGGGGCCGGTGAAATCACAGATACCAAAGAGCTTGCTACATTTCTTTTCAAACAATTGAACAGCATGTGGGTGTTTTTTATATCCTTTATAATTATTGCAGTCTATTGGATGAAGCATTTAGAGCATTTTAGTGCCACCCTAGTTGTTAATCAAACTTTTATTTGGTTTCAACTTCTTTTTTTAGTCAGTATCATGCTTATCCCTTTTTGGAACACCTATATAGAAAGTTTTCCTGAGAATATTGCGCTTCGGGTATTTTTAAGTATCAATATGGTTTTAATTGGTGTCTTTTCCTTCTTAAGTTATAATTATGCTGCGAACCCCAAGCACCGTCTTTTACACGATAGTGTAGCCGATGAAACTATTCGTGATACAAAACGTCAAATCTTAACAGAACCGGCAATAGCAATTTTAGCAGCTGGTCTTGTTTATGTTAATCCTATTTTATGGGATTTAGCCTTTATTTTAGTGCCACTGCTCTTCATGGCACGGAAAAAACTAGTGAACATAGAATATTTTAAATTTAAAACTGAAAAATAAAAAACTAACAAAAATTACTTATGAAAAAATTAAACTTAAAATCGCTACTCTATTGCGCTATAGTTACATGGCTATTTGCTTGGAGTAATGAAGCAGTTGCTCAAAAGGCAGAATTTGAAGAAACAGAATTCAAGGAACGCACACTAATAGGGTATTCGAGTAAACATACGGTACGTCCAGGAGATGACATTGAATTTAAAGTATCTAGCTTTAAAGGCAATGGCGCTTACGCGCAATTAGTGCGCATAGTTAATGGCGATAGCTTATCGAAATACCGAGAGCTCTTTAAAACGGTGCCTGTAAAAAGTTCGTTTGAAGGCCAGAAAGCATTAGCCAATCAAGAGTTACAGCTTGGATCTTACGTAAATATTGACAATGCCAGTAAACTGGATAAGGTTAATACGTTTACCATCGGAGGGTACTTTTATCCAACATTTTTGCCAAGCGAGTATGTTTTCCCAGAAACTGTTGATCCATTTGATCCTCCAACGGTAAATATAGCGACGACGCTAGAATCTCAAACACTATTCAGTAGAATAAGTATGAGTGAAAGGTTAGGTTGGGCATTGCAATTGGATAAAGAAGGGCAATTGGTTTTTATTCACGGTAACGGAAAAGAATTAAAACAGTATCCAACTGACATCAACATTAAAACATGGGATTGGGCCTATATTGCATTGAGTGTAAATGCAAGTGAAAAAACAGTGACTGTGCATCTCATGGAAACACCATGGAGTGCGGGAGACACATTTGTTGCGCAAAATGTTTCTAAAACCATAGCGCTTGACGATGACTTTGCACAAGCAAAAACATTGCGTTTGGCTGCCTTAAATTCAGGAGTGACTGAAGAAGGAAGAACCTTTCCAAAGCCAATGGATGTGTTTAACGGAAGAATTCAGGATATACGTGTTTTTAATAAACAATTGACGGGTGAAGACCTTGAAAGTATCAAACAAGAGGCACTACCTAAAGAGCTTTTAAAATCACAAATTGCCTATTGGAACTTTTCAAAAGGTATGGGTACCGGTACTATTTTAGATGAAGGAAAATTTAAACTAAACGGTATAGCAGTAAATATTCCTGAACGTGCTGTTCGTGGTCGATTTTGGGACAAAAAAACGGTGAACTGGCAAGATGATGTGAGTGGCTATAATGCCATCCATTTTCACGCAGATGATTTGGCCGATGCGGAGTGGAAAACAGATTTTACGTACACCATTCCTGAAGATTTAAAATCAGGAATTTATGCGGCAAAATTAACACAAGATGGATTTGATGAATACATTACCTTCTTTGTTGCACCGCCTAAAGGAAAAACAACAGCTAAAATTGCTTTATGGTTGTCTGATTTTAACTACGTGGCTTATGCCAATATTAGTATTGGGGTGTATGCCAAAAAGAATTATCCTGGGCATAACTGGAATAAAGAAGATGGACGATTTTTAGAGGAAAATAAAGCCCATGCTACAGGTGGTGTTTACAACAAACATGTAGATGGTACTCAGTTTACGTATGGCTCAAGATCAAGACCTGATTTAGGTTTGAAGCCAAACGGTATTTTAGTGTATGACTTTGTTCAAGATACGCATATTACAAGTTTCTTGGAAGCTTTGGAGTACGAGTATGATATTATTACTGATGGGCTTATTCATGAAGAAGGAGTCGCCATATTAGATGATTATCCAGTAGTTATAAGTTCAACACACCCTGAATACCCTTCAGGAAAAGTCTATGATGCAGTTGCACAATATACTCGAAATGGAGGTCGATTAATGTACATTGGAGGTAATGGATTCTTTTGGAGGACTGACCTACACGCCGCTAATTCAAACGTATTGGTAGGCAAAAACTTTGGTGCATTGGGTGAAAGATATGCAGAAAGCGGAGATAGGAGTGGAATGACTATTGAGTCTGGTAAAGCGCCACATGCCGACTTTGGAGTGCATACCACTGGTATGGTCTTCGATGGTTCAAGCCCGTATACCAAAACGGAAGATGCTAAAAACCCGAGAGCAAGTTGGATTTTTGAAGGTACCAAAGAAGGTGCTATTTTTGGGGAGTATGGTCTTGATGTTATTAGAGGCGGTGCAGGTGGATTTGAAGTTGATGGTGCTGACTATGGCAAAGGAACACCTAGAAATGCACTTATTCTTGCAGAAGCAGCAGATTTCCAAGGTTTAGTTGAAGATGTTGTAATGGCGCAATTACCTTTAGCCATTTTTTACCACCCAGCTAGTCATGGAGGAGAATCTATTGCAAAAGCAAGTATGACCTTTTTTGAAACACCAAAAGGTGGCGCCGTATTTACTACGGGATCTATCAACTGGATGAGTTCTACTTTAGAAAATAACTATGTGAATGATGTAAGCACGATTACAAAAAATGTAATTGACCGGTTTTTAGATCCAACACCTTTTCCTAAAGTTGGATCGGAAGAATTGGAAAAAGTTAACCGGGTACAAGGAAATCCTGAATATGATGAACCCCATGGTGAACATAAAAACTAAACAAATTTTACTGGCAGTGCTCTTTTTGGGTATTGCCAGTAATTTATTTTGCCAAATGACGACGGCTACAGCAACTGATACTTTAAGAAAAAATTCTTTCGAAGCCTATGCCTATTTGATTAGTCAGGACGCCTTAAATAATAAAGATGCTTATACCGTAGCGGCCTCTATTAATCTTATAGGAGAATTTGTATTGCTTGGTAAAACCAATAAAAAAAGCAGTACGCATTTTGATTATTGGTTGTATACCACCGAGCCTTCTAATCCGGAAGAATCGGTACCGGAGTTGGCTCAAAGGACAGGTTTACTATGGAATACAAATGATTTTGGGACTACTATTTTTAATTCTGGCATAGGCGTTATGGCGTTTCGACAGCAACTTTTTGAAGATAAGCTATCCATAAGGGCTGGTAAACTCTTTCCTGGTGTCTACTACCAATCCAATTATTATGCGCCAAATAATTCAGAGACGCATATGAATAGTATGCTAACCAGTAATCCTGTGACCTCATGGTTTGGCAGCCTAGGCCTTGGCCTTATGGCCGAATTTGAAGATGACACATGGTTTGGAAAACTCGGTATTCATGATGCTACAGCAATAGAAGAACTGGATTTTAAATCCCTATCTGATGGCAAATATCTATACATAACCGAGCTTGGGTTGAAACAAAAAAATGGAGATACCGAAAACAAAATATCCGTTCTTTATTCATATACGGACGAATTAACAAATAAAACCGCAGAGCACAGCATATCATTAGGAGGCGTCTACTATTTTGGTGCAGAAAAATCATGGGGTACCTATGCCAGGTATTCGTTTAGAGATGGTGGCGTTGGAAAAGATGCTGCTTCGGCTTCTGAAGAAAATGTTGCGAAAAACGGGGGCTTTATCGGTATCTCAAAATCAGCACCATGGCGTCTAGCAAAAGCAGAAATTGGAGGTGCTTATTTCATGGGACAACCGTCAAATTATCAGATAAGTTTAGGCAGTAAAACTCAAACTGGCATAGAAACCTATTTTAAATATAATTTTAAACCCTTGATTCAGGCAGCATTTGATTTTCAATTAATCAATACAGGGACTAATTTTGTGCCCATAATTGGAGTGCGATTTAAAGCTGGATGGAGTGCCTTATTTTAGACAGTTTATAATGAAATAGGGTTCCTTTAAGAGGTGTTATTATCTCTAATTAATGAGAATTATGATTTTATGACTATTCTAAGTTCAAGTCATAAAAGCAACACGACTATTTTAAATAGCACTTTAAAAAATTAAAATGGTAATATCAAGGAAAATGAGAAAAAGAGTATTAATAGTTGGAGGGTGTATCTTAACTCTAATTATTGCAAACCTTATTTTATCGTCCATAATTGAAAGTAAAATTACCGAGTTATTATCTAATAATGAATCTGATTATTATGATATATCAGTGGGTACAGATTGGGAGTATTGTAAGAAGCTTTCTTCAATTGGCACTAAGATGTCGGACTGCACTTAAAACATTTAAATCTGCCTTTCTCAAGTCATTATTTTCTTATTCCTTCATTTTTAATTGTTGATAACCCTGTTTTCTTCTATAAAATCGCCTATTGGCCAATATTAAAATTGGTTTCATTTGGCATCAAATGAAACCAAATAAAATTAATGGTCCTTTAGCATTATTTGGTTTGACCTTTTTTGGTTTAATTTGCTGTATATCAGTTATTTGTGAATAACTATTTGGATTGGTCTATTTATTCATTTGCCTATTTTCATATATTTATTCAATAACAATATTGAAAGAAAACAAAAGCGCTTTTGTTCATTTCGTAACCCTAAAAAAGGAATACAATGGACAATTTTTTGATTCTCGAACGACTAGATCGTTTGGAAAAACTGTTAATAGCGAACAAAAAGGTACTGACCTTTGAGGAAACCTGTGACTACACGGGAATATCCAGAAGCTATCTCTACAAACTAACGGCGGCGGGCAATATCCCGCACTCCAAACCCAATGGGAAACTGATTTTTTTTGAAAGGAAGAAAATCGCCAGTTGGCTACTCCAAAACGAACGAAATTCCATCCAGGAAATCGGAGACCTTACCTAACTATTCTATTGGATTATCATTTCGCTAAAGGAATACCCTTGGCGTTCAAAACAATTATTATGAAAACAGTACCGTATCTAAGGGTGGGCACTTCTTACTATAAACTGGTGCAGGCACCGACCATCGCAGGACATTTTAATGAAATTCTAGTCCATTGGAACATCGAGACCATCCGTCAAGACCATGGCAAGGATTACTTGAGCAAGGTTCCAAAATACGATGGCTTTACCTGTATACCAAGCCATATGGATTTCAAGCAGGAATACAAAGGGTTCTATAATACCTACTCCCCCTTGCCGGCAGTTCCCAAAGAAGGTGATTGCGATACGTCATTGGGCTTTATCGCACATATTTTCGGGAAGCATGATGAACTGGGACTGGACTACCTGCAATTACTATATACCAAACCAGTACAGGTATTACCGATTCTGTGTTTAGTCTCCAAAGAACGTTCCACGGGCAAGAGTACCTTTCTGAAATGGATGAAGGCCATATTCGACAACAATATGACCTATTTGACGAACGACAGTTTTAGCAGTCAGTTTAATGCGGATTGGGCGAACAAGCTACTCATCTGTATAGACGAGGTACTGTTCAACAAGGAAGAACTGACAGAGCGTATCAAATATCTGAGTACTACTAATATCAATAAATTGGAGGCCAAGGGAAAGGACAAACGGGAAGTAGAATTCTTTGGCAAGTTTATCCTCTGTAGTAATAACGAGGACAGCTTTATAAAAATAGACGGGAACGAGACCCGTTTTTGGGTGCTGAAAATACCGGTACTCGAAAAAGAAAAAACGAACTTCCTCCATCAATTGATGTCGGAAATACCAGCTTTCCTGTTTTATCTGCAGCAGCGACAGTTGTCGACCGCGCATACCACTAGAATGTGGTTTACCCCGAAACAGATAAGGACAACGGCTTTGAAAAGGTTGGTACAGAACAACCGGAACCGGGTAGAAAAGGAGCTGGCTACGATTCTCTTAGGAGCTATGGAACAGTTCGATAGTAAAGAAATAGACCTTTGCCCTTTGGATGCATTGCAGTTATTGAACAGGACACGGATAAAGACCGATTTGACACAACTCAGAAGACTGCTGAAAAGGGATTGGCAGCTAGAGAACAAGGACAATTCCCTGAGCTATCAAAAACTAGTGATATGGCAGGATGCCTCCATGCAGTTGATGGATGCGAAGGGACGCTACTTTACGGTGGAAAAATCCTTTCTGCTTGAAAATTTCGATGAATCGATGACGTATTAAGGTATTCCCTTTATCTATCGATACTGAGGCTGTCATCATTATATCATCTTTTGTTCATCAAAATATATAACGATGACAAGAAACTGAACAAAAAATATGAATATGATGAACCGATGAACCAAACGATGCTCTGAAAACATAAGTAAACAATCACCTTACAATGGTCTGTCATCAAAACATCAAAAAAAATCCCAAAACTATTTAGCTTATGAAAAGAAAAAGAACAAACAGTTTATCGTGTAAAAGAGCCCGAGCTTTTCCCATCGAAAAAGCGCTGGCAAAACTCGGGCACTTCCCGACCAGATCGACCGAAAAAGAAGCTTGGTTCCTGAGTCCGTTCCGCTCAGAGACCCAAGCCTCTTTCAAGGTGTCCAAGAAACTCAATAGATGGTATGACCATGGAGAAGGAATCGGTGGTAATGTAATCGACATTGTATGCAAGATCAAACAGTGTTCGGTAAAAGAAGCCTTAAAAATAATCGAACAAGGTGGCACCTCTTTTTTATTTCAACAGCAGCCTAGTTTTAAAGGAGAACAACAGGACAGCATAATGGTCAGAGAAGTCAAGGAGCTGACCCATTTTGCATTGAAAGAATATTTGAAATCTAGAAATATTTCAATCACAACTGCCAGAAAAGTGGTTAAAGAGGTACACTATGATTTCAAAGGCAAAACATATTATGCAATAGGACTTAAGAATAACTCAGGTGGATGGGAACTCCGGAACAAATACATGAAGAATTCAAGTTCACCAAAGGATATCACACATATCAAAAATGACCATACCAAACTTATTGTCACCGAAGGGATGTTCGACCTATTATCAATTTTGGCTAGTACGGAAAAATTAGAAATGGAATATGATTTTCTGGTATTGAATTCCACGGCATTTGTTCAAAAAGCAATGGAAATCAGTAATGATTATAACCACATAGACCTTTATTTGGACAATGATGTAAATGGAAAGCAAACTACCCAAAAATTTATAAAGCACTTCAATAATTGCAATAATAAATCGTCGCTTTATGCAGGTTTTAAGGATATGAACGAATGGCTGATAGGTGGCGCAATGGATTCGATTGAGTAGGGAATTCAAGATGTGTTTTTGTTCCCACAAAAACAAACTTGCTTTACTCCCGGCGGTCGCAAAGAAAAAAAGAAATGAAAAGGACAACTATCAAATTCAGGTGTTCCATTTATGAGAAGAAGCTGCTCAAAAAAAGGGCGGAACGGGCAGGTATTTCCCTCTCCGAATACTGTCGCAGTTCCGCTTTTGGAAATTTGGTCATCGAGCGTTTGACACAAGAACAGCTCGCACATTATAAAATGCTGGTCAAGTACAAAAACAATTTTGCAAGCATCAGCAATATGTTCAAGAAACGGAACCCGAAATTGGCCAATGAAGTTGCGCAATTGGCAGAGCAAATACGGACACACCTCTATAATTTCAAAAAATGATTGGCAAGGGAAAATCCATAGCGCATACAGGAGCATCCTTAGAATATGGCTGGAACCAGGAGAAGGGCGCGGAGGTAGTCTTTATCCAACATCTAGCAGGAGATAATCCACAACAGATAACGGAGGAGTTTAAGCTGATTCAAGAACAAAATGCACGTTGCCAAAAGAATACCTTGAGCTTTGTCCTCAGCCCGACACGGGAAGATGGTAGGAACCTGACCAAGGACCAGTTAAAGGAACTGACCCAAAAGTTTGTAAAGGAAATGCAGCTGAACGAAAATCAGACTGTCGCTTTTGTCCATAGGGACAAGGCACATACCCATGTGCATCTTTACGTCAATCGGATAGGATTTGATGGCAAGGCCTGCAATGACAGTTTTATTGGGAAACGCAGTCAATTGGCCGCCGAAAATGTAGCCAAGAAAATGGGATTGACCACGGTAAAAGAGGTGCAAATGGAAAAGGAACTGGATTCCATTCATGTACGTCTCGAAATAAAAAATATACATCTGTGGGTAATGGAGAATGAAAGGCCAAAAACGCTTGATGATTATATCAAAGTAATGAAAGAAAGGAATGTGGAGGTCATCCCTAGTATTAATCGTGCTAACAAATTACAGGGATTTCGATTCGGATATCAAGGTTATAATTTCAAGGCAAGCGAGGTACACCGCTCCATATCCGGAGGGAAAATCATTGGGCAAATTACACAGAACAAGGGTATAGGAAAACCTATAGAGGCAGGCAAGTCGGTCCAGCTATTGGGAAAGACCTTGGAAATGGGTACCAACCTTGCTTCTAGCATTGCTAAAAGCCTGCTGAAAAAAGCAATCAAAAGAACCATCGATAGAGGAATCGGATATTAAAATAACTAGCATGGGATATAAAAAATTGGACGAGGTAATGGAACTGCTCAACGATGAGCTGGACGGATTTAATAAGTCTTTGGACAAATTGGAGAAGCTTACTCGGAACGTAGATGGAATCAAAATAATACCGGATACTTCGGAAATTGAAAGGTTGCTCCGTGAACATCTGAACTCCGAGAAGGCCAATAATGTAAGGCTTCAAGAATCTGTTAGCCATGTTATAGAGCAGATTTCCAAAGCAAGATTGGTCCCGAAAGTACAGTTATGGCTGCATTATTCGATTTGGATGATATCATTGGCGATTATTGGCTATCTGGCTTTCATGGTATCTCGAACAGGCGATATTCAGGAAAGAGCATTTGCTGAAGGTGAGAAGCAAGTAATTTCAAATCTTAGAGGATATTTTGACCAAAACCCTGAGCACTATCAATCGTATCAAAAATGGATAAAGGAAAAAGATAGCGTTCCAAATCAAAAATAGTGTGCGCCCTATGGAATGTTTGCTTGACGCTTATCTGACGGAACACTACAAAAATTCCACAGGATCCTTGCGCAGGTAAGTTATGGTAAGATTTGGGGTTTGTCCCGCTAAAATACTTACAAATAGTAAAACTATTATTTATTTTAAACTCAAATGGGTTCAATTGGATTCATTTAAAATGTCTATATGAAAAATACCCATTTGTGTTACCCATGTGTTACCCAGAACTAAAAAAGCCGACTCCTAAAAGTCGGCTTTCCCTTTGTACAGGCGGAGAGACTCGAACTCTCACACCTTGCGGCACTAGATCCTAAGTCTAGCGTGTCTACCAATTCCACCACGCCTGCATTTCCCATCCCGATAGCTTCTCCTTCGTAATACTATGGAGAAGGAACTATCTATATTATGGGGTTGCAAATATAAAGCAAAATTTCAATTTAAAAATAATCGAAGTTTAAAATTATCAACCTTCTTTTCGTAAATTTAATAATTCTTCAAAT
>RCNG010001378.1_pt1 | contig 12026 bp, 6 predicted proteins | sample 2041371 | NCBI WGS metagenome assembly RCNG01 (sample SAMN09708227, study PRJNA481090) | Marine sediment metagenome, whole genome shotgun sequencing project. | biome: marine sediment; feature: ocean; material: sediment; isolation source: Sewage treatment plant 1 marine sediment (STP1) ... | reverse complement strand
GAGCGGGCTCACCGTGCCCTCAAGCGTGCCGACGACATTATCCGGGTAGGAGGCGTCGTAGTGGTGGTACGCCGGTGAGAGGCCATAACCGTTGAACAGGTTATAGACATCCTCGGCGGCGTCAACGCAGCCCTGGGCGTACGAGTACCGCGTCGGCGCCGAGTCCATGATCGCTTGCCAGTGTGCCATCGCGACGTCGTCGGTGAGGTTGTTGACCATGTCCTGGATCAAAGGATCAACGGTGATCGCGTCGCGGCCGCCGCCCTGAAGGTCCTGGTAGCGTTCCGGCGGTGGCAGGGTGGGCTCGAGCACTCGCATCGGCAGGACCCGCAGCATGAAGCTCGTTGTCTGCGTGCAGGCAGGGCTGTCGAAAGACGGCGACTTGAGCAGGTACCAATCCGCACCCTGGGAAACGACCTCGCCGCAGGACTCGATGTCGGCGGCCCGATCCTGATGTATGAGGCCCGCAGTGGCGTACTGGGAGCGGCCGTCAGGGTGGTCGAGCACAAGGTGCTCATAACCGAGGTTCTTGACGATTTGCACCACCGTGGCCTCGTCGCCGAGGGCCAAAAAGGCGTAATTCAGTTCCGCCACGACCGGGACTCCAGATTCGAGAAGATGGTTGCGATCCTCGTCCGACTGGCGGTCAATACGCAGGAGCGCGTCATCTCCGGCCGACGCGACGAGCGCGACGATCGATATTAGGCAATAAATCCAACATCTTTTTGCGATCAACTTGTCCCCCTCATGGAGCGTAGCTCCGACGGCGGCGGCCAGGGTAGCAGATCGCCCGACCTCCTCCGATGCGCTGGATCACCGCTCGCAGGAGAAGATTGGCGAGAAATGCAGGTCAAGGGTATCCCCACAGATCAGGTCGATGCTCACTGCGGCGGCGTGAATTTGAACCGCAAAGGCGCGAAGGACGCAAAGAAAACGCAAAATATTGTAAATAAAATCTTTGCGCTCTTGGCGTCTTTGCGGTTCAATTGCCCTATATTGCCTCTCGGCTGCCACTCACGATCAACCTCTGACTCTACGGGACAGGCTTGATGCAGGTCAGAACGTGCGACCGATACCAAACGAGAAGCGCGCGCCGGAGTTGAGTCCACGATTGGCGACGGGCCAGGCCACGTCGGCCCACAGGGGGCCGACAGGCGTACCCCACCGAATGCCGAAACCGGCGCCGACAGAGAACGAAAAATCGGCGTCGGACCAGGTCTCCCAGACCTGGCCGGTGTCGATGAAGATGGCGCCCCGCAGGCTCCTCCACACTGGGATCCGCAGCTCCTCGTTGAGCACGAAGAGGGCTTCCCCGCCGGCGTAGAACACCTGGCCGCCGAGAACCTCGACGGGCCCGACTGAGTCGAGTTCAAAGCCACGAATGGAGGCGGCGCCGCCGGCAAAGAACCGTGATTGGCGATCGAGCACGCCGTTGATGGGGCGGGCGGCGCCGATGCGCAGGCTCTGGAACCAGGTCCAGTCGCGGCGGGGCTCGAGCGACAGTGAGGTGCTGAGCAGGGCGCGGATGTTCTCGGTGTCGGAACCGAGGGCTTCGCCCGCCCAGCTGAGGTCGAGCCCGGCGTAGTAGCCGGAGCGCGGGTCAAAGGGGTTGTCGAGTCGATCAACGATGAGCTGAGTGCCGAGGAGGCCGAGGTCGGTGGTGATGTCAAGCGCCCAGAAGGGGTCGAAGGGGTCGGGCTCGAAGGTCCGTGTTCGGCTGAAGCGGTAGTAGGCTCGGCCCAACATGGATCGGCTGAGCTGGTAGGTTCCTTCGATCGTCGCTTCACGAATGTGCTCGTTGATGAGTACATCGCCCTCTTGCTCGGGGTTGAGCACGTCCTCGGTGTAGCTGGCGATGATTCCCGCGGTGAATCGCCCGCCGGGCAGGGGCGGAAGACTGAGCACGAGGCGACCCTGGAGGAAATCCTTCTCCCACCTGCTGAGCAGGGTGGCGCCGGCGCCACGGCCGAAGAGGTTGCTATCCCCAACGCTGGCGCGTGCAGTGACGCCGCGGTCGGAGTTCCACCCACCGCCGGCTTCGACCGACCAGCGATTCCTTTCGGTGACGTTGAGATCGACGACGACCTCGCCGTTCGTCTGGGTTATCGAAGCTTCGACTCTTTCGATCGGACCAAAGGTCGCGATGCGACCGACCGTCTCGTCGAGATCCTCGAGACGGAAGAGGGCGCCGGGCTGGACCGCCACACCGTGGCGCACGGCAAAGTCGCCGAGATGGCGGCGGCCGTCGATATCGACTCGGGAAACCACCGCGGTCGTGCCGACGTCGAGTTCGAGGCGCAGGTCCCAGTCTCCGGCTTTCACCTCGGTCAGATGGGTACGAACCTTGGCCTCGGTGTAGCCCTCGGCCCGGTAGGCAGCGCGCAGATCCGATACGGACCTGTCGATGACAGCCCGGTCGAGCGCCATGCCTTCGCGCAGATTGAAGTTCTCATCCGTTGTCAGATTGAGCGGGTCCTTGCCGTCGACCTCGAACCGGGTCACGGTTGACTGAATGCCGGCGTCGATGCGAATGCGGACCGAGGTTGAGTCTTCGAGTGTTTCGGTCCAGCTTTCGACGGACTGCACATCTCTGAATCCGGCCGTCGCCAGGACCCGCTGCGCCACTCTTTCCGCTCGGCGGGGGTCCCGCGCCACCTCGGCGAGCTCTGTAGGAGTACCCAGGAGGCTCGTCAACGTGGCGACGGTCTCCGGAGGGGCGTGCTCGAGAAACGGGCCGACGAGTTTCCTTTCTTCGCCCGCGTCGACAGATACGTGAACCGTTCCATCGTCGCCGACCAGCAGCTCCGCTCGGGCCTCGGGATGACCTTCCGACCACAGGTGGCGAAGGATCACAGTGCGCATGTTTTCGAGCGCGGTCTCTTCCAGTGGCGGAAAACGATAGAGTGAAACCACACGGGACCTGAGCCTGCGGGGCAGCCGATCGCCTTCGAACTCGACGTTGACCTGGGGCCCCGGCTCGCAGACGAAGACCGCCCTGGGTCGGACATCGGGGCCCTCGGCGCGGGCGTCGACATTGGCCTCTGGGTAGCCACGCCTCGCCAGATCGCGCTCGAGGCGAACGGTGCCGAGAAAGAGCAGGAAGTGGTCCCACGGTTGATCTCGAACCAGGCCGCTCGCTTTGATGAGTCTGCGTTTCGAGGCAGGCCACTCACCCTCGAGCTTGATCTTGTGCAATCGAGGCTGGTTCACACTGGCTTTCGTTCCTCCCCAACTGAATCGTTGCAGAAGCCGGAGATCGGCCTCACCGGGGTCGGTGCGGGTCATCGCCTGGATCGTCAGGCCCGGCAGGGTGGGGATGCGCCAGAGCTGGAGCAACGAGGTGCGTTTCTGGCTGTTGCGGAGGTCAGTGGTGAGAAACAGAGCGGTGCTGTGCGTGAGCTGCTGGCCGATCGAAAACTCGGTGCTTGTATCGCTGTCGGTATCAATGGCGATGTCTTCCGGGCGGATGGTCGTATTTTCGAGCCCGAGAACGGTGCCGAGACCGGCTGACAGTCCCGACGTCGCAATGCCCGTGAGGTCACTGGAACCCTTGCCGTCCGGAGAGGCCATGACGTCGTGCTCGGGGACGATCTCGAGCAGCGGGTCGACGAGCGGGTCGCCGGTGAATTGAACCAGGCCACGACGCAGGGGAATCGTCTGCCCGGCGACCCTGATAGTGCCTCCGGGCAGAATGTTGATATCTCCACCCAGGTGGGGCTCGGCGACCGATCCCCAGATTTCGAGCAGGTTCCAGCGCAGGTCGAAGTTGCCGAGATTGTTGTCGACGTGAATTCCGCCGTGTCCCCTGACGTCGAGATCGAGCTTGATGGTGTGACTGATGTGGTCGGCGTCCACCGTCTCCTGATTGCCGCCGAGGAAGGCGCCGGCGAGGTCGAAGGGGCTATCCCACAGGCCTTGGTCGAGAATCAGTTCGCCGACGACCAGGGCCGTTGAGTTTTCCGCCGGCTCGATAGCGACCGCGCCGTCCCACTTCGTGAGGATTCCGTCCCCGAGAAGGAAGAGCACGTCCTCGAGCTCGGCGACCAGGCCCTGCTGCACGGATGGGTTCCATCCGCCGCCGAGATAGACCATGCCTTCGTTGACCCGAGCCTGGCCCTCGTGCACATCGAGGACACCACCGCGGATGCCCGCTTCGAGGCGCAGGTCGGCGATCTGCATCGGCGGATCGCGAATCTCGATGAGCCCGCCGGTGTGGTCGACAGCGATTGTGCCACCAAGGGAGGAGATCGGGCCGTCGGCGCGCACCGAGATATTCATTGGCTCCTGGATGCTGACTGGGTAGGGGATGAGGCGCGCCAGGGCGGGGTCGAGACGACCGTCGGCAGAGACGTCGATCTCAAGTGCGGTGACGTCGAAACTGCCGCCGATCGCGAAGTGGCCGTGCTCCCCTTGCAGCATGACGTCGCCGAGCACGAACTCTCGCCCGTCGAAGGCCAATCTCACCGGCGCCGCAGCGATGAACTCCTGGCCGGCGCCGGAAACGGCGGCATCGAGCAGACTGAGCTGGAGCTGTGGGGGCCCTCCGTGGCCGGGGTGCCACTGAACGCTCGCCTCAAGATCGGCAATGCCATCGACCGGATAATCGTCGTAATCGAAGGAGGCCAGGACAGGCGCCAGGCGTAAACGCTGACCATCGATATCGAGCCGCCAGGCGCCGCCGGGAGCATCGGGCAAGAGCCACGGTGGGCGCTCGAGGCTGCCCATGGGCAGTTCGGCGCGAACGATCAACGGTCCCGCGGCCGTGCGAACACTCTCCGAAATGATACGAACGGTACCGCCCTCCAGAAGGGCTGCCAGCGTGGCGTTCTCGAGAGGAGATGTCGAAAAGGTGGACGCCCACTCGAGACGGGCATTGGCAGACGGTGCCGACAGCGTTCCCGAAGCCGTGATCGAGCCCGCCAGCTCTCCCTGGGCTGCTGGGGGAAGGTCAACGAAGAGCACAGACGGCTGCAATCCCTGCCAATCGAGACGGAGATCGGCTCGTGGTTCGGCGTCTGACAAATCCAAGCGACCGGTTCCCCCCACCGAGCCGTCGAGAACGGAGGCGACGAGTCGTGATACCGAGACGCTCTTCGGATCGGCGGTGAAGTCGAGGTCGATCGCAGGCGCTGCGATATTGAATGATACGATGTCGCGGGCCTCGAAGCCGCCGGCCACAGTCCACGCGGCGCCGTCTCTCGTGAAATCACCGCCCCCGGCGAGCGAGCCCGCCAAAGCGGGCAGTGGCAAGTTGGGCCACAGCTCGGCCGCTTCGCCGAGGTCGGCGATTGTGAGCGACCATTCGCCGGCCACTGTGAGATCACGATCGGCGGTGCCCTGCGCCTCGACGACCGACTCGCCCCGACCCACGATGCGGGTGGTCCACGCGATCTCGGCAAGAGATCCCGTTGTCGTAGCCTCAATGGTCGTCAGGCCGATATCGCCGATCGATGGTTGACTCCAGGTTGCTCTGGCGTTCAGAAGGGGTTGGGTCGCGGTCCCAGACAGGTCGAATTCGAGCATGATCGGTCCGCCGTTGAGAGGTGGGACCACCAGGTTCGGGGCCAGTCGAGCGAGCCCAGACGTTATCGACGCCGGGTCGTCGATCGAGATCGTGCCATCGGCTTGCAGGTGCCTGGTCGAATCGATCGAGCCGGTGGCGTGACCCTTCATGCCCAGGAAATCAAGCTCCAGCGAGTCCAGGTCGAATTTTCCGTTCGCCGCTGTGCTGCTCAAGGCAACCCTGCCCTGCGGCCAGTGCGCCTCGAGGTCGGTTGAACCATTGAGCCGGTCAAGAGCAAACGGGAGAGACAGACTGGCTGTGGCGTGACCGGAGAGCCTTGCTTCAGGTGGCAGCCAAGGGGGAAGTGCGATACCGCCGGCCCTGATCGCGGGGCGCGGATCCGTCTCGTCGAGTTCGAGCTCCAGTTCGAGACGAGTTCCCCCAGCTATCGTGGTCTTGGCCCGCCCCCAACCGGGGCCCGATGCCGAAGCCGTGAGTGTGCCGTCGGCGAGGGATACAACCGCCTTTTGAAGCCCATAACCAGCCAAAGCGGCGCCGGGTCCTTCGTGGCTGAGCTGGAGGCCCACACCGCGTGAGGGGTCCCATATCGCCTCACCGATGATGCTCAGACGGCCTTCCGGCCTCAGGCGCTGAGCCAAGGCAGGATCCCACCAGTCCATCAGGGCCGCCAGATCCGGAGCCACCGCGAAACGGCCCTCTGCTGCGCTGACAGGACCCAGCTTCATCGCGCCAGCACCTTCGGCGGTCAGAGGCCCTTTTGCGACCGCGAATTGCTTGATTTCGATTCCGCTGTCGCCGGCGGTGAGCGTTGCGCTGAGACCGCTCAGCTCGAGAACGCGCTCCATTTTTTCGACGATGACCGTATCGGCGACTGTGTGAAGGTCGAGCTGTCCGCCTTTGAGGGCGCCTTCAACCCCGACGCCTTCAAGACTCAGGGCGAGGCCGTCGGCTGCGGCGCCGAGATTGGTATCACGCACCGTGAGCTCGTCGATGGCAAAAGCATGCCAGGGATCGGTCTGGGCTTCATCTGCTGGATTGGTGCAGACCTCGGGGAGCCGGTCGAAGGCAACCTCGAGACCGCTGACCGAAAGGGAGCGCAACCGGGTCGGTTTTCGCACGATCTGCAGCCAGCTCCAGGTGGCATCAATCGAGTCGACGCTGATGCCGCCTCCGTTGTTGTCACTCACCGTGAGTCCGCGCATCCAGACTCGCGCAGGCCACAGCCGATAGCTGAAGTGCTCCACATCGAGCCGCAGGCAGGAGCTTTCATCCACCTTTTCGGCGACCAGCGACCACACCTTCCGCTGGGACCGCTCGAGATGGAGCACGATCCAGAGGGCACACACCACACAGAGTGTGATGGTGAGCAGAACGAGGATGGCGGTGCGCGTCCGTCGCATGGCTACAGTATAGGCGCGGGGCCTCGGTTCGAGATGGAAATCAGCGGATGCCGCGTGGCAGTGCGTCGACCTTCTCGCCAGCGAGCCAGGAGCGCATGGTCTGCTCACCGGCCGCGACGAGATCTTCGAAGAGGTCCCACGCCGACCAGGTAGCGTGTCCGACCGGGGGACGAAGGACCCACCGGGCTCCGGCGAGTTGGCGCCGCCTCAGGAGCTGTGCGGTCATCATCTGGGTGCGATTCAGGGTGTCCAGGGCGATGTCGTCCTCGGCCGGCGCCAGCAGGTCCATGCTGACGTCGATCGCCAGGACCGGCCCGCCGAACGCCTGAGCGGCTGAGACAGGGACCTCGGCGACAACACCGCCGTCAACCAACCGCCGCCGATCGATCTCTACCGCGGGGAGAACCGCTGGAATCGAAGACGAAGCGCGGACCGCCGCCCGTAATGAGCCCTGCGACAGCAGCACCGAATCACCGGTCTCGATGTCTGTTGCCACAGCTGTAAATCGAGGTTGCAGTTCTTCTATGAGGCCGTCCGGAACGAGGAAGTCGATCGCCTCGACGAGTGGCCCGTCGTCGAGCATGGTGGTCCGATGGAGGGCGAAGGAAACGACCACGCGGTCGTGAAACCTGCGCGCCGCCTGGACGAGGGGGTTCTCTCCCTTGAGGGGGTGCCTGGTTTTCGGAGGGCCCTGAACATCCGGGATCAGCCCGCGTTCTAGGGCCTCCTGCCAACGTTCGAAAACCGCCTCAGCGTCTCCCAGGGTAGCGTACATCGCGCCGACGATCGCGCCCATGCTGGTCCCCGCCACAGCACGGACCGGGAGACCGGCGCGGTCGATCTCTCGCAGGGCGCCGATGTGGGCGAAGCCACGCGCGCCGCCGCCACCCAACGCGAGAACTGGAGGCCGCACCCTCCATGCGGTGCGCCTGGCGAGACCAATCAAGATGCTTTTCCAGTTTTCGGGGCGCATACCCTTAACCTGCACTTCTCACCAATCTCCGGCTGCAGGGCGCGATGTACCACACCGGCCGACGCTTTCTCGATTCGCTCGCTTGACGTACTGCAAGTACTACTTCGCTCCCTCATCTTGCGAGATCGCCAGCCAGCACGGCACCTCCCGCCCTTCGCTTCGAACATTGGTGAGAAGTGCAGGTTAAAAGCTCGCCTCACGAATGGTCGGTGGGTCGTTTCGGGAGCAGGTCCACCAGATCGATGAGGGCTTCGTGAACCCCCTCGGCGACTCGCCGGGACTTGTCGGAGAGGTGTTTGAGGTCCTCCGTGCGGCCGCGAGGATCGACGTCGCCAATCCTGTCACCCTTCTTGACCGGTACGCCGTCACGGAGGAGACCACGGATGACTCCGGAGATTCTGGCCGTCACAGCGTACGACGCATCCACAGGGACTCCACGCCGGAAGTCCTCGATGCCGAAGACCGAGACGACGTTACCAACCCGCCCACCGCGCTCGACCTCCTCGCCGATGCCCTTTTGTGTGAAAAAGATTCCGTCTCGCGCCGCTTTGAGAGCCCGTTCGTCGGAAAATCCCATGATCTCCGCCGGCGGATGTGCCTCGAGGTGATCGCCTGTGTCCTCGAGCACTGAACCGACTTGCGGGCCACGAACGGTGTCGACAACGGCGTGGCAGTCCTTGCCGGCGGCGAAGCCGGGCCCGAGAGCGATCACTACCGGGGCCATCGCCTTGGTCAAACCCCAATTGTGTCGAAGCATCGCGGCCTCGATGAAGATGTCGGGCTGCCATTCTTCGAGCACCTGCTCGAGGTTGGCGACCATCACCGCGATTTCGCCGCGTTGGTGAACGGCCTCGACTTCGTCAAGCGTCTGGGCGCGACGCGCGATGAGATCCTCGACCTGCGTATGGCCGTCAAGAACGGCCTCGCAGAAGCACACCTGGCGCCGAACAGCTTTCGGGAACCGCCTCTCGAGAATCAGAATGCGGCAGAAACCTGCTCTGTGAAGGTGGTGGACCGTCGCAGATGCCAGCTCTCCGCCGCCGCGGATGAGAACACGATGAAGACTGGGATCCATGACGCTACCTCCCGATGCGACGGCATTCTACTCCAAAACGAGCTCGTGGATTTCATTGAGGTTTCGGTACTGCTCGTCGTAGTCGAGGCCGTAACCGACCACGAATACGTCGTCGATCTCGGTGCCGAGGTATGCGATGTCGACTTCGGTCGTGCGCCGAGAGGGTTTGGAAAGCAGGGAGACGATACGGACCGATCTCGGGTGGCGGGCGCGGATCATCTCGACGACGTCCGACAGCGTATTGCCTGTATCGACAATGTCTTCCACCAGGTAGACGTCGCGGTCGCGAACATCGGCGGTGATGTCCTTTACCAGCACTACGGTGCCAGATGAGGTGGTGCCTGAGCCATAGGACGAGACCTGAATGAAATCAATCTCCAGGGGCCTTCCGATCTTGCGCACCAGGTCTGTGAGGAAGAATACGCAACCTTTGAGAACACCGACGAATACCGGGGAGCCGCTGCCGATGTCGGCCTCGATCTCTCCCGCTATTCGGTCGATCATCGTTTCAATGGTTTCCCGGCTGATTACCACTCGACCAAGCATGAGGCTCCTCCTATCGTTGTCTGCGCCGCGTCCCCAGTGTATTCTTGCAGAAATGGAAATCCCTTCGAACTCTGATCTCAACGCGCGGTACACCGGTTTGTCGGACCGTTTCCGGTCGCTGTGGACCTTCTATCAGTTTTTGGGTGGGGTGTTCAAGCACCAGGAGCGCGGGTCGCTGCCGGTTTCTTACGATTTCCAGGCTCTGTACAGACGAGTTCAGGCCCTGCTCCCCATGGTCGGCGATGGCTCGAGGTCCGATCCAGAGACTGTGGCCGAGTTCGAGCACCTGGAACGGGAGCTCCGCCGCATTCACGGTGATCTTGCGGGACTCGAGCGGGATTTTTCGCCTTCCCTTCTGCGGGGCTTTTTCGACCACCTCAAGAACCAGGACGAGAAGATCCTCTACGCGCTCGTGAAGTTCTACCTCCTGGATTCCAGCCCAGACAAGGATACTTTCGACAAGCTGGACATCCTGCTGACACGACTCGCTCAGGTTCCGTCCGAGGGCGGTCCGAGCGTCATCAGGGATGCCGAGGAGCTCCTGAGGAGCTTTCACCACCTCGCCGATCTGGCGGTGGTGCCAGCGGTGCCCCCGGCCGAGGAGCGTGCCCTGATCGGCGCCATCCACGAGATCAGATCTCAGGTGCAGGCCGTCGACGACTTTGAGGCACTGCTCGAGAGTAAGGTCGTCGACAGATTTCGCGAGCTCAAGGAGCGGCTCGGAGCCACGGCCTTCCACCCGGCGATTCTCGTCGAGATCGTCGGCGCCAACATCGAGGTCAAGAACCGGTTTCGAGAGCTCTACCTGGAGGAAGAGGTTCGCATCCTCGAGGATACGAACCGGATATTCGAGATCGAGAGGTATGTCGAGCGCAATCCTGGGGTGGCTCACGAGGAGCTCAGGCGTCAGCTCGAGACCTTCCGCGCTTCCCGGGAGAGATTTGACGCGGGGCGTAGGGAGAACAACGTCCGCAGGCAGGATGTGGGCGCCCTCAGGCTTTCGATGCAGCGGGTTCTCGAGACATTCGAGCCGGGAAGGAAGGGCGGAGAGCGGGCACAGACGGCGGTTCCAGAAGTCCCATCAAGCTCGTTCTTCAACGAAGGAACTCAGGATAGTGCCGCTCCCGTTTCAACGCCGCCGGAGATCGACCAACCCGAACCCGCGTCGGTGCAGGCCTCGGAGGAGGGGATCGGCAGGACCGCAGACGATGCACCACCGCCGCCCGAACCCACTCCGGGCCCATTCGGGCCGCCTGCGGACGACGACGACCAGGGGCCCGTCGATCTCGCAACCGAGAACCTGGTTGTCGGTGAGCCGGAGGGGCCCGGTCTCCTCGACCTGCTCCCACCAGACCCTCTGTTGACGACGGCGCTGCACAAGATCGTATTCGCCCTCGAGCTGGTCGTCTGGGATCGTCCGGCCGAGCAGGCCAGTTGCGCCAAGGAAATTCACCATCTTCGACTCGAACCCTGGGAGGTCGGCAGCTATCAGTACCTCATGGGCAATCAAGATCAGCGAGGCACGCTGACCTGGGAGCTGCAGGCCTTTCTCCTCAACTCCACAGCCTTGCGCGTGAAGATGGAGGAGGAGATCTCCGAGCTTGTTCGTCTCAACCAAACGAACAAGGCCGAGCGTCTGGCGCAGGTCCAGGAGCGGGCGTCCCAGAGTCTCGAGCGTGCGCGCGAGATCGATCGCCGCTTCCGGTGGTTCATTGACGACATGCTGTACCAGGGAGCGACCGAAAGACTCGAGCAGATCTATCGCTCCCACCACCGCTTCCTGCACGCCTTCTCCGGCCTCTGGCTCGAGCACCACGGCAGCGGTGGTGTGACTCCGCTCTGAAGACCACTCTCTAAGATGGGTGACGACACTGAGATCACAGCCAACGAGACCTTTCCGGGTCGGGATCTCCCCTCCGCAAGCACCCTGCGCCGGGGGCTCGCGACCCTCGTCGACATGGCGGTCTATTGCGGGATCAGCGCTCTGATCGCTATCCCTGTCTTGTCACAGGCGCCCCTGCCCGAGGGCGAGTCGGTGCTCGACATCCTCTCGGCGGCGGCGGCGGACACCCAGTGGGTCGGGCGTTTTGCCGGTGTCGTTGGCCTGTGGATCGCTTTGTGGTGGAGCTACTTCCTGGTCGGGTGGGGTTTGCTCGGCTGGACGCCCGGCAAGCTCGCGCTCGGTCTGCGTGTCGTTGATCACCAGGGCCGGTGTCCGATCGGGGCAAGCCGGGCAGCGATGCGGCTTGTCGCCTACACCGCGTCCTCTGCCACCATTATTTGTGGTCACCTCCTGGCCCTCTTTCGCTGCGACTGCCGGACCCTGCACGACGTGCTTTCCGGTACGAGGGTGGTGCGCTGGAAGCGGCAGACCCGACGAAGCCGGCGCCGGTAGGGCGCCGGCTTCGCCGGGAGCTGTTAGCCGTCAGCTGTCAGCCCAGCCCCTTGCAATATTCCTGGGATCGCGGCCGGGGGTAAACCCCGGCCCTATGGTTATTATTGTAGGGA
>RCNG010001377.1_pt1 | contig 12028 bp, 10 predicted proteins | sample 2041371 | NCBI WGS metagenome assembly RCNG01 (sample SAMN09708227, study PRJNA481090) | Marine sediment metagenome, whole genome shotgun sequencing project. | biome: marine sediment; feature: ocean; material: sediment; isolation source: Sewage treatment plant 1 marine sediment (STP1) ... | reverse complement strand
GGGGGGGAGGAGGGGGGGCGGGGGGGCCCCCCCCCGGCCCCCCCCCCCCCCGGGGGAGCCGTAGGATTCGACAACGTTGAGCGAGAAGTAGCGGGCCGGGGCGGTGGGGTCGTTGATGGTCGGTGAATCGACGATTTGGGAAAAGTCGTCCCAGACGAATCCGGCGCCGAGGCTCGGTGAAAGAACGGCCAGAACCATGGCCGTCAACAGTACCGCCTGCAGCCACGGGCGGGCGCCGAGGGCGGTGCGGAGAGTTGCGACCTGCCTGCTCACCGGTCCCATTGTGGCAGGGCGCCGGCAAACAGTGAGATAATTTCTCCGATGCCCGGCACCTGTCCATACCGCGACCAACCCTTTCCTCGGGCCTCGGAGGCTGTGATCGGATGCCGATGGACCCGGCGATGACCGGGGTCGTCGGCGTCGTGGTGGTGAGCTTCAACTCGGAGGACGAGCTTCCCTCGTGCCTTCGAGCGCTATCGGTTGCACAGAACGTTGCCGCGATCGTCGTCGTCGACAACGCATCCACCGACAGCAGTCGTGAGGTCGTGTTGCAGCACTCGGATGACCGGGTCGAACTCCTCGCCCTCGATACCAACATCGGGTTTGCCGGCGGCTGCAACCGAGGCTTTGCCGCCCTCGGCGATGACTGCGACATCGTCGCCTTCGTTAATCCGGATGTGGCCGTGGCCGCCGATTGTCTGCAGCTCGCGGCCGAGGCATTGGCTGCAGATCAGACTCTCGCCGGGGTCGCGCCTCGACTTATGCGGGGAGACGATGTGACGGTGGACAGCGTCGGTCAGGTCCTTCACCCTCTCACCCTCGAGGTCCGCGATCGCGGATATGGACGGGGGCTCACCCCCGAATTGCTTGACTCGCAACCGGTTCTCGCCGCATGCGGGGCCCTGGCGGTGTTTCGCCGTGATGCGCTGATGACGGTGAGCGATGGTGGCGGACCCTTTGCGGAGGAGTTCTTCTGTTTCTGGGAGGATCTCGAACTCGGGTGGCGCCTGGTCAACGCCGGCTACCGGATCTCCAGTCTCCCCGACGCCGTGGCGGTCCACGGTCGTGGGGCGGGCGCATCCGAAGGCGGAGGCCCGTTGCGCTGGCGCCGATCGGCTTCGCTCGAAGCCTGCGTCATCACCAATCGCTGGATGACCCTCGTCCGCCACCTCAACGCCCTCGATCTTGTCCTACGGCTGCCCCTACTCTTGGGGTGGGATTCGGTGCTGACGGCGCTCGGCGTGGTGAGGCGGCCGAAACTTCTCGCTGCCATCGCTCGACGATGGCCGTTGGTGGTGCACGAGTGGCGGTCGCGGGGCGGCCGCACGCGACGGAGGCTTCGGGAGTTGCCATGGTGATCCAACTGACGCTCGGGTTCTTTCTCGCCTATCTGTTGGCGCTGGTCGGGACACCCATGGCCCGCGATGCGGCACTCCGGTTCGGGGTCGTCGATCGGCCGGATGGCCAGCTCAAGCTCCACGAAGAGCCGGTGGCGTATCTCGGCGGGCTCGCGGTCTTTGTCGCCTTTCTGCTATCCATCGGCATGACCTTCGAGTTCGACGAAGAGCTCCTCGCCCTGCTCCTCGCCTCGACCATCGTCACCATGGTCGGTCTCGTCGACGACTTCGGCGCGCTGACGCCCAAGCCCAAGGCCATCGGTCAGGCGGTGGCGGTCTTCGTCCTACTCAAGGCCGGCGTCATGCTCCACATCATCTTCATCCCCCTGTGGGCCAGGGTCGCCCTCACCGTCTTCTGGTTGGTGGGCATGTCCAACGCCTTCAACCTGAGCGACATCATGGATGGGTTGGCGAGCGGTCTCGGGGTGATCGCCGGCACCTATCTGCTCGTCGTGGCGCTTCTCAACGGCCGGATGGTGGTCGCCTTCTTCACCGTGGCCCTCATCGGCGCCCTCCTCGGTTTCCTCCGCTTCAACTTCCACCCGGCGGTGATCTACCTCGGTGATTGCGGCAGCCTCTTCATCGGGTTCACCCTCGGCGCCCTGGCCATGGTCATGGACTATACCCACCACAATGATCTCGGTTTTCTGGCGCCGCTCTACATCCTCGCCCTCCCCGTCATCGACACCTTCTTTGTGATGTTTCTGCGCGTTCGCGCCGGCAGGAAGATCTACTACGGCAGCCCCGACCACATTCCGTTGCGTCTGCGCCGCCGTCTTGGCGGTTCGACCGTCCACACAGTCCTCGCGTGCTATGGGGCTGCGGTGGTGTTTGGGGGTATCGGGCTGTTGGTCATCTACCTCGACCCGGTCACGACCTTGATCGTCACCGCGGCGGTGGGCGTCATCGTGCTTGGGATCCTGATCTGGCTGGGGCGGGTCGATATGGAGGCCGAGTGAAAACACTGGTTGTAGGTGGGGGCTTGACCGGTCTCGTGGCCGCCGAGCGACTGGCGGCGGCCGGAGTCACCGCCCCGGTCTTCGAGCGTGAATCCGAGCCGGGGGGCGCCTGCCGGAGCATCGAGATCGATGGCTATACCTTCGACCACACTGGCCATCTTCTGCATATCGGGCGCCCGGAGACCGAGGCGTATCTGACCGAACTCGGTGTCTGGGACGAGCTTCGGGTTTGGGACCGGAAAGCCGCCATCGTCGTCGGTGACCACGTCACGCCCTACCCGATCCAGATCCACACCCACGGTCTCGCCCCCGAGGTCCGGCGCGACTGCCTTCTCGGTTTCATCCGCGCCTGGGCTGGGGAGACAGATGGTGAGCCGAAGGCCTTTCGGGAGTGGGTCCTCGAGCGTTTCGGCGCCGGTCTCGCCGAGCATTTCTTCTTTCCATACAACCGCAAGCTCTATCGCGCCGAACCCGAGGAGCTCAGCCTGGACTGGGTCGGGCGCTATGTCCCCAAGCCGGATCTCGAGGCGGTTATTGACGGAGCCCTTGGTCTGCACGACGAGAAGATCGGGTACAACGCGGTCTTTCGCTACCCCTCCGAGGGAGGGATTCGGTTGCTGCCCGACCGGGTGGCGACCCGGGTTCCGGAACTGAGGACCGACTCCGAAGTCACCGGACTGCACCTCGGTGAACACTGGCTCGAGCTCGCCGGCGGTGAACGCCTCGACTTTGACGCCATGGTGTCCACGATTTCTCTGCCGGCACTGCTCGACATGGTCCGCGACGAGCTTCCCGCCGAGGTGGCTGAGGCCCGAAGGGCCCTGCGCTGGGTCCGGGTGCTCAACATCGCCCTCGGGGTCCGCGGCCCGGCGCCGGTCGCTGAACATTGGCGGTATTTCCCGGATCCCCATGTCCCGTTCTATCGGGTGGGCTTTCCGTCCAACCACGGTCATCTCGCCCCCGATGGATGCCACACGGTGTCGGTGGAGATCAGCCTTGATCCCGGCAACGGCGATGTCGTTGCCGAAGCCGAAAGGTCGGATGCAGCCCTCGCCGCCGCTGGCCTTGTCGATCTCGACGCCGTCGAGGTTCGGCAACTGACCATGGTCGATCCGGCGTACGTGGTTTTCGACCACCAGCGAAAGAACGCGGTTTCGTCTCTTCGGACCTGGCTCGGGTCGCACGGCGTCCGTTTGTCGGGCCGCTGGGCCGAGTGGAAATACTCGGCCATGGAGGACGCCGTCCTCGATGGGATGGCGGCGGCGCGTCGCCTCATCAAGGAGGCGGGTTGAATCCACCCATCCGAGTGCTGACGGTGATCACCCGCCTCGAACTCGGCGGTGCTCAAAGGGTTGCCCTCCACACCGCCTCGCACCTCGATCGGGGGTTTTTCGAGGCCGGTCTAGCCTGGGGTCCGGGGGACGTCCTCGACGACGAAGCGCGGGCTTTGGATGACGTCACCCGGTTCGAGATCGCCGATCTCGTTCGACCGGTGTCGCCGATCGGCGATCTTCGTGCGTTGGCGGCGTTGCGCACATCGATCCGTCGGTTTCGACCGGATGTGGTCCACACACACTCGTCCAAGGCCGGGGTCCTCGGCCGGCTCGCTGCACGCCTGGAGAAGGTCCCAGCGGTGGTCCACACCGTGCATGGATTCGGTTTCACCCCGCTCCAGTCGTCGGTCAAGAGGGCGGTGTTCTTCCGCGCCGAGAAGCTCGCCGCGCGCTGGACCGACCACTTCGTGGCGGTGTCGAGGGTCAACCTCGATCGAGGGGTCGAGCTCGGGCTCTGGAAGGCCGACCACGCGTCGGTGATCCGCGCCGGCATCGATCTCGATCGTTTTCGCGCCCCGGGCGATGGTCTCGAGACGCGGCGCCGGCTCGGAGTCCCCGATGGGGCGCCGCTGGTGACCCAGATCGGCAACTTCAAACCGCAGAAGGCGCCCCTTGATTTTGTTCGGGCTGCGGCTCGCATCGCCGAGGACATGGCGAATGTCCGATTCGTGATGGTCGGAGACGGTCCCCTGCGGGGCGTGGCGGAGGCCCGGGCGGCCGAACTCGGGCTCGCCGATCGAATGATCTTCTGCGGCTGGTGGGACGATGTTCCCGGGCTGCTGGCGGCGACCACCGTGTCGGTGCTGTCGTCGCGCCACGAGGGTCTGCCGTGCTCCGTGGTGGAGTCACTGGCGGCCGGGGTCCCGGTGGTCGCCACCGCGGTGGATGGCACGCCGGAAGTCGTCCGACCCGGAGTCAACGGCGACCTTGTCCCGCCGGGAGATGCCGAAGCACTGGCTCGCGCGGTGCTGGCGATCCTCGACGACGGCGATCGTCTGAAATCCATGGCTGCTGCTGCGGCCGGTGGGCTCGACGAATTCGGCCGTGACCACATGGTGCGCAAACTGGAGGAGCTCTATCGATGGATGGTTGGATCCAAACCCTGCTGATCGTGGAAGCCTTCGTCCTCGGGGCGGTGGTGGGCAGCTTCCTCAACGTGGTCATCTACCGCGTGCCGAGGCAGATGTCCATCGTCAAACCACGATCGGCGTGCCCGTCGTGCGCGACGCCCATCGCCTGGTACGACAATGTGCCGATCCTCTCATGGCTCGTGCTCGGCGGGCGGTGCCGGAGCTGCAAAGACTCCATCGCCTTTCGATACCCGCTCGTGGAGGCGACAGCCGGGGCGTTGGCCGCTTTTGGGGTGAGCCTCTATGGGATCCAGCCGGTGACCGCCGAGGTGGTGGTCTTCGCGTGGCTCTCGCTGGCGCTCGCCCTCATCGATCTCGAACATCAGATTCTCCCCGATGTGATGACCTATCCCGCCATCGTCTTCGGCCTGGTCTTCTCCTGGTTCGGCGGGTTCACGAGCTTCATTGATTCGGTGGCCGGGGCGCTGGTCGGCGCCCTTCTGCCCACCAGCGTCATCCTTCTCTACCGGTGGTTGCGCGGGGTAGACGGTATGGGCTGGGGCGATGTCAAGTATCTGGCGGCCATCGGTGCGGTGGTGGGGCTCCAGGGCTGCCTCATGGTGCTTGTGTTGGCGGCTGTGCTCGGCGCGTTGGTGGGTGGATTCCTCATCGCCATCGGCCGTGGCTCCGGCAAGACGGCGCTGCCCTTCGGCACCTTCCTCGCTGTCGCGGTCGTGTTCTGGCTCTATCTGCCCGAGTCCTGGCGGTTGATGAGTCCCTTGTAGGCGGTCGTGACCGCCCGTTCCAGGATCGGGTCCTGGGACGGTCTCACGCTTCTCAGATCGAGGAGGACCTCGTCGTCTTCCAGCCTGCCGATCACCGGCACATCGCTCTCGCGCAGCAGATCGTGCAGAGCCTGGCCGCCACCGATGGCCAGCCCATAGCTCGGCATGGTTTCCTCGGGGGTGGTGCCGCCACCGAGGGTGGCGCGCATCTTCGAGCCGCGAGCCGGAATCCCCGCCTTGCGAAGCCTGCCGCCGATTCCACGGGCTCGTTTGCTCAAGCTGTCGACCGAGGCCGACATCATCGCGTAGAGCGGGATCTCGTCGAGCCGGTCGGCGTGGTGTGCCGCGAGGGTTTGGTCCATCAGGGTCAGGGCCGATTTGTCGGGTCTCAGGGCCCGGTAGAGCGGGTTCCGGCCGAGGGGTTCGACCCATTCGCGGCGGCCGACGATGATCCCCGCCTGGGGGCCGCCCAGAAGCTTGTCGCCCGAGAAACAGACCAGATCGGCGTCATCGGCGAGGAGTTCGCCGACCGTGGGTTCGGCCGGAAGGCCCCAGCGACGGAGATCGTGGAGACAGCCGGAGCCCTGATCGACGATGAAGGGCAGGTTGTGGCGGTGGGCCGACTCCGCCAGATCCCGGGTCGAGGGTTCCGTCGTGAAGCCGATGATGCGGAAGTTGGACTGATGGGCGACGAGGATCGCAGCCGTGTTTTCTCCGATGGCGTTCTCGAAGTCGGCGAGGTGGGTCCGATTGGTGCAACCGACCTCGACCAGATGACAGCCCGACGCCGCCATCACATCGGGCAGACGGAAGGAGCCGCCAATCTCGATGAGCTGGCTGCGCGAGACAATGACCTCTCGACCGAGGGCATGGGTACTCAGAATCAGGAGAAGCGCGGCGGCGTTGTTGTTGACCATGACGGCGGCTTCGGCGCCGCAGACTGCGGCGATGCGCTGACGAAGCGGCGCGAGGCGTTGCCCTCGTCGGCCGGTGGCCAGGTCGAACTCCAACGCGAGGTATGATTCGAGGGAAGAGGCTCGGTCGGCCGGCAGCGGAGATCGCCCGAGATTAGTGTGAATCAGGACGCCCGTGGCGTTGACGACCTCGCGGTAGGCGGGACGAGTTTTTCGGTCGAGATCGGCGAGGATGTCCCGTTCGAGGGATTCAACCGCGGCGGGTACGTCGTCTTGTTCGATGACACCATCGGCGATGAGTCCGCGGAGTCGGTCGACCGCCGACCGACACGCCTCCATGACCGGAGGTCGACCGAGGCGTTCAACGGCTTCGAGCAACACTGGAAGCTCGAGGAGGCGATGGATCGCCGGGATGGTGCGATACTGAGACTGCACGAGGTCATTGTATCTCGGGGCGTCACGACCGTCATCCGATAATGGAGAGGGGGTGGAGATGGACCTCGAACAGAAGATCCAGATGCTCGAGCGGGATCTGCGCGACCAGGTGAAGAACTGGGAACGCTTCTTCTCGGGTGGGCTGCGCGTGCCTCCAGTGGTGGAAAAGACCCGTTTCGCTCAAAGGCTCAGAACCCTTGCAGAGCAGACTTTCAACCGTCGCGCCGACCAATTCCGGGTCGAGCAGCTCCAGCACCGATTCATGAGCTATTCGCAGAACTGGGAGCGCATGCTCAGAGATCGCGAGGAAGGGCGGTTGGCTCGAGATGAGGGAATGTCTTCGCCGAGGACGCAGCCCCACGTGGAAGAGGCAAACGGCCCGACGGTGACCTCCGTAGACTCTCCCGGACGAGGATCCCTGTATGACCGCTATGTTTCAGCCAAGCGTCAACTCGGTCTTGACGTTCGGATGGGGCGCTCCGAGTTCGATCAGCAGCTTGATCGACAGCGAGAACAGCTCCAGGAAAAGCTCGGCCGGCAGGTCCAATTCGAAGTTCGTGTGGAGGATGGTAAGGTGAAACTCGCAGCACGAAAAGTACGCAAACGGGAGTCGGGAACATGAAGCTTGCGACCACAGCCAAGATCCTGGCGTTCGGACTGGTCCTGTTGATGCTGGTCTTCGAGGTGGCGGCCACCGATCCCATCTTCGTCAAGTGGCTCGTCATTGACGACCCCGGTGACGAGACCATTCGGGTCTACTGGCAAAGCGCCGAATTGGGCGAGCTCGGCGCGGAAGGACTCGTGGATCTCGGAACGATGTTGTTCTACCGGGGCTGGTCGAACGACGCCGTGACCTATCTTCGCGAAGCGCTGGAACTGGATCCCGAGTTGTCCGACGCATGGTTCAGGATCGGCCTGGTCGAACACCACGGCGGTGATCTGTCCGGGGCCCGTTCGGCCTACAAGAAGTGTCTGAAGAAGCAGAGCGGTCACGCCTGGGCGAACTTCTATCTCGGGCTGCTCGAGGAGCAGACCGGGGAAGGCAAGTCGGCCATGCAGCACTACGAGATGGCCTTCAAACACGCCCCCGAGCTCGCTGATCCGCAGATCAACCCCGAAATTCTGTCGTCGAAGCTCCAGCTCGGCGCCCAGGTCCGTCACTTCGACCGAGAGCGTTTTGAAAAGACCATGCCCATGCCGTACCTGGCACCGGACGAGGTGCGCAAGGTACGGAAGCAGTACGAAAAGACGCCGCCTCCCACGCCGACGCCCGAACCGGAGATGGCGAGCCAAGTCGCGCCGACTCAGTCACCAGTCGGGACCGGTGCCGGCGGCAGTTCACGGGTTTCGACGACTCGCGGGTCGCAGGGCTCGGCGGCGGGGTCAACCGGCGGCTCGGCGCGTGGTGCTCGGTCCCGCAGCGGCGGACGAACAACCTCCGAGCTCCAGGACCCCGACAGCATGCCCTATGGTGTTCCACGCTCCCCCGGTCAGGGAACGAGCGGATCCGGCAGCGGAGATACCGCCCCGAGGATCGGCGATACCTCACCGGAGGCTTCTCTCCGACCCGTGTGGCCTGGTCTCTACGAGATCGCCAAGGCCCTCGTCTGACAATCCTCAGAAGACGGTGGCCGGGGTTGAAGGCGACCGCGTCTCAGACGTTGAAGCGAAAGTGAACCACCTCGCCGTCGAGCACCTTGTAGGTCTTGCCTTCCAATCTGAGGGTTCCGCGTTGCCGGCATACGGACAGTGATTCGGCCTCGACAAGCTCGTCGTAGGGAACAACCTCGGCGCGGATGAACCCTCGTTGGATGTCGGAGTGGATCTCGCCGGCGGCTTCCAGAGCCTCGGTGCCGTCCATGATCGACCAGGCGCGACACTCGTCGTCACCGACGGTGAAGAACGAGATCAGACCGAGGAGTCGGTAGGAGTCGCCGATGATCCTGTCCAGCGCCCGATCCTCCAACCCGAGATCCTCCATGAAGACCTGGGCGTCATCGCTGTCAAGTTCGGCGAGCTCACCCTCGAGGGTGGCGCAGACCCGGGTGAAGGCGAGACCGGGGCGTGAGGACCAGTCATCCCAGCCCGGGTTTGAAAAGGGATCCGACGCGATGTCGTCCTCACCCACATTGACCACGACCAACACGGGTTTGAGGGACAAGAAGGTGAACCCCCGGAGTTTCTTGTTCTGATTGGCGTCAAAGGTCTCGTTGCGCAGCGGTGTCCCCGACTCGAGGATCGCCAAACAGCGCTCGAGCAGATCCCGTTCGCGTTCCAGTTCCGGATCGCGGCGTTTCTGGATGTCCTTGCGGAGCCGGTCGAGCCGACGCTCGACCACCATCTGATCCTGGAGAATGAACTCCTCCTCGATGTGTGCGAGATCGCGCAAAGGATCCACCGAGCCTTTGGGGTGTGCGATGGCATCGGAGGAGAAGCCTCGCAAGACCACCATGAGCGCATCGGCTGTTCGCAGCTCGGGCAGGTTGAAGCTGGTGTCGCCGCGGTGCTCATCGGGGATGCCGGGGACATCGGCAAACCGGATCGTCGCAGGCGTGAATTTCTTCGGCTGATACATCTCGGCCAGGACGTCGAGTCGAGGGTCGGGCACCTTGGCGATACCCACAGTTGTGAGATCGCGGCGGCCACCCGTTGTTGCCGGATCCTGTCCGGTGAGAAGGCTAAAGAGCGAGGTCTTGCCACTCGCCGCCAATCCCATGATGCCAACTTCCATTGCTGCCTCCGTTCGGGGATTCGCTTCCGAAGCATCAACTGTCGACTGTCAGCTGTCGACTGTCAACTATCCGACCACAGGCTGCCGGCGAACGAGCAATGATGGGGCGCCGACAAAACCACGCGCGGTCTGGAACCAGCAGAGATCGGTGCCGACGGCGTCGATGCGGCGCAACAAGGTGCCGAGGCCGCCCGAGAGCTCGACCACGGGATGCCAGCCCCGGACCCGTTGGCGATCGATCCAGACCCCCGATGCGATGAAGCTGTAGGTGTCGTTCTCCAGATCGGCGGTGACCGGGGCGAGTGGGCGCAGCAGGTACAGGGCGCGGTCGCTGGCCGAGAGCAGTTCCCCCGCCGCCATTCCATCGTCGGTGAGCACGCGAAGGTTGGCGAGGCCGGACGACGGCCGGTCCCGATAGGACAGGCGAACGGCGCCACCGCGAGGCGTCTCGTCGAATCGTCGGGCGTCGGCGAAGCTCGCGACCCGGTGGCGGGGCGCGCCCTCCTCGAGCAAGAGGGTGCGGCGGGCCGGCAGACCTTCGCCGTCGCACGGGCCGACCACAGGGGCCGTCGGATCGGAGCGATCGTCGACCAGGGTCAGAGCGTACGCCGAGAGCAGTCCGTCGGGGCCGAGCAGACCCGGGAGCGGATCCTTCTCGTCGGGGCGGGCGAAGAAGAGGGGTGAGATGGCGGCGAGGAGCTGCGAGCTCACCTCGGGGTGGAGAATCAAATCGTGCAGACCCTGATCGGTGGTGATTCGGTGGCGGGTCAGCAGGGCGCGGTTGCCGATTCGGGACGCCACCGCCTCGGCATCGAAGGTCTCAGGGTCGGCGATGTGAACCCATTCCCGCCAGATCCCGGGGCGGTCGCCCACCAGGACCTCGACCAACATGGAGGCCACCGTTCGTTGGTGCTGAGCCGACCAGTCGTCGGCGGTGGACAGTCGCCAGGCATACCGGCCTTCCTGGACGATGGCCCGGCCCAGGCGGAGGCTCCCGCCCGACAGCGAGGCGAGGGAGAGAGCCAATTCACCTGTGACGTGTTGAGCCCAGCCCCTTGGCGGCATCCTCGGCCCGGAGGGGACCGCGGTCAGACCGAGCAGACGTTGCGGCGGCATGGGATCCGGGCCGGGGGCGGAACCGGCCTTCGCCGCGGCGATCGCATTTCGAGCGGCGGAGGCGTCGAGCCCCGAGGTGGCGGCGAAACCGGCTCGGGTTCCATCCCAGATGCGGACGCCGATCCCACTCTCCTCGATCTGAATCGTTCGCTGCAGCCGACCGTCGATGAGCTCGGTCTCCCGTGTGAACGAACTCTTTGCGAAGACCTCCCAGCGCTCAACGGTTCCCGTCGCCAGCCGGCAGCCACAGGTCTCGACCGCCTTGGCCAGCTGGACTGCGAGATCGTCCGGTGGTGCGGGTGCAGCCATCAGAGGACCTCGAGGCGCCGGACCATCAGGGTCGGTGCTTCGGAGCCTGTCGGCAGGGGGAGACCGTCCTTGACGCACCACCCCAACCGCCAATCCGGGGTCGGGTCGTTTCCCACGGCCGGGTCGATCCCGGCGAGGATCTCGGTGACCCCCCCGGTGAGTTCCATCGGGGCCAGCGGCCGCCGCCGCCGGCCGTTTCGGATTTCGAAGCCGCGCTCCACCCGGAGCACCGTCCGGCTCGAAACGGGATCCACGGTGGCGCCCGACAGACGGGTGACGACGAGACCCCGAGACATCTCCGCTTCCATGGCCTCGGGCGAAGCAGAACCCGCCGGCACCACCAGGTTGGAGAGACGTGGCACCGGAGGGTGTCTCCAGTCGGAACGGCGCCCCCGACCCGGATCGACCTCACAGACTTCGGCGGTTTCGCGGTCGCACAGAAGACCGCAGAGGCGACCCCCCCGGAGAAGGGCCACGGACCTGGCGGCTACGCCTTCGTCGTCGCAGTCGAAGGCGCCGGGAAGATCGGAGCGACCGGGATCGTCGGTCAGATCAACGGCGGCCTCGGTGAGGTTGGCTCCACCCAGGCCGGCGAGGGGAGACCTGCCGTTCGCAATGAGGTCACCCTCCACCAGGTGTCCCACGAGCTCGTGCAACAGGGGACCGGCGGTGCCCTCGGTGAAGATCACCGGGGTCTGCAGACCGGGAGCAGGATTCCACGGACGGGTGGGCGGGGGCTCGAAGAGCGCCCGGATCCACTCCCCGAGTCGCGGTTGACCCCAGACCGCCAGCAGCGCCGTGCTGCCCACGGTTCGGCTTTCGAGGCGCACCAGCGGAGGGCTCGTTACTTCCCTCCATCCGTCGCGGCGGATGACCACGGCGCGCCGCGCCAGAAAGCGAATGACCGTGTTGTGGTCCGCCATCCGCTCGGCGATTTCACGCGCCCAGTCGACCCACCCGTTCGGCGGGTTGAGATCC
>RCNG010002062.1_pt1 | contig 12029 bp, 11 predicted proteins | sample 2041371 | NCBI WGS metagenome assembly RCNG01 (sample SAMN09708227, study PRJNA481090) | Marine sediment metagenome, whole genome shotgun sequencing project. | biome: marine sediment; feature: ocean; material: sediment; isolation source: Sewage treatment plant 1 marine sediment (STP1) ... | reverse complement strand
CGAATGGTTGATACTGATACTACCGCTGTTTCTGCTGGCGATTGTTGAGCTTCTGAACAGTGCTATTGAAAACACCGTTGACCGCATTGGTCCTGAACGTCATATACTATCGGGCAGGGCCAAGGATATGGGTTCCGCAGCTACCATGTTCTGCCTGTTCATGATCGCAACCGTATGGCTAAGCATGACCTGGAGCAGATACTTTGCATAAACATCTTAGAATATTTGTAATCATCTTATCCATGACAGGGACGCTGCTTTCGGGCTGCACTGCCGGGTCGGACGAAGCTGTCGAACCCGGCAAAACCGTTATTCCCGTCAAATCAGTTAAATCAGTCAGTGTCGATAAACCTGAAGAATGTATACTCGTACCGCCCAAACAACCGGTTGCCTGCACCATGCAGTATGATCCGGTTTGTGGCTGCGATGGAAAAACCTATGGAAATGCCTGCAGTGCCCGCGGTGCCGGGGTACCGCACAGTACACCGGGTGCTTGTGGAGAGAATCCGAACAATTGATCAAGTCATTAATAAATCTGTCAAACCATTCCGTTTCCAGCGACCGGAAACCTGAACCCGGAAAAATCAAATTATGAAATTGATTCTGCGAACATTAGTAATACTTGGCCTGGCCGCTCTGCTCACTGCCTGTCCGAAAACCAAGGAAGAATCGGATCTATCTGACACCCTGCTGCGATACGATACTGTTATTCGCTGGGCCCAATGGGATGCGGCAGTTGACTTCATATCTCCGGAATATCTGGAAGAAAACCCTGTCACCCGATTGGATCTCGACAGGTTAAGGCTATTCAAGGTTACCCAGTATACCGTGCGTTCAGCTGTCCCGGTTGATGAAGGCAAAGGCATGTTGCAGGAAGTAGAAATTAAGATGTTCAATAAAAACCGGGCGCGCGAAAAGTCTGTTATTGATGAGCAATATTGGAAATATGATGAAGAGCGCGAGCGCTGGTTTTTACATACAGGCCTACCCGATCCAACAAAAAGCCGCTGATCTACAACCGCCCTACAGCCCGCATAGACAATGGGCTGCAACGGTGAACTTGCCCTGCTGAGCGGTAATAAACTGCAAATCATCAAGCATGGCTTGCAACCAGGAAACAGGCAGATTGACAGGCTTGCTGACTGAAAATTCCAGCTTTGAAACTGCACTGCTCATAAAATCCATGAAAATCCGGTCTAGTGCCGATTGTTCAGGTTCTATCCATTCAATCTGGTAACTGTCACCCAGCCCCGCGATACGTGCGCTGGCTTTGATGGCATCCTGAAAGGTTCCGGTTTTATCGATCAGTCCGCGCTCGGCGGCCTGTTCACCGCTCCATACCTGGCCCTGTGCAAGCTCATCAACTTCTTCAATCGACTTACCCCTTGCCTTGCCCACCAGGCTGAGAAACTGTTGGTATGTTCTTTCCGTGCTGGACTGGAATACACGCGCAATACCCGGGTCCAGCGGCATATCAAGCCTTAGCTTGCCTGCAATTTCGGTAGTACCGAAACCATCGGTATGTACACCAATTTTATCCAGGGTGGCACCAAAGGTAGGCAGTAGACCGTACACGCCGATTGACCCGGTTATTGTTGCCGGGCTGGCCCAGACTTCATCCGCAGCCATGGCTATCCAGTAGCCACCTGATGCAGCGACATTGCCCATCGAAATCACCACCGTCTTGCCAGAATCGCGCACCTGTTGAAGTTCCAGTCGCAAAACCTCGGATGCGTACGCATCACCACCCGGACTGTTAATTCGTAAAACGACCGCAGCGACCTTTTCATCACGGGCTGCACGACGCAATTGTTCTGATGTCGATACTGAACCAATCCGGCCTGCCGGATGATTTCCACTGACAATCTCACCCTCGGCAACCACGATGGCGATTCGCTTGGCATTGCTGTAGACCTTTTGTGATTCGGTCAAATCCAGGTAGTCCTGCATACCAACGGCACGGTAGCTGTCGCCAGCCTGGTCCGGAGTCCCCCGCATTGCCAGTTCCTGACGCGCCTGCGGGCCTGTCATCAGGCGATCGACCAAACCGATGTTCATTGCATACTGTGCAAAATCACCGTCGACACTTTCAATCTGGTTCGGCAGGTCATCAATGGATTCCTGCAATGATTTCAAAATCAGGCCCCGGTTCTTGGCCACCGCTTCAACATATTGTTGCCACAGGTCATTCAGCCAGAATTTACCGGCCTGTTTCGCTTCCTCTGACATATCATCACGAATATAGGGTTCCATCGCTGACTTGTACTTGCCAGCCCGGAACAGGTTTATCTCCACCGCCAGCTTCTCCAGCCCTTCACGGTAGAACTGCCGGTAGTTTGAATAGCCGTCTATCCAGATGGAGCCATTGGGGTTAAGCCAGATCTCATCCGCCAGCGAAGCCAGGTAGTACTGGTTCTGACCCAGGAAACCCGCCAGTGCCACCACCGGTTTGCCGGTGGACCGGAATGCTTCCAGCGCATGTCCAAGATCATTCAATGCAGCAAGACCAATGTTCCGTAAATAATTCGGGTCAATAACAAGCTGGGTAATATCACTATCACCGGCTGCACGATGAATGGCCTCCAACATGTCACGTAAACGGGTTTCGGTCCGTTCCTGGTTGGTGGCCTCCTCTATGGCACGATCCAGGGCGGTCGCCGTGTATTGTTCAACAACATCGCCGTATGGACGGATGACCAGGGTGGAATTTGGCTTGAGGCGAAACGTTTCAGCTGGCTGAAACGCTAAAAACAGAAAATAAACAAAGAGTAAAAAAAGCAGATTCAGAAAAACCTTTCTGCTGCCGTTGACAAAATGCCATATGCCCAGTGTAAATTTGACCAGGAAAGAACGTTCGTTAGCCATGCTGATGCCTGTATGAAAACCGTAGGGTTATTGTATGGACACTAACCGGTAATCACAATCGGTCTAAGGTCACAGGCTTTTTCGGTGTCCAGCCTGATGGCGAAAAGGCCAACTGTTTGCCAAAAATACCATTTTCCACCCACACAGCTATCACGCCAACGTTCTATCCCACTGTTTTTAATACGTTTGCCACCATGGCATGAATCCTGCATCTTACAGCTTAGACAACTCAACAACAGGAGACTGAACCATGGGATCTTTTTCTCGCCTACGCTATGTTATCGCCGCAAATGTCAATTCACTGCTTGAAAAAGCAGAAGACCCGGAAAAACTCTTAAAGGCACTTATCCGTGATATGGAAGATGCTTCAGACGACGCACGTCTCGCCAGCGCCGACCTTCTCGCTGAACAGACCCACCTGAAACGTTTGCAGAAACGATATGAAAGTGAAATAGAAGAGTGGACCGCCCGGGCTCAAAAGTCTGTGGAAACCAATCGTGATGACCTGGCCCGCACCGCATTAAAAGCCAAGTCTGAAATTGAGCAGGCACTTCATTCTGCCGCTGATGAATCCAAGAATCTCGATGCCCGTATTACGCAACTTGGGTTCGACATGGCTCAGCTGAAGACCAAGCTGGCCGAAGCCAAAACCAAGCTGAAAGAAATAACAACGCGTCACACTCCAAGCGGTAAAGCAAACTCGGGTTATGCAGCGCACGAGGTCTCACCTGCCGAGCGTAAAATCCGTCGCGCCATGGGACGTTTTGACCGTCTGCAATCGCAGGTAGAAAGACTTGAGGCCCGTGTACGTTCTTACGAAATCGGAGGAGAGGCCATCAACGCCTGGGTTGCGGAAGAAACCGCTGCTGATCCGGCCATTGAAGAAGAACTGCAAAAATTGAAAAACCGGATAGCACCGGAAGCGCCAAAAGTAGAAGCTAAAACCGACACCAATACTGAAGCTGAATAACGTTGCAGCCATCCCGAAGCTGAATAACGTTGCAGCCATCCCCGCGGTTTTGCGCATGGATGCGCTTATGTCGCGGGAGCACATGGATGTGCGGAGCGACCGCGGATAACCGTGGCTTCGATTAGCTCTCCGCTTTTGCGGAGGTGACAGGGCTAATGATCAACTGCTTGCTCTTGGTCAAAAAGCGTCCCAACAGCAAAACCGCACCAAATGACAGACCTGCAATCATACCGATCCACATACCGGCCGGTCCCATGCCCTGATTGAAAGTCAGGTAGTAGCCAACGCTCAACCCAACCAGCAAATAAGACACAATGTTGATAAACATTGGTACCACGGTGTCTTTCAGACCGCGTAGCGCACCCGCTGCACAGATCTGGATACCATCGGCATATTGAAAAATAGCGGAATAGAAAAGCAAGCTAACGGCAATGGTTGTGATCGCCGCGTCATCGGTATAAATTCTTACAATGAACTCGGGGAAAATCAGCATCGTTGCCGCGCTAAGTGTTTGTGTAAAAAGCACAATAAACAGACCAATCAAACCCGCATAACGCGCTGCTTCCGGCTCTCCCCTGCCGAGTGCATTACCAACCCGGGTGGTGACCGCGCTGGCAAGGCCCAGCGGTATCATGAACGCCAGTGCAGAAAAATTGATAGCAATCAAATGCGCTGAGGCAGGCAATGCACCGAGACGTGCGATAAGCAAAGCCGCACCAATAAACAGGCTGCCTTCCACGAAAATAGTGGCTCCAATGGGTAAACCGATTCTGAGCAGTTTCGATATCGCATCCCATTGTGGCCAGTCCCAGCGCTTGAACAATTCGAAATCTTTGAAATGCGCATGCCAGCGAACATAGAAAAACACCATCGCCAACTGTGCCCAGATCACAATTGATGTGGCATAACCACAGCCTTGCGCACCTAACTCTGGAAAACCGAACTTACCAAACATCAGTGTATAGTTGAGTGGTATATTCAACGCAATACCCAGTAAACCCATGTACATGGTCGGCCGTGTAAAACCACTGCCCTCGCTGAAAAAGCGCAGCATCAAAAGCAGGCACATTGCCGGCGCACCCCATGTAAGCGCACTCATATATTCAACCGCGGTCGGAACGATATCTGCACCAACCGCCATCAACTGCAGGAGATTCCCTCCCGCATGCAAAATAATTACGAACGGAATTGCGACCACCAGGGCAATCCACATCCCCTGGCGGGCAGCAGCACCACCTTCAGAACGGTTACCGGCACCGTCGCATTGGGCAACCACCGGTTGCAGTGCCATCAGAACACCCAGAACAAACATCAACACGGCCGACCAGATCGCGCCGCCGGTGGCAATACCCGCCAGGGCTATTTCCTTATCGGGTAACCTGCCCGCCATCAGCGTATCGACAAAATTCATGCTCAAACTGGCGACCATTCCCACGACAACCGGTATAGCTAACTGCAGAGTGCGCAGAATTTCAGCGGGATGATTTTTTTTATGGTTGCTTATTGTGGTCATTGGCTACAATCTGGAGTGAGCACGCATTGTAGTACATGGGCGTTAAGACAGCATGATCGGGTTTACCAGGGTAGAGGTGTGTCGAAATGAATCCAGAACAAGTAATAACCGCAGAGACCCAGCTTGGTGAAAAAGCACTGGTGAGAGTTGGCGATCCGTCGTTTTCGCTGGGTACGAAAAAACTGGCCGGTTCTGAAAATTGCCTGAATTGCGGAACCGGACTGAAAGGCCCGTTCTGCTACTTCTGCGGCCAGCCTGATCGGAATTTCATGCGTTTCTTCCCGGTCCTGTTGAGGGATTTGATGGAAGATTTACTTGATCTCGATTCTCGTTTCATGCGCACCATGAAACCGTTGCTGTTTAAACCGGGCCGCTTGACCCGCGATTATATGGAAGGCCGGCGTTTTCGCTATGCGCCACCCATGCGACTATATATCTTCTCCAGTATCGTGTTTTTCCTGTTGGCGGCACTGCTCTCAACTAATTCGACACTCCTCAACAGTTCTGCGGATGAGAACGGAATTTCCATATTTCTGGATGAACCTGCGGCGGAACAACAAACAGTCGAAGATGCCCTGAACAATCTGCCGCCTGATGTACGCGAGAAAGTCGATACTGACGAAATCCCCGTTGAGGGCTGGGACCGGGAAGTGGTCACCTCCCCATTCAAATTGGAGGACATTCAGTTCAATGACGAACCCTGGGACCGCGAAACCAACCCGGTGGATATTGTGTGGCTACCGGACTGGCTCAACGACCGTATCAATGACGAGATTGAAGGCTCCCCGCACAAAGCGGAACAGATCAATGAAAACCCCAACCTGATCATCGACAAGGTTTTCGACATCCTGCCAGCCACCATGTTCGTGTTATTACCGGTCGTGGCCCTGATCTTCAAATTCTGGTACCTGTTCGCAAAACGTTACTACATCGAACACCTGATCTTCTCACTACATAATCATGCTTTCCTGTTTGTCAGCCTGACATTGATACTGCTGGCCAATGTGAGCGGAACCCAGTTCACCGCGTATGGCCACCCCCAAGCGGCATCGGCCATGACCTGGGTAATGGTCGTCATCGGCACCTGGATACCGCTTTATATGCTGATTTCATTACGTGTTGTCTACAGGCAAAACTGGCTCTTGACAATTATTAAATTTGTCCTGATAGGGCTCAGCTATGTGACACTGCTGGGTCTGGTCTCCACAGGGGTGGCCATCGCCAGTTTTGTACTTCTGTAGAACCGGTCTGGAGATATCCTATGCAACACGCTCCATTAGCAAGCGCCGCGTATAGGGAATCAACCCACCCGCGTCGATGATCGCCTGGCGGGCCTGCGGTAACGGTTCAATCTCGAACGACTTTCCGGTAGTCAGGTTGAAAACCCTGTTGTCCCTGACCTCCAGGTCGTCACCCTCGCCGGCATCAATTTCGGGGCAGATAATCATCTGAAGCCCGACATTGATCGAGTTCTGCAGGAATATCCTCGCGAAATTTCGCGCAACGACGGTTATCTCGTATCCCTTGATACACGAGGCGGCCTGTTCACGTGAAGAACCACAACCGAAGTTGTCTCCAGCCACGATAAAGCTACCGGCAGGAACCAGTCCATCATTGAGCGTCTTGTTAAATGCCTTGTCATCCGCAAAAGCAAACTGCGGTGTTTCCGATGGCAGCACTGTCGCCATGAAACGACCCGGGTAGATGATATCGGTTGAAATATCGTTTTCCAGTTTTAGTACAACTGTTCCTTTGGCCATTTTAATTCACCTCTCTCGGATCGGTAATTGTGCCGGTCAGCGCGCTTGCTGCCGCCACCGCTGGTGAGCACAGGAATACCTCGGCACCCGGGTTGCCCATGCGGCCCTTGAAGTTACGGTTGGTGGTGGCAAGAGCAACCTCGTCATCACCCAGCGCACCCTGATGGATACCCAGGCAGGGCCCGCAACCGGGGTTACAGACAACGGCGCCGGCAGAAATAAGATCACGCAGGTAGCCTGCTTCCATCGCATCGGTATAAATGCGCCACGAAGCCGGAAATACCAGCATACGGGTACCCTCCGCCACCTTCTTGCCCTTTAAGGTTCGCGCGACAATCTCGATATCATCAAGACGGCCGTTGGTACAGGAACCCACCACGATCTGGTTGATCTTCTTACCCTTCAAAGCACCGATGGGTTTGACGTTATCAACCGTGTGGGGACAGGCAATCTGCGGATCAAGTTGCGTGGCATCAATCTCGACAACACGTTCATATACCGCGTCAGCATCGGCAGCAAAAAGATCCAGTTCGTCTTTAACACCGGCTTCATCCCGGAGGTAACGGACGGTCTCTTCATCAGGTGGAACAACGCCGGCGGTCGCGCCAGCCTCTACTGACATGTTGCAGAGCACCAACCGGCCAGAGGTTGGCATGCAGCGAATCACCTCACCATGAAACTCGATCACCCTGAAATTTGCACCTTCTGCGCTGAGCAGACCAACAATGTGCAGGATCAGATCCTTGGGGTAGACACCATTGGGTAATTCACCGTTGACCACTATCTTGATGGTTCCCGGTGCTTCAACGTTGAGAATACTGCCCAAGGCCCAGACCGCAGCCATCTCGGTGGCACCTATGCCAAATGCGAAGGCACCCAGCGCCCCGTGCGTGGTCGTGTGGCTGTCTGTGCCTACCAGCACCTGACCGGGTCGCACATATCCGTTTTCAGGCAGGATCTGATGGCAAATACCACCCACATCACCGCGAACATCGTGAAATTTTGTAATCCCCTGCTCAGCGACAAACTCACGGGTTCTCTTGTGATTGCTCGCAGTCTTGGCAGATTCGGCAGGCACCCGGTGATCAAAGATGATCGCAATCCGGTCCGGGTCCCATACATGCGCATCCAGGCCGGTGTCCCGGTATATCTCCTTGAACTGGTTAATGACAAGCGCGGCATTCTCATGTGACATTGCCAGGCCTACCGGTAACTCGAGAATATCGCCGACGGCAACCGTGTCCCTGCCACACGTTCTGGCGAGTAGCTTTTGTACATACGTCATACCCATATCAATCTCCTTTACGGTCGTCAAATGACGTGGTCCGTTTTCAGTTTAGCCAATTCATCCGCAGTGATGCCGATACCTGCCAACACTTCGGCGGTATCTGCGGACAGCCTGGGTGGCGGGGATGTGATGTCACCCGGCGTTTGCTCAAATTTCGCGGTCAGGTTAAACAACGGAACGCTGCCGATACCATCGATTGGTACGTCCTTCAGCGTTTGACGGTGTTTGATCTGAGGTTGTTGCAGTGCTTCCCTGAGGCCCAGGATTGCACCACTCGGTACACCATTCGCATTCAGCAGTTCCACCCACTCATCGGTACCGCGCTCAGCCAGTTTAACTTCCAGCAGCGGTGTCAGTTGCTTGCGGTTGTGCTTGCGGGTATCGCGTTTCTCAAAACGCGGATCGGTTTTCAGTTCAGGCAGACCGAGCACGTCACAGACCGATTCCCACTGCTCCTGTTTGTTGGCGGCAATGTTGATATGACCATCCCCGGTACTGAATACACCCGAAGGCGCCGCAGTAAAGTTATCGTTACCCATCGGTACCGGTTCACGGTCTGCAATCAATAGATTTGCTGCCACCCAGCCCATCAGTGGCATGATGGAATCCAGCATCGCGATATCAATAAACTGACCTTCACCGGTTCTTTCACGGTGAAAAAGAGCCGCCATGATGGCAAAAGCGCCATTCAAACCACCCACCGTATCGCAGACCGGGAAACCGGCACGTAGCGGGTTAAGCCGTTCATCTCCATTGACTGCCATTTCACCGCTAAGACCCTGGATAATCTGGTCGTAGGCGGGTTTCTTTGCATCGGGTCCGGTCTGGCCAAACCCGGAAATGGCGCAATAGATCAGGCCCGGGTTGATCTCCTTCAAAATGTCATAACCAAGCTCCAGGCGGTCCATGACACCGGGCCGGAAGTTCTCGACCAGTACGTCAGCATCTTTAACCAGCTTCTTGAAGATTTCCTTGCCTTCGGGAGACTTGGTATTAAGGGTCACCGACTTCTTGTTCGAGTTCTGGGCCAGGAAACTGGTGCCCATCAGTTGCTCGTTCAACTCGGTCACCGTACCCAGCTTACGTGCAAGATCACCACTTCCGGGTCGTTCTATCTTGATGACCTCGGCACCCAGAAGTGCAAGGTGTAATGTGGCGAAAGGACCTGCAAGAACATTGGTAAGGTCAAGAACCCTGACGCCCTGCATAATCTGCTTGTTCATACTGCCTCCCTGTTCTGAATTGATCCGGTTTTGTAAACACAACCCGGCATCTCGCGTTCGAAAAATTGCGCAACGTCACCAGCCACACCGATCAATCGACCCAGGTCTATATCCTCGCGTATGCCTTGCAACTGCAGGGCATTGACGAAGTCCTCGGTGGCTACGTTACCCGCTGCGACCTTTGTAAACGGACAACCGCCGAGACCTGCGAACGAGGTTTCAAACGAGGTCACACCAACACGCATGGCGGCCATGATATTCGCCATGCCAAGCCATGCCAAGACCGTAGGTATTGTGGAAATGGCAGGTACACTCAACATTTGGATCAAGCTTTAGCACTGTGGAAAACAAGCGCTCGACCTGTGCAGGGTGGGCATGGCCAGCGGTATCGGCAAGACTGATGTTGATCAGGCCCGCATCCACGTAAGCAGCAGCCATCTCGAGCACCCGGTCCTCGGAAACCGGACCTTCAAAGCCGCAGCCAAAAGCAGACTGCACTGAAACCTGCACCTTTTTACCCGCAGTCAGTGCCTTCTGCCCCGCGGTGATAATACGCTGTGTGGCATCCATGCTCGCCATACCGGTATTTTTTAGACTATGGGTCTCACTGGCAGAAGCACCCAGGGCAAACATCTCCACCCCGCACTCCAGACCGCGCTCCATGCCTCTCTCATTCAGTGCCAGCCCGGCGATAATCACCTTTGATCGCTTATCGCTGACCAGACGCCGGATCAACTCATCGGTATCGGCCATTTGCGGGACTTTTACCGGATGTACAAAAGAACCTACCTGCACAATATCAACGCCGGATTCCATCGTGCGGCGGATCCAATCCTCCTTGGTATCGATAGGAACGACCTGCCGTTCCATCTGCAACCCGTCACGGGGGCCAACTTCGTGGACGACGATATGTTTCATGACAGTCTCCGTCTATAGTTTTCCAGCTATCGCTTCAGCCATCTCAAGGGTCGTGGCCGTACCGCCCATATCGTAGGTTTGTACCTCACCTTCTTTAATAACCGCGGCGGTGGCATCTTCGATACGCTTTGCAGCGTCCGTCTCACCCAACCAGTCAAGCATCATCTTGGCGGTCAGGATGGTTGCGATCGGATTAACCTTGTACATACCCGAATACTTGGGCGCGGAGCCATGCGTGGGCTCGAATACGGCGAGTTTCTCACCAATATTTCCCGAGCAACCAAAGCCGAGACCGCCAACCATCTGTGCACAAAGATCAGAAACCACATCACCATAGAGATTGGGTGCTACCAGCACATCATAGTTAAACGGGTTTTTAAGCAGCCACATGGTGATGGCATCGATATTGGCATCATCCATGGCAATTTCCGGGAAGTCCTTCGCCACCTTACGCGCCGCTTCCAGGAACAGGCCGTCAGTGGCACGTACCACGTTGGCCTTGTGTACAACCGTGACTTTCTTGCGTCCGAATTTGCGTGCAAACTCAAAGGCTGCGCGGATAATGCGCTCCGAGCCCTTTTTCGTGTTGATCTTGCAGGAGACGGCATACTCGTCGCCGGACAAACCCTCAAATGCCTTGAAGGCAGGCGCCAACTCCGACAGCACATCACTCAGCTTTTCAGGGACGGGGTTAAATTCAACGCCTGAATACAGATCTTCGGTATTCTCACGGAAGATGACCAGGTCGATACCCTCGTGATAATTGAGGGGGTTATCAGGATAGGCCTTGCAGGGCCGCAGGCAAACATACAGGTCAAAAAGCTGCCGCATACGAACAATCGGCGAACGGTAAGTCAGACCTGTACCCTGTAGTTCCGGTACCAGTTCCTTTTCAGTCTCTTTTACCGGTTTGGACGTGATAGCACCAAACATGGCAGCATCAACATTATTGAGCAGATCGATGGTCCTGGCAGGAAAGGCATCGCCTTCTGTGCGCCAGAATTCCCAACCAATATCCCCGTGTATATATTCCGCATCAAGACCTACGCGGTCGAGGACAATTCGCGCCGCTTCCATAACCTCTATACCAACGCCATCACCAGGCAACCATGCGATCTTGTACTTGCTGTCCATATCCTGAATCTCCTGAACAAGTGTAAGTATTCCCCGTCCGTCAGGCGGGGCACAAGAACCCATCCGGGCCGAGCCCAGGTGAGGTCTCAGGCGTGAATTTACTCCCCTTAATGTGCCAGGTAATTGACTATAATCAAGTGAGTCGCGTATAGATTGAATCAGCACATCTTTTTTGAATCCAGAGCCCGGTAAAAACCATTCGCTGGGTTGCAGCTTTTTCTTAAGTTCGTTGATGTACGGGCACTTTTGGACATTAATTTTTGCTTCGACAGGGGGAGCCGAGGTCGCGCGGTACCTTACTTCAGGACACGCTCAAGCACATCCCTGTGGCGCTCGATACTCGACTCCTGTCTCGTAC
>RCNG010001376.1_pt1 | contig 12031 bp, 12 predicted proteins | sample 2041371 | NCBI WGS metagenome assembly RCNG01 (sample SAMN09708227, study PRJNA481090) | Marine sediment metagenome, whole genome shotgun sequencing project. | biome: marine sediment; feature: ocean; material: sediment; isolation source: Sewage treatment plant 1 marine sediment (STP1) ... | reverse complement strand
GCTACCCGTCTTTGCCTTGGTGAGCCATTACCTCACCAACAAGCTGATAGGCCGCGAGGCCATCCCGAAGCAGCGGACCATTTCCTCAATAGACCATGTGGTCCAAAGAGGGTATCCGGTATTATTCCGAGTTTCCTCGGGCTATCCCAGTCTTCGGGGCAGGTTCCTCACGTGTTACGCACCCGTTCGCCGGTTTCCCCAGCCGATCCTTACGGAACAACTGGTTCTCCCTCGACTTGCATGCATTAAGCGCACCGCCAACGTTCGTCCTGAGCCAGGATCAAACTCTCCATCGAAAGATGGGAGAAAGAGTGCCTGATCTCTATGAGATCTGGTTCGATCTCTCAAAGGTTGGCCACGTCGGGGACGGGGGTCCCTGGTGACGTGACCGATACTTGTACACGCTCGTCCCAACCTCCACCGCAAGCGGTGTCGACTGGTCGAGCGCCTATTGGCTTTTGACACGCTATTCAGTTGTCAAGGAGCCCGGATCCCTCCTCGTGCACACGCGTGCGCCTGAGTGGGGGGCCTCACAGTTTCGCACCATCAAGAGTAGACGGCGCTTCCTGCCGACCGGATTGGCCGGCGGAACCTGTATTCAAGCACAGTCAGGATATATCGCAAACCACAACGGTGGTTTTCTCGACATTTCCGAAGGTAATCCTAGAAAGCCGCTGTGGGCAAGGGTGCGCCTACCGCTGCGCGTCGACGCGCTTCTTCAACCAGATGAACAACAGGACTAGTCCGACGACCGCGAGGATGCCACCGATCGACATTGCAGTGACAACATCCAGGAACAGGGTGAGCGCCCAGATCACAAGAAATGCCAGAACGACGAACGAGACGGCAACCATCCAGGTCGGATAGTGGTTCTTGGTCTGTGCAGCCATGGTGTCCTTTCGATCCGCAGCGGGACGATAGCCGGAGCGTAGTCGCGATCCGTCAGTTCGCTTCGATTCGAACGAAGCGGCGCTTCCCAACTTGGATGACGGCACCGACCAACTCGCCTGCATCGATGAACTCCGACTCGGCCTTCCTGCCGTCGATCTTGACGGCTCCCTGTTTGATCATGCGCCTCCCCTCCGAACGAGACGCAACCAGGCCGGCGGCGTCGAGCAAGGCGGGCAGCGAGATCTCGCCCGTCTCGTCAAGCCGATGGTTGGCAACGTCCTCCGGCACTTCGTGGGATCGGAAGAGTCGGTCGAAGGCCGCCTCGGCAGCGACGGCGTCGTCGGCATCGTGGTGCAGAGCGACCACTCGTCGGCCGAGTTCCCGCTTGGCTTCGCCGGGATGAACCGAGCCGTCTGCGAGACCCTTCTCGAGGGCGTCCAGGTCTTCGTTCGTGGCCATGGCCGCCAGGCGGTACCAATCCGGCATAACGTCGTCGGGTATCGACATGACCTTGCCGAACATGTCGGCCGGTTCATCGCTCACCGAAATGTAGTTGCCGAGCGACTGCGACATCTTCTTCACGCCGTCGGTGCCCACGAGCAAGGGGACGGTCGCAACCGCCTGGCCAGGCTGGTTGCGGCGCTCCTGAAGGTCACGGCCGACGAGCAGGTTCCACAACTGGTCGGTGCCGCCGATTTCAATGTCGGCCTCGATCGCCACAGAGTCCATCCCTTGGAGCAGCGGGTACATGAACTCGATCATCGAAATGGGTTCATGGGCGACCCAACGTTTCGTGAAGTCGTCGCGGTCCATGATGCGAGCAACGGTGAACTCGGAGGCGAGCTCAAGGACATCGTGCATGTCCATGGCACCGAGCCATTCCGAGTTGTAGCGGATCTCGAGTCGATCCTCGAGCAGTTGGGTCTTGATGGCCGGGAGCAGATGGTCCGCGTAGCCTCGAACCTCTTCGGCACTCAGACGTTTGCGCGTCTCGCTCTTGTCCGAAGGGTCTCCGACCTGAGCGGTGAAGTCTCCGACGATGAGCACGGCCGTATGACCCATGTCCTGGAAACGGCGCAGGAGGTCGAATACCACGGCCCATCCCAGGGTGACGTCGGGAGCCGTCGGATCGACTCCGAGTTTGACCCGGAGCGGCCGGTCTTGCTCGAGGAGGGCGAGAAGGGCACCCTCGGGAAGGCTGATATCAACGTTCTGGGTGATGTACTCGAGTTGTTCGTGCGGTGCGTTCATGTGGGCGCAAGGCTAGACCGCCCGGAACTCCGTGCAACGAATCGCCATGGCCGGTCGACGGCACGAGAGATTCCCATCCGGGGTCCCGCCTCGATGGTGCCACGTCGGGGGCGGTCCGGCGCTGCGAGTCGTACCGGACCATGTGCCAGAGAGGACCCATCGTGCTCGCCAGTGATCCCGAGCGCGGCGCACAGCTTGCCGGGTCCGTCGGCAACATGATCGCTCCGTTCACGCCGAGCCTCCATCACCTCGAGCCCGGTCGCGGGCAGACCACCGCGGATCAGGATCGCCGCAGGCTTCCCGGCACGGCCAACCACCACGTTGGCACACCAGTGGATGCCGTAGGAGCGGTACACGTATAGCGTGCCGGCCGGCCCGAACATCGAAGCGTTGCGAGGAGTTCTCCCCCGGAAGGCATGGCTCGCCGCATCGTCCTCTCCCCCGTACGCCTCGACCTCATTGATTGTCACCTCGGTCGGATTGCCGTCGAATGACGTGCGGAGCCGCCAACCGATCAACTGCGGGGCGATCGCGAGCACGTCACCATCGAGCAACTCTGCAAGATCGTCACGCAACCGTCGTCCTCCTCGAATCTTGGGACTCTCCGGAGTCGGTGAGCACTCAGATCTCCCCACGCAAACGTGCTCCGGTGGCGCTCTCCACCGCCTCGACAATTGCCCTTCGCACGGGTGCAATGTCGGCGTCGCTCAGCGTGCGATCAGGAGAGCGCACGGTGAGGTTGACGGCCACGCTACGCCGCCCGGCAGGGATCGGATCTCCTTCGTAGACATCGAAGATGCTCCGGTCCTCAACGAGCCCGGCGCCCGCGCCGTCGATGGCCTCCAGCAGCTTCCCTGCCGGTACGTCGCTGTCTACTTCAAACGCCAGATCGAAAACTTGTGGCGGGTAGTTGGACGGCGGCGAAAACTGCCACGCCTCCCGCTCGCGGACCAGCGGTTCGACGTCTATCTCGCCGGCGACCACTCGTCCTTCGATTCCGAGCTCCGAGGCAACCGCGGGGTGGATCTCGCCGACCACGCCCACGACGGCGCCGTCGAGCACGATCTCGGCGGATCGGCCGGGGTGGAACGGCGCTCGATCCGTCGCTCGGACCTCAGAAGTGTCAAGCGACGCCGCCCGCGAGATCACGTTCCACAGGCCGGTCGCGTCGTACACGTCGTAGTCGCGTACGGTCCCCTCCCACGACGGAGCGGCCTTGCCGGCGGCAACAAAACCCAGCCGGTCGGGCTGCTCGGGCAACACATCATCACCGGGGATGAAAACCTTTCCAATCTCGAACAGCCGCACGTCGTCGACGCGTCGCGCCAGATTGGCGGCCGCAGCCTTGAGGAGACCGGGTAGCAACGTGGTCCGCATGACACCCTCTTCTTCGCGAAGGGGATGCACCACGGTGATGCCGGTGCGTGCCCGATCGTCGTTGGGAAGCCCGAGAGCATCGAGATCGGCCGCTCCGATGAACGAGAAACTGATGATCTCGTGGTGTCCAGCGCCTGCCATCAGAGAGCGCAGCGCACGGAGACGAGCCTCCCGTTCAGGAAGCCCCTTGCCATCGCCGAAGCGCAGCCGTGCAGGAATGTTCTCGTAGCCGTAGAGACGCGCAATCTCCTCGATCAGGTCGGCGGGGCGCCCCACGTCGGGTCGACGGGTCGGCACGGTTACCGCCATTGGGTCGCGTCCGGAGACTTCAAATCCGAGCCGGGTGAGAAGAGATGCGGCTGTGTCGCCCGCGATCCGGATGCCGAGCAGCCGCTCGATCTCATCGGTCGACAGCTCGATGATGTTCGGAGCCGGAGGCGCCGGGTAGGCATCGACCAGACCGGCGACGGTTCCACCGGCCGTCTCGACAAGAAGCTGAGCGACACGATCAGCAGCAAACTGGCACAGCTCCGGATCCATGCCTCGCTCAAAGCGCGCGGAGGCCTCCGATCGGAGGCCGAGTCGCTTCGAGGTCAGCAATACGCTCGGGGGGTCCCAATAGGCTGCCTCGACGAGCACATTCGACGTCTCCTCGACAACCTCTGTGTCGGCCCCGCCCATGACGCCGGCGATCGCGACCGGACGTTGCGGGTCGGCGACCACGATGTCACTCCCGATGAGTTTCCGTTCGTTCTCGTCCAGCGTCACGACGGGTTCACCCTCGTGCGCGCGGCGAACAATGATCTTGTCGCCGAGCCGATCTGAGTCGAACGCGTGCGTCGGATGACCGAACTCGATCATCGCGTAGTTGCTGGCATCCACCACGTTGCTGATCGGCCGCACTCCCGCGGCGGTGAGCCGAGCACGGATGTAGTGCGGCGACGTTCCGACCGTGATTCCGCGGACCTCTCTTCCGACGAAGCGCGGACAGGCCACATCGTCGTCGATCGAGACCGTTGTGACGGCATCGCCGGCCGGGTATTCGATGTCGGGGACAGCCAAAGGAATCTCGTAGAGCGCTGCGAGCTCCCGACAGAGGCCATAGACCGACATGCAGTCTGGTCGGTTCGGCGTGATCGTGACGTCGAAGACAACGTCACCCTCGGGCAGCAGCGATTCGAAATCGTCACCGAGCCTCGTTGCGGCCCCGGGGTAGTCCTCGTTGAGGACCATGATGCCGGCCGCGTCCTCACCAATTTCGAGTTCGGATTCCGAGCAGATCATGCCATTCGATGCAATGCCGCGGATCTTGCGTTGGGTGATTTCGAAATCGCCCTGCAGCACGGCGCCCGGCTTGGCCACCGGTACGATCGCGCCGGCGTCGAAGTTCCATGCCCCGCAGATGATGTCGAGTTGTTCATCCCCCAGGTCGACCTTGGTGACCCGAACCTTGTCGGCATTCGGGTGTGCACCCACTTCGAGCACCTTTCCCACGACGACGCCGGTGAACCGAGCCTCGACTCGTTCCCAGCCCTCGACCTCGTGGCCGAGGCTCTCGAGCGCCTCGGTGATCTTCTCCGGGTCATTCGTCGGGAGGTCGATGAACTCCCGCAACCAGTCGAGTGTGAACTTCATCGGTACTGCTCCAGGATGCGTTGGTCGGGATCGAACACGTGGCGCAGGTCGGTGATCCCATGTCGAACCATGGCAAGGCGATCAGCGCCCATGCCGAACGCGAACCCGGTGACCTCGCCTGGGTCATAGCCGACGGCCTCGAAGACGGCCGGGTTAACCATGCCGCAACCGAGGAGTTCCATCCAGCGCCCGTTGTTGAAGACGTGCATTTCGGCCGATGGCTCCGTGAACGGGAAGTAGTGCGGAATGAACTTGACGCGTATATCGGAACCGAGGAACTCTTGGGCGAAGTGTTCGAGCGCCCCCTTGAGGTCCCCGAAAGTGATGTCGTTGTCGACCGCGAGGCCCTCGATTTGGTGGAAGACCGGCGAGTGCGTCGGGTCGAACTGGTCCCGTCGAAACACCCTTCCTGGGACCACGAGGTAGACCGGCGGATCGTGCTGCTCCATGTATCTGGCCTGCATCGGAGAGGTGTGGGTGCGCAGAAGCACCCCTTCGGGATCGTCGCCATATTCGAGGTAGAACGTGTCGCTCTCGAAACGCGACGGATGGGCTGCGCCGAAGTTGAGGGCGGTGAAGTTGTAGAACTCCGTCTCGACTTCGGGTCCCGTCGCTGCGGTGTAGCCCATCGCTACGAAGATGTCGACGATCTCGTCCATGACCTGTTGGATGACGTGTGTCGTGCCGCGTGCCGGTGCGCGACCCGGCAGCGTGACGTCGACGCGATCGGCGGCGATCGCCTCGGTCGCTTCGGCAGCCTCGAGCGTCGCCCGCCTGCCGTCGATCAGGGCGTTCACTTCGACGGCGACGTCGTTGATCGCTCGTCCAAGGTCCCGCCGCTCTTCGGCAGGGACCGTACCGAGCGCCCTCCTACCTGCGGCGATGGGTGATCGTTTCCCTGTGAGATCGGCGGCGAGCTCGTCGAGTTCGTCTACCGAACTCGCCTCGGCGATACGCCCAGGCGCAACGGCGGCAAGTTGTTCGAGTGTTTCGTTGATTTCCATGGGTTCTGGGAGGTTAGCGGTGGGATCCGCGCCTCTTGCTCCTGTCGTCTGGCGGGTTGCGGCCGAGCGCGCAGACGCCCGGAACGAGGTCCCGGGCGTTGGTGGTGCGGTGCAATTCAGCCGCGTCCGTTCGCCCAGGCCGGTGGACCCGTAAATGCGAATCGGAAGCGATCGGCAGCAATCATCGGTGTCAGCGTAGAGGACTCGAAGCGTTGCGCAAGGTGCCCGGCCCAACGGACTTGCCGCGACCTATTGCGCAGTATGCTTCTCAACAATGCGCCTCGAACTCGCAAAACGTACCGATCTTGCTCTGCGCGCTATGCAGGCACTCTGCACCGCCGAGGGACGGGTAGCCGGTACGGCCCTCGCCGACCGCCTCGGCACCACACACCAATATCTTCCCCAGATCATGTCGCTGCTCGTGCGCAGACGGTGGGTCACCTCGACACGCGGCCCACATGGCGGCTATCAACTCGAAGTAGGGCTCGAGACCATCACCGTGCTCGAACTGATCGAGACCATGGAAGGTCAGACCGACACCAAGACATGCGTTCTCAGCGGTGAGACCTGTGACGCAACCGATCCGTGTGCCATGCACGCGGCGTGGTCCCAGGCGCGCGACGCCCTCCTCGATGAGCTGTCGTCGATGACGCTTGCCACAGCGTCAAACGGCTGCTGACACTGAGCGAAATACGCGCGGGTTCGCTGTCTGACCCCCTCCGCCGCGCTGCGCTCGGCTCCCCCCTCTGAAAGGGACGACACGATCCGGCCTGGCCGCCCCGACTTCTGGGCAGGACCTGGCCCCCCTACGTCGTCGCTGGCGCTCCTCCGTCTCCCCCGCGCTTCGGTCGGGGGGACGGCCGACCTCGGTCTCAGCTACTGCCGAAGGCCCGGTACTGAACAGCCAGCTACCCCGCTACTCGCCGCGACTCGCGACTGGCGACTCGAACCTCTAGTAGATGTCGTTCGCCGTGTTGAACACGTTGAACTTGCCGGTCGGGGTGATCAGCCAGTCCTCGTCGATACGGAGCTTTTCGGTGAGCGTGGCATCGTCATAGATGATGATCTGGCCATCCCGGTCCCACACGGAGACCCAGACCTCCGTGCCGGTCTTGTCATACTCGAAGTGAACGACGCGCCCACGGTCGGCAGCCGGGAAGCACTTCTCGAGCTCGGTCGTCTCCTTGTTGTACACGCAGATCTGGTGGCTCTCCTCCACATCGTTTGACAGTGGCGTGTCCATCCAGACCCATGCGGAGTCGGGATGGGTCTTGAGGAACAGGCTCCCCGTCCCCGGCAGCTCGACCTCACGCACGACCTTCCAGGCATGCTCCGGGCTCCCTTCGGGATCAGCCCCGATGAGCGTCAGCTTCCCTTCGCCAATATGCGTGGTCCCGTAGACCCATCCGAATTCCGGATCGATCCAATTGGCGCCACGGCCGGGATGCGGCGTTTCTCCGGTCTCGACTCCGGCGACGAGCTCCTGTGTCTTGACATCGACGACCATGAGCTTGTTCTTGGCATTCGCAGCAGTGATGAAGTAGCGACCGGTGTGGTCCCATCCCCCGTCGTGGAGGAACAACTCGGCCGGGATCTTCTTCACCAACGGAAAGTCGGGCTGCGAGTAGTCGACGATGGCGACGTAGCCCGATTCCTTCAAACCCATCACCCACACGGGATCGAAACGGGAGGCGACGATCGCCGCCACGCGTACCTCTTCAAGGGGGTCGCCATAGATGTCGTCGCTAAGCACGTCGTGCACGACGAGCGGTTCGAGCGTCTGACCGTCGTAGACCACATACTGCGGCGGCCAGTAGCAGCCCTCGATGATGTACTGGTCCTCAAACCCTTCGAACTTGCTGCCATCGACGCTCCGCGCGTCGTAGCAGCCCTGGACCTGTGCCACGATCTCGGGCGTCTCCGTCCAGAGGTCGATCATCGTCACACGACCGTCACGTCCAACGGCCAGGAAGTAGCGACCGGTTGCCGAGGATCGAAGGATATGCACAGCGAACCCGGTGTCGATGATCGCAACTTGTTCGTATGTGTCGGAGTCCATGATCGCGACCTGTCCGGCGTCGCGCAGAATGATCCCGGTGAAGTTCGTCCAGTCTCGGGCGGTCTGCGGTTCGGTTGGCCGGTCAGCGACCGGGACCAGGAGGTTCCACGACTCCGTGATCTCATCGAGGCTGAGCGCCGGGGGCGTCGGCGGAGGCAACTGCACGAAGTTCGCCATGAGTTCGATCTCTTCGGGGGTGAGAATCCCTGCTTCGCCCCATGCCGGCATGCCTCCCGGCAGACCGTTCGTGAGAATGGTGGTCAGACCGACGGTGCCGATCTCGAGCGTGCGTTCCGGCTGGATTGCGGGGCCGGTGGCGCCGGCTCGCAGCGTGCCATGGCAACCAGCGCACCGGTTGAAGTAGACGTCAGACGCTTCCTCGAATTCCGCAGTGCTCAACCCGCGGGGCCCCTCGAGCGCGATAGGCGGTGCAGCAACATCCGACGTCGATTCGAGATACGCCACGATCGAGGCGATGGCACCAGCGTCCAGGTCGGGGGCCGGCATCGCTCCGGTATAGATCTCAGCAGCGTCGGCATCGACGGCCGCAAACGCCTCCGGGTCGGTGATCCAGTTATCGAGCCATTCCGGGGTGTGCACTTCGCCGATACCTGCCAGGTCGGGTCCGACGAGCGGTCCGCCTCCAATGGTGTGACATACAGCGCAGTCCTCTTCGAACGCGGCCTCGCCTGCAGCCACCGCCGCGTCAGGTGTGGCTTCCGCCGCGGATTCGCCACCGCCGGCTTCTTCGAGAATCGCTGCCGCTGCTTCGGGGTCGGTGACCACGATGACGCGCTCGGGCAGCACTTGCGTGCATGCCGCGATCACCAATGCGATTGCGCTGACGGCGAGCACAACCGTGAGGCGAAACATCGAGGTCCTGGGCATCGCATCTCCTGAGGATCGTCGACCCCTTGCCGGGGTTCGCCGCCAGGCTATTCCGACAACTTCCAGATGTCCAGTTACCGACTTAGTATCTCGCTACTCGGCGATTCGATCGCCAAAGGCGTACATGGCGATAGCACCCGCAACCGCCGCGTTCAGGCTTTCAAACCCCCCGGGCATGGGGATCGTCACAATGGCAGCGCAACGCTCCACGATCTTCGCCGGCAACCCGTGCGCCTCGCTGCCGACTATCAGTGCGATGGGACTCTGTGCGTCGAGCGACGCAGGCAGAGTGCCGCCGGACACCGTAGTGGCGACGGTTGTGAGACCGATCTCGTCGAGGCGATCGAGACTCGCGATCGGTATTGCAGGGCTCGTGAGTTGGGCGCCCGAACTCGCACGCAGCACTTTCGGGCTCCACGGGTCCGCTCCCCCAATCAACGCCACCTGCCAATCGAGCGCTGCCGCGGAGCGGATCAGTGTCCCCAGGTTTCCTGGATCAGCGATGTCCACAGCAACGAGAGTTCGACGGAAGTCGAGTTTTGCAGACGGCGGTACGGAGATCACACCGATTGGATCCTGTGGCTCAACGGTGGTTGAGATCGCTTCAAGGACGATTTGTGAGACCTCGACGACCCTTGAGCCGGCCGCTTCGCACCGACGGGTCAGCGGTCCGCTCTCGACCGCATAGACCTCTTCCGGAACGATGCCTGCGACAAGGGCGGCCTCAACAAGGGTTGGCCCTTCCGTCAATGTGCGGCCCGTTCGCCGCCGCTCTCGACCGCGATGCAGACGCCGCACGACCTTGACCCCATCGTTGGCAGTCGATTCGATGCGCATCAGACGCGCAGAGACCCCGCCAATGCGGGGCCTCCGTCAATTCGGTCCGGCGGTCCGAACGAGATCACTCTGGAGTCGCGGCTCCGGCAACCTCGACAAGAGCCGAGAATGCAGCCGGATCGTTGACTGCCATCTCGGCGAGCATCTTCCGGTCGACATCGAGATCCGCGGCCTTGAGGCCCGCCATGAAACGGGAATAGGTCGTGCCGTTCAAGCGGGCCGCAGCATTGATGCGCTGGATCCACAGGCGACGGAACTGGCCCTTGCGAGCCCTGCGGTCGCGATGCGCATACTGCATCGAGTGCATGACCTGCTCGCGAGCGGTGCGGTACCTGCGGCTCCTGGCGCCTCCGTATCCGGAGGCGCGGTCCATTACCTTGCGGCGCTTCTTCTTTGCGTTGATCGAACGCTTCACACGTGCCATCGATTGACTCCTAGTTCCCCAACAGGCGGTTCATGCGCTTCTCGTTCCCGCCTTCGAGGATCTTGTTCCCCTTGTTTCGGCGCCAGCGCGCAGGTGACTTCTTGTGGCGGTTGTGGCCGCGCCACGCCTTCGTGGTCCGCACCTTCCCGCTCCCGGTGCGCTTGAAGCGTTTTGCTGCACCTTTGTGCGTCTTCATCTTCGGCACGTTTGTACTCTCCTACTCGTCCGTCGCGTCGACGTCGGTCGCCTCGGCGACCTCCATTTCGACGGCAGATTCATCGTCTACTACTACTCGATCGGCGTTACGAACGGGGGCGAGGACCATCGTCATCTGCCGCCCTTCGAGACGTGGTGGCGTCTCGACGTCGCCATAGTCAGCGACGGAGTCACGCAGCCGTGCAAGGATCTCGTTCCCGATCTCGGGATGGGTGACCTCTCGACCGCGGAAGCGCATTGTGACCTTGACCTTGTCATGGTCCTGGAGGAACCGGATGACCCGCTGACGCTTCACCTCGAAGTCGCTCGCACCGATCTTGGGGCGGAACTGGACTTCCTTGATGACCGTGCGGGTCTGTTTCTTGCGGCCCTCGCGAGCTTTCACGGACTGCTCGTACTTGAACTTTCCGTAGTCCATGAGACGAACCACTGGCGGCCTGGCCTCGGGAGCGACCTCGACGAGATCCAACTCCAGCTGCCCCGCAAGCCAGCGTGCCTCTTCGATCGATTTGATGCCGATCTGTTCGCCGGCCGGATCCACGAGGCGAACCTCTTTGACCCGGATGCGATCGTTGACCCTGGGCTCCTTAATCGGAGTACCTCCTGCTCGTGCATGTCGACGAAGCAGGCGCCTGGAGCCAATACAGAAGGCAGCCCGACGCGAGTGCTGCCTGAATTTGCGACCCAGTGCACCTCAGTCGGTGAAAGGGTGGGAAGCAGGCGCCTCCGCTTGCGTCAATTGTGGATGAGAGACTAGACCGTTGGCACGCCTACTTCAATGCGACGCAGAAGTCAGTGGCACGACACAAGTAGCAAGTAGCAAGACCCGAACTCGCAGACGGTGCCTACTTGCTACTCGCTACTTCCTACTCGCTACTCGCTTGAGGGCATTCGCCGTCCGAATGGCTGCTGTCGCGGCTTCGCGGCCCTTGTTGTGCTCGTCGGGGGCGCTTCGGGCGAATGCGTGTGCGGAGTCGGTGACCGTCAGGATGCCGAACGACACCGGGATGCCGGTGTCGAGGGCGACCCGCATCAGCCCGTCGGCCGAGCGCGTAGCAATGTGCTCGTAGTGGTCGGTCTCGCCCTTGACCACGGCCCCGAGCACCACCACCGCGTCGAATCCCGCGCCGGCCAGGCGCTGGGCGACCAAAGGCGCTTCGAAGGCCCCTTCGACGTCCACGATGGTTTCGGCGCCACCACCGGCCTCATCGAGCACGTCGAGCGCGCCTTGCAGCAATCCATCGGTGACGGGTTGGTTGAACAGAGAGCGAACGATTCCGATTCGAAGACCGGACGCATCGAGCTCTCCCCGGATGATCTCGGTCATCGTTCAGCTCCGAGGTGGCCCAGCTTGCCCTCTTTGGTCTGGAGATAGAATCGGTTGTGGCTGTTCTCACCAACCCAGATCGGTATCCGATCGGCGACGTCGACCCCGAAGATCCGAAGCTG
>RCNG010001375.1_pt1 | contig 12033 bp, 10 predicted proteins | sample 2041371 | NCBI WGS metagenome assembly RCNG01 (sample SAMN09708227, study PRJNA481090) | Marine sediment metagenome, whole genome shotgun sequencing project. | biome: marine sediment; feature: ocean; material: sediment; isolation source: Sewage treatment plant 1 marine sediment (STP1) ... | reverse complement strand
AGAATGGGATGGCACGCTGACCGGTAGCAAGATCGCCCTGCGCGCCCCTTGCTCCTTCGCGTACTCAACCGCCTGGCTAACGGCGGTGGCATGCCCGGCGATAACGACCTGCCCCGGCGAGTTGAAGTTCACCGGTTCCGCGATGCCAATGGTCGATGCTTCAGCACAGAGCGAGACAATTGCGTCGTCATCGAGACCTAACACGGCGGCCATCGCGCCGATGCCGACTGGCACCGCTTCCTGCATGAGCTCGGAGCGTCGTTTCACTACACGCAGTGCGTCGCCAAAACTGACTGCGCTGGCGCAAACGAGCGCCGTATATTCGCCCAGGCTGTGCCCCGCCATCTGGGCAGGTAACGCGCCGCCGGCAGCTTGCCACACGCGATAAGCGGCGACACCGGCCGCCAACATAGCCGGTTGTGTGACGACCGTTTCGCCGAGCCTCTCCGCAGGACCATCCTGAACGAGCTGCCAAAGGTCGTAACCGAGCACATCGCTCGCCTCGGCATAGGTCTCCTGCACGACGGGGTATTCGGCCGCAAGATCAACCTGCATGCCCTGGGACTGCGAACCCTGGCCGGGAAACACCATGGCAATAGTCAAGATCGTCTCCGAGATGTGTTAGCTAACGGCCGCGCATTATAGCGGTCGAAACCGCCGGACTCTAATCAGCCACGTCAACAGGCCTGCGAGAATGCCGCCAATGGCCCCGTACAGATGCGCATCCACCACAACGGGTCCGCCGCTGCTGCTCTCGGAGCCGGGCAACGGCCCGCTGAACTGCTCCCAGGCGAGCTTGCACAGCAACAGCAGGCACAGAATCGTGGTCTCGATGCGGGGTCGCCTGCAACTCATCACGAGACCGGCGGCCAGGACCCCATGCAGCGCGCCGGAAAGACCCACGTACCATTGTAATTCGGGATTGAATAGCCAGAGCCCGAAGCTGATGGCGGCAATGCTGGTGAGAATGATCAAAACCCAGCCTGCAGGCCTGTAAGCATCACCAACGAGTGTCCAGACGAGCCCGAGTCCGGCCGCATTGAGCGCAAAGTGCGGCCAGCCCAGGTGCACCAAATGCCCGGTGACGAAACGCCACACCTCGCCATCACGGATTGAATCGCGCTCAAAGGCCAGCCACTCACGCGCTGCGTCGCCGCCAAGCATCAATGCAGCGGCTACCAGCAAAAGTGCGACCGGCACCCGCCAGGCTGCCCCTGACAGAGCTTTATCCGTTTCTTTCTCGCGATTGATCAACCCCATGTTTGATATACTGACGTTTAATCAATTTGATAGTCAATTCAGTGGTTTCTCTGGTTATGTGAAGCCACCTTGGAGCAGAGTCCGTGAGTCCCAAAAAGAGAGCACCGCAACGCCTGTCCCGTGAACGGGGTTTTACGTTGATTGAGATCATGGTGGTCGTGATCATCATTGGCATTCTGGCCGCCATCGTTGCGCCGAATGTCATCGGTCGCGTTGACGATGCCCAGCTCACGAAAGCAAAAGCTGAAATCGGCAATATTGAAAACGCCATGAAGTTCTTTCGCCTCGATAATTTCTCGTACCCGACCACTGAACAAGGCATCACGGCGCTGGTGAACAAGCCGACAGATCCGAATATTCGCAACTGGAAGCCCGGCGGTTACCTGGACCGCGTACCAAAGGACCCGTGGGGTAATCCTTACCAGTATCTGAATCCAGGTAACAATGGTGAGATCGATATCTACACCCTGGGCCGCGACGGTCGCCCGGGCGGTGAAGGCCTGGACGGTGATCTCGGCAACTGGGATCCGGAATAGCAACCGTCCCTTGCCGAGCTAACTGCACTCATGCCGAAGTTCCGCCAGTTCCGCGGCTTTACGCTGATCGAGATTCTCGTGGTCGTGATCATCATCGCCACGATTTCATCGATGGCGTTGTTGTCCCTGAACCTGATAGGCGACGACCGAGAGCTGGATACCGAACGTAAACGGTTGGCGACCCTCCTGGATGTCGCGCAAGACGAGTCGGTCATGCAGGGACGTGAGTTTGGTCTCGAAGTCTTGCGCGCGGGCTATCGCTTCGTCGAATTCGATCCCCTCACTTCGCAGTGGAGTGAAATTCTGGGCGATGATCTATATCGCCTGCGGCAGTTACCGGAGGGCATGGAGATAGAACTCTATATTGAGGATAAACGCATCATGCTCGACGCGGATCCGAAAGTCTTCGAGACAAAAAAAGAAGACGCGATTTCCATGGAAGTCGATAGCTACATGCCGCATCTGTTGCTATTTTCCAGCGGCGAAATGACTGCTTACGAAATTCGTTTGCGTCGCGATGCCAACGACCAGGAACTCGTGATGCGCGGCGATATCCTGGGCGACATCGAGCTGGTGGCTGCGGATGAGTAAATTATGAAGCAGCGCGCATCCAGTAAGGGATTCACGCTGATTGAAGTGATGGTGGCCTTAACTATTGTCGCTTTCTCGCTGACCGCCATCGCCGCGAGCATGAATCAAATGATCGATGCGGCAAACTCAATGCGTGAGCGGACGTACGCAAGCTGGATCGCGCAGAACAAGATTACCGAGCTGCGCATGGCCAACACGACGCCGGAGACCAGCACCTCAAGTGGCGAAGTAACGTATGCCAAAGCCGACTGGGAATGGCGGGCAACCGTCTCCGAGACAGGCGTCGAAAATTTCTACCGCATCGACGTGTCGGTCTCGCACGCCGGTAGTGAGTACATCGTTCGAACAGTGACGGGTTTTGTTGGCGAGCCAGGCGCAGTCGGTCGTGCCAACCAGATCTGGAATCGCGGCCAGCGCTCCAGCGGTGCGACCAATTGAACCTTGCGTCGCAACGCGCGTTTACGCTGATCGAGGTGCTGGTGGCCCTCGCGGTTTTCGGTGTAATGTCGCTGCTCGCCTACATGTCCCTTGGGCAGACGCTCAGCAATGCCGACCTGTTGACGGAGCGCATGAATCGGCTGCAGGCGGTGCAGAAAACCATGAGCTACCTCAGCAACGAGTTACTCCAGACGGTGCCGCGGTCAATCCGAACGGAGCTTGGGGATGTCCCGATAGCGGCGCTGCAATCGAGCTTCGCTGCAGAATTTTCGCTGCAGCTGACGCACGGCGGCTGGCCAAACTCGGCGAGCTTGCCACGCAGCACTCTGCAACGCACGGCATACCGTATCGAGGACGGCGAGTTGCTCCGATTTCATTGGAACGTGCTTGATCGCACTGTCAACAATGTACCTGTCACGACAGTCATGCTGGAAGATGTCGCCAGCCTGACATTTCGATTCTTGCAGTCCAATGGTGACTGGTCTGATCAGTGGCCACCGATATCGACGCAAACAGGTGCGACAACGTCGAACTTGCCTCGTGCTGTGGAAATACTATTGACGCTCGAGGATGAAGGCGAGATCAGCCGCGTTGTCGAGGTCTCACCGTGACTGTGCGCTATCGTGGCGTTGCGCTGATCACAGCGCTACTGATAACAGCATTGGTTGGTTCGGTAGCTGCGAGCATGTCCTGGGACAATGCTCTCGACGTGCGACGCACGATGGTCATGCTCTATCGCGATCAGGCCGTCCAGGTTGCCGTGGGTTCCGAGGGTTGGGTTCAGAGCATCCTCAAGGACGACGCCGCCAATACCGAAAGCGACCACCTGGGTGAAATCTGGGCGACCGACATCCCGCCTCTACCGATTGATTCTCAGGCGGTTCAGGGTCAGATCTACGGCAAGATCGAGGATTTGCAGGGCCGTTTTAATGTTAATAATCTGATCGATGCGAACGGCAAAGTCGACCAGCCCTCATTTGAGCAGTTCGAGCGATTGTTGACCGCGCTGGGTCTCGATACCCGGCTTGCAGGGGTTACGGTTGACTGGCTGGACGCGGACCAGATCGAGTCCATTCCATTCGGTGCCGAGGATCCGCTCTACACGGGCATGACACCTGCTTACCGTGCCGCGAACCAGCGAATTACTACCGTCACGGAGCTGGCGGCGCTCGAAGGCATGGACCGCGACAGTTTTCAGAAGTTGTTGCCGAACGTCACGGCATTGCCCGAAAGAACGCCGGTCAATGTGAATACGGCGACGCTTGCAGTATTGCAGTCACTCGGGCCGAATATCACGATCGGCGATGCCGAGGGGCTGATTGCACTTCGCGAAGGTGAAGGATTCGTCGACTTTGCTGGTGTATTTGCGCCGCTCGTCGATCCGGGATTGCAACAGTGGATCTCCGAGTCAACAAGCTATTTTCGATTGAAGGCGGTCGTGCAGATTGATACGGTGCGCATTAGCCTTTTTACCGTGTTGCACCGGGACGCCGGCGGTTCTGATGTAACAGCTATTATTCGCAGCCTGGGGACTATTTAGTGGGGACCATTTAGCATGGCAGAGTATCTCGTTGTCCGACTCCGTCGCTCGCCTGAGCTAAGTACCGAGTGGATTGCTGTTGATGACAACGGCACGCGCCGCGGCGAGCCTGGTTCCGGCTCGCTCGAGGATGCAGCTGCACAAGCGGCAGCGCGCCCGGTTATCGTACTGGTTCCCGCAGCCGATGTACTGACCACGACAGTCGATATTCCGGTCCGCGGCGCACGGCTGAAAGCAGCGTTACCGTTCGCGCTGGAAGAGAGCCTTGCCGATGACGTTGACACATTGCATTTTGCGGCTGCCGCCAAACGAGACAGCGGCCTACGGCCGGTCGCGGTCGTCGCACGTGCGGAAATTGATCGGTGGCTGGAAAGCCTCGGCGCGGCCGGTATCGAGCCGGTTCGCATGGTTCCCGAGAACTATGGATTGGCGCGTATCCCGGGCACGATGAGCGTACTCGTCTCCGAAGATTGCGTGATGTTCAACGATGGCGAAGATGTCGAGTTCGTTCTGGAAGGCATGCAACCCAGTGATGCGCTGGTCGCTACTGGTGCGTTAACGGACCGCGCTCACGATACCGAGAGCGCTGAAGATGGCGAGGCGTCTGGACACTTGCTGGTCTTTTGTGGTCCGGCGGACGAGGAACGCCTGTCGCACGAGTGGATTGCCCTGCGGCAGGAGCTCAGCAGCGTCGACGTTAATGTGTTGCCGGACGGTGTCCTGCCGCGACTCGCTGTTACCGTCGCCAGCGGCAGCGGCGTTGACCTGTTGCAGGGGCGTTACGGTGCAAGGACCGATTATGGTGCCTATTTCAAGCCATGGCGCCGTGCTGCCGTGCTGCTGCTAGGCTTGCTGCTGGTCGGGTTCATCGGCAAGGGTATCGATTATTATCGGCTGAGCGGCGAAGAGGTGAGCTTGCGGGAGCAGTTTGTCGCAGAGTATCAACAGATTCGCCCGGGAGATTCGCGGGAAATTCTCGACCCGGTCAGCGCCGTGCGGTCAATCCGGCAAGGGATGGGGGCCGCGACAGGCCCGCAGGTATTCCTGCCGTCGCTGCAGCAACTCAGCAAGGCGATGGCGCAGAACTCTAGTGCTCGAATCGAAACGATTAGTTACCGGGCTGGCGTGATTGATGTGCGGATAACGTCCCCCGACGTCGCGACGCTCGACAACATCCAGAAAATCGTACGTGAATCCGGACAGTTCCAGGCTTCGATACAGTCAACGGATCAGGTGGCGAACCAGATAAGTAGCCGATTACAGATACGTGAGGTGGGCTCATGAAGGACTGGTTCTACAGCCTGGAAGATCGCGAGCGCCTTTTCGTCAGTGTCGGCGCCCTGATTATCGCGGTCGCGTTGATTTACGGCTTGGCCTGGGTACCGCTCGACAAGAAGCACACGGAGGCAACCGCGAGTGTCAGTGACTGGCATCGCTCGCTCGCCGAGCTGCGACCTTTGAAAGGTGCTGCTATACAGGCGAACAGTGGGTCGTCTCCCAGCAATGCGAGTCAACAAGCACCCATTATTATTGTTGATCAGACGTTGCGCAGCCGGGGTCTCGAGCAATACCGAAAACGCAGTCAGCCAACCTCGAGTAACGGTATACGCGTCGAGTTTGAAGACGTGGCATTCGATGAACTCGTCATCTGGCTTGGCGATCTTTCGGAGCAGTACAAGATGACGGTCCAGGCCGGCAGTCTTTCCGCCGGCAATCGCTCCGGTCCCGGGCGAGTCAATGCCACACTGACGCTGGAGCGCGCTCCTTGATGCATTCTTATCGCGGCTTGATCATGGCCGCCGTTATTACCCTGGTCATCGGCCTCGTCGCTTTGTTCCCGGCTCGAGTCGCTTACCATTGGCTGTCGCCGGCTGAATTCTCAGTGAGCGGCATCAGTGGCACTGTGTGGCGCGGTAGCGCGGACGCGGCGGATGCCAATGGCGTGCTGTTCCACAGTCTCAGCTGGAGGTTTCGCCCATTACGGCTATTCACCGGCAGCCTGGTGTACAAGATCGATGGGGCACCTGCAGATGGATTCATAGAGGGCGACATATTTGTCAGTATCGGCAGATCCGTTACGGTCAGCGGCGAGAACATCCGTTCCGCTCTTCCTTTAAGGATGTTTGAAAAAGCGCTGAATGTTCCGGGGCTTCGCGGCAATACGAGTCTGCAGTTTGAGCGGATCAAGCTGCTGGACGGCATGCCGGTCGAGCTTGACGGATCTCTCGATATCGCCGACCTCGTCGTACCGGTAGTCAACGGCGGTTCGATTGGTGGCTATCGTGTTGAGTTTTTTACAGCTGACGACGGCATAAGCGCGAGCCTGGAGGATACCGATGGTGTCCTCGATATCGCCGGCAGTCTGCAACTCAAGAGCGATCGCAGTTATCAGCTACTTGCGCAGGTTGTAGCCAAAGCGACTGCGCCCACCGTGCTGCGACGTCGGGTCGAGCGACTGCCAACGGCCGATGATCCCAGTAAGCGTGAGTTGCGCGTCGAGGGCAGCCTCTAAAGTTCGACGAAAGTCTGCAGCAGCGGAAAGTACAGAGCGCAACGCGCTGTCGTGTCCGCGTACGCATTGTAGAGGGTTGCGTATTTCTGCAGCTGTGGCTGATAACGTTCACTTTCTGCCTGCAGAAAACCGTCCAGGTTGCCGCCCTCGTGCGAACTTGTCTTGTAATCGATAATCCAGTGTTGGCCGTTCTCATCAACGATTACGCGATCCAGCACCACGGTTTCCAACTGGCCATCCAGCATACCGGTTAGCGCAAGTTCGGCACGCCCTTCTCCGTTCAGGATCCAGCGACCCCTGGCATCTGAGAGCATTTTATCGAGGGCGTCCTCAACGCGCGCCCCTATGGCAGCGTTCATCTTGTCGGCGATGCCGAGTTCCTGTAACCAGCGTCGCGTCACCGGCCGCAACTCGGGCAACGAGCCGGCGTCCGCAGTGGCGCGACCTTCGGCAATTAAGTGGAGCCAGCGATGTACGATTGTTCCGGCAATTCGTGCCTCGTTTCCCACCCAGTAAAACTCGACCTCCTGATCTGCCGGCCCGCCCTCATCAGGCTCGGTGGGTCGTGGCAAGGCAGCGACCTCCGGCAACTGCCACGGGGCAGAGAAGCGACGCAGGACCGGTTGCAGCCATACATCCCCGTGTTCGCTGGTGTCTACCTGAGCAGCGGTGTCGAATGCGGCGCCGAATTCAGGCTCGACAGCCGGCCAGAGCATGTTCAGCAAGCTGTTGCGCATTGGCGGCCGATAGGTCTCATCTTTGGTCGATACCCCGACATTCCCCACCAAATGCAGCGTTTTTTGTGCCCTCGTGCAGGCGACGTATAACAGTCGTACCTGTTCGTGGCGGTCCTTGCCCTTCTCTGTTTGTGCAATGAACTGATGTAGCGCATCTTTCTCAATATCCCTACGTGGTCCGACAGGGCTGATGATCTTGCGCGCTTCACCCGCCTCGTTTGGCAGATCGAACCAGGAGAGTACGCGCGCGTCACTGCGCCCGGAAACACGTCCCAGTCCGTACAACAAGACATGCGGAAACTGCAGCCCTTTGGCACGATGCATGGTCATGATTTGCAGCCGCGCTTTAGCGTCACTCGATACGCGTTCGAGGTCGAGCACAGCTTCGAGTTCGGCAACGTCGCCCAGCGATCCACATTGCTCGTGCGCTTCAAGTACGTCAAAAAATCGATACACATTATTGACCGCATGGGCGTTCTCGAGAATCGCCGCACCACCGAGCCTAATCCAGCTCTGTTCCACGACATCCCGCAAACTCGTGGAGCGACGGGATGAGGTTAGCGAGCGAAGTACCGGCATCGCCGTGGCAATCGCATCTCTGCCATTTTGCGTTAACGATGCCAGTCGGTTCTCGTCCTCCAGCAACTCCCAAACCGTACGATTGGCAGCGCCGACTACCAGTGTATGCAGATCCGTCCAGTCGAGACCGATCCAGGGTGCTCTGAGAACGGCGAGCCAGGCCAGCCGATCACCCTGATGGACGGCCGCTCTTGTTAACGCGAGTACCTCAATAACCTCCGGCAAATCGGTTAATCGATCGATTTCGACGGCGCGATAGGGAACTCCCGTTTCTCGCAGGGCGGCCAACAAGGCAGGCAATTGCGTGCGACTGCGCACCAATACAGCCATGTCGTCATCGGGATGTTCCGCCAGGGTCGCGGTTATGAGCTTGCACGCTGTCGCAGCCTCCTGTTGTTTGCTGCCACCAAAAACGGGGTGCACGAAACACTTGCCCTGTCCTGACAGCTCCGGCACGCTCGCCGCCGCCGCATAGGCAACAGCACCGCTCAGTGGATCATCACGATTTGAAAAAATGTCAGGGAAAACGCGGTTGAACCAGTCAACCAGAAACTCGCCTGAACGAAAATTTCGCCGTAACAGCAGCGGGCTGAGTGAAATACCGCCGATCCCGTGATGCTGCGCAACCAAGAACTGTCCAACCTCTGCATTTCTGAATCGATAAATCGACTGCATCGGGTCGCCGACGCAATACATCGTGCGCCCGTCGCCGGCCTCCCAGCCGCCCGTCAACGCTTCGAGCATGCGGTATTGAGCGAGCGATGTATCCTGCATCTCATCGATGAGCAGGTGCCGTATTTGGTAGTCAAGCAGCAACGCGATATCGCCAGGGTTATCGGCAGTGCCGAGCACCGCACCTGCGGTCATCGCCACTTCAATGTGATCGGTTGCGCCCTGCTCCGCGAACAGGCGTTTCAGTTCAATCACGGCAAGCGGCAGCAACCGGAAGAGCGCCAGCAAGACTCGCCACTGATCGTCGGTGTATGTCACCGCGGGCAGGCCGCGTACCGTGTGCAGTAACTCGGCGAGCCCGGCGTCATGACTCAGACTTGCGAGCAGCGACTTCATGGTCTCTTTCTGCCCGTCATCTTTCGCCGGAAAACCCTGTCGCTTGTCGACGGTCCGACGAAACGTGCCGCCCTTGGTGAGCAGCAACTCGGCCAGCGCACTCCACTGCCCCAAGCGGCCCGTATCCGGACTCGGCAGTGCTGTGAGGTCCTGAAGGTCCACGATGCAGCTCGGCGCTCCATTGCTCACACTATCGCTCGTGCTTAAATTGGAGGCCGCGTAAGCGCACAGGGCCGGAAGTTCGACCGCAGCATAGTCGCCAAAGGCATCGATGGTGCGCTGCAAATGGCTGGCTACCGCCGTGGCAAGATTGCGCTCGAAACGCGAACGTAGTTCGGCCGCCTCGTCGTTCGAGATTTGACCACTACCAATGAACGGCAGCCACTGATCCCGGCTGGCGAGCATTTGTGAGAGGTACGCAACGTACAGCCCCGTATTGGTATCGACATGTACGAGTACCTCGCGCGTGGCATCCTGCGCCGCACCGCTTTCCACTAACCAGTCCAACGTGGCGAGCGCAGCTGCTCGATGCAAGGTGCGCAGTTCGGCGTCGACAACAACGCGCGACCCCCGCGCACCTTCGGGCGAAAAAACCGGTCTTGAGCGGGCGATGGACGCCTGCAGTGAATCCAGCGTCTGGATACGCATTCTTCGCGGGTTCGCGAGTAACTGCCAGCCGCACTCGCCGTCGCGCCGCAAGGCTGCCTCTGCCAGTGACCGCGTTAGCTTCTGATGCTCCTCTAATGACTGCTCAGCGTTGAGAGCCATCTGAAATGCGCCGAGCACGCGGAACTGCATCTCCGCAGCCGCCTTGCGCGTGAACGTGATCGCTATGACCTCTTCAGGGTTGTCGACGACGGCCAGCAGCTTCAGATACCGTTGAATCAGCAGTTCGGTCTTGCCGGCACCCGCTGGCGCCTGCACGATGAAAGAACGTGTTACGTCCAGCGCATCGCGGCGTGCCTGCTGGTCGGCGCGCAACAAGTGCTGATCACTGGTCACGGGACAGTTCCGTGTAACGGCTTAGGAGATTCAACGGGCGCGCCTCGGTTACGCCCTGCAGCCCATTCACCCGAACGTCACCAACGCGCAGCTGAGTGCACGCCACATGAACCAGGTGTTGCCATTCTTCCAGCGCCTGCGCCCAGTCGTCGCTCCTCTTGTAGCCATGGCCAGCGCCATCAAATGTGATCTCGCGACTATCGACGTTGATCAGCGCGAGCGCGGCAACTTGATCGTCGAGCGCGCACGCATACGCTACCAGTTGAATGCCCCGTGGCTCTCCGGCGCCAGTCAGGAAGGGTCGCCGGGCGCCGGTCTTGTAGTCGAGAATAACGATTGAGTTGTCGGGCAGGCGATCGATACGGTCGGTGCGTAGCGTCATCGCTACTCCGTCCTCGCAAAAGTCGAGCTCCCTCTCGACGCTATCGACCACAAAGTCCTCACGCGCGATATCGGCTAAAACCAGTGCCCGCAACAATTGGCGTAAGCGCTGTTGTTCCAGCGCGAGTAGCTCGTGTAAGACGCTATCGACGTGCCGTTGCTGGCGGCTGATAGCTATCGCCGCCGCCCGACCAATGCGTTCATCGAGATCATCCTTGAGCCAGGTCTCGAGCTCGCTACGCGTCGGTCGCTCCGCATACAGACGCTGCAGTGCTTCATGGATAATGTTGCCCCGTAACCATGGAGGAATCCCGCTGGCTTGTGGCTGCAAAACCTTAACCCCGAGCCGTCCACGAATGAACGCCGCCAGCGGATCACTGAGTGCCAATTGCAGCGTATTTGCCCCGCCGCCAATCGCCTCTTCGACGAGCAATGCTGGCACAGGATCATCGACCACAATGAGTGTATTGTCCTGCCCAAATGTCGTGGCGTGCCACCCTGGGTCAGTAATGGCGCCAAGGCTCCGCGTCTTCAAACTCTCGAGCAGGTAGCTTGGCGTTTGCTCCGCATCGTCGTCAGTCTCCGGATAGCTGCATACAACGCTCGGCGCGGCTCGTCTCAGGTTTTGTAGCGTTGTTTCCGCATACGCCAGCGTGTCTGCCGGTTCCGCGTCCGGCATGCCCTTGCTCCGTTGCAAGCCGCGTGACAGTAACGGTGATGGCGCCGCTGACGGCGGCCAGTTGGCGGCAGTGACGCCGCTGATCCAGACGGCGTCGAACTGCGCGCCGGAGGCCTCGAGCGGGCCAAGTAACTGCACTAATGCGAACTCCGACTCAGGCTGGAAAACCGTTTCCGCTGCCATCAGCCGTAGCCTTTTCAGTGCCACGTCCAGACTCATCGAAGGGCTGACAAGATCGAGGCGAGCGAGGTCGTTGAGGAGCTCGCGCCAGCGATTTACCAGTTGAAAGTCCAGGCTGTCGAGGGCATCGGAACCGGGCCATCTCAAGTCCCGCAGCGTTTCATTAAGAAAGGTAGCCCAGGCGGCCGGACTGTCGCGCAGCGGTATCGCCTGGCGTCGCTCGACAAGCTGCGACAGTACTAACGCCCAGTCATCGCTATCCTCGTTGGTCGACTTCTGGCGAAAAACACGCGCCAGCATTTCCGGTGACCAATTTCTTTCCGGCAGCCGTCGCAATCGCAACTCCACCCGGGAGCGGTCACCGAGGCTGGCATTGCCGAGCAGCGGCGACCGCAGCAGCTGACCGACCTCAGGCGACGACAGGTCTTTCACCAACCACCGCAACAGCAACAATGCTATGGCCACAGCTGGATAGTCTGCCAGTGCCCGACCGAACGAGACATTTACGGCGCCGTGCAGCTTGCCCTGCG
>RCNG010001374.1_pt1 | contig 12042 bp, 9 predicted proteins | sample 2041371 | NCBI WGS metagenome assembly RCNG01 (sample SAMN09708227, study PRJNA481090) | Marine sediment metagenome, whole genome shotgun sequencing project. | biome: marine sediment; feature: ocean; material: sediment; isolation source: Sewage treatment plant 1 marine sediment (STP1) ... | reverse complement strand
CTTCTACCAGAGATTTGTCAAGGCGAAAACAGGCCCCCTGGAGCACCTGATTAAAAGGCAGTTTACCCCACCTTTTCACACCCCGCGTGAAACCTAAGCCACACCGATCAACCCGTTGTCTTGACAAAGACAATGAGCGAAGTAAACTGATGCCTGAGAGACATTGAATGTCATGGGGCACAGTTTTCAACTGTGGCAAAACTGGGGCACGGATTTTGAGCCTCTGACCAACTGATGCGGGAAAGGATCATGCCGAGCACACTCACAGATCGCTTCATCAAGAGCATCGAGCCACCCGAGAAGGGCAAGCGGATCTACTGGGATAACCACCGCGAAGCACCCAAGGGGTTCGGGCTGCGCGTCATGGCCAGCGGGACCAAGGCGTTCGTGCTGCGCTACCGGACGAAGAGCGGACAGGAGCGAATCCAAACCATCGGCGAGTACCCGACACCCTGGAGCCTGACTGCGGCCCGCATTGAGGCGGGGCGGATTCGCGCATCAGTCGATTCGGGCGCTGATCCCTTGCAGCAACGCCGCGAGGATCGCCAAGAACTGACTGTAGCGGCTGTCGTGGAGCGGTTCTGTCAGGCACGAGTCGAGGAACTGGCCAGCGGCGCGGAGGTCCGCCGTTACTTCGAGCGCGACCTATTGCCCGTGCTCGGCAAGCGCCAGATCAAGAGCATTACCAGGGCGGACATCATCACGCTCATCGAGAACCGAGCCGCCGAGGCCCCTCGCGCGGCTTCCCTGCTGCTGACCTACATCAAGCTCCTACTCAGCTATGCCGAAGATCGGCAGTTGATCGACCTGTCACCCGCGACCGGAATCAAGCCTGCGAGGATTTCCAAGGCAATGAAGCCCCGCAAGCGCGGTCGGACGCTGGATGACGAGGAGATTCGCGCTTTCTGGCTGGCGTCCGATACCTGCGGGATTCACCGTCTAACAGCCATCGCTTTGAAGCTGATCCTCGTCACTGGGCAGCGTCCGGGCGAAGTAGTTGGTCTGCGCTGGGATGAGATCCAGGGTGAGACCTGGACCATTCCGGCATCGCGTCGCGGCAAGACCGACACCGAGCACACGGTCTACCTAACCCCGACTGCGCTTAATCTGCTTGAGCAGGCACGGGCGGAAGTCACGCGGCTGGCGGATCGGCGCGGCTGGGCATCAGGCGGGTATATCTTCGAGCATCGGGAGGGCAAGCCCGCAACCACGGCGGGACTCTCGCGAGCACTGGATCGCTACGCCGAGCGACTGGGCGCGAAAGACCACTCCAATTGGGGGCGATGGCATCCCCATGATTTGCGGCGCACCTGCCGCACCCGGTTATCAGAGATCGGGATCAGTCAGGAAGTCGCCGAGCGGGTTATCGGTCACGTTCAGACGGGCGTGGTCGCCATCTACAACCAGCACCGCTATACCCTGGAAATCCGCGCAGCCCTGGAGTCATGGGACCGGCGCCTACAGGCCATCATCGACCCACTCGAGGATAACGTGGTGACGTTCGCGAAGGCGGCAAGATGACAATCGACCTCGAGTTCTTTGACGCGATGAAGGAAAGCTGCGGGACCGGCGCGCCGTTCTCCGATGAGATACTCCACGAAATCGAAGAAGCCGCCGTTCTTGCACAAAAAGATGAAGGGATTGTTCGCAGCCATCTTGAGCAGGAGCAGGTCAAGACATTCGTCAGGGCCGTTAAAGCTCATACATCGTACTTTGTCACCTACCGCAAAGACATCGATGTTGGACTGCATGGAAAGCTGAGACCGTCCACCCGTCATGTCCCGATCAAAGCTGATGTAATAGGCCCGCTCGGAGAGATTGAATCGGCATTGGATACGATTGAGCAGGCAATTAATCGTTTACCCACCGACTACGCCATGGAGTTTGAAGCCGTCGTGCGCTGCGCGTCCCTGGCCCGTTCGATTGAACTCAGGCAAGGCCGCGCTGCACTCGATCGCGTGAAGGATGAACTATGGGATCGCGTTGATAAGGCTCGCGATGGTCACGCCATTGAAGCCTATCTACCTGAAAGATCATGGACGCAAAGCCTAGCAACGCTCTTGGGTCATCTGCGCCGGGCGGTTGACGTGGTTCGACTGAGCGCTGAAGAACTGCGAGCGACGGGCAGGCCAGCGGATGAGGCGACGCGACACTTGGCTGCTGATATTGCTCAATCGTTTCGCGAATACCTCGACAGCCTGCCGACAACGACCAGGAGGCCACTTTCACCGTATCTTCGCGTACTGACAGCAGTATTCAAGCATCTTTACGAAGAGCATCAGGTGAAAGGATTGAGCGGAGAGGGATATTCGGAAACCGCAATTTACAAGCTGGCAGTTCAAGCGCGAAAGGATGTGTGCCGAGACCTGCCATCAGGGCCAGAACCAGAAAGTCCGAAAAAATAGCATGGGTTTCTGGGCCCCTACCCGTTCAATCCTCCCGTAAGCTGAAGCCATCGGTTTTTCACTGCCCCACGGAGGCGCACCGATGGCAATCAAAGACGATTATTACCGCAAAGAGCAAGCCGCCGACGAATTAGGCGTTACGACGCGCACGCTTGACCGCTGGTGGAGCGAGCGAGTTGGCCCGCCACGTACCAAGGTCGGGCGCCAAGTTCTATACAGAAAATCAGCCATCGCTCAATGGCTCATTGACCATGAGTCTGTCGCTATTCGCGACCAGGGGCGTGCAGCATGACCGCACTGGAGGCGCGGCCATGAGTATGACCAGACAAAGGAAAGCCCGGCCTGTTGGGGACAGATCCGGGCTCAAAGACAATCGTGAAATACCACCGGCCAATTATACCAGTCACAGCGCTGTGGCGGCATTTTCCGACGCTATTGCAACCGCCGGTATAACTCCACCCGAGCGGATCATCGCTGACGGCAAACGGCACCGCTTCTCTACCAACGGCAAGGCCAGCGACAAAGCAGGGCATTACAAGCTCCACCTGGACGGGATACCTGCCGGTCATTTCGGCTGTTGGCGGGCTGGCATAGACCAGACATGGCGCGCTGATATCGGGCGCAAGCTGACCGACGAAGAGGCCGCCGCGCACCGACGCAGGGCTGCGGAGATGCAGCGCCAACGCAAGGCCGAAGAAGCGCGAGGCCATACCGCCGCGGCTAAAGAGGCTGCGGGCCTGCTGAAGTCCTCACAACCGGCGACTACCGATCACCTATACCTGAAGAGGAAAGGCGTCAAGGCTTACGGGACCGGAGTCAACACCAAAGGCGAACTGCTGGTACCGATGCGCGACGCCGACGGCAACCTGTGGAACTTGGAGTGCATAGCACCGGAGAAGCCAGCCGAGGGACCGGATAAGAAGGGGTTGTTCCAGGGCAAAAGGTTAGGGTGCTTCTTCACCATTGGCGATCTGACAGCTACCGATATCGTTTGTATCGCTGAGGGGTTCTCCACCGGAGCCAGCGTCCGCGAGGCCACCGGGCAACCCGTGGTGGTGGCGTTCAATGCCGGTAACCTTGTGCACGTCGCCAAGGCGATTCGCGGCAAGTATCCCGATATCCCGATGCTGATCTGTGGCGATGACGACTATCAGACCACTGACAGCAAGGGACGCCCGTACAACCCTGGACGCACCAAAGCCGAAGCGGCGGCAAAGGCAGTTGGCGGGCGAACCGTCTATCCCGACTTCGGAACCGACCGACCGGACGGCGCGACCGACTTCAACGATCTGCATCAGGCGCGGGGGCTGGGGCTGGAGGCGGTCACCGCTCAGATGGAAAAGGCGCGGCAGGCCGCTATGCGCGACGCCGAGATAACGCGCCTTACCGGGCTGGAGCCGCTTGAGTATGACCGGGAGCGCGAAAATGTCGCCAAAGATATTGGCGTTCGCGTCGGGACGTTGGACAAGGCGGTGAAGGCGGCACGCAAAAAGGCCGACACCCCACGAAATTCCGCAGGAATCTCTAAATACCCTTCATACCCTCTCGATTCACTCTCTACGGGGGCTGTAGGCTTCGAAACCCCTTCAAAACCCCTTCACCACCCCTTCACCAATGGGGTGCTACTTGAGGATAACGGCAATGGCGGTCTTCGCAGGGTCATCGAGTCGAAGGCGGCTGAAATCGTTGCTGGTGCCATGTGCGGCAAGGTTGCCTGGGATGGTGAAGCCAGATCGTGGTTCAAATGGAGATCAACGCACTGGGAGCCGTTGCTCGCATCGACACAGGTAGACAAGCAGTTCGCCGACGCCGTGCACGTCGGCACCGCTCCAATGGGGTATCGCGTGAACTACCTCAACGGCCTGGTGACGATCATTCAGAAGCGCGGCCTGCTACCGCCACCGGATAGCGTCAATGGCGTGATCCCCTTCGCCAACGGCCTGCTCGATATCGCGACCGGCGACCTGGTGGCGGCAACGCCGGAGCGGGCACTCCCTTGGGTGTTACCGCACCGATACGACCCCATCGCAGATTGCCCGACGGTCAAGGCGTGGCTACTGCGCTCGGTCGAGGGCGACCAAGCAACCGTCGAACTGTTGCGCGCATGGTTGGCGGCTCTTCTTATAGGTATTCCGCTTCAGAAGTTTTTGCTGCTTCTCGGTCGAGGTGGTTCAGGCAAGGGCACATTCCAACGTCTGGCAATGGAGTTGGTTGGGGCTCGGAATGCAGCAATCAGCACGCTCCGGGATCTGGAAGAAAACCGTTTCGAGACGGCGAAACTCTTCGGTAAACGCCTCTGCATGATCAATGAGGCAGGCAAGCATGGCGGCGCGCTAAACATGCTCAAGGCGATTACCGGCGGCGATGCAATCCCCCTGGAGCGCAAGCACGTCCAGCAAACGGGCAGTTTTACATTCAGCGGACTGGTGCTCATGGCCACCAACGAGGATCTACAGTCTACCGACTCGACAAGCGGCCTTGAGCGGCGGCGCATCACGGTCAACTTTCCGAAGACTGCTACGGCAGAAGAAAAGGCGGATTGGATGGAGCGTGGTGGCGAAGCGGCGGTGCTCCATGCCGAGATCCCCGGTCTGATTCGCTGGCTACTCGATCTGCCAGTCGCCGCAATCCATCATGCATTCGAGCATCTACCACCGAAGATCCAAGCGGCAAACATGCTCGGTATGCAAGCAGGTAACAGCGTGGCCAATTGGATGATCGAGAACACGGCGCCCGATCCCACCGCATGGACGCAAACTGGCGATAAGCGTGAACGGCGCGAGCCCGGGACCGGGGCGATTCATTACGAGCACGCTGAGGACTGGCTCTATCCGAACTATCTGCAGTGGTGCCTGCGAGCAGGGCGTAACCGGCCGGTTGCGCTGGCGAAGTTCAAGGCCACTGTCAGGGACATGGTTGAGACGCTGGGCCACCCGGTTGAGCTGAAGCAGCACCCGGAAAAGCGCACTCAAGGCGTCAAAGGGCTGAAGCTGGACGATTCCGAAGGGGTTGCGAGGGGGTGGAACAGGGGTATTACAGAGCTAAGTCATTGTTCCGAGTCAACCGAGAGGGTTGGGGCTAAATTTACCTGTGTATCTGAGAATTGCGGGGGCAAAGGCGCAGGACAGGGGAGGATGGAATTCTGATGTTTGATGCGAAACAGGCAATCGAGAAGATGGGGGCCGCCGGCATGACGCTGGCGGTCGAGGGGGATCGGCTCGTTCTGGATTACCATATCCCGCCGACCAACGGCCAATGCCAGTGGATCAAGGATCACAAGCCCGAGCTGGTGGCCGAACTCAAGGCGCGTGAAGGCATCGCCGAGACGGTGCCCGAATTCGGGGGGCAGACTGCCAGTACCCCCGAGCCCGTTTATCACGGCTTCACCCTGGCCAACTTACAAGCCAAGGCGCACCCGGACGAATGGGCCGAAGTCCGGGACAACCCCGAGGCCCTGCGAATCTTTGCGCTGTCTCTGCTCGAAGGCCGGCAAATGGCCGCTTGCGTTGTCCCTGAGCGCTTCACGAAGCTAGCACGATGCAATATGTGCGGGGTTGTCCACGTGCCCTCTACGTGGACGACAGAGCGCGTCAAACACGATCTTGGGCTGTATGGGGCCGATGCCTGGGACGAGTGCCCGATTTGCCCCTGGTGCCGGCAAAGAAACCAAGGCAGGGACTATCCGAAGCCCTGCCCGACAGACAGAGACGGCAAGCGATGGCCTAGGCCGATTGCCTGGCAGGGTGTGGATGAACGGGGTACAGCCAAAACCGACGGGAGCACAGTATGACGATGCAGGCAGCAATTCACGGGCGACTTGGCCAAGATCCCCAGCAACGCCAAACCAAGAGCGATACCACGATGGCCACATGCAGCATGGTGGTTGATGTCACGCCCTACAGCAGCACGGAGCGGTTGAGCCAATGGTTCGGTATTGTCGCCTTCGGCAAGGCCGCCGAGGCCCTGTTGCGATGCAAGAAAGGCGACATGGCTTCGGTGTCTGGACGGGTGGCGCTCAACGTCTGGACGGGCAAGGATGGCCAAGCCCATGAGCAACTTCAGATCACCGCCGATTCGGTTATCGGTGGCCGTACAGTTCGCCCTGGAGGTGGACGCAAGACGAAGGCAGCATACTCGCCCGCGTAACATGCCACCAGCCACCGGATGCAGGAGCCTGCATTCAATGACTCGCTGTCCTTCTGAGCTGATGACTGACCGCATGGGCGCGGGTCCTGATGTAGCGAAACCCCCACGCCTCGAGTAGCCGGGGGCCTGCCCGGAAGTAGTCGAAGTTGAAGCAGAAGTCGAACACGCGGAAGTCCTGCTTGTCGTCTCCCGGCCCGTTCAGATCGGGACAGAGTCGGGTGCCGCGCCCGATCATCTGCCAGAACTTGATCTTCGAGTAGACGGGCTTGAAGAAGACCAGGTTCGCCACCTCCGGCACGTCGATGCCGGTGTCGAACATGTCCACGGAGATGGCGATGTGCGGGGCCTTGTCCTTCAGCGAGAACTCGTCGATCAGGCTTTGCGGATACTTGGCGTAGTTGTCGATGACGCGGGCGAAGTGGCCGGCTTGCTTGGGGTAGTGGTGGTTGAACCGCGCATCGATGAAGGTCGCGTGGTCGTGATTGCGGGCGAAAACGATGGTCGTCGCCAGCCGGTCGCCGCCTTCCACCTTGTGCCCGTGCTCCATGACGTGCTGGAGCACCTTGTCCACGGTGTCTCGGTTGAAGAGCCAGCTGTTGATCGCCGCTGCGTTGACCTTGTCGGGGAGCTGGTCCGGGTCCACCTGATCGCCCCAGTCGAGGCTCTCCCACTGGGCCTTCTCTTCGTCGCTGAGCGAGTCGTAGTCGATGCCCTCGGGGGGAAAGCGCAGGTCCACCTGCTCGACGCGGGGCGGCGGTCCTCCTCAAAACAAGGGGCGGCAGACAGAAAAACGCCAGGGCACATGAAGCCTCGTATTCGGAACAATCGCTGTCAAGGAGAGTGTGTTGCGCCAAGCTCGCCAGACTCGGTGATGGATGTTAGACGCTCCAGCTCTTTCGTCAGTGACGGTGGATCGGTCACCACCAGATAGCGCCAGGTACCGAAGTCTCCCGCCCGGTTCACCGCGGCAACCCAACGCTCGGCCGCCTTGGCCTTGAGATCTGCGTCGTCGCCGTACTGACCCTTGATCTCGATCAGCAGATTCAGCCCCATCTCCAGCACCGCGACGAAGTCGGGGATGTAGCTCGCGGGCATTCCCTGTTTACGGTAGGGGATGCGAAGGCCCAGGTGCTCGTTCTTGACCCAGCGGACAACCGCGGTGTGTATGTCCAATGCAAACCCCGCGCTCTGCTCCCATTTTTTCGTATCTGCTGCCATCGCGTTCAGATGGCACTTGTCCGCCGGATAGATCGGCTTGGTGGTGTGGAAGTCGACGAAGCGCGTTGATCCCTGTCCGGCCGCCCCGTTGGATATGCGCGGCAGTTCCACTTGTTCGGTCTGGCTGCCTCGGCGCATGGCCTCAATAAGATGGTCCACCGCGGCTTGGGCGTATTTGTTCACCAGCAGTACGTCCACCGGTTGACTGCCGCCCATGCAGATCAGTTTGGTGGGATCGGCGAGGAAGCGTTGCGCCGCGCGCAGTACATGAGGAAACAGCGTCTGAGCGGGCAGGGCATGATCGTTGTCTCCAGATCGCTGCGTATGGGCGCCCTGCCAACGCCTGACGACCTCTCGGGCGAGCCGGAAGGCGACCTGCTGAACGCGAAATTGCTCGCGCCACTCTGTCAGTGTGATCAGTGGCTTCGCGCCGGGGCCATAGGCGGATAAGGCCCCTTCGGTCGCCGTCAAAGAATTGAGTTGGACCCGATCAGGGATCTCCATCGGATCGATGGTCAAGGTGGGCAGGGCGTCCCAATCCAGGTGAAAGCTGGCAGTGCTGTTGCTGTAGTAACCCTCGACGACCGGGAATGTGATCTCATAACGCGACTTGTCCGGAACGCTGAAGATATGATTGGGGTCCGGACGGTCCAGCTTGTCCTTGGATTTGGTGACCTTGAAGGGTACCAGCTCGAAGGGTACGCCGAAGACCTTGGCGGTCTCCTCCTCGAACTGGTCGGTCTCCTCGTTCAACGCATAGCTCAGGCGCCGCAATGCCCGCCCGATGACCTGCTCGCACAGCAGTTGCGAGCCGAATGGACGCAGACCGACGATGTGGGTCACCGTGTTGGCGTCCCAGCCCTCCGCCAGCATGGCCACCGAGACGATACAGCGGATATCGCGGCCAGGCGGAATCCGCTCGTCGATCCAGCGGTAGAGTCCATTGTTATCGTCGCTTGCCGCTTTGTCGTTGTTCTTGCGTACCAGCTCGGACCAGTCCTCCGGAACCTTGCCGCCGGGCCAGTTCTTCTTTCCCACGGTATCCAGGATGTAGCGCAGGCGCCTGGCCTCGTCCTTGGTGCCGCCTTCCTCCATGTCCTCCACGACCTTGGAGTCGATGCGTACCGTGACCTCGTCGCCCGGTGCATTGCGGAACCATGCCGGTGCATCGGCGGGGCCGCTGCCGTTTGCCAACCAATCATAGACGGCACCGGCCACCTTGGTATCGCGGCAGACGACGATGAACACCGGCGGTACCGGGTGCAGCTCACCCTTCGATTGCTCCCGCCAAGCGAGGAAACGCGCATGCCAGTCCTGGGCCAACTGGTTGATCGGGGCCGTCGCATAGGCGAGCACGATCTCGGGGGTGAGCCTGGTCCCGTGGCCATCCTTCTCGGCCAACTGTTGCACCCAACGCCAGACGTTGAAGTAGCTCGCCTCCTCCGCGCCGGTGATGTCACGGGTCGGCAATTGGGGAACCTTGACCAAGCCGGATTCGATCGCATCCAGCAGGCCGAAGTCCGACAGAATCCACGGGAAGGGCTTGCCGACCTCATTGCCGGAACCCTGAATGTAGAAGGGTGTTGCCGACAGGTCGATGCACAGGCGGATGCCCTTCTTCTTGCTCCCTCCAGCCAACTTGTTGATGCGGTCCAAGCCCTCGATCCAGATTGTAGCCTCCTTGGCGTTCTTCTTGGCCAGGGCGCCCCGATCTTCGGCTTCGTCCAGCGACACGGACTCAGGTGCATCACCGCGTCGATAGGCGTGGTGAGCCTCATCATTGAAGATCAGCCAATGCGGACTGCGGCCCCGGCCGGTTCCCAGCTCCTGGCGGATGCGCTTGAACCATGCTCGGTCCGACTCGAAGTACCTGGTTTCGACCGTCTCGTTTTTTCTGCCGGCATTCTTGACCACCTGCGTGGCCTCGCCAGTCTTGACCACCTTGGCTGAGTCTCCGTTGACGGTGCTGGTCTCCTTCTTCGCCAACCGGTGCCAGTTGGCGATCATCACCTCACCCCGGCGTAGCTCTTCCATGCGGTGGGGCGGTACCAGTTGGCGGGTGCGATACAGGCTCAGATCCCCGAGGGCCGGGTCCAGCTCCTTCAGGCGCTCGCGGATGGTCACGTTGGGGCATACTATAGTGGTTCGCATATGAATTGATAGGATTGCGTTTTTTCTATGGTATAATTACAAGATTTTATCAAAAATATGCTCGATAAACATGCCGCACACCAAAGGGAAGCCACTTAATCCCGAACAAAAACAGTCTCTTGTGTCAGTAAAGCAGTACTTTGATAGAAACAAAGTGGAGTTTGGATCGCGTGCATCTGCTGCCCAAATGACAGCGGATGCCTTGGGAATAGGATTGGCAACGGTGAACAGGGTCATGGCAAGTTACCGCAAAGATCCTGAAAGCATAAACGCTCCTCTTCAATTTCGTGGGCGACCAGCTTATGCGGTTAATTTTTCGCATCAAGAAGCTGTTCGAACTTACATACGTAATGCCAATTTGGAAGGGCGTCACATTACTTTGGAGTCTATTCGGGAATTATTACAGGAAAATACACATAAGGAGTCGTTTCATATATCTACCCTTGCAAGAACCTTGGATCGCTGGGGGTTTGAGTTTGGAAAGGGAGTGCGAACTCAACTGTTAAAAGAAAAGGATTATATTGTCTTGGCAAGAAAATGTTACTTAAGAAAAATAATGGGCAATCGGGAGGCTTGTCGCCCTGAAGTTTATTTGGATGAATCGTATATAAACAAAAATCATAGCAATGATTTCATTTGGTATTCAAGTGAAGACGGGGCATTGACACAAAAACCAACGGGGAAAGGAGAGCGATTAATAATCATAAATGCAATCACTAAAGACGGATGGGTTCCTGAAGCGAAGGTTGTTTTTAAAAGTTCAAGAAAAACAGGAGATTACCATGGACAGATGAACGAGAAGATTTTTCGAAAATGGTTTGTAGAAAAGTTAATTCCCAACATACCAAGCAATTCCTTGATTATTATGGACAATGCTTCATATCATAATACTCTAACAGAATGTTCGGCACCAACGCCAGCAAGTTCAAAAGAAAAAATACGTAAATGGCTGGAAAGCAATAAAATGTATTGTAAAGATGATTGCTTGAAAGTTGAATTGATAGAAGTTTTAAAAAAAATCGCTCCAGAGCCGACATACGCAATTGATATGATTGCCCAAGAGTATGGCCACGAGATTATTAGAACTCCCCCTTATCATCCAGAGCTTCAACCTATAGAAATATGCTGGGGTGTTCTGAAAAACGAGGTTGCACGTCATTGTGATTTCACGATGGATAACTTAATACTCCAATTAAACAATGCATTTGAAAAAGTTACAGCGAAAACCTGCGAAAAAATTATAAAGAAAATACGTGCTGTTGAAGATATATTTTGGGAATCTGATACAAAAATAGACAAGATCCAAGAAAACATTCTATTATAACACAAAAATTTTGAATGTCTATCAATTCATTTGCGAACCACTATAGTGAACTGTTCCTTACGGCCTCACCGCATTGATCAAGACTTCCACGGTCGGGGCCTCGGCGGCGGATATCGGTGAGACCTCGCCCTGTAGGTCACCTGACTGCGGGATCGCTTGGCCGCTCTTCGTGACGCGGGCGCCGACGGTGACCTGTGGAAACATCGAGAGGCGCATCTGGGGCATCATCGCCATACTGTCGTCGAGCGTGACGGTCGCCGGAAGGTCCTTGACCTGCATTCGCGAGGCGGCCAGCGGCATCGGCGGTCCGGTGACGGCCTTGGCATAGATGAAGACGGTATCCTCGGGGGATGCCTGCGCGCTCAGGCTCGGATCCAAGGTGACGCGGACCTGCACGGACGCCGTTGCGGTCTCGGCCGGTGGGGCCTGCTCTGTCGTGTTGGCTGTCGGGGGTGGGGCCGGCGGAATGGTCGATGTGACCGGGGTTACTGTGGACGGAGCGGCCTGCGGTGCCAAGGCGGCGAGCAATTGATCTTCCGGTACGCCGGCACGTCGTTGGGCCGAACGGATGGTCTGACGTAGCTCGATGGCCTCCTGGCTGTCCTGATCCATCTCGTTGAGCAGCGATTGCCAGGCGGTGACCGCACCGGTGAACTGTCCCCGCTGGAACATCAGCATCCCGTTGAGCCAGCGTCCGCTGGTGTGGGTTGGGTCGATCTCCAACGCGGCTAGGATCAGCTTCGCCGGTTGACCATCGAGCTGGCCGTTCTGGTTGGCGGCGATGCCCTCGGCATAGGC
>RCNG010001373.1_pt1 | contig 12042 bp, 17 predicted proteins | sample 2041371 | NCBI WGS metagenome assembly RCNG01 (sample SAMN09708227, study PRJNA481090) | Marine sediment metagenome, whole genome shotgun sequencing project. | biome: marine sediment; feature: ocean; material: sediment; isolation source: Sewage treatment plant 1 marine sediment (STP1) ... | reverse complement strand
TTGAAGGTCTTCGAGGATAACGACATTCCCGTGGACCTGATTACCGGCACCAGCATGGGCTCGATCATCGGGGTCGGGTACGCCTGCGGAATCTCGGCTAATGAGATGCTCGAGATTTCAGCGCGCATCGGCACCAAGCTGACGACCCTCTCGGCTCTCGATTTCACGCTGGTCGGGCCCGGCTTTCTGGCGGGTCACCGCATCGTCGCGATCTTCTCGCCGTTCTTGGGCCCCGTGAAACGCTTCGACCAGCTTCGATTCCCCTGCCAGGTCGTTGCAACCGACATCGAGACGGGAGAGCACGTGTCCATCGGAGATGGATCTCTCATTGAGGCATGCCGAGCAAGCTGCTCTGTCCCGTTGCTGTGGGTTCCGGTTCGTCGAGGCGACCGAACCCTCGTCGATGGCGCGCTGGTGGACCCGGTGCCTGCGGAACTGGTGCGGGGGATGGGTGCGGACTTGTGCATCGCCGTCAACGCGGTGCCCCCTCCGGAAAAGGGCGTCACCAACGCCCTCACGAGGCTGTGGCGTCGGGTCAACGCCCTAAACCCGCTTTCCTACCTCGGTGACGCCCGCCACCTGCCCAACACGATCGACGTTTTCATGAATACCCTCCAGATCCTCCAGCACGAGCTCGGCAAGTTCAAGGCCATCTCGGCCGACGTCACCATCACACCGAATCTCAACGAGTTCACCTGGGTCGAGTTCTACAAAACCGAAGGCCTCATCGAGCGCGGCGCCGAGGCAGCCGAGAAAGCGCTCCCGCAGATCAAGCGTTTGCTGGCTGAGCGCCGAGCGGAGGCCGTTCTCGGTGCGGGCGTTGCTGCTCCGCCACCATCAATCTGATTCGGCCTGACGCAGCGAGGATTTGAAACGCATGTAAGACACGACGCCCTGGTAGAGCCAGTTGAATACACCAACCCAGGTCATGAAGACGCCGACGTACGCAAAGAGCTGAAGTTCTTGTTGGTCGATGCTCTGGCCGAGGATGATCCACCCGAGCGAGAGAGCGATTTGAACGCCGACCGCCCCAGCAACGGCACCAGTCCATCCGGTGTAGACCAGCGTCCACCGGTCTTGGGTGGACGCGGAGCGGCCGCCAATGACGCCGCTGATAATCGCGTCACGTCGATTCTGTATCCACCGGTCATCGAAGCCGTACAAGAATCTCTGCGCGAGGGCCAAGGCCAGCATGATTGCGATCGCCGCGAAAGTCGACATGGCTTCTGTTCTCCAATCCGCCGTGTGTTGAACCCGAGCCACGGATTGCGACGGCGTCAAGCCCTGCCCGGTGGGCGCACGGTACTAGGGCCAGGAGCGGAGGAGCAAGGGTCAGTCTGCTTCGGCTTGGCGGAGGAGAAGGCGGTAACTCATGAAATGCACGGACCCCACTATCAACCAGGTGCAGCTAGCAATAGAGAGGAGGAACGCAAGCAAGCACGCGAGTAGCTTACTGTCCGCGTGACCCACATGGTCGGCGATTGCTAGCTCCGCGAATGCAAGAAAGAGCACGGTGGTTACACCCCCGATTACGCAGGACACCCAATTGGTGTAGAGCATGAGCCATCGCTGCGTGGGTGGTATGTGATGGTCATCGATGAAGCCGGTCACAATTTGGTTGGCCACTTCATTTGTCAACTTTGAAAAGTAGAAAATAAAGAAAGCACCCGACAGGCCGAGCGCGGAAATTGCTACGATCTGGGTGAAGTCCGACATGACCTTGCTGCTCCATTCCGCCGTGTATTGAAGACCCAAACAAAGCCCGCGACGGCTCAAGCCCTGCCCGGTGAGCGGACGGTACTAGGGCAGGGAGTTGGGGAGCAAGCTGCGTTCGGGGCGTGAGGGCGCAGGAGGTGCGCGGCTACGGGCTACACCTCAAACGCCCCGACGTCGGTCAGTCTGCTTCGGCTTGGCGGAGGATGGAGCGGTAGTGGACGAACGACGAGGAGCCGAGGACAAGCGCTCCAACCGCACCAGCAGCGCCAAACAAGGCCGCCAGGTACGCAAGAATCCTGATGCCGCCGTCTGTCGTCTGCTCAGCGAACTGCATCTGCGCAAATGCAAGCAAACCCGAGCAGGACGCCAGACTCCCCATGTGGGGCACCCAATAGTTGTAGAGCAAGAACGTTCGCTGGTGGACCGACATGGCAACGCCATCAACGACGCCGGTAACGACTTGGTACCCGACATCCTTGGTCTTGCTCGACAAGTAGAAGAACAGAGAACTGCCCATCACAAACAGAAGAGCAATCGCTGCGAGGACGGCAAAGTCTGACATGGCTTGTGTTCTCCATTCCGCCGCGCCTCTCCACCCGAACACAGCCCACGACGGCTCAAGCCCTGCCCGGTGAGCGGACGGTACATTCTCCTGGGTTGGAGTCGCAAGGGCGTCGTCGTTCAGTCCCGTTCGGCTTGGCGGAGTACCGATACGAGATACAAGACCCAGGAAGCGGCGAAAACTAGGACGCCGATGAAGCTCCAACCCGCACCAGCCGCACAGAAGTAGGCCACTCTTGTGACGGACGGATTGGTCGCGATCTCTGCTGTCGCGAGGAAACCGAGGGTGAAGACGAACAATAGCACCGCGGCGCCAAACGCATTCGCGATATAGTCCTGGAAGAGCAGGAGCCACCGGTACCTCGTAGACATCGGAATACCGTTCACTAAGCCAGTCGCGATGTCATCACAGCGCTGGTGAATCCTCCTGAGCATCCGAGTTAACGTGATGGTCATGAAGGCCACGGACGCAAGCATTATCTGTATTGCAATGAGGTCTGACATAGCCGCTCTCCCTACCGCCGCAACTTACACCCCGAGACACAGCTCGCGACGGCTCAAGCCCTGCCCGGTCAGCGGACGGTACTAAGGCGGGGTATGAAGTAGCAAGGGGGTCAGTCTGCTTCGGCTTGGCGCAGGACGGACACACAATGAACATACCCCATAACAGCAACCGACATGGCTCCCAGTAATCCTATCGCGGTATAGAAAGCAGCCATGTACGCAACCAGTTTCACTCCTTCGTCGTCTACATTCTCGGCCGTCACCAGATACGCGACTATCAGGGGGAATAGGAAACCCAGTCGAAGGATGACAGTTGCACCCCAATGCGCGTAGAGCGAGAACCGTCTGTAGACGGTAGACACGCCAACGCCTCGAACGACACCGGTGACAATCTCGTTCTCCCGGTCCTTTATCATCCTATCAAGCAGCAGGTAGATATATACGCCCGGAAAGAAGTACGCCGCGATCAATGCGATTGCGTGTTCGTTCGACATGACCATCTGTCCTCCAACCCGTCGTACGTTGAAACCGAACACAGCTTGCGACGGCATCAAGCCCTACCCGGTGAGCGCACGGTACTTGCTTACGGAACGGGGCCGCAAGGGTGGTCAGCCAGCTTCGGCTTAGCGCCGTTCATCGCGGCGCACTTTCGCTCGCTGGGCGAACAGACCGATGGGGAGGAGCACCAAAGTAAAGGCGCCGCCCGTCACGCCGAGGAAGGTGAGATCCGACATGCTATTTGTCTCCAATCCGCCGTACGTTGAACCCGGAACACAGCGCGCGACGGCATCAAACCCTGCCCGGTGAGCGGACCGTACTTGCTTACGGATTGAGGCCGCAAGGATGGTCAGTTTGCTTCGGCTTGGCGCAGTACCGAGCGGTAGTTGCTGAAGATCACGAGCCCCGTTAGCGACCACGAGAGGCATCCAGCGATAGCCATGACGACGGCTAGGTAGGCGAGCAGCTTCACACTTTCGTTGCCAACCAAGCTTGCCATGAGCAGATTTGCGACCAAGAGGAAGCTCGCCGCGCCGAATCCGCCAGCCTGGTACGGCACCCACATGGTGTAAAGCATCTGCCACCGCTGCACCGTAGGCACCGTAGTGCCGTCTACGACGCCAGTGTAGATTTGGAGACCCATCTCGTTTGCCAATCTGCCGATGTAGAGGCTGACCCAGAACCCCAGGACGCCCAGGAAAGAAATCGCGATGAGACCAGTGGAATCCGACATGCCCTTTATCCTCCGTCCGCCGCCCACTGAAAACCCGAACACAGCTAGCGACGGCATCAAACCCTGCCCGGTGAGCGCACGGTACTTGGGGACGGAGCGGTGCTGCAACGTCAGTCTGCTTCGGCTTGGCGCAAGGCGGATTTGAGATGAGCGTACCAAAAAGGGCAGATCGCGGTCCAACCCACCGCCCCGAGGAACGTCGTAAACGCACACACATACGCGAGCAGTCTCGCGTCCTCATCGCCCATGCTCTTCCCAAAGAAGAGCCAGCCGGCTGACACAATGACAAGAAAGCCGATTTGACGGCCGACGACGCCGAACCACGAGACTTGTAGTTGCATCTTTCGATACTGAAGCGAAGTGGGGACGCCTCGGCTGACACCGGTCTCAATCGCCTCAGTTTCTTCCTGAAACCATCGGTCTACCACATGATAGATCGCCATATTCAAGGGAAAGGCCACTAGGATCAGCCCGATTGCATACTGGTTCGACATTGGTTCCCGTCCTCCGACCGTCGTGCTTTTGAACCGAACACAGATCGCGACGGCTCAAGCCCTGCCCGGTGAGCGCACGGTACTTGCTTACGGATTGAGGTCGCAAGTGAGACATAGGATTCAGCTTCCCGGTCGATCAATCCGCTTCAGCCTCGCGCATCACGGTTGCAAGGTGGCGATAGTGGCTAGGAAGCGTCGCGACCCAACCAATCGCCCCCACCGCGTTGATGAACGCAAGCATGTAGGCAAGGAACTTGAGGTCGCTGGCGCCGGCGTTCCCGGCAACCAGTAGCCACCCAATGGCCAGAACGCACTCGACGACGATCAACGTACCGGCATTGAGGATCAAACGGACCTGAAGCACGTAGCGGCGATGTCTGGCCGATATTCGAACCCCTCGAACCACCCCGGTAGCAATCGTGTCACCTCGGCTGTTCACCCATTGGTCCATGAAGACAAACAAAAAGGCATTCGCAATCCCCATTGCAACCATCGCTCCCAATGCGGTGAAATCCGACATGGCCCTTCGTCCTCCAATCCGTCATGCAGTGAAACCCAAAGGCGCGGCCGGCGACGGCACCAAACCTGTCGCGAGTTCACGCAACCCGATGCTTCACCGTCCGGTCGATTTCCCGACCCGCATTCTTCCCGGCCAGGCGCAGATCGTAGTCCGACTGTAGGTCGAGCCACGTCTCCGCCGATACTCCAAAGTACTTCCCCAATCGCAACGCAGTGTCCGCGGTGACAGTGCGCTTGCCTCGCACGATCTGGCTGACGCGTCCCGTTGGCACGCCGAGTTTGCGTGCTAGCTCGCTAAGGCTGATGCCCATCGGCTTCAGGAACTCGTCCATGAGAATCTCACCAGGATGAATTGGCTCAAGAAGTTTGGGCATGAGTTCGGTCCTCAATGATAATCGACGATCTCCACGTCGTAGGCATCGCCGTTGCTCCGATGAAATCTGACATGGTGTTGCGCCTCCAATCCATCGTTTCCCGTTCGCGTCAAACCTCGAGGCACCGTTTGCCGGTCCATTTTTGGAGCCGGCCGATCGTGTGAGTGGTGCTTGCGGATAGCCTGAGCGGAATGCCAAGGAGCTTGATCCGGATGAACTCCATGCTGAGACCATCATCCTCGTTCTTGTCCATATAGGCCAAGTCCGCCCTGAGACCGGCCCCTTTCAACGTGGCCCGCACCCAAAGTCCAGTTCCGGCCGCTTCAAGCTTCCCATCCCAAGCGTCGACATCTTACACCAGGAACGCGAGGTGCTAGACGACCGGTCTTCCCCGAGCGTCCAAGCTGTCTTTGTGGATGTCCGAGCCTTGCACGGGCTCGAGGAGCTCCACCTGTATTCCTTGGTGGAACGCCAACCCGAGCTTCAGCGTGCAGTCGCGGTGCTCGCCCTTCTCGCGCCATCGAGCGGCGGGACCGGCCATGATGAAGAAAGGTCCCATCCCGCGCTTTTCCAGCGACTTCGCCGCGCTTTCGACATCGGGCACCACGGCTCCGACCTGATAAAGGGCCGAAAAGTCGTGCGCAACTCGGATGCGATTCGAAAGCTTGTTGGTAGCCTCCGCAAAGCTCCTTTCAGCAAGAACGTCTTCGAGATAGATCACGGTCATCGCTGCCTCACTTAAGAGCGGATTGGAGAACAAACGTCATGTCGAACGTGAATGCCATGGGACTCATTTTTGCAATCCTGATCTTCGGGGGTTTCGTCATATCGTACACCACCCACATCATTCATCTGCGAAGCGACGCAATCACGACGGGCATCGTGCGCGGCGTTCCGATATCGATCAAGGAGCGATGGATGATCCTTTTCCACGATTGGGTCCCCGCGGCTTTCGGGATTGCCGTCTTTGGAGTGCTCCTGGCGCTCGGGCAGCTGGAAATCGCGCGACAGGTGGATGACGAGGGCATCCGACTTCTGGCTTGGCTATCCGCGGGCCTCGCGGGATTCACCTCGGCATTTTGGTTGATTTTGGGTATATCCTACTTCACCAATTGCCTGCTGCTCCTGCGTGACGCCGGGCGAAGCTGACGTCGAGATTGGAGGACAACCACCATGTCAGATCGCACTACACTCGGGCTGATTCTCGTCCTCACGGTCGGGGGACAGTTGTCGTTTTTTTTGTCGATTGCCAGGCTCAAGCAGTGGGTCGACGAGATTGCCACCGGAGTCGTTAATGGGGTGCCCGTTTCGCTCCGACACCGTTCGATGATGCTGTGGACTACCTACATGCCACTGAACTTCTTCGTCGGTGTCTATTTGCTGCTCCTCGCGATCGGCTATGTCTTGCTCGCGCAGAGCATCGCCGATCCCAGCGCACGATTCCTCGGCTACCTGATTGCGGGGTTTTCCGGTCTTTCGTTCCTAGGCATGATGTCGCTTGGCACCATGCAGCTCATTTATCTGCTGTCGGTGCTTCGCAACACCGAGAGGGGCTGACCGCAGACGACTCTGCGGCTAGCGCGCCACATGGCCTTGGCGGTGACCCAGCCGCTTCAATTTACCTGTCGTCATTACTCAGTTTTGGGTAAATCTCGTTTCGCCTTTCGGAGCGTTGAGATGATGAGCATCCCATCTGAGAGCGCGCCGGTTAGGACGATCATGGTGGCCCCCCAACCAGCGAGCGCAGCACCGAAATATGCGAGCAAGGTCACCCCCGGATCCTCGGCCATTCGAGCGATTTTCACGTACGCAAACGCGCCAAAAATCTGCAGGCCAACGAGCCCCGAGGCGTGGACCACCCAGTCGAAGTAGAGCTGCCAACGGTGCTGCAGTGACAGCGGTCGTCCGTCTTGGATGCCAGCCACCGCCATGTCGCGCTTTTCGTCCAGGATACCCGTTACCCAGAGGGATAGAGAGTATAGCATCGCCATCTCGGCGAGCAGGACCGCGATCGCGAGGAGGTTCCAGAGCGGTGGGTCAACGCCGTTGAACATGATACGTGTAGCCTACCTCCGGCTAGCCGACGTTGCGAAAAACCGTGACTGTCTGCCAGAAGAACACACTGGGGGAACCCTTGGGAGAGTTCTGATGTCGCCTTCACTGACCCTCATCGTCTGTGCTCTCGTTTTCGGATCTCTGGCCGCAGCTCTGGGGGTGCGTGCTGATGGAGGCCAGATCGTCGACAGGGCGACTGGCACGAAGTTCAACGAGCGCACCCGAGTCGGGGGCGAGGACTACCAGTGTCTGGGTGCTGGGGTTCGGAAACTGGCTGTCGTCAAGGTCTACGCGCTCGCGTTCTGTGTCGACGCGGCGCACGCCGATGCGCTGGTGAAGAACTACCTCGAAGCCCACCATGCGGGGCTGCGAGGCGAACCTTTGTTTGAGGCGCTTCGCAAGGATGCCCAGTTCTTCGATACGCTGGCTGGCACCGAGCACAACCGATTGGTGGTGCTCAAGATGCGGCGGGACCTGAGTAGAAAGCAGCTCGCCACCAACATCCGTCGCTCGCTTCGTCCGCTCCTACCCGACGATAAGCTCGTTAGGCTCGACGCCGCGATTACCACGGGCGCGAAAGAGGGCCAGGTCGTCAAGATCTACGCCGTCGGGCCCAAACTCACCGTGGATGTGGCTGGGGCCGTGCGTGTAGTCGACGATGACGAAGTAACTAGAAAGCTGTTCTTCGTCTGGCTCGGACCCAAAAGCGTCAGCCCAAAGCTACGCGAGGATATCGCCCGCCGCGCCGCGCAGCTGCCGTGACAAAGCACGACCGATTGAAAGAAGCAGTACCATGTCCGATCTCACCAGGGAGCCGTCATGGCGCTGCTGACCATGACCTTGGGTCTATCTCAGTACAGAAACAAATTGCTTCGGACCGAGCGGGAAGGATAGACCCACGAAAGAGAGATGAGAGCAGACTCCGCAGGAGCGACGAGGTGACGAAACGACGAGAGCTGGCGCGGCCGACACCGGCGATTCGACTCGGGGTTGTCGGGCACCGAGATCTGGAGGGAGTCGACCCGGAGGCGCTTCGCGAAAGCGTTTCGCGTTTTCTCGATGAGCTTCGAGGCGCAGTTGACGAAGCACTAGGCACCCTCGATCAAGCGATGAATCTCGACCCGTACGTGCGAGAGCCCGCACTGTTCTTCTTGATCGATCCCCTGGCTGAAGGCGCGGACCAACTGGTCGCGGAGGTTGCCACCGAGGGTGGCTACGACTACCGGCTGCGGGCGCCGATCCCTTTCGCCACAGAGCAATACAAGGCTTATTTCACGCACGAGGCCGAGGCCTCGAAGGCGATGTTCGACCAGCTCGTGGATGACCCCGCGAACGACGCCATCCTCTTGGAGCTCGTGTGCTCCACTGTCGAGGCCGAGGGCGGTGGCGCCTACGCTGCAGCCGCGGACGTGCTGCTCGATAACACCGACGTGCTCTTGGCTTTGCACGATCCGTCACGAGTCGGGAAGGTCGGTGGCACAGCGGAGACGCTGATGAAAGCGACTCGAGCAGGAGTGTCCGTCATCGGAGTCGACGTCCGGTCTCCGCGGCAACTCAGCGTGTTGCGCTTGAACCCGGGGAATCGGGTAGCGGCCGAGCCTCTCACCCAGGATGCGCTCCGAACCATTGTAGCGCGCATTCTGCTACCGGTCGGAGCACCCGCCTCTAGCGAAGCGACCGAAGGCGCGGCAGAACAGATCGCCCGGCTGCAGCGGTTCCTCGCTGAGCCATTGATCACCGGAGGCGCAGGCGCCCGTGCGCTCGCGAAAACGCTCCACGCGGTCTACCGAACCTTCTGGCTTGTCGTTCCAGCGCTTGGTGCGATTGTCGCGTCGTTCCGGCCGGGGAGGGGTCGAGAAGTGGACAGTCTACCGACCCCGCCCGAGCCCGAGGACGCCGGCGCAGCGACGACGATCGATTCCATTCAACAACCGTATCTCCAGCGCATGGCGCCCGTCGACCAACTCGCAGGTTTTTACATGGGCCTCTACCAGGGCTCCTTCGTGATGAACTTCTTGCTTGGCGCCATCGCGGTCCTCTTCGCCGTGCTCGCCTACTTCAACTGGACCCACAAGTCCGTGTGGCTCTGGGCGGAGGGACTCGCGCTCGCGATCATCTTGCTCAACTTTGTGGCGTCCCGCGCTTGGAGCTGGCACGAGCGAGCCGTCGACTACCGGTTCGTCGCAGAGTACCTGCGCCAAACGACGATGTTGGCGCCACTCGGGCGACTGGCGCCTCTGATCCGTCCTTCGGCTCACTACCGAGGTCACGATCCATGGCTCACCTGGATGGGATGGTACATACGCGCGCTCCATCGGGACCAAGGTGTAGTCGACTTCGACGCGCCGTCCGCGCCCCGGGTACTGCGAATGGACCATGCATTTCTCAGTACGATGCGTTACAGGCTTTGCGAAGATTGGCTAAAGGACCAGTACCGCTATTACGCCACGGTCGAGCGGCGCTTCGAAGCTGCGTCTCGGGGCTTGCGTGCGCTCATGGGCTTCTTCTTTGTCCTTGCCGCGGCGGCCGTCGCAGCCCACTTCGTTGGGGTCAATGTGGAGCTCGATGAAAGCGCCTGGCGGACCGGTGCGCTGCTGACCATCGTGGGGGCTGTCCCTCCTGCGTTTCTTGGCGCCCTGCATGGCATTGCCGTTCAGGGCGAGCTCGACCTGACGGCGGGGCGCGCCAAGGACATGTGCGCATATCTTGCGCGTGCGATCTCCGAGATCGCGCAGCCCTCCGACCAACCCGAGTGCGCGGCAGCGGTTTTGCTTTCAAACCAGGCAGTTGAGGCGGCCCACATGATGCTCGGAGAGGTCCTCGATTGGCGCATCTTCCATCAAACCCATCAGGTGGAGCTCACCTGACACGCCGATGGGCTGGACACGATCCAAATCGATTGTAGGCTCGCGCCCAACCGAGGACGATGTCCCCTAAGCTTTTCATCTCCTACAGCCACGAGGACAAGCCGGTTGCACAGCAACTGGCGGAGACTCTGAGTCAGCGCGGATACGAGGTGTTCTGGGATGCGAAGATCCCGCCTGGGATGACCTTCGATACGTACATCTTCGAGAACCTTCAAGGAAGCAATGCGGTCATCGTGCTCTGGTCGAAGAACTCGATCCACTCCGACTACGTGAAGGAGGAGGCGGAATACGCCAAGAATCGCAGGATGCTCGTTCCCCTCAACATCGACGGGACCGATCTGCCGTTTGGCTTCACCCGCATTCAGGCCACGGATCTTTCCGGCTGGCACGGCGCGATGCAGGACGGGCAATGGCAAACCGTCGTCGACTCGATCGAGGCAACTCTGAATCGCGAAAGCGATCCGGGTCTCGAGACTGAAAGGACGAGCCACGAAACGCTCGTTGTGGAGCACGCAGGAGATCCACCCCAGGGCCAGCGACTTCAGGTGAACGTCGCGGCCACGCTGGCCACCGTCATCGTCCTCATCATGCTTGTCGGCCTGGTCGTCGGCCTCGCCATGCACATGGCGTCGGGTTGAGAAGGGTTGGACCGACAGCCTGGCCGGGTCTTCCGCTGTCACCGTAGAACGGGTTGGAGAACACCGGTGATGACGAATCTCATTGAAATGGTATTGGTCGTGGCGCTTGCTGCTCCGCAGCTATTGGATCGACTCGACTACCGGAGTCCCCGACCGTGTAGCCTGTCAGGAGAAGTCGGAAACAAAAGAGCTCTGAGTTAAGCGACACTCTGCTGGGGGCGCCGGCCTCGTCAACCCTTGCGGGTCTCCCTGAGTGTGCTTAGCAGCATCCAGCGCGCGAGCATGACTTCGCGCTCGGTGGCGCCTCCATCCTCCAACACGCTCCACGCGAGCTGCACGATGTGGAGTGGGATTACTAATCCCGTGGGCGCGCATAACCGAACACTTTCGCGCGCTACGGCACACTCGCCCAAATCACGAAATCCCGGAAAACGCAGGGAAACGTGGCTCGTGCATTGGTCTCCGGAGGCAGAAGTCGGGGGTTCGAATCCCTTCGCGTCTGCTAATGATTTCGGGGTCTTCCGGATCGTCTCCCGACTCGTTAACCCCTGCTGGTCCCAAAACTGGTCCCGAAAAGCGGGCTTGGGTGACGCGTCGCCCGGCGTGAATCCGCGGATGGATGTACTGGGAGCTCGTGCGCACGTCCCGGTGCCCCATCATGTAGGCGATGCCCGCAACGTCGTTGCTCACCTCGGCCATGTGGCTTGCGGCGCCATGTCGGAAATCCCGCGCGTCGATCTTGTTACAAGCTTGTTCACTGAGCTCGAGCTTCGTTCGGATCTTGCGAGCCGTGGCGCGTAGCGTCTTCAGGTACGCGTACTCGCCGAAGATGAAGCCCACGATGGCTTCACCTTTTTCGTCCGTGCACAATGCGCCGAGATACCGAGCCGTGCGATCCGAAAGTGGCAGCGAACGGTTCCACCGGTTCTTGTCGACGTCCTTTGTGAGCGTAAGTTCGTTCGCCCCCGGCGTGAAGTGACGAGGGCACTGCAGTCGCTGCACGCCATCGATTCTGAGGCTCGTTTCCCACACGAGCGTCATCATCGCCTTGATCGGGTGGTTCATGCGGCTCCGCTCGGGTAG
>RCNG010003357.1_pt1 | contig 12045 bp, 8 predicted proteins | sample 2041371 | NCBI WGS metagenome assembly RCNG01 (sample SAMN09708227, study PRJNA481090) | Marine sediment metagenome, whole genome shotgun sequencing project. | biome: marine sediment; feature: ocean; material: sediment; isolation source: Sewage treatment plant 1 marine sediment (STP1) ... | reverse complement strand
ACGAAGAAATTGTAGATTTGAAGTTCATCCAAGGGGCTCAGGTCCTTTTAGTAGAGGATAATGAAATCAACCAGCAGGTGGCAATGGAGATCTTGCAAGGTGCGGGACTCAAGGTTACGATAGCAAATAATGGTCAGGAAGGCGTCGACGCTGCCAAAAAGAATCGTTATGATGCCATACTCATGGACATTCAAATGCCGGTAATGGACGGATACGAAGCAACGAAAACAATCCGGAATTGGGAAGGTGGAATGCGGAATGAAGGTAAAAATCCAATCCCAATCATCGCGATGACGGCGCATGCCATGGCCGGTGACGAACAAAAGAGCATTGAAGCGGGAATGAACGATCACGTTACCAAGCCCATTGAGCCGGATCAGCTCTTTGCCACTTTACAGAAGTGGATCAAGCCGGCTACAGAGCGGGCTGCCGTCAAAAAGCTGCCGATACTTGACGCAACTTTTGATTCTGGTCAGGCGGTGCTGAATGAATATGAATTGCCGGAATTTTTACCAGGTTTTGATCTGGCGGCTGGTCTGTTGCGCTTGATGGGCAACAAACGGCTTTATCGCAAGTTGCTGCTTGATTTTGGAGCCAATTATAGTGGGGTCGCTGGTGAAATCTGGGAGGCGCTGGTGGCCAAGGACTTTAAGCAGGCTCACAGCCTGGTCCATAATCTCAAAGGTTTATCCGGCAATTTGGAGGCCACAAACCTTCTGGCTGCAGCAGTGGAAATGGAAAAACTGGTTAAAGGACAGTCGGAAGAGACCGTCTCTGAAAAAGATCTGAAAGAGAAATTTGCAGACCTGAAGAATGCTCTCGAGCAGGCTCTGGATGCGGTTCATACCATAGGTCCCACGGTTGAAAAAAAGACCATCGCAAGCAGTAGCGGTGTGGGGGAATCGGTCCCGCCCGACCTGATCAAAAAGGCGACTGAAACCATCAAAACGGCAGTTGAAATAGGTGATGTGATGAAAATTAAGTCAATAGCCGAAGAATTTAAATCTGAATCCAATGCCATGGAACCTTTCTGTGACGAATTAGTCAGATTAGCGGAGGATTTTGACTTCGATGGTATTCAAAAATTTATGCTAAATTTAAATAACTAAATCGGGATAATTGGACCTTCCTTTCCCTGAATTATAGTGTTATCTACATTGTCCTGAAGGCCATAAGGCTAAATTTAGAAAAATCTGAAGAAAAGAGGGTTTCATGACGAAAAAGACGATTCTAAGCACGGGGAGACAACGATTCGGCCGACCGTGTCTGAATCCCAAGAAAGCACGAAGCAACCGTATTGTGACGTTCGTCACCAATATTGAGTTGGCGAAACTGAAGCGCATTGCAGAGCAAGAGAGAATTTCAATCTCGGCGGCCGTTCACCGAACTTTCTCCGGATCTCTTAAGTATGTTTAGCACAGTGAGTAATTTTCAATACCAAAAAATCGGTGAAGTGAATAAATGCAAAGGAGGCAAATATGAAAGGTACCAAATCTACTCTTTTAATTATTTCCCTTGTCGCGATGGCGTCCTTACTGGGTGCCGGGATGGCAGCGGCAAAGGAAGACGGCAAGATCATCCATGACGCCGAGCACTATATCCTTGAGGCCCAGCACGGTGAGAAGTGGGCGGCCGAGGATAAAGAGCTCGACAAGAAACTGGCCGAACTGCGGAGCCAAAACGGCGGTAAACCGCCCAATATCGTCTATATTCTTGTTGATGATGTGGGATTCGGTGAATTTGGTAACCCGATATTGAATAAAGTCCGTGGTTACAGCACGCCAAATATAAATAAACTGGCTAGAGAAGGGGCATCCTTCTCCCGCATGTACACTGAGCCATCATGTACGCCGACGCGCGCAGCATTTCTTACTGGCCGTATTCCTACACGCAGCCACATGCTTGAGGCCAAAATCGTTCCGCCAGAGGGCAGCGGCTTACACCGTGATGAAGTGACGATCGCTGAAGTGCTTTCCCAGGCGGGATACAACACGGTCCATGTAGGAAAATGGCACCAGGGCGATATCGAAGAGGCTCTGCCGCATAATCAAGGCTTCGATCGCGCATATTTTCCCATGCACAATCAGGCCACTTTCAACTTCATGATGCAGGATGGGGAAGATATTGGTTGGGCTATTAATGTTGCAAAACGCGAAAATCAACCTAACTACAGACTGGACGATCGTTTCCGCCCCCGTGGCTGGGTACTTGGCATGGAAGCGACCAAAGGTGGTAAAGCCCGCGAATGGGGCACAAAACCGGGAGATCCGGAAAACTATTCCTATGCTTATTATAGAAAGCTGAATGAACGCTATAAAAAGCAGGTGATAGAAGAAATTAATGTCTTGGCGAAGAACGACAAGCCATTCTTTGTCAATTACTGGCCAATGATCCCCCTCGAATTCAGTCGTGAGGGTCAGGTGTTTAAAACACCCAACGGTGGAGTCCAGGTGGAATCGATGAGGAGACTGGACGAAAACGTTGGCGATATATTGGCTGAAATTGATCGCCTTGGAATCGCTGACAACACAATTGTTGCGTTGATGGGTGATAATGGCGCGATGATGCAGGCCATGCCGCTATCAGGTTTTTCCGATATGATTTTCCGTGGGGGCAAGGGTGCTACAACTGAGGGCGGTATTCGGGTCGATGCATTCATCCGCTGGCCGAATGGCATTGAAGCAGATTCTGTAGTGGGCGATATCGTCCATGTCAGCGATCTCTTTACCAGTTTTGCTCGTGCCGCTCAGGCCACGCAGTTTATTCCCCGGGATAGAATCATCGACGGCATCGATCAATTACCTCTCTTTCTTATGGGTGACGGCAAGGGCCGTCGCGATTACATTCATGTGTACGATGGACCAAAACTCGCAGCGACCATCAAGGAACAATATAAGGTTCAGTGGCCTGCTCCCGGAGCGGCCGCGTGGACGATGAAGATTTTTGATCTCTACCGCGATCCACGAGAATCACACCCGCTAAAGACACAGACGATGTGGTCTGTTGAATCTTTCAAGGATATGCGGATACGGCACGAAGCATTCAAGCAGAAGTATCCTGACCGCCCTGAAACCCATGGTGCTCCCTATGAAGGTATTGAGAATTTGCGGCCGGAAACCAAGGAGATGTTAGAGGCATACTACGCCAGACAGAAACTTTTGGAATAGAAGAAAGAACGCGACATGTATTGACGTGATATTCATAACTTCTTCAGCGGATTAATATTGAGATAATTTGTTAGGACTGCCCCAAAAATAGGGTCAATCTTGCATCTTTGGGATCGGACCGGGGGGCACCATATGCAGGCGGACCACACCATGAACCATTTCCGCAAGGTGCGCTATGCAAAGCTTTTTGAACGAATGAAAAAAATATTCATTATAATTTTAACCTGATTTTGTTACAAAAGTTTTCTTTTCCATTTTTTATTCTTCAAAAATCGACCAGACGCTGAATAGTCCAGAAGGCTGCAGCGCTGCCGATTATATAGGGTGGCACGGTCGAGACCCACGCCATTCTTGGCATACTGATGCGACTAATGATGGCTCCACCCAGTACGATGATTGAAAATACGCAAGCAATGAAGAAAAGCTGACCGATCTCGACGCCGACGTTAAAGAACAGTAACGCGATAGGAATCGATGATTGCGGCAGACCAATTTGCGCTAACGCCCCGGCAAAACCGAAGCCATGCAACAGGCCGAAGATGAACGCAACAATCCAGGGATACTTCTCTGTAAGTCCCGGGCTCCCTGATCGGCTGTGCATGATTTCAGAGGCGACAAACATGATGCTCAGTGCGATCGCTGCCTCAACGGGTGGCCCTGGTATCTGGACCAGTTGAAGCGTTGCACCTGCCAGCGTGAGACTGTGAGCGAGGGTAAATGCGGTGACAGTTATAACCAGACGCCGCTTACCTTTTACCAGAATCAGAAGCGCGAGAATAAACATGAGATGGTCGATGCCTTCAAGGATGTGCTTGAAACCAAGCACGAGGTAGGTGCGCACCACTTCAAAGCGACTCGGTATCGCGGGAACCGTGAAGGATGACTCTCCTGGGGTCAGGCGGCGTGACTCGACTTGCCGTCGGTGAAGTCGAAGCGGACAAGAACATCAGTCGATGTTTGATCGAGTCCGTCGATCCGAATTTCGCCACCTTCGAGCCCACCTGTGCAGCGTGCTGTCCAGCGTGCAAGGTACGCCATACCATCCCAGACCGATTGCGGTGGCTTCGCCTGATCACAATTCTCAGGCAGCACCGCAGAAATTGCCATGGGCTTGCCACGATTCGCCGGTTTCTTCCACAAGACCGAATACAGATCTGTGTCGACCAGACGGAGTTCGAGAAAACCGGGTTGCAGTGCATGACCATGTGAAACAGTGGCAAAAGCGGTTATGCTGATCAGAAGTACTGCCAGTGCAAATAATTGTCTAGGTACAGACAGCATTAGCGACTCTCCTTATCTACAACCTCGCCTGCATTCTCGCTACGGAGAATCTCGACAATGTAGCGACTACGCCGTTTCGCATAATCCTGATCGCGATTCTCCTGTGCTTTCGCGGATTTCCAGTGTTGCAGCACGAAATCACGGACTTCTTCCAGCGGTGGTATACGGGCAGGCTGGCCATCAAGGGTGCGTATCAGGTGTGTGCCGTAAGCGGACGTGACTGGCCCGACCCACTCTCCGGGTGTAAGTTCAGCGATCTGGTTGTAGAACCCTTTACCGAACACACTGTCAATCGCGTCTGGTGGTGACAGCTTAAGCTGCGCCGGCAGAAGTGTATATTGGCCAACTGTGGATGGGTCTATGGCCGTCTCTGACCGTAGTGTTTTCAGAGTTTGCGAAACGGTATATTCGGGTGGAGATTCGCCAAGGTAGATTTGCTCGAAAGCCAGACGCGGTTCACTCCGGTAGGTCTGTTCATTTGCTGCGAAAAAGGTTTCCAACTCACCGGTGGAGGGTTCCTGTAAATAGATACCGGTGTCGGTCAAAAACTCCATCTTTTGCCGTAGTCGGCGTCGGACCATGGCATCATTTTTGTCCAGTCCGAGCGCCAGCGCGTCGCGGTAGTAAACCTCCGAGCGGACTTCCTCTTCAATCAGGTTATCAAGCTCCTCAGCTGTGGGTATCCGGTTCCAGACCTCTTTGAATACTGTCGCTATCTGGCTGATTCGTTCAGGGGTGATGGCGATTGTATCGGTTGGATTTTCGCCGATGTCATTGACGGCGGTATAAATCAGGAAAAACAGGCCGCCAATGGCGATGAAATGAAGCAGCGGTTCCCGCAGAAACCGCTGCAGTATTGAAGTATTATTCTCGGTCAAGATTTCGGTGTGTACCATATGGGTGACGTGTAAGCCCGCTCCTGGGTCGAGACAGGCGCTCCCTCCGGCAGATCAATGCCAAACCTGAAAGCATCATAGGTGGACCAGCGAGGGGTCGGGATTTCAAGGACCCGCGCATAGTAAAAAGCTTTTTGCTTGGCATCAAAATTGGGGTCGGTCCAGACTGTACTCAATTCTGCTGCGCCGATGGTATTGGTCCAGGTGGCAGTTGCAGCGTCTACAGTGTTGCCCACAGCCGGTAACTTGCCTTTCTTATCCAGCACCCTTTCACCCGACCACGCAACGTCGAAAACTTTCTCATGCGTTGTGCCGTCGGCATCAAGCCAGCCTTTCACGATCTGGATACGATCGAGATTGGCGCCAATCGGATCACGTAAGGCTAAGACCATGAAGTTCGGTGCGTTCGTGTCCTCGGGTTTCACCCGCAGGTCGCCGCCCATAGGGGTTCCTTTCTTATAGCCCGCATTGGCCGGTATCCGGGAGTTCAGGTCCTGGCCTTTAAAATCCCAGCCGCCAAACATCCTCACAGCCATACGCGGCCCGGTGGTACCATAGACTTCCTTGCGCAGCATCGCATCAAATATTGCTTCACGGGTATTCTCGGTTGCCCAGACTGCAGCAAGTCCCGATGCTACCATCTGCCAACCGACTATTTTTCCCTTGTCTGTTTCCATGAAGGGATGGCTCATCCGTTTCGGATTGGGTTCGTAGCCGCTATGCTTGCCAAAGAAGTTGTCTTCTTCGGCGGTTGCCAATGACGTATGGCTGTCGGTGGCACCAATCAAGCCGAACTTGTATGGATTAGTGCCGAGGCGTTTCTCGATGGCCAGGCCGCGCTTCAAGGCTTCTCGGGCGTATTCGCCGGCCAGCATATCGTTGGTCTTTGCCACTGAGGCATCGAGATTGGCGACATCCCAGGTCTCGTAATCGGCAAACTCGTCGTCCGGCGACAGAAATGGATGGGCTTCGCCGTCACCCTTGATCTGGGTGGCTTCGTAGAGCGGCTCCCACTTGTTGCGCTGGGTGACATAGGTCTTGTCTAACTTGGTTCCGTTCCACTGCGCTTCCAGCGGAAACATGATCCCGTTTGACAGATTACCGTTGTGCGCGATGGCCAGCACTTCGCCACCGGTCTTGTTTTCGTAGTTAGCCAGATACTTCCAAAGATCCCTGGGGTCGGGGCTGCCCTGGGGCGCCGTCATGGTGAAAGGCACCACCTGCCTGGCGCGAACCGCACCATCCCGCATCATAACAACCCGGTGCATATTGTTGCCCTTGATCAATGAAGTCCATTCAAAGCCAATGAATGCGGTAAACCGGCCGGGGTCGTTGAAGGCTTCGGCGTCGTCAATGACTTTTTCCCACAAATTCTTGTAGGGCTTTGACCCGGGTGAATAGAGCGCGAACATTTTCGGATCCATTTGGTCATTTGAGAAGGTCGTGATTAAATCGAGCGATGCCTGTACCGCCGCATCACCACCTTCTTCGAGCGCCTTGATCCAGCGCGCCGACTGTTCGAAAGCCATCAACTGCGGTTTCCCGGCAGCAATATCGCCAAAGAACCCCATTCCATCGGAATGGTCGGCTACCACCAGCCAGTCCAGTGGACGAGACAAGCGCACCGCCTGACCGGTTGAGGAAACAACTTCCTCACCGCGTGCGAACCGGTAAGCTTCACGCGGAGACAGACGATTACCGAACAAGCCTGCATCCATTGACAGCGCAGTGTGAAGGTGTGAATCGCCCCACAGAGGCCTCTCGGGGATACCGCGCTTAGCATAGGGCGAATAAACTTTGCCGGTATAGGCATTGGACAGCATATCGGCTGTCGGCGTGCCAGTATCCGAAGCTGCCACGGGCTGTGAGATCATCAAAATCGCCATGAATGATGCGGCTAAAACAAATCCGCTAATATTCTTTTGCAAAATCATAGTCATCTCCTAAGCTTTAAGTACTCATTGAAAGCATTTTCTTTATAGTGGTCTAAAAATGAATTAAGATTCTATAGGGTGCCATGGTGTCCGTTTCGATATAGAGTTAAGTTGAACCCTATTTCTATTATGTCAATTAAGATTTATTACTTGTCGCCTAAACCTATATACCGAAACTATTGTATCTTAACATTTTAACCACTTTTTTTTAAATCGCAATCCCAAAACAGCAAGTTTGATACCGCCTCTTCGTTGGCATCTTCCACCTTTTCCTGTGCATCTTCGTCGGCATCTCCGCTGACTAAATATCCCGGATACTGTCCGGGCAAGTGAGAATCTATTAACATCCTGAAATTATGATCCAATTCTTAGGGCCTATTCACAACTAGGCTTCTACCTAAAATTACATATTAGGCTTACGAATTCCACATTTTGGCTAAATTATGGAGCACCCCCTCGCGGTAACGGTAGAACTTTTTATATTCTCACCGGCAAGCCTGTGGCTTATGAATTGAGTTATTTCATTGATTGCCGGCTAATAAAACAGGCGGCTTAAGACGCAGCTATTCTGCTTTTTTAACCAAACCGTGGTTGAATTGATTAAAAGGGAAAATTTCATTGATAAATCTATTTATGTATGCCATAGGGTTCTGTATACAGGGTACAGAACCCCGCTCAAGGCTTTATTTAAAAAAAGAGGGGCCCCATGTCACATCCCGAAATTAGCCTTAAAATCGAACAACCTATCACCATTCAGGCAAAAAAATTACATCCAACTTTATGCTTTTGAGGATGGTGCCCGCAACGCATCAGTCTCAGACAACGAATAGGGGTCGGGCACACTGTTAATGTCTGCTCCTTGACGTTGCAAAATTTTACTGTTGCCGTCTTAAATTCACCGGAATAAAGCAAAAAGGTATCTTATGGCTATTAAAGAAATTGCAGTCCTCGGAGGAGGGAATGGCTCTCTTACTATGGCAGCTGACATGTCCCTGGCGGGCCATAATGTTCGCATGTGGACCGCTTTTCCCAAAGAGTTTGAAACGCTTTATAAGACAAAGACCGTCAAACTAAAAGGCCTTGGCAGGCAGGGCGCTGCCAAAATCGCCCTGGTCACAAAAGACTTGTCAGCAGCCCTAAGCGGCGCCCAGGTTATATGCTGTCCGACACCCGCATTCGCCCAGGCTGATATTGCGAAAATTTTGGGTCCCCATTTGGAAGATGGCCAGATACTATTTCTAGCGCCCGGATCCTTGGGCTCATTCCTGTGCGCAAAAATTTTTAGAGAGAACGGCTGTTGGAAGGACATCGCCATCGCCGAACCCGGCACACTGCCTTATTTAACTCGCAAAACCAAGGCGGATGAAGCCCTGGTAAGCGGCCATGCGGTCAAGTTGCCGGTCGGCGTTTTCCCTGCTAGAAAAACAGATGATGCTATCCGTGCCCTACAAGAGCTTTTTCCGGCGATTCATGCGGTCGAAAACGCCTTGTCGATCGCTCTCTTAAATGTCGGTCCGATCATACATTCCGTTCTCATGCTGCTAAATACGGCGCCTATTGAACACTTTGAGTCATGGGACATCCATAATGAGGGAACCACAAGATCCGTAAAAAAACTCATTCTTGCCCACGATCAAGAGCGGATCGCCATACGGGAAGCTCTGGGGTTAACCTCCCATCACTATCCTTTCTCCGATCATTACGATGAAAACAGCAAAAATGAATGGATGTACGGAAGAAAAGGCCATACCGACCTTGTCGAAAGTGAGAGTTGGAGAGAGTCCCTGACTTTCGATTACCGCTATATTGAAGAAGACGTAAAATGCAATCTTGCACTGCTTTGCTCCATTGGGGATCTTTGTGCTGTCGAGACGCCTATCGCCGATTCGCTTTTGCGGTTGATCGGCGTGATTGCCGACCAGGATTTTGAGAAAACCGGCCGGACGATCTACAATCTCGGGCTATCAGGCAAAAGCGTTGATGAAATCGTCGAACTGTTGAATGAAGGGTTTTAAATTATGACTATAACTTACCTAATCAACCAGTAAACTATTCAACGAGTTTTGAACATCGGGGTTTGGATGGCTTGGAGGTAGCATGAACGACGGGAAAAAAATTTGTATCATAGGTCCCGGCAGAATGGGTGTTGGCATCGCTACGGCCATTTTACTCGCAAATCAGGGACATGCCGTCACGCTTGTCGATACCAAAGAGCGGGAGCCCGGCCAGGAGATGACTGCCCTTGAAAAAGCGCTGATCGAAACCCGGGACAATATGGTGCTCCTCAGTGAACTTGGCATGTGGGCCGGCGACGCCGAACAAGCTTGCACCGGCATCGGTGTCAGTCGAAATCTGTCTGAGATTTCCGGCGCATCATTTATATTTGAAGCGCTGCCCGAGAAAGTGGAACTGAAGAAGGACTTTTTTGCTGCGGTCGGTGAATTGATTGATGAAGATACTGTAATCGCCTCGGCAACCTCAACTTTTCACCTGCGGGTCTTTTTAGACGTTTGCTCTAAACCGGGCAACATTGTGACCGCCCACTGGCTCAATCCGGCCTTCCTGATCCCTTTGGTGGAGATCGCTCACGGTGAAACAACCCATTCTTGGGCGGTGGTGAGAACCCAGGCTTTTTTGCGCGGCATAGGGAAGATCCCGGTAACGATGAAGAGTAGTCCCGGCTTTATTGTCCCCCGCATACAGGTCGCAGCCATGAACGAAGCGGTTCGCATACTGGAAGAGGGTGTCACGACCGCGGAAGAAATCGACACCGCTATCAAAGCAGGATTCGGTTTCAGACTTGGTGTTATGGGCCTCATGGAATTCATCGACCTGGGGGGGATCGACATCCTCTCCCACGCGGGCAACTACCTGCACTCGGCCCTGGGCGGCAGCCATTACAAACCGCCGCAATTGGTGTCGGAAAAGATGCGCTTAAACGAGGTGGGGCCCAAGACCGGCAAAGGCATTTTTGATTATACCAATGTAAATACATCGGCCATGTTTCAGGAAAAATACCGCGGTTTTGTCGAGCTGTTGAACCTCTATAAGAAATCGTCCGTACTCCGATTCGAAGGCGGAATCGAAGAAATAGATCGGTAGGAGTCCCCTGCCGCAATTAAGTGCTCACTCATGAACCCTAAGTCATAAATCGAAAGGAGGCAACATGAAATTCAAACACAAGTTTTGGTTCCAGGTCGTTTTTTTCATTGTTCTGAGCATTAGTCTGGCCGGGGTTGGCGTACTTCCGGCAGCAGCCGGCGATAAGATCACGCTGACTTATGCATTTTTCGCTCCGATGAGATCCTTTCCCGGTGCCCAGATCAATCACTGGGTAGAGGAACTCGATAAGCGGACCGATGGTATGGTCGAGGTCAAGGTTTTTGGCGGCGGCACGCTTCTGGGCGCGCGCAACATGTTCGATGGGGTCCTGAGCGGTGTCGCCGACATCGGCCTCTCCTGCCCCTCTTACGATCCCGGACGTTTCCCCCTCACCTCCGGTGTTTCGCTGCCGGTAAATTTTCCCAGCTCCAAGATCGCCAGCCTGACCTACTGGGATCTGATGGCTGAGCTGAAACCCGCAGAATACTCGAAATTCAAGGTGATCACGATGTTCACCACCGAGCCGGGCTACATCCAGTCCAGACTCCCCGTCAAATCCCTGCAAGACCTAAAAGGCATGAAGCTGCGAGCTGCCGGGACCGGTGTGCCGATCCTCAAGGCCCTGGGCGCAGCGCCGGTGGGCATGCCCATGCCCCAAGTGCCTGAATCAATCCAGACTGGGGTTATCGACGGCACCATGACCTCGCGCGAAGTGCTCAAAGACTTCAAACTGGCTGAGATGCTTAAAAATGTCCTTGACTATCCGACCGTGGTGGTCACCTTTGCAGCGGTTATGGACAAGAATAAGTGGGACGCCTTGCCCGACAAAGTCAAACAGGTTATGGACGAGCTATCCCGTGAAATGGCTGCCTGGACCGGCAACTTTCATGATAACACAAACGTGGGCGCAGCCCTGGCCTGGTCCAAAGAAAAGCACGGCCTTAAGGTCAACTCGCTGGCGGCCGGCGAAAAGGAAAAGTGGGATAAGCTGATAAGCCCGATGGTTGATGAATGGGTCAAAGATATGACCGCCAAGGGTTATGATGCCAAGGGGTTTATCGATCGGCTTTACACAATCAGGGATAAGAACATTAAAGAAAACTAACCTAAAATGACAAAGTTAAGACCTCGTTGAATAGTTTACTGGTTAACCAATCAACTAATCAACGATATCTAAGGTTGGGGTAAGTCGGTTGCTGATTTAAAAAATATTCACCACAGAGGCACAGAGGACACAGAGAAGTTGTATTTTTGTCGGACCGGGAGACGACCGACGGTCCGACAAAAGTTCTCAGCCTTGCGGGCCGTCAGCTTAGCGCGTTTCCTTAATTAATACTTATCGACAGATGCTTTTCCTTTGCCGTCGTCTCCCCCGCCAATACGGGATTACCTGTCGGATTATATAAGTAAACGGTAGGCCTCCGGCAATGGAAAAGAATAATCTCCCTCTGTGTCCTCTGTGCCTCGAGCGACTTGTCGGGTCGTAGCTCGCAGAGCGAAGCCTGAAGCGGGTGGTGAAATCGAGCAGCCCTAATACGCATTTGCAATTTCACCGACTATGTCGAAATAATTTTAAGTTTACTAGTGCAAAGGGGGATACAGGTGGTCTACTTTCTGAAACGACTCAACTCTATCCTGAACCGAAGTCTGGCATTTATGGCTTCC
>RCNG010006692.1_pt1 | contig 12052 bp, 11 predicted proteins | sample 2041371 | NCBI WGS metagenome assembly RCNG01 (sample SAMN09708227, study PRJNA481090) | Marine sediment metagenome, whole genome shotgun sequencing project. | biome: marine sediment; feature: ocean; material: sediment; isolation source: Sewage treatment plant 1 marine sediment (STP1) ... | reverse complement strand
AAAATTTCTCATCGTTTTTATTTTTAAATTGATATTGTTTGTTTTTACTTTTTATAAACTACAAATCTTAAAGACTTACAACTAATAGACGACAATTAATATTATTTGTTACAGTACTATGTATAAAATAGTACCATTTTATGCAGCTTTTAACATATTTAACCCTTCAAATTGGCATAAATATATTCTTATATAATTGATATACAACGTATTACATAAATATGATATTTCTGATGTTATTTACTAATAAATTGTGTTTTTAGGAATATTATTGGAAAAAAGAAGAAAAAGTTAAGGATAAAAAGCAATTAAAACTTATCTTGTAGAAACCATTCGTACCAAAACCTAACAAAAGTCATATGCTATATTTTATATTCAAATTAGATTTATGATTTTATTCCCAAAAACAAGGACATATGAAAATATATGATGACAAACACATTAAAAATGTGGTATTCGTAGGGGCTCATAATAGTGGCAAAACTACTCTGGCGGAAACCATGCTCTTCGAGGCCGGTCTTATTAATAGGAGAGGAACTGTAGAAACAGAGAATACAGTCTCGGATTATCATGAAATTGAACACGCAAGAGGAACATCGGTTTATGCCACACCATTGCATACCGAATGGCGCAATTACAAAATAAACATTATTGACACTCCCGGGCTGGATGATTTTGTGGGTGAAATTATCTCTTCAATTCGCGTAGCGGATACAATTGTTACAGTTTTAAATGCACAGCATGGAGTGGAAATTGGAACTGAAATCATTTGGAATTATGTCAATAACTACTCGAAACCAACGCTTTTTGTGGTAAATCAAATCGACCATATGAACGCTAATTTCGAGAACTCTTTTAAGGGTATTAAGGCACTCGTTGGCAACAATGCGGTAATTATCCAATATCCTCTAATCATTGATGGATCTCAATGTATAATTGATGTTCTTAAGATGAAATGTTATAAATTTTCACCAGAAGGAGGTAAACCAGAAAAATTATCAATACCTGAAGACCAAAAGGATCGAGTAGATCTGTTACACAATGAACTTGTTGAAAAAGCTGCCGAGAACGATGAAGAATTATTAGAGTTGTTTTTTGAAAAAGGAACACTAAATGAAGATGAAATGCGTGTAGGTATTAAAGCAGGAATGCTCAATCATGAGCTGTTTCCGGTTTTCTGTGTTTCTGCATTAAATGATATGGGTACCGGCAGACTCATGGGCTTCATAGATAATGTAGCCCCCGCTGCTGCAGATTTAAAACCGGAACAAACAGTTGAAGGAGATGTGCTCGTTCGAAAAAAAGAAGCACCAACTGCTTTGTTTGTCTTTAAAACTGTTTATCAACCCAGCTTGGGTCAGATCTCCTTTTTTAAAGTAAAATCAGGAGAAGTTAAGGCAAATGATAAATTGGTTAATTCCAGAACTGGTGAGACTGAAATACTGAACCATCTTTATATAATGGATGGTAAAAAGCGAGAATCAGTTTCAAAATTGGAAGTAGGTGATATTGGAGCCACATTAAAACTTAAAAGCACTGAAACCAATGACACACTTCATGTGGCCGGAAAGTCAATTACTATTAAACCAATACAACACCCGGAACCCAGAACACGTAAGTCCGTATCAGCGGTCAATAAGAATGAGGAGGAGAAACTTAGTGATGCTTTAAAGAAGATCCACAATCAGGATCCAACCGTAGTAGTTAAGTTTTCCAATGAACTAAAGCAACTAATTTTGGGCTGCCAGGGAGAATTACATTTGGCAACTATTAAATGGATATTAACTAATGTTTATGGAGTTGAAGCAAACTTCGAGCCCCCAAAAATTGCATATAGAGAAACCATACAAAGATCGTCAAATGCCAATTACAGACATAAAAAACAATCAGGAGGCGCAGGTCAGTTTGCGCAGGTACATTTGAAAATAGAACCGTGGCACGAAGGTATGCCAGACCCGGAAGGTTTTAATATCCGAGGGAAGGAAGAAATTGACCTTGCCTGGGGCGGGAAATTGGTATTCTATAACTGTATTGTAGGAGGAGTAATAGATATACGCTATTTACCATCCATTAGAAAAGGTATTTTGGAGGTTATGGAAACGGGACCACTTACAGGCTCTTATATCCGTGATGTTCGGGTAATGGTGTACGATGGTAAAATGCATTCCGTAGACTCCAACGATATCGCCTTTAAGATTGCGGGAGCCCATGCCTTTAGAGAAGCTTTTCTAAATGCCAAGCCTAAGCTTTTAGAACCAATACAAGAATTAACCGTAAAGGTTCCTGAAGAAATGGTAGGAAGTGTTATGACCGATTTACAATCAAGAAGGTCTATCATACAAGGAATAGATAGTATTGATCACTATCAGATTCTAAAGTGCGCAGTGCCACAATCCGAACTTTACGGGTATTCAACCAACTTGCGGTCACTTACTCAAGGAAAGGCAACGTTCAATTCGGCCTTTTCGACTTTTAAAGCAGTTCCCAATAATATTCAGGCAAACCTGGTAAAAAATTAAGCAGGCCATAAGTTTTAAAGAAAACCATATCGTAATATTTCAAGCGGTATGGTTTTTTCATGGAATTACAATTCTGATTAAAGGTTATTAAATACATATTTAGAAAGGTATGTAAAAGTATCAGCCGACCATACATGATATCTGGTTATTGATACATTCTTGTTTTCCAATAGAATAAATTGTAGTAATTTTCTGTAGATTATTTTATAGAGATTTAATTTTAGGCACAAATGCATTTTAATGATGAGTATATCGATTTTCATTGTCATCCTTCCTTAAAGCCATTTGGAAAAAGCTTCAATTATACTCCTACTGGAATTCATATTAGCCATAGGAACAGCAAACGAAGTATTTGGCATTATGATCCTCCTTCAATTTTCGACAAATTACTAAACTACGCAACCGGGCTTACCAAATTTTCACAGGCCAACTTTGCAAGCCTCGCCAAGGGAGGAGTAGGGATTGTATGTGTATCACTATATCCATTGGAAAAATGGTTTGTACGAAACAAAATGAATAATGAATTATTGCTGGACCTTGCCGCTAATTTTGCCTTAGGAATAGGGGACAAGCGAATTGATTATATACAAGGAATAACCGATTATTTTAAGGATGTAGAGGCCCAATATGAATTTTACAGGCAATTGGATGGTAAATTGGTACAACTTCCCGAAGGTAAGTTTCGCTACAAATTGGTAAAGAGTTTTACGGAAATTGAGAATATTAAGAAACAGAATGCCTCAGTAGGAAAAGTCCATACGATATGCGTCATTTTGAGTATTGAAGGACTACATGTGCTAAATACGGGCCTAAAAAAACCATTCAGCGAAGTTGAAGTATTGACTAATCTTCAAAAAATTAAAAATTGGGAATTTCGTCCTTTTTTCGTGACCATCTCACATCACTTTTGGAATCAATTATGTGGTCATGCGAAGAGTTTATCAGGGATTATATTAAAATTTGCGGACCAGTCTGAAGGACTCAACAGCGGATTTACTTCTTTAGGAAGGAGAGTACTGGAACGTCTTGTTGACGACTCCGATAACAAACGAATAATACCCGATATTAAACATATGAGTATTCAGGCGAGAAGAGAATACTATCAAATGTTGGATTCAGGAAATCCAAAATTTAAGAATATTCCGGTTATTGCAAGTCATGCCGCTTGTAACGGTCTTAAATCTTTTGACGATCCGGTTGTAGCGCATCCCAAAACTGCGAACAAACTAAATCCTGATTCTATTAACTTTTTCGATGAAGAAATAATAAGAATTGCTAAGAGTAGAGGTATTATCGGGCTGCAATTAGATGAGCGTAGAATTGTTAATAAAAAGACCCTGAAAAAGACCAAGAACTCCTTAAAAAGAAATAAAATAATGCATTACCGATCAGAATTATTATGGAATCAGATACAGCACATTGCTGCAGTATTAGATGCTGAAGGTCTTTTTGCCTGGGACTGTATTGTCATTGGTTCAGATTTTGACGGCATTATAGATTCACTAAACGGTTTCTGGACCGCCGAAGAATTACCCTATCTGGCAGACTACCTGGAGCGTCATGCGTATAATTATATGTTATCGCATAAACTTGTAAACTCTGAGAATGTAATAGATGATGAAATAATAGCCAGACTAATGTCCATAAATGGACGAAACTTCTTAAAAGATTATTTTTAACAATTCTTCTAAAATATTCTAGAAAAGGCCAGAGAACATCTGAAAAAATCAAAAAAAATGTTTAAACATATGTTAAACATATTAGACAATATAATAGAATTGTTAAATTTAAGGCTAAAAAATAGCCTTGTAATAATAATAATATGATATCTTGCCTTTTTAAAGTGCAAATATTGTTATCACGATTCACTTTAAAAATTAATTAAAATCAAAAAGTACTAAGGCTATTTATAGTGTAAGAAATAGAAGTATTTTTCTTCTATTAAACAAGAATTAAATTTACTATGGACATAATTGACAGAGCACGTTTGTTTGAAGAACGTAAGTGGAATAAGCTTACAACAAATGACCGCATTGTTGCTTCAAGAGAAGTGAAAGCACTTATATTGGAAATAAATGAACTCTACAAGCAGTCTCAAGACGCAACTTTAATGGAGCTAATGAAGCGTTTAACTGTTCTAAAGAAAAAGTTGGAAAAACGGCTTAAAGGCAGACCAAACGTTTAATTTTCTATTTTTTTTAGATCTAACAATCTATTTTTGAATCTTTAATCAGAATCAAGATTCACTCCTTATTAATTTGTTCCATTAACAGCTCATAGGTAATCAAATTGGTATATAGTTTTCCGGCGAGATTTACGATTGGAGCATTCAGTGAATCTATTGGTGTTTCCTTACCAAATGCGACTTGCAGTTGCTCCTGCAATTCTGGTTTTTCGTCGAGTTTAATAAGGTTGAAAAGGTACTTGCTTTCACTCAATGGAATTACCAGACTATCACATTGGTCACATTTATCAGGGACATAAACCGTTATTTGTTTAGGAGGCTTAATCTTAATTTGTTCAGATTCCTTAAGTAACGCCCTGGTTGAAAGACTATCGTTCACTTTTAACTCATAGCTGTAAGAAGGTTGCTTTCCTCTTATCAGGACTATAGTCTTCATATGTACTTTGGAAGTGGCTGGCACCCTTATAAAACGTGGCCTTGCGCTGCTTTGCCTAAAATTAGTTCCGGATAATGTAAACATCACATCAAGGTCCTGTTCATTTTCATTAATGGCATAAAATGCGATTCGGTTAGGAATATCCTCGGCAATTATTTTTATTTTCTTCTCCTGAGTTTTGCCGTATACAGTTGTAAACAGTAAGGCCAGGAATATTGCTTTTTTAAACACAGATTTTTTATTCGTATATACAAGATAGACAAATAATCCTGTGTACTTAGTTTTGAATCTGTGGATCTGGGTTTATAGCCATAAATTGTATTCGCTACATCATCAAAAAACACAGTATTTATTTAAGTGCTATGCATCATCCTTTTGGAGTGAAGTGGGCAATTCAAATAATTCGAGATCAAAATAGGATACCGCCGCTAACAAATGATCAAAAATATCTGACATAATATATTCATAGTTTTGCCATCGTTTGTCACTACTAAAGACGTATACTTCAATGGGTATCCCTTGCGGAGTTGGTGCTAGCTGTCTGGTCATCATTGTCATTTCCATATTCAAAGCGCTGTGATTACTAAGATAGGACTCAATATATTTACGAAAAACACCAATATTGGTTAGATTCTTGCCATTAAGAAGCAGTGTTTTATCAATATTATTTTCCTGGTTATAATTTGATATCTTTTCATTTATCGAATTCAAATAATTAGCGATAAGCTGAATTTTTTTTAACTTTTCAATTTCCTCATCGGTTAAAAATTTTATATTCTTTTGCTTAATAATCAATGCGCGTTTGATTCGTCGACCGCCAGATTCTTCCATTCCTCTCCAATTTTTGAAAGAATCTGTAATTAGAGCATAAGTGGGTATTGTCGTAATTGTCTTATCAAAATTTTGAACTTTTACCGTAGCCAGATTAATACCAGGTCGCCATCGGCGCCGTATTTATCAAAGGTGATCCAATCTCCAATCCGAACCATGTCATTCATGCTTACCTGAATACTGGCAACCAGGCCAAGGATAGAATCTTTGAATAATAACAACAAAACCGCTGAAGCGGCACCCAATGCCGTGATAAACTTCCAGATAGTAGTATCAGTAATAATTGCAAAAATGGTCATAATGGCCAGTATCCATCCGATAATCATAAAGACTTGCATATAGCTATCAATAGGCTTATCACTATAGCGGGGCAGTGGGCAGTGTTTTCAGGTAATCCCGTAAGCTTCGTAAAATGCTTTTTACAATGTTTAGTATTAAAATAATAGCTATAATATTCCCAAACTTCAAAGCCATATTACTTAAATAGGGAAAGTCTGTAAAAACAATTGGAATCAGTTCCATAGCTAAGAGCAGAGGGAAGATATGTGCTAATAGTCTGGGCAGTTTATTAGTTATTGCGATGTCGTCCAAATTGGTTTTGGTCTTGCGGGCTAATAAGATGGAAGTTTTTCGTATAACTTTTTTAATAATGAAGTCAAGAAGACCTACTAATATTAGCATCGCCAGAAATAATCCGACAAGATTTATATATCTCGCAAATGATTCGGACATCCCCAGTTCTATCAAATAGTTATATAAGAGGTGAGCGATATTGTTATTCATAACACTTGGACATTTGCGCAAAATTACAGCCAAAATTTCATTTAACCCTGAATAATCATTCTTTGAACTACTATTAACAGAATTACTTAACCCATGTATGTTCAAAAAAAAAGATGCATCACCATTTTAGCGACCTTGAATAAAGAGACGTATACTTCTACAATGTTAAAGATTAAAGATGGTGGAGGCAGCAGTAAAAAATTGGAATTCTTTTAGATTCTCAATACTTTCACTTGAAAATCTTACAAATTACAATGAATCTAAAAGGGCAAAATATTTTGGTCACCGGGGCTTCCAAAGGCATAGGGAAGTCAATTGCCATACATTTACTTAAAGGAAATGCCCAGGTAGGAATCCATTTCAATAAAAGCAGAACAGAGGCTAATAAAATAAAGGTTAAATATCCTCTTTCGGAAACTTTTCAGGCAGACCTCGCCCAGTCGGATGAGGTGCAACTACTTTTTAAGAATACAATTAAACATTTTGGAAATTTAGATACTATTATTCTGAATGCTGGCGTATTCTTACCGCATCCTATAGAAGATCCTACCGAAAAATGGCTTGAAATATGGCGACAAACAATGGCTATTAATCTTGAAGCGGCGGGACTAATAACTAAATTGGGGATAGAACACTTTAAAGATCAGGGAGGGGGACGATTCGTTTACATTGGCAGCAGGGCCGCATTCCGTGGGGAAACGGAGGAATATCTTGCATATGCCGCCTCCAAAGGGGGACTCACATCCCTTGCGCGAACAGTAGCCCGATCTTTTGGCAAATACAATATCAAATCCTTTGTAATAGCCCCCGGATTCACCCGAACAGAAATGGCAGAAGATGTAATTGGCAAACATGGTGAAGAAAAGATACTTAATGAACTAGCCTTAAAAGAGCTAACCACACCGGAAGATATAGCCCCTCTAGTAGTGCTAATGTGCAGTGGACAGATGGACCACGCTACTGGTTCCACTATAGATATTAATGCCGGAAGTTATATCAGATAACTTCAAAAATTAACAATGCAACTTCAATTCTTACCCCGGATTTACATGACCATAAATATTTACTTGTTTCTTGAATTATAATTGGCTAAAAGTATTTCTAAATACTGCAGGATTAATAAGAAAACACCTACAAGTAGGTCGTTACAGCATCATTTTCCTAATTTATTCTATTCTAAAATTCATTTTTTAATTACCTTCAGTTTCGAAGAAATTTCTACAATATGGTTTTTCAGTCAACATACAGCTCGGTAGCCCGCCCCGGGATTTCAGTAACAGATATTAAAGACATCATTGCCGAGGCAAATCAATTTAATACTGCCCATGACATTACAGGTTGTCTGATATATAATAACGGATATTTTCTGCAGATACTTGAGGGAGAAAAGGAGCTTGTGATGACCTTACTTAATAAGATTAAGCTGGACGATCGCCATGATCACTTTACCATACTTTCAGAAGGACAAACAGATTTCCGGACGTTCAAGGAATGGGCAATGGCCTATTATCACGATCCCTTAAATGGTCAATTGAATAACGAAGTGCAGGAAATTAAGGACTCTCTTTTGGAACTTTCAACTAGTTCAGAAAAATCAAATTTCGCCTTGAAAGTTTTTTGGTATAATGTAAAGAAACTTTTGACTGACGATGGTTATTATAAGACTACCCAGTAAATTCACATATAGAAATTTTTGCTCAACAATGCAATCTTCCAGGAAATATTTTAGCCCGCTATAGGAGAGTTGAGCAAAAGCATTTTACTTGCCATAAATGCATTCTGAGCTTAAACCATGACAATTTTTGCAATAATTATGGGTACCATGATTCAGGTCATTGCTAAAAATATCTCTTTGTATTTCCTTTGCATAAACATTAAACAATGCTTTGGACTGTTTTCGGGATACTTCTGTTTTTGATTATACTTTATCTTTTATTTGTTCCTCTGGATATTGTTATAAACATTGCTAAAAACCAATACTTTGTTCGAATTCGGGGTTTGGCTAAAGTCGCTATAGAAGGTCATGAAAAAGAATTCTTACGAATAAAGCTGAATACATTATTTACCAGGTTTTATTTCTACCCTTTAAGAAAAAAGAAAAAGAGACAGCAGAAAAAGATTGAAACAAAATCCAGGAAGAGGCGAAATTTTAAGTCAAATTTTAAAAGAGGGTTGCAAGTAATAAAATCGTTTGAAGTAAAGAAATTGATATTAGATATAGATACCGGTAATTGTGTGCAAAACGCAAAAATATACCCTGCTTTTGCTTTTTTAAATCACCATGTAGGCACTTTTCAAGTAAATTTTGAAGGCAGAGTTAACATGGTTTTACACTTGCAAAGCAGGCCTATAAATATTATAAAATCATTTATTAACTATTAAAAAATTTATTATGGAATTACATTTTGAAGAATTTTTAGGTAAAATCACAGATTTTATCAAAGCTGAAGCAAAAACTGAAACTGTTGTTGGCGAACAATTTCAATTAGGAGAATTTAAATGTGTACCTGTTATCAAGGTAGGCATGGGATTTGGATCTGGTGGAGGAGAAGGCATGGAAGCAAAAGCTAAAAAAGGTCAGGGCATGGGTGCCGGAGCCGGCGTAGGAATTGAACCTATAGGTTTTTTGGTAACCAAAGAAAATGAAATTTCCTTCCTTGAAGCAGGAAAAGTTCATGGTTTAGCCGCCGCCTTTGAAAAAGTACCGGATTTAATTGACAAGTATGTCGAAACCATGAAAAAGAAAGAAGAAGAATTGGTTTAACATAGTCCAAACAAAGATCAACCAAAACATCTGCTAAGTCTGACTTAGAACCGGAACTGAGTAGGTTTCCATTTTAAAATGAGAATCCTGCTCAGTTTTATTTAATATTAAACCAATCAGCTGTAATTTTTCTTTCTACAGGTTCTTCGTCCTTATAAATAAATTCATTCTTCAGGTTATCATACTCATAATCTTTGCCCCATTCTGCGTGATGCAATGCGACTTGACTAATAGCCTCACAAATAAATTCTATTTCCTTATCGGTCATTATCGGATGGACAGACATGCGCACCCATCCTGGTCGTTCAATGAGGCAACCTTCCAGAATTTTTTGTTCAATGGCTTTTGAAGTAGTTAGGTCAACATTTAATAAATAATGTCCATAAGTACCCGCACAGGAACATCCACCACGGGTCTGAACTCCATATCGGTCATTGAGCAATTTAACGACCAAATTATAATGGGCATCATCTACAAAAAAAGAGAATACCCCTAATCTGTCTCTATGTCTTTGGGCCAGTATATGTATATTTTGAATATTTGATAATTTTTCAAATATTCGGTCAACGATCTGATGTTCCCTCGCCATTATATTTTCTGTTCCCATTTGTTCTTTTAGGCGTATAGCCAAAGCAGTCTTTATGGTCTGTAGAAAACCTGGAGTACCTCCGTCTTCTCTCGTTTCAATATCATCTATATAATCATGGTCTCCCCATGGGTTTGTATAGGCTACTGTTCCGCCTCCGGGATTATCCGGAACCAGATTTTTATATAATTTTTTATTAAAAATTAGAACCCCTGAAGCTCCAGGTCCACCAAGAAATTTATGTGGAGAAAAGAAAATAGCATCCAAATAGGCATCTTTGTCTTTTGGGTGCATATCAATTGGCACATAAGGCGCGGAGCAGGCAAAATCTACAAAACATAACCCATTATAACTATGAATAAGTTTAGCAACTTCAAAGTAATCCGTTATAATTCCGGTCACATTTGAGCAGGCTGTAACAGATGCAATTTTTATTGGATGCTGCTCATATTTCAAAAGAAGTTCCCGAAAACTATCTAAACAAATAAGACCTTCTGAATTGCAAGGTATTACCTCTACCTTAGCTATAGTTTCCAACCATGAAGTTTGATTAGAATGATGTTCCATGTGAGAAATAAAAACTATAGGTTTAATAGCATCAGGTACTTTTGTATGCTCTTTGAGGTTTTCTGTAACCTTTAATCCTAAAATTCTTTGAAATTTATTTATCGCTCCTGTCATTCCGGTCCCAACAGTTATTAAGACATCTTCTTCAGAAGCGTTTACATGCTCTTTAATAATGGTACGGGCTTCTTTATAAGCCAGAGTCATAGCCGACCCTGTAACCGAGGTCTCCGTGTGAGTATTGGCTACAAATGGCCCAATTTGATTAAGTAACTTTTCTTCTATTGGACGGTATAGTCTTCCACTGGCAATCCAATCTGCGTAAATGATTTTTTTAATCCCAAAAGGTGATTCAAAACTTTGATCTATACCAACTACCTGTTTTCTATAAGGCTGAAAATAAGATTCCAAAGTACCCAATGCTGTAAGAGTCGCTTTCATTTTAAACTGCTATTAAAACACTATGTGCTCTACCATTAAATAATAAACCGCTTAAATTCTTAGAATTAAAGATATTAAAACAATCCTACTTCAAAGAGTACTGTTCATATTTTTAGTCAAAACGGATAATTTTCTGCTATAATAAAATAATTGTCCCGTTTTGCAAAAGCAATTTTAATCCCGATGTGCAAAATCGTAATTGGTTCTCCTTGAGAAAGTGCGAATAACTGTGTAATTCACCAAATCACGTCCTTGATAGAAAAAGGGGTAAACCAGGGATATGAATTAATGGAAAGTTCTGATGGAAATTAGATAAGCTAATAAGAGTAATTAAGCAAGTATACTTTCATGGCCAGAGTCTTTAACAAAAAGGCAGGAGCTATTTGTTAGAAGTGTCATTTCCTGGACAAATTCAAATCTTAGATTTTCTTCCATCCCAAAGATATTAAGGTCCGCCGAAGGTGCTTTTGCCACTATATCCTTAAAACTTCCAACTCTAACTTCAGTAAGCGTTTCAGGTAAACGCGCAAGGCTAATCAATAAATTCAAGAATTTCTGGGCATTCTCTCTTTCTTCTTTGTCTTTTATAACAATAATGAATGAATTTCACCATGGTGAATACCAAATTAAAAGTTTCAAAACCAGGGTCCACTTTTACTTTCGGTCAGTAAACTGCCTTATTGGGACAAAAAATAGGCAGGTTCGTCCTTTTAGGGTTGGTATTTCTTATCGGATTATCTTTATTCGCAAGCATAACCAATTAATATACAAATATGAAAAATGTATTTTTTACTGCCCTAATGCTTTTTGTAGCAATGGGTTATTCTCAAAAGAACAATGGTAAAGTGTTTAATGAACACCCGGATTTGATGCAGCGCATCTGATCCTGGAAGCATCTATACACCGTTTTGGTGCCTTGATCACCATTGCCGCAGCATTGGGT
>RCNG010001372.1_pt1 | contig 12053 bp, 9 predicted proteins | sample 2041371 | NCBI WGS metagenome assembly RCNG01 (sample SAMN09708227, study PRJNA481090) | Marine sediment metagenome, whole genome shotgun sequencing project. | biome: marine sediment; feature: ocean; material: sediment; isolation source: Sewage treatment plant 1 marine sediment (STP1) ... | reverse complement strand
TCGCCTATTACATGATCGACACCAAAGACCCCATTCTCAAAACATACTCAAAAGTATATCCGGCTCTTTTTAAACCCCTGGATGAGATGGGGGCCGTATCGGCGAATGTGATCGAATACGTGGCCAAGGAGTTCATGGATACAGCTGCCATGAGAGCGCATATGACCCAGCTGGCCCCACCGCCGGATCCTGATAACCCGGATGATAATCAAGCCGACGGTGATGCTGAGAGCGAGCTCGAAGGAATGAAAGCCATTGAATCCCTTGGCGCGGATGAAATCTATGAATTAATTAAAGATGAGCATCCCCAAACGATTGCCATCATTATCATTCATCTTAAGACGTCGGTTGCCAGTGATGTTTTATCGCAATTATCAGATGAAATAAAAACCGATGTTTCAGTGCGGGTGGCCACCCTGGACAAGGTGAACGCGGACATGGTTGAAGAAGTCAATTTCGTTTTTAAAGAAATTCTTAAAAATAAAAAAAGCTCGGTGGCCAATATCAGTGGCGGCATCGATCGCCTGGCCGAGATTCTGAATCTAACGGATGAAATTTCAAATGAATTGATATTAAACGAGATAGAAGAGAACGATCCGGATATGGCGGCCCTGATCAAGCAAAAAAACAAGGAAGGCAGAGCCTTCCCCCTGAAAAAATTTAAACCCGCGGCCCCCAAAATGCAACCGGACGTCCATTACGGGTCGATCTGACCGGCCTGGACTCCCAGTTGGGCCCGGACCGATTCCCAGGTGGGAAACACACCCCTGGCAGGGCCGAAGATCAGCCCGGTGTCCCCCGGCAAGGAGTGAATCGTCAGACAGGTGCCCTTTTCCCGGTCATACCCCGACAACCACTTGAGGAACGGCTGCGAGGCAGGGTCTTCTTTTTCCAGGAGCGATCGCAGATACAGGCCATCCATCACCACGGCCTGGCCGGTCAGGTCGGCAGGCGCCCAGGGCACCGAACCCTCCTGGACCGCCCGGACCAGGCCTTCCGCCTCATGGACATTGGTGCGGGAAGTGAAGTAGAGTATCTCCTGCTGCACGGCGTACCCGGCCACGATCTCCGCCGTGGCAGGGGCTGACCTGTCCAAAGCCAACGCCTGCCGGCGGCCCGGGCCGGGGTCCAGGTGCATGGGCCGGATGGTGAAAATGAGGTTGCCTGCGGCCAATAGTGCCACCAGAACCCATCCTGCCGACTGGGATCGGACCCGCGGCGGCAGATCGGTGATCAGGATCATTGTCAGCAGCCACAGCGGCAAAAGGGTGACCACGAAAAAATCGGTATCCGAGGGCATCCACCACAAAAAGAACAGCAGGTAGACGGCTAGAAAAACCAGGGCGAACAGCCGCAGCGGCCGGTGTTCAGCCCCGCGACGGAGGTTCCCGATATGCCAGGCGGCCAGGAAAACGAGCACCACCAGCATGATCACACTGCCGGGCGTCCCGAAGGCTTCCGGCACCGGCAGGATCATGCGCAACTGGCTCGCCGCCAGCGCCGATAGCCCCTGCCACGAAAAGTAGCCGAAACTGCCCCAGGCTTCGATGGGGGCCCGGGCATAGTTCAGGGTCCATCCCCAGAACCCCTGGGGATGAGCGGCCCGGCCAGCGGCGAATATATAGGGAACCAGAACCAGGGCGCCGGACCTGATCAGGACACCGGCCGACTGGGATCGCGACAGGAAACCTCCGGTCCGCAACAGGACCAGAAGGGGCAGGGCGAACAGGACGTTGGTCTGGTGATACAGGACCGCCAGTGCCAATACGGGTACGAGCAGCCATCGGCGGGAAGGGCTTCCGGTGGCCAGAACGGTCGCCAGCGTCAGGCAGGCCACCGCGGGCAGGTAGGTTTCGATCCGGACGCTGTAGATCATCACCCCGCGCACTGACAGCAGAGCCACCGCCGCCAGCACCGGGGCGGCCCTTCCCGGCAGGATCCGGGCCGCCAGGCGCCAGGCCGCCATCGCCAGCACCACCACCCAGAACAGGTTCTGCCACAGGGTCGCCAGGATCGGATCGGTTCCGGTCACCAGATGGATCAGCCGGGCCACGGGCACGTAAAGCAGATGATGGGGATGGAACATGTCCACCCCCGTGCGCACCGCCAGGGCGTAACTCAGTCCGTCCGGCGTCTGGTTGGCCGCCCGCAGCCAGAAGAACAGGGCCGCGAACGCCAGCGCGGGCGCGGCCATGTCCGGAATTTGGGATCCGATCCTGCGGCTCACGGCGCCTGACCTCTCAGAGCGGCTCTAGCCCTTGTCGATGTTGGCGCAAAGATCGATCATTTCCAGGGCGGTCATGGCGGCATCGAAACCCTTGTTGCCGGCCTTGGTGCCCGAACGTTCGATGGCCTGGTCCAGGGTCTCCGCCGTCACGATGCCGTAGATGACCGGGATATCCGAATCCAGCGAAACCTGGGCGATCCCCTTGGTCACCTCGCCGGACACGTAGTGGAAGTGGGGCGTGTCCCCCTGGATGATGCAGCCGACGCAGATCACCGCCGCGTAACGCCCGGTCTGCACGAACCGCTTGGCGGCGAAAGGGATCTCGAACCCCCCGGGCACCCAGGCGGTGTCGATCTGGTCATCGGGCACGCCGTGGCGATGCAGGCAGTCCAGCGCGCCTTCCATCAGCTCGGAGGTGAAGAAGTCGTTGAAGCGGCTGGCCACGATGGCGATCTTGGCGCCCTTCGCATCGAAACTGCCCTCGAATTTCCTGCCCATCGTTTTTCTCCTTTAGAGGTGATCCAACAGGTGGCCCATGCGGGCCTTCTTGGTTTGCAGATATTTGGCGTTGCTGAGGTTGGGTTCGATCTGCAGCGGCACCCGGTCCTCGATGATCAGTCCGTAGCTTTCGAGCCCCACGATCTTGCGGGGGTTGTTCGTCATCAGGCGCATGCGGCGCACGCCCAGGTCCAGCAGGATCTGGGCGCCGATGCCGTAGTCCCTGAGGTCCGCGGGGAAGCCCAGCTTTTCGTTGGCCTCGACCGTGTCGGCCCCCTCGTCCTGCAGGCGGTAGGCCTTCATCTTGTTGACCAGGCCGATGCCCCGGCCTTCCTGCCTCATGTACAGGAAAACGCCCGCGCCCTCGTTTTCGATCTGGGCCAGGGCCGCGACCATCTGCTGTCCGCAGTCACAGCGCTGGCTGTGGAATAGGTCGCCGGTCATGCACTCGCTGTGGACGCGGACCAGGACCGGCTGTTCCGGATCGACCGGGCCCTTGGTCAGAGCCACATGGGTGGCGCCGTCGACACTGGTGGAATAGGCCACCATCTCGAAATTCCCGAACTCCGTCGGCAGCGGCACCTGGGCCTCCCGCACGACCAGCTTCTCGTTGTCCTTCCGCCACTTGATGAGATCGGCGATGGTGATCAGCTTCAGGTCGTATTCGGCGGCCATCTCCAGCAGCCGGGGCATGCGTGCCATCTCGCCGTCGTCATCCATGATCTCGCAGAGGAGTCCCGCCGGATACAGGCCGGCGGCCTCGCACAGGTCCACCACCGCCTCGGTGTGGCCGGCGCGCTTCAGCACCCCCCCGGGCTGGGCTTCCAGGGGAAAGATGTGGCCGGGGCGGGCCAGATCATCGGGCCGGGTTGCCGGATCGATGAAGACCTCGACCGTGCGGGCGCGGTCCGCCGCGCTGATCCCCGTGGTGACGCCCGAGGCCGCGTCGATACTCACGGTGAACTTCGTCCCCAGCGAAGCGGTATTCCGGGCGACCATGGGCTGGATGTCCAGGTCGGCGAGCCGCTGGCCGGTGGCCGCGAGACAGATCAACCCCCGGCCCGTCTTGGCGATGAAATTCACCGCCTGAGGCGTCACCTTTTCGGCGGCGATGATGAAGTCGCCCTCGTTCTCCCGGTCCTCGTCGTCCACCACGATGATGATTTCACCGTTCCGCAAAGCCTCCAGGGCTTCGGCGATGGTGTTGACTGGGGCTGATTCGGTCATGGTGCGTTCATCCGTTCTGCAGGGACCGGCGCCGGCCGAAGCCTTTGGCCAGCAGGCGGTCCATGGTCCATGCGGAGTTCTTGGTTTGGGAGTCACCAGGTGACGAGTCGATCCGGGGCCAGTCCACGCTGCCGGCTCCCAGGGCGGCTTTGACCAGGACATCCATTTCGAGATTGACCCGGCGTCCGGCCCGGACTTCCGCGAAGGTGGTGCACGCCAGGGTGTGCGGGATCAGGTTGACGGTGAATTCGTGATCGAAAGGGCCTTCGTCGACGGTCAGGCTGACACCGTCCACGGCCACCGACCCCTTGGGAATCAGGAAACGGGACAGCTGCGGCGGCACCTCGACCGTCATCAACAGGCTGCCTCCGGCTTTGCGGACGGCCTTCACCCGGCCCGTCCCATCCACGTGACCCTGGACCAGGTGCCCGTCCAGCGGGTCCCCGACGCGCAGGGACGGCTCCAGATGCAGGCGTTCGCCCCGGCGCCAGTGTTTCAGGGTGGTCAGCCGACGCGTCTCGACCGCGGCCTCGACGCTGAAGGTCGGACCCGACACCGCGGTCACCGTCAGGCAGATGCCGCCGACGGCGATGCTGTCCCCCAGGCCGGCGACCCGGGCGATCCCCGGCGCCTCGATGGCCAGGCGCACGATCCCCCCTCCCGGAGCGATGCCCTTGAGTCTTCCGATTTCCCGGATCAGGCCGGTGAACATGTCCGCATTCCCCTTCCGGATCAGACGGTGACCTGGGCCAGCACGTCGGCGAATTTCCGGCGGTCGTGAATGACCAGCAGATCGTCTGCGATTCTTTCGTGACGGGTCAGCGAGAAACCGCTCCCCACCGGGGTGTCACCGTGTCCCTCGGGCCAGCCCACACCTTTGCCCAGAACCGTCGGAGCAAGGTATCGGATCCAGCGGTCGACCCGTCCCGACTCCAGGAACGACGTCGCCAGCCGGGGCCCTCCTTCGACCATGATCGTCAGGAGATCCCGTTCCGCGGCGGCTTCGCAAAGGCTTTTCGGATCGACATGGCCCTCAATTTCCCGGCAAAAGACTATTTCGCCACCGTCGGCCTCCAACGCAGCCCTGTTTGCTGATTGGCTCGCGCTCCGGCCGGCAAAGATCAGGTACTCCTCACGGGCGAATCCTCCGGTCCAACTCAGGTCGGTGTCCACGTAGCCGGCAATAGGATCAACAGCGGGCACCCCATGGGCACCGCTGGCCAGACGTCCGTCCAGGCGCGGCCTGTCGGCGCGTACCGTGCCTTCACCGACCAGCACCAGGTCCACCCGCTTCCGCCGGCAATGTACGTCCCGCCTGGCCGCCTCACCCGTCAGATAGACCGGGGTTGCCGTGGACCGGCCTGCGGGGGCCGGAGCAAAGCGGCCATCCAGGCTCAACGCGGTCTTGAGCTCGACGTAGGCGTGGGTGAAATTTTCGGTGGCGGCAAAGGGCCAGATCAGTTCCAGGGCTTCGGCGGCGAGCACACCACATGTCACCTCAAGCCCTCGGTCCCGCAGGTAGCGGCAGCCTCCGCCTATCACCGTGGGATTGGGGTCCCGCATTGCCACCACGACCCGGTTGACACCGCTGTGGACCACCGTAGGTGCGCAGGGCGGCGTGCGGCCTTCATGATTGCAGGGTTCGAGGGTGACGTAGAGCGTTCCACCGCGGGCGTCGTCCCCGGCGTCGGCCAGGGCCACCGGTTCGGCATGGGGCCGCCCTGGTCCTTCGTGGGCCCCACGTCCGACCACGGACCCGTCCCTGACCACCACGGCCCCCACCGGAGGATTGGGCCAGGTGCGGGACCGCACACCGGCGGCCAGCGCCAAAGCCTCGGCCATGAAACACCGGTCCAGGGCGACCTGGTCGTCACCGAAACTGCTGGAGCAATCCACGAATTCCATGAGGTCGCCGAGGGGAACGAATGATGGCGGAAAAAGGGCGGTATTGTCCTGTAAATCGCAGCGGACGCCGCGGAAAGGGACAGCAAAGGACCGCCAACTTCTACCATCCAGACTCTCACTGTCGGCCCTGGAATTCCACCAGGTCAGCTTCCGTCAATAAAGGCGAAAGGTCGCGGGCTGTGACCGCCGGTGGGGAATTTCACCCCGCCCCGAAGTTGAGGTTCGTATCCGGGCAAAATCACCCGGATGATATTGGGTTTTCTGATACAAACCTAGGCGGTTAGTGCTATTTCGTCAAGCACCTCATCAAGCGGGCGGCTGCCACAGCTCGACCTTGTTGCCCTCCGGATCCAGGAACCAGCCGAACCGTCCGAACTCGCCGTCCTCCCTCTCGTCCATGATGACGGCGCCGCCTTCGGCGACCCGAGCCAGACAACCGTCGAGGTCGTCCACGATCAGGTTGACCATATAGGACTGGTCACTGGGCGCAAAGTAGGTGGTGTCCTCCTTGAAGGGGCACCACACATTGAAAGAACCGGTCGGCAGATCCTCGAGCTTCAAACTGGCGCCGTAGGGGTGCTCCACCGGCAGGCCGAGCCATTGCTGGTACCAGGTCCCCAGCTTGGCCGGATCCTGGGACTTGAAAAACACGCCGCCGATTCCCAATGCCTTGGCCATGGTCATTCTCCCTGCTTGGCGCGATAACGATCCGGCGCGTCGAACACGATGACGGCCTTGTATCCCGCCTGAACAGTGGCCGAGTGGGGCTGCCCCGCCGGCACGAAAAAATTGTCCCCGGGGCCGAACACTTCGGTGCTGCCGTTCCGGTGCAACTCGGCCCGCCCCGAGATCACCAACTCCCACTGGTCGGCGTGCGAATGCTCGGGCACCTCGACCGTCTCGGAGAAAGCGACAAACACGGTCTGCTGCCGGTCGCTGGCGATCATCCAGCCATGTACACCCGGAAAGGGGAAATCGACGTCGGGGTTGTCCTGGATGAAGGAGGGAAATTCGGGAAGGCCCATGTCATCGTCTTTCGTCAGGATTTATTCGCCGGCTTTGCCCTTGATATAACGGGGCTCCAGCACCGGCAGTCCGACCGCCGCCAGGCGCAGTTTGGCCGCCTCGTAGAACTGGGGGGCGGGCACGCGGCTGAAACCCAGATTGATATCATAGATGGGCTCACCCTGCAGAAACCGCCAGTGGTTCAGGAGCGTGGGCACCCCGGCGCCGGGCTCGAACTGGATGAGGCGGCGGTGGGAGCTGCTGAGGTTGATGGTCGGATCATTGCGCTTGGCCGCGAAATGGATCAGGGTGAAGATTTCCCGGTCGTCGACCAGTTGCTGGTCATCCCGGTCGCGGAAATGCCGCTGGATCCGCCGGGCCAGCGCCACGTCGAATCCTCCCCAGGTCAGATCCAGCAGGAACTTGTCGTAGGTGTCGATGGCGTCCATCACGAAGGCGCCCAACATGGCGTCGTATCCGTGCTGGGCGCCGATGAAGATCAGCGCCAGATCGTCGCACACGCCGTCACCCATGCGGCGCCGGAAAAAGGCCTGGTCGTGTTCCGGGAAACGGTAGGCGGCGCCGCGGTCACGACAGATAACTCCCAGATCGCTCAAAGACCGCAGCTGCTCGTTGTCGAAATGAATGGAACCTGTATCCTGCAGGCCGCACATCTCGAATTTTTCGCGGTCGACGATGAGGATCTCTCCGCCCCCGATGTGGAACGGAAACCCGGAAAAGGTCCGCCGGTATTCCAGCATGGCGGTTTCGCGATAGGACCAGTCGTCCATGAACCCGGCCAGCACGAGACCCGTCATGAAGGCCCGCGTGTCCACGGGACGGTCGGCCAGGAAGTCGATGCCGAACAGCGGGGCGCCGTCGAGGACCAACTCGACTTCCGGGCGCCCGATATTTTCGAAGAGCCAATCGCCGAAACGGGTCAGCATCCGCCCGCGCCGGGTGCGGACCAGATGGTCCTTGAGGTTGGCGTCGCCGGACTCGAGAACGCTCAGCACCCGGTCGAAGGTCGCGTCGGGAAACTGCAGGCCGGAACCGAACTCGTCGGTGAACCAGCCGTGGCCGTTCTGCGCACGACCCAGGACCGACTGGGGCAGCAGGTCGGCCAGGACACCTGGGGAAGCCGAGAATTTCCGGGACAGGAGAAAGTCGAAATCGAGGGCGACGAGGCGTTCGAAGGTTTCACGATGGCGGACCAGGTCGAGGGTCCGGAAGCCGAGCCAGCGGGAGGAGGATCTATCCGATTTAGCACTCCCCTCGGGACGGCCGCCGGCCTTGCCCTTCACCCGGTCCAAAAGGGCCTCCACCTTGTCGGTGGTCTTCCGCTTGCGCCCGCGCCGCCTACGAGATTGGTCTGTCAAGAATTCTCCCGTCGGTGGTCTCGTCAGTCCTGATCCTTACCGGTGGAATCCTCCGGCCCGGTCCCCTCATCGGACCAGTCCGCAAAGAGGGCGTCGATGAACAGGTCGCTGTCGAAAACGGCGAGATCTTCCACCTGCTCCCCCATCCCCACGTAGCGCACCGGCAGCCCGAGGGTTTCCGCGATGGCCACCACGATGCCACCCTTGGCCGTGCCGTCGAGCTTGGTGAGGATCAGGCCTTCGACAGGTATCGTTTCGGCAAAGACCCGGGCCTGGGACAGCCCGTTCTGGCCGGTATTGCCGTCCACGACGAGTAGCGTTTCGGGGTCCCGGCCTGTTTTGCGGCGGATGACCCGGGCCACCTTGCCCAGTTCGTCCATGAGATTGCTCTTGGTGTGCAGGCGCCCGGCGGTGTCGACGATCACCGTGTCGACCCCCCTGGCGGCCGCGGCGTTCAGCGCGTCGAAAACCACGGCGGCGGGATCGGCCCCGGCCCCCTGGCGAACGCAATCCACGCCGACCCGGTCGGCCCAGATCTCGAGTTGTTCGACCGCGGCGGCCCGGAAGGTGTCCCCGGCGGCCAGCAGCACCGTCTGGCCTTCACCCTTCAGCAGGTGGGCCAGTTTGGCGATGCTCGTGGTTTTCCCGGTGCCGTTGACGCCGACCACGAAAATGACGTGAGGGAAGGCCTCAGCTTCCTGAGCCTCCGGGTCGGTGACCGAAACGTCCTTGCCCTGCTTTTTGCCTTTCTTCTTTTTCTTCTTCTTCTTCTGGCCGTCATCTTCATCCCAGGTCCGGGGCTTTATTTTCGGCTGGGCGGTCTCCAGGATCCTCTTCACATCCGCCTGGATGACTTCCAGAACGCTTTCCAGGGTGGCTTCACCCCCCTCTTCCTTCAAGCGCTTTTCGATGTTGTGCGTGATGGACACGGCCGAACCCACGCCCATGTCCGCGCTGATCAGGAGTTCCTCTATCTGATCGAGGGTTTCGGTGTCCAGCTTGATCCGGCGACCGAACATGGACCGGAGTCCGCCGACCATTCCTTCACGGGTCTTGCGCAGACCTGTCCGGAACCTGTTGAGGGCACCACGAATCACTCCCCGGCCTCCATGGTGCGGGCCTCGGCCTCGGTCGCTTCATCAACATCCACCACTTCAATATCCTGGGGCTCCTCGGGCAGATCCAGGACCCGGTTTTTCTCCCGCACATCCACCGACTTGCGGCGGTCGGCGATGGCCCGGCGAAGTTCCTGATCGCTCTGGGTGTCGGCCACGTCGTGGAAACTGACCGAGACGATGCTGCTGCAGCCCGGCTCCATCATGGTCACGCCGTAAAGGTGGTTGGCCGTTTCCATGGTCAGCTTGTTGTGGGTGATGACCAGGAACTGGGTGTTGCGGCTGAACTCCCGCAGCATGTTCACGAAGCGCCCGATGTTCACGTCGTCCAGCGGGGCGTCGGCCTCGTCCAGCATGCAGAAGGGCGACGGCTTGACCAGGTAGACGGCAAAGAGCAGCGACAGCGCCGTCAGGCACCGCTCGCCGCCCGACAGCAGGGACACCGTGTCGATGACCTTGCCTGTGGGCTGGGCCCTGACGTGGATGTTGCTCTCCAGAGGGTCGTCGGTCTTGATCAGCTGCAGATCGGCCTTGCCACCCTTGAACAGGGTCTGGAAGACGGCGATGTAGTTGCGCCTGACCTCCTCGAAGGTCTCGGCGAAACGCTTCTTGGCGGTCCGGTTGATCTCGGTGATGGCCTTGAGCAGGTCGTCGCGCGCCTTTTCCACGTCGTCGCGCTGCTGCTCGAGGAAATCCAGACGCTCCTTCTTGGTTTCGTACTCCTCCAGGGCCAGGTGGTTGATCGGCCCCAGGGACCCGAGCTTGTTCCGCTTGAGGTTCAGCAGCTCTTCGGCCTGTTCGATCTGGAAGACGTCCCCTTCGCGTTCCAGTTCCCGGGGCAGATCCTCCTCGTTCAGGGAGGTGACCAGATCCTGGAAACTGCCCTGGTACTGCTCCTCAAGCCTTTCCTCGAGGTTGTTGCGCTTGATGTCCAGGGTGGCCAGCAGGGTCTCCATTTCGTGGGCCTGGTCCCGGAAACCGCCGCGTTGTTTCTCGATGAACTGGACGCGCTCGTGCCAGACCGCGGTTTCTTCGTGAAGGGCCTGGATGCCCTCCGCGGCCGCCCGCACCACCTGCCGACGGCGGGTCCGCTCCTCCATGGCCTTGCCCAGGATTTCCTTTTTCCCGGTGAGTTCCCCGGCCAGGGCCTCCATCGACCCACGCCCGACCTCGATCTCCTGGGCCAGTCTCTCCCGCCGGGAGAACTGTTCAGCCACGTTTTCCCGCAGGTGAACCAGGGCCGTGTCCGTTTCCCGCTTCTGGCTTTCCCGGCGCTGGTGGGTCAGCCGCAGTTCCTCCACCTCGGCCCGAGTCTCGTCCCTGGTCAGCTCCGCGGCTTCGACCAGCCCGCGCAGGTCTTCCCGGTTGGTGGTGCTGTCCTGGCGGGCCTTGCCGCTCTCGGCCAACAGGCCGGTCATGTTGTTCTCTTCCTCGGCGAAGGAAGTTACTTCCTCTTCCAGCCGCTTCCGTTCGGTGGCGATTTCCTCCGCCCGGGACCCGGAGGTCTCACGACGGTGTCCGAGCTGCGCGATCTCGACCTGTTGCCGGCCCAGTTCGTCGTCGACTTGCGACAGGTTGCCCCGTCCTGAGATCAGGTTCTCGCGCAGGTCCTCGCGTCGGTTGCGGTTGGCAGCGACTTTTTCCTGGGCCGCCGTGACATCGTTTTCGAGTTTGGCGATGTCGGCGGAGATGGCCGTCAATTTTTCCTGGCGACCGATCAGGCTACTGTCGGCCCCCTCGCTGCGGCCACCGCGGACGGTGCCGTCGCTGCTGACTAGCAGCCCCGAGCGGCTGACACAAACCACGACGCCCGGCCCCCCGTACCCCGAGGCCGCAGCGGCGGCCGCCTCGTCGGTATCGAAGATGACGGTCCGGCCCAGCAGGTTCTTCAAGGCGGGGATATCGGTGCCCGGACCGGTGATGACCTCCCGTGCCGGTCTTCCGCCGGTGACATCGGGGAGATTTTCGGGATCACCCTGGGCAAATCCCTGGCTGCACAGGAAGCTCGCCTGGCCGATCTCCTCATCGCGCAGTTCGCGCACCAGATCACGGGCCGTCTCCCAGCCGTCGATCACGACCGCGTCCAGGGTTTCGGCCAGCAGGATCTCCAGCGCCGCCGTGTCCTTGGCGGGAACCTGCAGCAGGTCCGCCAGCCCTCCGGTCACCCGGTCTTCGCCGCCGTGGCGCTTCAGGATTTCACGCGGGCCCTGCCCGTATCCTTCGTATTCGTTCTGGAGTTTTTCCAGCAGCTCCCGGGTGGAGCGGGCGGCCTCCCGGCGGGCGGCCAATCCGGAGACCTTTTCCTGCAAATCAACCGCCGCGGTCTCGAGATCCGCTTCCTCCCTCTCCTTGGCCGCCAGGTCCTGGAGCAAGCCGGCCCGGCGCCCGACCACTTCTTCACGGGCGGCGCGCAGGTCGACCAGCTTTTCTTCGGCCTGGTCGCCCTCTTCTAGAATCCGCCGGCGGTCCGACTCGAGGACCTCCATCCGTTCGCGGCGATTCTCCTGCTTCACCTGGAGTTCCCGCAGATGACTGCGGCGGGTGGCATCGCTTTCGATGAATTCGAGGTTGCGGTGGGTGGCGTCATCCAGGGCGGCCCGGTCGACACTCAGATTGGCCTCCATTATCTGCAGGGCTTCGGCTTTTTCCTCCAGAAGCCCGGCCGAGGTCTCCAGCTCTTCCTCAATGGTGGTCAGG
>RCNG010001371.1_pt1 | contig 12054 bp, 6 predicted proteins | sample 2041371 | NCBI WGS metagenome assembly RCNG01 (sample SAMN09708227, study PRJNA481090) | Marine sediment metagenome, whole genome shotgun sequencing project. | biome: marine sediment; feature: ocean; material: sediment; isolation source: Sewage treatment plant 1 marine sediment (STP1) ... | reverse complement strand
TTAAAAGATCCAATATAAATAGACAAAAAATACCCTAATACGGTATAATTATCAGCAACATCCAGATATGGCTGAAGAATACCAAATACACCTTCCACTCGGCGCCATACAGCTGGCAGGGCTCAGCACGAGCACCGATACGACAACAACTTGCCCTGGAGGCGGATACTTGGAATTGGGATTGGGATTTCCTCGACAAGTTCGAGCGGGGATCGCCCTCATCACTTTGGTCTGCTGCTTGATGGCGGCGACCAACGCTGCGGCGGAATACGTTTCCTACTACAAGGCCGAAAGGCAGGTTCGCACTCTGGACCCCACCCAGGTGGCCGTTCGGATGGCCGCCGATCCCCTGGGTCAGAAGGCCGATTTCGAGGCGATGGGACTCGTGATCGAAAACCGCGAAGCCATGGACCTCGCTTCATGGTGGCGGATCCCGGTCCGTAAGGCCAGCCGGAGTGGCCCCGCCATCGAGGCGCTGGTCGCGTCCCTGGCGGCCCGTCCCGATGTGGCTTTTGCCTCGCCCGTGTTTGAAGGGGACTTGCACGGGACCGTCGTGTTGACGGGGAGCCTGATGGTCGGATTCGACAAGGGCGTCAGCCGGAGCCGCGCCGAGTCCCTCATCCTGGCCCTCGACAAGGACGCCGATCTCGGTGATCACGACTGGGCCGGCATGGAGGGAACCTATTTGGTCGAGCTCTCCACGAGGAACGGTTTTACCGCCCAGGAGATCGCCAACGATCTCGCGCGCAGCGGCGATTCGCTCTTCGCCGAGCTGGACCGGATCGTGACCGGAAGGTTGGACCTCATTCCGAATGATCCCGGCTTGGTCTCCCAGTGGGGACTCCACAACACGGGGCAGAACGGCGGCACCGTCGATGTTGACATGGACGCCCAGGAGGCCTGGGACACCACTACCGGCAGCGCGACCGTCCCGGTGGCCGTCTTCGACGTGGGCGTCCAGCAGGACCATCCCGACCTGAACCTCATTCCCGGCGTCGACGTGACTTCCCAGGGCCCGGGAAACGGAGGACCGGTCGAGGTCTGCGACGATCACGGCACCCTTGTCGCCGGCGCCGTGTCGGCGATCATCAATAACGCCCTCGACGGCACGGGCGTGGCTCCGTCCAGTCCGGTCTTCTCGGTGCGCATGAGCATCACCACCGAATGCGCCACCGGCGGTTTCTCGACCTCCTTCAGCTGGATCATCACGGGACTTTCCGCCGCCGAAGACGCAGGATGCCGTGTTTCGAACCACAGCTACCATATCGGGGCGACTTCGGCGGCCCTCGATGCGAAGTTTGCGCTGACTAGGGCCAACGGGATGGTCCACTTCGCCGCAACGGGCAACAACGGTACAGGTACGATCGGTTATCCGGCCAGCGTCCCCGAAGTGAATGCGGTCGGCGCGGTCACCAGCACCGGCCTTCGAGCTGACTTCAGCCAGTACGGGGCCGGCACCGCTTTTGTCGCACCCGGCCAGGACATCTGGACCACCGACCGCACCGGGGCCGACGGCGAGGGTCCCGGCGACTTCGAGTCCGCCAACGGAACGTCCCTCGCTTCGCCCTATGCCGCCGGCGTCGCCGCACTTTCTTTCTCGGTGAATCCGTCGCTCGCCGCCGCCGAGGTGGAAGGGATCATGCAGGCCAGCGCCGTTGACATGGGCGATCCGGGCTACGACACGGAATACGGCTACGGTTTGGTGAACGCGGCCAACGTCGTGACCGAAACGCCGTGCCTGGATCCAACGGTGGCGGTCAATGCGCTTTCGTTCGACATCACGGCGGGTCTCGACGGGACGGGTTCCATACCCTTCCAGGTGGGCAACAACGGGACGTGCGAGAGCCTCGTGTGGAACCTTGTAGAGGAAAACCTACCCGGCGGGGGAGACTGTCCGTGGCTCACCCCCAGTGCGGTCTCCGGGAGCGAAGCCCCCTTGAGCTCGAGGTTCTACGATTTGGCGGTGGACGCTTCGGGGTTCGCTCCGGGTTTTTACTTATGCGACCTGTTCCTTTCCAGCAACGACCCCGTCAGGCCGCAACTGGTCATTTCGGTCAGCCTGGAGGTGACCGGAACGATTGCGCCCGCGGTCGGGGGATGGGTCTACGCCACCCAGGGGTTCAGCGGGACCGGCGAGCTCCTTCGGATGTATCCTGGAATCGGCACCGCACACGTCATCGGCAACACGGGGGTCAGCGGCATGCCGGGCCTGGCCATCAACGGAGCGGGTGAGATCTTCGGCCTCGGTGGACCCGACAACACCGGAACGATGGACCTCTTCCGCATCGACGGGGTGACCGGCGCCGCGTATTTCATCGGCAATACCGGCGTCCAGAGTTTCCAGGCGATGGCCTTCAGCCCCGGTGGGATCCTGTACGGCATCGGCGGTACGGACCCCGATGTTCTCTACACCATCAACAGCGCCACCGGTGGCGCGACCGCAGGACCGGCGATCGACCTGAGCATCACCGGCATGGGGTTCGATCCGACCACCGGTATTCTTTACGGCACCGAGTTTTGGGATGGGGGATCGGGCGACAACCTTTTAGTGATCGACACGGTCACCGGCGCGATGACCCTGGTGGGCTCGTTAGGCCTTGGTGTGGGGATCGGCGACATAGCCTTCGACAGGGACGGCAACCTCCACGGCGTGGTCGGGGGAGGTCAGACCGCGAACTCGTTCGTGTCTGTCGACAAGATTTCCGGAGCCGCGACGGTGGTTGGCCCGACGGGTATCGGCTCCCTTACGGGACTTGACACCTTCATGATGGCGGCTTCCTCCGTCCCGGATATCGAGAAGCCGCTGCCGGTTTCTTACCTGCTGCACGGGGCGTTCCCGAACCCCTTCAACCCGGCGACGAAAATCAGCTACGAGTTGCCAAGGGAAAGCCACGTGACCATCAGCGTGTACGACACGGCCGGACGTCGGGTAAAGACGATCGTGGACGGCGTGCAGAGCGCGGGAACCCACGAGGTGATGTTCCGGGCCGACCGGCTCAGCAGCGGCGTGTACTTCTACGAGATGCGCACCGGCGACTTCCAGGAAATCCGGAAGATGATGCTGGTCAAGTAGGCTGGAACCGATAGTAGGTTTTTTGTGGCAGGCCCCGGGCGAATGCTCGGGGCCTTTTTTCGGGGTCCCCAAATAAACCCCATATTGAGCCCCGGACCTCATTTCCCGTGTGGTATACTGGATTCGATCGACAGTTCATGGCAGATGATTTTTCAGGTGTTACGTACATGGTGCACCCCGATTGCACCCGGGCGGGTTCAAGTATCGAGTATTTGATAATTTGATTTGAATGAAGTTTTGGTTGTCACCTTTGTCCTCAAAATTTTATCCAGGAGATGCCATGCGGAATTTCATCCGTGAGCTCAAGTGGGTTGGTTCGGCCCTGGTGCTTCTCTGCTCCTTGACTTCGCCACCGGTCGGAGCGACGCCCGCCTCCTGTCTGGACTACGGCAATTACGTGCACTGGATGACAACGGTCAGCATGTTCGGCGAGGCCGATCAGGTGGCCATCTCCGGCGACCACGCCTTCGTGACCTTGCGGGACAGGTTCTATGACCTCCGCAGCCTGGAAGTGGTCGACGTCTCCGTGCCGGAATCGCCGACCGTCGTCGGGTCCGTGGAGCTGCCCGGCTGGCCCTACGATGTGGCCATTGTCGGAGACCTCGCCTACGTGGCCTGTTTTAACGCCGGCCTGCAGATCATCGACATATCGGAGCCCGCTTCGCCGACCAGCCTCGGCACGGTCGGCTTGACCGGCCTGGCCCGTGGCGTGGCCGCCAGCGGCCAGTTCGTCTACGTCGTGACCGAACACACCTACAACGGCCTGTATGTGATCGACGCTGCGGATCCCATGGACCCGCAGATCGTCGGCGAAGTGAGCTTCCCCGGTACGGCCTGGAAAGTGGCTGTCGCCGGCGGTCGGGCCTACGTCACCGACCTGGACACCGGCTTGCGGGTGATCGATGTCTCGAATCCAGCGGGTCCCCATCACCTGGGTCTGGCCACCACTCCCGGCACGGCCACGGATGTCGCCCTGACGGACAGCCACGCCCTGGTGGCTGACGGTGAAGGCGGTCTGCAGGTCGTGGACATCTCGATCCCGACGATGCCGCAGATCATCGGCAACCTGGCCACCGAACACAATGCCGTGGGCATCGCCCTGGCCGGCGATCTCGCCTATCTGGCCGGCAACGGCCTGCAGATCATCGACATCTCGACCGCTGCGGAACCGGCGTGGATCGGTTCGGTGGGTGGGGATTACCACAACGGAACCGCCGTCAAGGGCGACGTGGCCTTCCTGACCACCGGCGGCGCCCTGAAAGTGATCGACGTCTCGATCCCCGATTCCCCGCCGCCGGTGGGCACGGCCGACATGCCGAGCAACGGCTACTCCCTTGACCTGGTGGTGGCGGGGGACTACGCGTTCATGTCGGACCGGCCATATGGCTTGAGGGTGCTGGACGTCTCGGCGCCGGAATCCCCGGTGACCGTGGCCTCGGTGCCGACGGAAAGCGAGGCACGGGGTGTGGCGATCTCAGGCGATCTCGCCTGCCTGGCCCTCTCTGAAGGCTTCGCGGTGATCGACATTGCCGACCCTGAGCTGCCGGCGTTGATCGGCCAGGTGGCCGTCCCGGGCACGGCCATGCAGGTCGCTTTGAAGGGCAATTTCGCCTTCGTCACCAGCTATCTTGAGGGCCTGCTAGTCATCGACATCAGCTCTCCGGAATCTCCCCAGCTCGTGGCTGAGCTGAACCTCGAGGGCCACAACACCGGCATCGCCGTCGCCGGGAACCATGTCTACGTGACCAGCGGCTTCTACGGCCTTCGGGTGATCGATGTGTCCGACCCGCTGGCTCCGCAACTCGTGACCTCCGCCACCACGGCGGGCGGCGCGAGCGACGTGATGATCGCCGGACGATACGCCTATGTGGCGGGTGGTCACAGCGCCGTCCTGCAGATCTTCGGTATCCATGATCCCGAGGCGCCGACTCTGGTCGGCGAGGTGCCGGTGCCGGGCAGGGTCATGGGAGTCCACGTTTCCGGGGGCATCGCCTATCTGGGGGGATACCTGTCGGGGCTGTTTGTGGCCGACGTCTCCGTTCCGGCCATGCCGTTCCTTGTCGGTTCGGTGGACACGCCGGGTCAGGCCCACGGTGTCTGGGCGGACGGGGATCTGGTCTATCTGGCCCAGGGAGGCCTGTGGATCTTTCCGCCTCAGTGCACGCCTGCGGCGGTCGGGTCCTGGGAAACGCCCGCGGTGCTGCGGCTGCTGAATCCCTATCCGAATCCTTTCAATCCCGCGGTGACTATTTCCTTCGAACTGGCACAGTCAGCGTCGGTCGAGCTGGCTGTCTTCGACCTCGCCGGACGCCGGATGGAAACCCTCTTTGCGGGCGAACTGACCGCCGGGGTCCATTTTTTCGACTGGCGCGCGCCGGACCTGGCCAGCGGAACCTACTTCTGCCGCGTGGTGGGAGGCGGCCAGACGGTGACCAGGCCGGTCACTCTCCTGAAGTAGGCGGTTTATCGAGACGAACATAGCCAAACTCAAAAAAGCGAGTCCCCCGGGGGACCCGCTTTTTGAGGTTCAAGTCAATACCATCGTCGGAACATTTTCCGAGGCACCATCTATTCGGCCTGCACCACCACGTTGTCCACGTAGAAGGTTCCCGCTCCGTCATTCCAGCTGGCGAAGCTGATGTGGGTGATCTGGTCCGGTGTGCCGCTCTTGGTATGGAAGGAGTCCAGCTCGAAGGATTCGGTCACGCCCTCGACCGTTGTGGTGTAGAAGCCGTCGAGGATGTCGGCTTCGATGGTGATCGTGTACCACTTCCCCAGCTCCAGACCGGGAGCCACGATCGTTTTTTCATCCCACTTGGAGACCCCTTCGCGGGCGAAGAGATTGATGCGTCCGGTCTCGGCGGCATTCTCGAAGCCCAGGAAAGCGAAGCGTTCCTTGCCCGTGGAATTGGGGCCGCCCTTCTTGTCCTTGATGGCGCCCAGGAACATGAAGGCCGAGCGGTTGTCGTCCGGCAGGATCTCCTTGACGAAGATGTCGAAACTCACCGCCATGGCGAAATCCTGGGGAACGGTCAGCCTCTGGCTGAGGTAGGTGTTCAGGTCGGGATGACCCTTGATCATGGCCTTCTTGGTGGCGTTGCCCCCGATGTCCTTCGTGCTCAGCTTGAGCAGCTTCGATCCCTCCTCGGTGTCCTTGCGGCTTTCGTACCAGTCCGAGCCCTTGCTGTCCTTGCGAAGGTCGGCGCCGTTCTTCTGATTTTCGAAAGTGCCGTCGACGACCAGGTCGGCGGCTAACGAAGGCAGTGCCAGCAGCATGCTCAGGAACACCAACGATAGTTTTTTGCCATGAATGGACCGGATCGAAAAACCCATTGTCATCCTCCAAAGATGAAAAAATCCTGTTACCGGTAGAGGGCCTTGAGCTCACCCCAGCTTCGGCTTTCCACGCCGGTGATGTCCGCTCCCGGATCCCAGGTGATGCGGAAACCCGCGTCTCGTGTGCCGATGTAGTTGAGATCATCTTCGTCCCCGAGCATGAGTTGTCCGGGCACCTGATCCAGGGACGTCGCCACCCGGCAAAAGGCATCATGCGGGGTGGCTACTTTTACCGCCAAGGTTCCCTCGGCCAGGCCCAGTTCCAGGGGAGCGAAATCGAATTCCACCCATTCGTTGCCAAATGACCTGGTCAGAACCTGGTCCACCGAGGCGATGGGAACGTTCTGATCATCCATGACGGTACAGGTCAGGGTGTCGCCCAAAGTGAGATTGGTCACTCCGTTCTCCGGAAAAAGCTGGATCTCGATCAGGAAGCTGACGGTGAGAAATTGTGCGTCGCAGTCGGTGGCGAATTGCTGCCCCACCCAGTTCCTCTGGCCGGAAGTACGCAGACCCAGATATTCCAGGTCAGGAGCGTCCAGGTTGACCAGTCCATTCGAGCATTGAGCCCAGAGGGTGGCCGGACCGGCCATTACGAGAATTACCAAACCCAATCCGATCCACCGATTCATGGAAGACATCATTTTCTCCATTTGCCGGGTTGTGATGCTGGCGCCCAAAGATTGGCTTCCGTGGGGTCGACGTCCAATAAAAATACGGTATCACGCCGCCGATCACCATGGGGAAGAAATCCGGCCGGTCGTTCAGGGAATCGGGCATGGGGGTGGTTCCAATTAGTCAATCGGACCAAGGGCGAGGGTTCGTGAGAGTGAGTGAAGAGGGGCCCCCGGGGGCCCCTCTCTTTGATGCTTGGCAAACCAACCTGAATCACAATATCCGAGGTCCGACCTATTTGACGAGGGTGATCCGTTGGGTATGAATCCCTTCCGGTGTCTCCAGCCTGCAGATGTAGGCCCCGCTGCTGAGGCCATCGCCCCGGAAGGTGAATACGTGATCACCCGCCCACATGGGGCCGTCCTTCAGGGTGCGCACCAGGCGCCCGCGAAGGTCGTAGACGGTCAGGCGCATATGGGAGTCGCGTCCCAGGCTCACGGGAATATTGGTCGTGGGGTTGAACGGGTTGGGGTAACACAGCCCCAGTCTGGCCACGGCAGGTGTGTCCTCTGCATCCACAACGGTGCCCGAGGAGCCCCAGACGAAGTAGCCCGGCTGGAACCACTCGAGGTGCATTTCGCTCTGGTCTGGGCTGACCATCTGGAAGCGAATGAGGTTGGCCACCGTGTCGGTGTTGTAGGTCATCCAGAAACTGCCGGGGCCCGACGGCGGGGGATGGATGGTTGATCCTGAGCTTGTCATGCCCAGGAGGGGGTCGTAGTTGAAGGCACCGCGGCCGAAGATCCGCACACCGGACGCCTCGTCGGTCAAGTAGTCGTAGGTCATGCCCAGTTGTTCGCCGTAGGAAAGGATCGCCGGCGACGCGGGGGTGAATTCGAAGTTCTGCAAGGCGTTGGGGCCGTAGTCGATGAGCACGGGGATGTCGATTTCCATTACGACTTGGGCAAGCTTGGTCACTTGGAAGTGCACCGCGTCAACGGTCTGGGTGCCCTCGTTGACATAGGCGTAACGGGAAAGGGCCTGCGGGCCCGTCGGAATGACGGGACTGATCTGAGCAAGACTGCCGGGACATTGGCCGCCATCCTGCCAGCACCACATAGTGATCCAGACGTCCTCGGTATCCTCGTGGTCCATGGTGAACGAACTCACCAGGTGCTGGCCGTTTTGCAGGGACGTCGGGTTGCCGTGGTTGATCGAGATGTCGTAGACACCCCACTCAGCCCAGTGGATGTCCCAGGGCACGAAGAATTCGTACAGTAGGGTGTTGTCCAGGGCGAGGACCTGGAAACGGATGTCCGTGACATCCGCATCACCAGCAAAGGAAAAATTCTGGCTGTGGCTTCCGCTCGGGGGCAATGCGACCGAGCCGCTGGCCGAATAGCCGGGTGTAATGGTCCCGTTGGTGAAAGGCCGAGCGTATATCCTGCAGCCGGGGGCGTCCACTTCGTAGTCCATCGTGATGTTGAGGCTCATGCCGTGGCGCAGGCGGCTGTACTGGGAATGGTTGGGTTGGATGTTGTATACGCCGTGAGGGCCGAAATGGAATCTCACCGGTACGAACATTTCCAGGGGGGTTTCGGTGAAGTCAGGATCCCTCGAATAGACCCGCAACTCGTTCACGACGACGGGGCTCCCTGTATTGATGGTGAAGAACTTCGTCACTGTCCCCGTTCCCTGGGGGTAGACCACTGATGCGGACACCCCGTATCCCGGCGTGGGTGAGCCGTTGGTGTAAGGGACAATGTAGATCCGACGCCCATCGGGGTGGTCGATCTTGTAGTCGATGTCGACGTTCACCAGAAGACCGTGAGGCAGGTGGGTGTTGAATTCCTGGTCGAAGGTCACGTTGCCCAGGTATTCGGCCTGGGCGGCGCCGGCCAGAACCAGGGAAAGGAGAAGGATCAGCGGGAATCCCCACCAGGCAGCGAGTCGATGGCAGTATGACATGGAGAACCTCCTGGATTGGTAGCGCGGAATTTCGACCACCTGGCCCCCTCACTAATTTTGTGGACGTACCATCCACTTGGCGCCAGCTCGGTGAAGCAGCGTCGGAGGGATTTGGCGAAGCCGATAATATCACAAAAACGGGATATATTGAGATTTTTTTCGCCATGTGGCTCGGGGACAAGGGGATACCCGAGAGATTCGCCCTGCATTGAACGATGACCTCATCATCAAAAGGAAATTTCGAATATCCCGCCCTACCTCCATCGGGCATACTCCGGCCAGGAGGTTCCAGATGCGCGACGTGATTTGCGAGGTTCGTTGGTCAATGTATCGAATGGTTTCCTTGTGCTTGATTACCATTTTGCTATTCGGCACAGGTTGCGGTGATCCGGCGGGGGAGACCGATGAAGTCCGCCAGGACAGCGAACCAAACGTCCCGCTGGAGCCCGAGACCTTCACCTCCGACCAGGCCGCCCCTTTCGTGCAGCTGGCCCTGGACTGCGCCGTCCAGGAGTACCCCAACAAGATCGCCCACACCATGCAGTCGGACGCCGACCAGGGGACGCCGTTTTCCCTGCACCCGGCCTTTTACGGTTGCTTCGACTGGCACTCGTCGGTGCACGGTCACTGGTTGCTGGCCCGTTTCGCGCGACTCTATCCCGAGCACCCCATGGCGGCCGGGGCGTGCGCTGTCCTGGATGAGCATTTGAAATCCGAACGAATCGCCGTGGAAGCGGATTACCTAATGTCCGAGGACCGCGCGTCCTGGGAACGACCCTACGGGTTGGCCTGGCTGCTCCAGCTGGCGGCGGAATTGCGGGAGTGGAAGGCTGAGGGGAATGCCCAGGCCGCCGATTGGGCCGCAGCCCTGGCCCCACTCGAAGAGGCCTGCCTGGTTCGCCTGCGCAACTGGCTGCCCAAGCTGGCCTACCCCATCCGAACCGGGGAGCACAGCCAGACCGCCTTTGCCTTCGGGTTGATGCTCGACTACGCCGGGACGGCGAAGGACAGCACTCTGACCGAGCTGGTCGAACAGACGACCCGCCGCCTGTATGGCCCTGATCAGGACGCCGATCTGCGCTTCGAACCCTCGGGACAGGATTTTCTGTCGCCCATTCTGGCGGAGGCCGACCTCATGCGCCGGGTGATGGAGCCGCCGGAGTTTGCCGCCTGGCTGGGAAAGTTCCTGGCCACGGTGCCCGGCCGGCCTGACGCCGGATGGCTTCCCACGGCCACGGTGACCGACCGTTCCGACGGGAAATTGGCCCATCTCGACGGCCTGAATCTGAGCCGGGCCTGGATGCTGGAAGGAATCGCTTCGGGCCTACCGAAAAATGATCGGCGACGGTCGGCTCTCCTGGAAGCCGCCAGGGCCCATCGTGCGGCAGGCCTGGCCGCGGTGACGGGGGAACACTACGAAGGAGGGCACTGGCTAGGGACCTACGCCATGTACCTGGCCAGCAAAAGGGGCTTGTCGCGGGGCCACTGAAAAGGCTCGCATCTGAAATCTATGAAAATAGAAATTCTAATCATGCAATATTTAGGTTGGATCAAAAATGCCGACCAAGCGACAGGCGCTGACCTTTGATTACGGCGGTCGAACAGCTGAGCTGGGGCCTCATCAAGGCGCGGTACCGCTGAGCCTCCCCGCTTCACCGCACCAGCGAAATCTTCCTCGCTTCGGCGCCGTCGTCCGTATCCATCTGGACCAGATAGGTGCCTGAAGGAACCGTCCGTCCTGCCTCATCGCGTCCTGTCCACTTCACCGAATGGAAACCGGGACCGAAGTTCCGATTGGCGATCGTCGCCACACGCCGCCCCTCGATATCAAACACCGAGATCGTGACCCGCTGGGTTCGCTCCACCGCGAAAGCGATGGTGGTGACGGGATTGAAGGGGTTGGGGTGATTGCCCACCAGCCGGGCCGCAGGTGGGGCGGCCGACACGGCCGACACCGGATCCCAGTACCGTGGGGCCCGGTGCACGGGAGCTCCGCTCAGGAATACCCAGACCGTGGTGCCGTCCGGATTCACCTCGAAGATGTGGCCGGCGGTGCCCTCGCAGATGAGCGTGTTACCGTTTGGCATCCGGTAGGCGCCCCCCAGGGTCCGGGAAAAAAACCCGGCCACGTCGCCGTAGCGCCATTCCGCGGCGGCCGGACCAAAGGGCTGGCCGGGTTCGATGAGATACACCCCGGGCTCAGTCTGGGGCGGCAGGATTTCCTCGACGCTCGAATAGTCGTCCGCGGGATTCGGGTGGTCGCCGTTGTTGAAGACCATGATGTTGCCGGCGCCAGGCAGACCCTCGTCGATCCACACCACTCCGTGGGCGCTCCAGATCACCTGGTCCGCTTCCTCGCCCCGGCCATAGACCTGCGGATTGCCCCAGCGGTAGAGGAGGTCCCCGCCGTGTCCCGAAAGGCCGCCCACATGCCCGGCGGCCTCGGTGGTGGTGGTGCTGTGGTCGATGACGTAGAGCTCGCTGGAATTTCGCGCGCAGAAAACGATTTGGTCCAGTTCCTCGTTGTAGTCTACGGCGTTGGCGTGCAGCCAGGTGCCGCTGACCACCTCCCCGAAGTTGATGTCGATCAGTTCCGGGTGATCCGCGACGACCCCGTAGTTATCCTTGGTAGGGTCCGCCTCCTGGACCAGATGGTCCCAGGCCCGCCATTCCCAGACCACGTTGCCGCCGGTGGGCCCGTCCGGTTCGATCTCCGCGAGGTAAGGGGACTTCATGTCGTATTCGATGACCTGGCGTCCGGCCTGAATACCTTCCTCGATGGAGTGCCGCTCCCAGGCGACGAGCAGCACGTTGCCGTTGGGCATCGGTTCGATGTCGTGGTGCTGAAGGTAGTCGATGTCGGCAAACAGGTAGTCCCAGACCACCACATCGTTTTTGTCGATGCGCTGGATCCGACCGCCGCGGCCCTCGGCCTCGGGCACCCGGCAGGGGCGCAGCACCGAACCATCGGGCAGTACGTAGGCGACTTCGCAGGGCACCTCGGCGCCGTGCCAGGTCTTGACCACGTTGAGGTCCAGGTCGACGAGGTAGCTGTCGTTGGT
>RCNG010001370.1_pt1 | contig 12063 bp, 6 predicted proteins | sample 2041371 | NCBI WGS metagenome assembly RCNG01 (sample SAMN09708227, study PRJNA481090) | Marine sediment metagenome, whole genome shotgun sequencing project. | biome: marine sediment; feature: ocean; material: sediment; isolation source: Sewage treatment plant 1 marine sediment (STP1) ... | reverse complement strand
ATGAGTCTGTTGATTAATGGTCTTTTCGCACAATCTCTGCGTTATGCTCAAAAAATAATCCTCGGAATATAAAATATATGCCTGTGGTTATTTTTTTCGCATGCCTTGATCTTGAGCGAAAATCCTCATTAATCAAAAAACTCATGAATGGAGTCTGCCAATGATCGTAGGAGAACAAAAACCCATATCTGAGATTAAGGAGATCATCGCACCCTATAAAAGAATTCTTATTCTAGGATGCGGTACCTGTGTCAAAACCTGTTTTGCCGGCGGAGAAGACGAAGTTGCGGTGCTTGCATCCGCTTTGCGGCTGGCCTGTAAAAAAGAAGGTAAAGAGATTGAAATCGAAGAATTTACCGTAGAACGCCAATGTGAAGACGAATTTATCCGGGAGGGGGCACCGGCCATCTCCCGAAATGAGGGCGTATTATCCCTGGCCTGCGGCGCCGGTGTTCAGGCACTTGCCAGACGGTTCGTTAAAATTCCGATTCTGCCGGGAGTTAATACCACCTTCATCGGTGTTCTGGAAAGGCAGGGCGTATTTACCGAGGAGTGTGCCGGATGCGGTGATTGTGTGCTCGCCATATTTGGGGGAGTCTGCCCGGTGACCCGATGTGCCAAAAAGCTCTTGAACGGTCCGTGCGGCGGATCTCAAAACGGCAAATGCGAGGTCAATCCCGAAACGGATTGCGCCTGGCAATTAATTATAGAGCGGCTTACGATATTGGGGCAGGTGGATAACTTAAGGAGGTATATTCCCCCGAAGAACTGGCAAACCAGCCTTTCAGGCGGCCCAAGAAAAGTGGTAAGAGAGGATCATATAATATGAGCGAAAAACCCATCAGTAGGCTTCAGGAGATTTTAGAAAAAGGAGAATTTGCCGTTACCGCAGAATGCGGTCCTCCACGGGGAGCGAATTCCGAGGTTATCCGTAAAAAAGGCGAATTGCTCAAAGGATATGTGGATGCCGTCAACGTCACAGACAATCAGACTGCCATCGTGAGGATGTCCAGCATAGCAGCTTGTACCCATCTTCTTCAAATGGGGCTGGAGCCGGTGATGCAAATGGTCGTCCGGGATCGGAACCGGATTGCACTGCAATCGGATATCATGGGCGCCTATTCTTTGGGCATTACAAATATTCTTTGTCTTTCCGGAGATCACCAGAGTTTTGGCAGCCAGCCGGATGCGTTGAATGTTTTTGATATCGATTCCATGAATCTTATCCGGACCGTTCAAACCATGCGGGAACAAGGGAAAGACATGAGTGGATTCGAGCTGAAGGGCCCGCCGGTGATGTTCATCGGTGCCGCCGCCAATCCCTTTGCCGATCCTTTTGAATACCGCGTGATTCGTCTGGCCAAAAAGATCGATGCAGGTGCTGATTTCATTCAAACCCAGTGCATTTACAATATAGACCGCTTCAAGGAGTGGATAAAAATGGCCAGGGAAGAGGGCCTGACTGAAAAGGTTCATATCCTTGGCGGCGTTACTCCCTTGAAATCCGCAGGCATGGCAAAATTTATGAATAACAAGGTGGCCGGCATGGATGTTCCGGAATCTATAATTAAGCGGATAGCCGGGGTTCCCAAAGAAAAAGCTGTGAAAGAGGGCCTTAAAATATGCCAGGAAACCATTGCTGAACTTCGTGAAATAAAAGGGGTTCACGGCATTCATATCATGGCCATTGAATGGGAGGAGATCGTCGGTGAAATCGTGGAAGGAGCCGGTCTGACACCACGACCCTAGCGATTGACGATTTAAGATTGAAGATTGACAATTGAAAAACGGAGATTTTATGCCCAAGAAGTATCATATTCCGATAAAAACAGCAGAGCCGAGGCACAATACAATCGGCAAGTATGCTATCATCGAGTTTCGGGAAGACTGTGCCGGAAGCTGTCGGGAATGTGTCAAGAAAAAGTGCATCTACGGAATTTTCAAAGAAAATTATATGCACTTGAGCACCATGAACGAGCCTGAATACCTATATGCCTGCCACAGTTGTTTCCGGTGTGTCCAGGAATGCACAAAAGGTATTTTTTCCCGGGTGGTAAATCCCGAATATCGCACACTGGGAGACGATTATTGGAAGCCGGAAATTATCTACAAGCTCTGGTATCAAGCCCATACAGGAAAAGTTCCGGTTTCCGGAGCCGGGTATCGGGGCCCTTTCGTGGCCGCAGGTTTCGATTCCATGTGGACCGACATGTCAGAAATCGTTCGCCCCACAAGGGACGGCATACACGGCCGGGAGTATATCAATACCTGTTTTGAACTCTCCCGCAGGGTATCACCTTTGAAATTTGGGGAAGACATGTCTTTAGTTTCGGATGTCCCTCCTATTTTAGAAAATCCGATACCGTTGATGCTGCGGTTGCCGGATGCCTTTTTATCCAACAAACATATTATTGAATCATCGGCAAAAGCGGCACAGGGTCTGGATACCTTATTGTTGCTCCGGCCTGAAGACTATTCAGACACGCTGCTCCCCTATGCACGAAACCTGGTTCCCCGCCTGAGCGGCGATAATATCATGGATCATGAAGATCTTATTTTAAAAAGTCGAGCGGTTGAACTGGCCTTTGATTCGAATATCCAGGAAACCGTTCGTAAAGTTCGGGACATAAAATACGACCTTGTTCTCATCATCGGCATTCCTTTGGACAAAAATGCCGCATCCCGCGCGGTTGAACTGACACATTTCGATGTGGACACCCTTCTTTTTTATGCGGACGAAAACGGCAACGAGTTGAACGCTGAACATCCCAGGTTTTTAAAAGAAATGATTCGTGAGGTTCACCTGAATCTGGTAAATAATTTTATCAGACAAAAGATCAATCTCGTATTTTCCGGTGGAATTGCCATGGCCGAGCACATGGCTAAAGCGATTATCTGTGGGGCCGATGGTGTTATCGTTGACATTCCTCTGTTGATTGCCCTGGAGTGCCGGGTATGCCACAGATGTCGAAACGGCCTCTCCTGTCCTGCAAAAATAGACGGCAAGTTCGATTCGGAATGGGGCAGCCAGAGAATGATTAATCTGATGGGCGCATGGCACAACCAGCTCATCGAAGTGATGGGTGCCATGGGAATCCGGGAGGCCAGAAGACTCAGAGGTGAGGTCGGCCGCTCCATGTGGTTTGAGGATCTGGAAATGGAAAGTTTCGGTCCCATATTCGGAAAAAGAAAAATAGCAGGATTAAAATAACCCATGAAAAAAAATAACATTCACTTTCAATTCCCTAAAGCTGTCAAAACACCGGACCGGTTTCGTAACCCTATCAGCAAATATACCATTAGGCGAAACGCGCGATGTATTTCGTGCGGACTGTGCGCGGAGCTTTGTCCTTATGGTGTACATCCGAGATATGACGACTATGCCAAACCCCTCCGTCCCCTGGATTACAAATGTATCGGTTTTAAGTGCAAAGAAAATGATTATTTCTGTATAGATCGTTGTCCGGAACAGGCCCTGACACTTCGTCGAAATCCGATTTTAGATACCCTGGGCGATTATCGCTGGACCGCGGAGATGCTCATCGGACACTGGGAAATGGCGGAAACCGGAAATTTGCCCGTGGTGGACCTTGAATACAGTCTGGGCAACTCCGGCGGCGGTTTTGATAAAATCAGGTTTAAAATACCGGACCCGGATGATTATCTGAACTTAACCGATAGGGATATGGATACCTCTGTTACCCTTAATAAACGGGGGGACGGCCGCCCTGTTTGGATAAACGCTATTCCGTGTTATGGCGGCGGCATGTCTTACGGTTCCACCGCGTTATCGGTTATGATCAGCAGGGCCCAGGCGGCCACGCTGCTGAATACATTGACCTGTACCGGAGAAGGGGGTTATCCTGACGAATTAATCCCCTATGCCGATCATGTCATAACCCAGATTGCAACCGGCTTATTCGGGGTTAGAGAAGAAACCATTTTGCGTGCGCCCATGGTGGAATTCAAATATGCTCAGGGCGCCAAACCTGGATTAGGCGGTCACTTGCTTGGTGATAAGGTGACCCCCGAAGTTGCAGCCATGCGGGAGACGGTGGTGGGAAATTCCCTCTTTTCTCCGTTTCCGTTTCACAGCGTCTATTCTGTGGAAGATCACAAAAAACATGTGGACTGGGTCAAAGAGATCAACCCAAAAGCGCTGGTTTCAGTAAAAGTCTCCACACCCACGGACGTAGATATGGTGGCGGTCGGCAGTTATTATGCCGGAGCCCATGTTGTCCATCTGGACGGCAGCTACGGCGGAACCGGTGCTGCACCGGATATTGCAAAAAAGAACATTGCCATGCCCATTGAGTATGCCATCCCCAAGGTCCATAATTTCCTGAAGGAGGAAGGCGTCAGAGATAAAGTCTGCCTGATTGCCAGCGGCGGCATTCGCAATGCACTGGATGTGGCCAAAGCGATCGCACTGGGGGCTGACGGTGTGGTCATCGGGACTGCGGAACTGGTTGCCTTAGAATGTGTCCGTTGTGGACATTGTGAAAGTGGTCGCGGCTGTGCCCGGGGCATCGCAACGACAGATCATGAACTTGGGAAAATAATTACCCGGCAATGGGCCACCCAGAGAATCGTCAACATGTACATTGCCTGGCGAAAACAGTGGTGTGAAATTTTAAGACAATATGGTTTAAAGAGCATAAAAGAACTGGTGGGCCGATCCGATCTTTTGGTACACCTCGATTATTTGGATGAAGAAGAAAGATCAAAATATCAACCGGCACCCCAGGCGGAGCTTATAATTTAGATATTGAAATTCCGACATTGGATATTAACTGATCAAAAACCTGGCTCAAAGGACCAGGTTCTTCAGGGAAAAATAAAGGTATAAATAATGCATTACAATTTTAGTTCAAATATAGAAAATATACTTAAATCTCGTGGCCGACTGCCTCACGGCAATATACCCCTTAAAAAATCCGCGGAAGAAGGCGGATGCGGTGTTACCGGTTTTATTTCATCCATCCCCGTTCGTGGCCGTCATATCTATGAGCCATCGGTTCAGATGCATAATCGCGGAAACGGCAAGGGCGGCGGTATCGCAGCTGTCGGCCTGTCCGCCCAAGATCTAGGGGTAACCCAGGAAGTTCTGGACACCCATTATCTGCTTCAGGTTGCCCTGCTTGATCCAAAATCCCGACCGGACGTGGAAAAATCCGCCATTACCCCATTTCTTGAAGTTCATAAAGCCGAACGTATTCCCTGCCTTGACGATTACCGAGACATAGAAGGATTAGAAGTCAAGCCTCCGGATGTGTGGCGCTATTTTGTCAGAGTTAAAAAAGATGTACTGGATCGTTTTACTGAGGAGAATAAACTTCAGGATTTGAAACCCGGCAGAGCTGAGGATGAATTTATCTATCAAAACTCCTTCCGTTTAAACCAAAAGTTTTACGCTTCCCTTGGCGAAAAGCAGGCCTTTGTTCTTTCCCACGGCCGTAATATCATGATTCTGAAAATCGTCGGCTATGCCGAACAGGCCACCCAATATTACTGTATGGAGGATTTCAAAGCCCACGGATGGATTGCCCACCAGCGCTATCCCACCAAAGGAAGGGTCTGGCATCCCGGCGGCGCGCACCCCTTTATAGGATTGGATGAAGCGCTGGTCCATAACGGCGATTTTGCCAACTATCATGCGGTAAGTGAATACTTAAAACAGCACAACATTTTCCCGCAGTTTTTAACAGATACCGAAGTTTCTGTTCTCCTGCTGGACCTGTTCAATCGAACCTTTGAATATCCAATGGAATACATCATCGAAGCTCTGGCACCGACTTCGGAATATGATTTTGATCTATTGTCATCTGAAAAACAGCATATTTACCGTTATATTCAGTCGGCCCATATTCATGCTTCTCCGGACGGCCCCTGGTTTTTTATTATTGCACGCAACAATCCTTATGAAAATTATTTTCAGCTTCTCGGTATTACCGACACCTCCATGTTGCGTCCCCAGGTATTTGCTTTGCAGGAAGGAGAAGTTCAGATCGGCCTGGTGTGCTCGGAAAAGCAGGCCATTGACGCCACTTTGCAGAACCTCGCCGCCGAAGACAACCGCTTTTGCCCAATAGCTGACAAGTACTGGAATGCCCGAGGAGGCAGTGTAACCGATGGCGGCGCTTTTATTTTCACCGTCAAAGATTCAGGGAAGGGAGACGGCTCCAAAAAACTCGTTTGTACAAATAAATTCGGCGACGTTATTAAAACACCGGAAAATCAAAAACAGTATAAAATAACGCCCGAACTTTCAATTCCGGAAAACGCAGAAGAAATCTCCCGGGCTTTGAAAAACGGATTGGCCTTGGATGATCTGACTGATTTTAAACGGTATTGCTGCCGCCAGATGATTGACTGGAATTATGCATCCATCAAACACGTTGCAAAAGAACTTGAAAACGTCGCAAAGGATCATGACGACGCCAAGTCCAGAGCCATAAAGGTATTGACCCATCTCATGGACCGTCGTTTTCCCACTGGAGACAAGAAGCGAAGTGGTATTCTGCATATCGTAAGAGAGAGCCTGACGTCGATTTTTAATGCATCACCGGATTTGAATAACAATACACTCGGCCGATATCGTTACATTGATTGGGAAAAACGAAATACATTGCGTTCTCCCCTAAACGACGAAGAAGTTCTGGTGATCAATGCCAGAGATTTTCAACCTGAAGGAAAGGATTGCGACTCGCGTCTTCTGTGTGCTGCCTATAAACTTGGATGGAAACAATTTATTTGCTACGGGTATAAGGGACAACGATTTTGTGGCTGCAGCCTGTCAAAAGGCTCCGATGGCGTGAGGATCGATGTTTATGACAGCTCCGGCGACTACCTTGCTTCCGGAATCGACGGGCTGGAAATCTACGTCCATGGAAATGCCCAGGATCAACTGGGCCAGATCATGAAACGCGGCAAGCTGGTCATATACGGTGATGTGGGCCAGACATTCATGTATGGCGCCAAGGGTGGAGAAGTATATGTGCTGGGTAATGCCGCAGGCCGTCCTTTGATTAATGCGGTGGGACATCCCAGGGTTGTAATCAACGGCACCTGTCTCGATTATCTGGCGGAGTCGTTTATGGCCGGCGATCCTTTAAACGGCGGCGGGTTTGTTGTTCTCAACGGGATAGAATTCGATGACGAGGCCAATGTCATTGATCAGTCTACACCCTATCCCGGTTCCAATCTTTTTTCCCTGGCTTCAGGGGGCGCCATCTATTTGAGAGATCCACATCGCAAGGTGGTGGATAACCAGTTAAACGGCGGTGAAATTGTTGAACTGGGCCCAAAGGACTGGAATCTAATTCTGCCTTATTTGCAAGAAAATGAAATGCTTTTCGGTATCTCTTTAGAAAACGATCTATTGACTGTAACCGGTGAAAAAAAGAATTATAAAGAAGTTTATCGCAAAGTACAGGCGGTTACCCTCGATGTTCTTGTCAGAGAATCAGTGGGTGGAGAAGAATGGGGTGAAGACTGGCAGGAAAGTGAGAATTTAAAATCTGCGCAAATTAGATAAAAATGGCTAACAAAAACATTTAACTTAAGGGCCGGTGAAATTTGCCGGCCCTGTTTTTTTATTTTATGATCCGACCATATTTATATTGATTTGCTGAGCAAGTATGTTAGTTGGATCGTGACTATTTTTTTAATCGATATATTGTATTTTTCAAAATAATGCTCCGTTTCAAACGATAAAGAAAGCAGTGGGGTTTCTAATCGAATCCATTGCACCATATATTACAAACCATATCTCACAAATACCATGAAAGCAATTTTAGCTCTTGAAGACGGGCGAACCTTTCCCTGCCAAAGCTTTACCGGACCCGGTGAAACCGGGGGTGAAGTCGTGTTTAATACCAGCATGACCGGATACCAGGAGATTATCACCGACCCGTCTTATAGCGGCCAGATGGTGACCATGACCTATCCTTTGATAGGCAACTACGGCGTCAATCCCGAAGACATCGAGTCTGACAAAATACAGGTTTCCGCATTTCTGATGAGAGAATACCAGAACTTCCCCAGCAATTATAGATCCACTTCGTCTTTGGCCGATTATCTTAAGGCCGAAGGCATACTCGGGGTAGCCGAACTGGATACCCGCGCTTTAACCAGGCACATTCGGAATGCTGGGGACATGGGGGCATTTATTTCCACAGAGGATCTTGACCCCCCATCTTGTGTTAAACGTGCACGGGAAATCCCCAACATCAAGGGGCAGGATCTGACAAAAACAGTAACAACCAAAGCTCCTTATTATTGGACTAACGGAAAGCCAATCATTTGCAAACCGGCAACAACCGGTTTAAATAAAAATGTTTGGAAATGCAAAGGTGAAAAATTGTCTGTGGTGGCCTTTGATTTCGGAATAAAATACAATATATTAAGATGTCTGGAATCCCGGGGATTTGAAGTTGTCATCGTACCTGCTTGGACACAAGCCCATACGGTTAAAGCCATGGAGCCCGACGGAATTTTTCTTTCAAACGGACCCGGTGATCCGGAGCCGGTAATCTATGCCATAGAAACCATTCGGTCCCTGCTGGGGTATGTTCCCATGTTTGGCATCTGCCTGGGGCATCAACTTTTAGGGCTTGCCCTTGGAGGAAAAACCTTTAAATTGAAATTCGGCCACCGGGGCGCCAATCAGCCGGTAAAGAATCTGTTAACAGGAAAAATCGAAATCACATCTCAAAATCACGGGTTTGCGGTGGACGCCCAAAGCCTACAGGGAAAAAATATTGAGATAACCCACATCAACTTGAACGACAATACACTGGAAGGGTTCAGACACAAAGAATTGCCGATCATTACCGCTCAGTATCATCCGGAAGCATCACCCGGCCCCCATGACGCAAAATATCTCTTTGACGAATTTAAGGCCATGATGCAAAAAAACAATGCCTAAACGCACGGACATACATAAAATTCTCATTATCGGCGCCGGTCCTATTATTATCAGCCAGGCATGCGAGTTTGACTACTCAGGAACTCAGGCCTGCAAGGCTTTAAAAGAAGAGGGTTATGAAGTCGTCCTTGTCAACAGTAATCCAGCAACCATCATGACAGACCCTGAAACAGCCCATCGAACCTATATCGAACCGATTGTTCCCCGGACCGTTGCAAAAATCATCGAAAAAGAACGTCCCTGTGCTCTGCTTCCGACGCTGGGAGGCCAGACAGGCCTTAATACAGCCGTAAAAGTTGCAAGCATGGGCATACTCGATAAATTCGGTGTGGAAATGATCGGAGCGTCAATCCAATCGATCCAAAAGGCTGAAAACAGAGAACTGTTCCGCAGTGCCATGGAAAATATAGGACTTCGCACGCCCAAAAGCGGTTTTGCAACCAATTTGGAAGAAGTCAGGGCCGTTGCCGACCTGATCGGATTTCCGCTAATTGTTCGTCCCAGTTTTACCCTGGGGGGTACCGGCGGTGGTGCAGCCTACAACCCCGAAGACCTGGAAAAAGTTGCAAAAACAGGGCTCGATGCAAGCCTTATCGGGCAGATAATGCTTGAAGAATCGGTTCTGGGCTGGAAGGAATATGAACTGGAGGTCATGCGGGACAAAAACGACAATGTCGTGATTATATGTTCCATCGAAAACATGGATCCCATGGGTATACACACCGGTGACAGTATTACGGTTGCGCCGGCTCAGACCCTTTCAGATAAGGAATACCAGTGTATGCGGGATGCCTCAATTGCGATCATGCGGGAGATCGGCGTTGATACCGGCGGTTCAAACGTTCAGTTCGCCGTGAACCCCGAAAACGGAGAATTGATCGTAATTGAGATGAATCCCAGGGTATCCAGAAGCTCGGCCCTTGCTTCCAAAGCCACCGGCTTCCCCATTGCCAAGATCGCAGCCAAGCTCGCCGTCGGATATACACTTGATGAAATTCCCAACGACATTACCGGGGAAACCTTTGCATCTTTCGAACCGACCTTGGATTACTGTGTGGTAAAAATACCCCGCTGGACATTTGAAAAATTTCCCGAAACACCGGACTATCTCACTACAGCCATGAAATCCGTGGGGGAAACCATGGCCATCGGCCGAACATTTAAAGAGGCACTGCAAAAGGGTCTTAGATCCCTTGAGATTGGCCGCTCCGGACTGGGTGCAGATGGCAAGGACATCCCGGATCAAATAGATGACACACCAAATAAATTGTCATCATCGGAAATTGAACAGAAGCTGGCGACTCCAAATTCCCAGCGCATCTTTTACCTGCGTTATGCCCTCTTAAAAGGAATGCCTATTCAATTCATTTATAAATTAACAGGTATTGATCCCTGGTTCTTGTATCAGATAAAACAGATCGTTGATCTTGAGCAAAGCATCAAATCACTGGAAACAAATTTACCGGAATCGCTTTTTAAAAAAGCGAAATCCTGGGGGTTTTCAGATATACAGCTCGCATGTTTAACGGATTCCACGGAAGACGAGATCAACCGGACACGCAAGACCCTTGGCATCCGTCCGGTCTACAAACTTGTTGATACGTGCGCAGCCGAGTTCAAAGCAGCCACGCCGTATTATTATTCCACCTACGAGACGGAAAATGAAGCCAGGGTTTCTGATAAAAAAAAAGTGATGATTTTAGGGGGCGGACCCAACCGGATCGGCCAGGGGATCGAGTTCGATTACTGCTGTGTCCATGCCTCATACGCCCTTCGTGAAGAAGGGGTTGAAAGCATCATGGTCAACAGCAATCCCGAAACCGTGAGCACGGATTACGATACTTCAGACAAACTCTACTTCGAACCGCTTACCAAAGAAGATGTACTCCATATTGTAGAAACTGAAAAACCCATGGGAGTCATTGTTCAATTTGGCGGCCAGACCCCTCTGAATCTTTCCGTACCGCTTCATGAGGCCGGCGTTCCAATTCTCGGTACCCAGCCGGCAAGTATCGACAGAGCTGAAGATCGCAAACTTTTTCAGGCCATGCTGAACAAGCTGGGTCTGATTCAACCCGCAAACGGCACCGCCTCCTCTGTAGAAGAAGCCGTGGCCGTAGCCGATAAAATCGGTTATCCGGTCATTGTCCGTCCTTCATATGTACTGGGTGGCAGGGCCATGAAAATCGTATACGACCCTCGGGATCTGGAAAACTTTACCAGAATTGCAATCGCTGAATCTTTGGGCCATCCGGTTCTGATAGACAAATTTTTAGAGAACGCGGTTGAAGTGGATGTGGATGCCATTTCAGACGGCAAGAGAACCGTGGTCGGCGGAATCATGGAACATATTGAAGAAGCGGGGATTCATTCCGGTGATTCTGCCTGTGTGCTGCCCCCTCACAGCATTCCCCGGGCCATGCTTGATGAGATCGTCGACGCTACAAAAGCTATGACTTCGGAACTTGACGTTGTGGGTTTGATGAATGTACAGTATGCCATTAAAAACAACCAACTTTTTGTTCTGGAGGTAAATCCCAGAGCCTCCAGAACAATCCCCTTTGTCAGTAAGGCAACCGGCGTACCCCTGGCCAAACTCGCCACAAAGGTGATGCTCGGCCATACCCTGCAGGACCTTGGCCTCGGCAGTGAAATAATCCCGTCCCATGTTTCGGTTAAAGAGTCTGTTATGCCTTTTGACCGTTTTCCCGGTGTGGACACCCTTCTTGGACCGGAAATGAAATCAACCGGAGAAGTCATGGGAATCGATTCGGATTTCGGATCTGCATATGCCAAAGCGCAATTCGCCGCGGGAAACCATCTTCCGGATAAGGGAACGGTTTTTATAAGCGTAGAAGACCATGACAAGAAAGCCGCCCTTGCTTTAGCATCTCAGTTTCACAAAATGAGGTTTACGATCATGGCAACCAGAGGAACCTCCAGGTTTTTAAAAAATAACGGCATATCGAATAAAATGATCAATAAAGTCTCTATCGGCCGCCCCCATGTTGTCGATGCCATTAAAAACAAAGAAATTCATCTTGTTATTAATACTGGCTCAGGAGGCGAAACCCGACGGGACGGATACAAAATAAGACGCGCGGGCCATATTCGGCTAGCTGGCTCGCAGCAAT